>Ga0247727_10000025_pt1 | contig 311520 bp, 324 predicted proteins | sample WisWelCaveWW1625_FD_202498 | JGI IMG/M metagenome (GOLD analysis project Ga0247727, IMG submission 202498) | Biofilm microbial communities from Wishing Well Cave, Virginia, United States - WW16-25 | ecosystem: Environmental > Aquatic > Deep subsurface > Groundwater > Cave microbial mat... | reverse complement strand
TCTGGTCCATAGGCGAGGTTCGACTCCACGGCATGGGCACCCCCTTCTTGTTGGTGCCCGTAGTGTTGTTCAACCTGTCACCCATGTCCCCCGACTAAACTGTTACCTATGTATCCAGACCGTACCGTTGGCCTCTAACATCGCGTTCGAGGAGACCGCTTGCCAGCGTCGCTGCGCTACGCATCGCGCCGCTGACGCGGCCCCTCAACGCGGTCGTTCGGTGGCACGGTGACAGCGCCAAGTGGCCGCTTTCGACCGAGGCTGTGTGAAAACGCTCAACCCAGCCCGCCACACGACGATTTCTCTCGGCTCAGATTTTGCGGCGAGTCGATAGGGTGCAGTAGAGGCCGCTACGCCAACTTTTGAACGACGGAAAAATCAAGCGCTCGCGTTTTCACACAGGCTCGGTCCAAAGCAGACATTCACGGTGTAGGCTAACTAACATTTTGCGTCGCTGGCTCTCCGCCGGTTCATTCCGGTGCTTGCGCTGTTTCGGGACGATCAAGGGGAGGATCGGATGAACAGGCGTGACACGGTACTTGCGCTCCTAGCGCTCGGCGCCGCACCCCTTACTAGCCTTGCCCAGCAGCAAGGCAAGGTTCGGCGCATCGGTTACCTTGCCGCGCGTTCGCGCTCGACGCCGTCGAATCCCGATCCTTACTACGATACGTTCGTGCGAGGAATGCGCGAGCTCGGTTATGTCGAGGGAAAGAATCTGCTGATCGAGTGGCGGTTTGCGGACGGAAAATACGAGCGCCTGCCCGGCCTTGCCGCCGAGTTGGTGCGGCTGAAACTCGAAGTGATCGTAACCCATGCGCCGCCACCGACCGAAGCGGTGCGACGAGCGACCAGCACCATTCCCATCGTCTGCTCGAACTTGGGTGATCCCGTAGCCCTGGGCTTTGCCGCAAGCCTGGCGCGGCCTGGTGGGAACATCACCGGGTTGTCGGCCATTCAAGACGATGTGAGTCCAAAGTACCTCGAGTTGCTGAAATCATTGATACCTGCGTTGTCCCGCGCCGCGGTTCTTACGAATCCCGGCAACCCATCTCACCCCATCCTTGTAAAACGCGTTCAGACTGCGGCGCAGAAGCTTGGCGTAAGCGTCCTGCCTGTGGACGCGCGCAACCCGGAGGAGATCGAACGCGGTTTCGCCGCAATGAAACGGGAGCGCGCCGACGCCGTGATCATTCTGGGTGACACGTTCTTCATCGGGCAACGGCGTCAAATCACGGATCTTGCTACGCGAAATCGACTGCCGGCGATGTACTCATTCCGGGAGGATGTGGAAGCCGGCGGCCTGATGAGCTACGGCCAGAACATCGGCGACTTTTACCGGCGCGCTGCGACCTACGTCGACAACATACTCAAGGGCGCTAAGCCAGGCGAGTTGCCGATCGAGCAGCCCACGGCGCTTCATCTGGCGGTCAACCGTAAGACAGCCAAGACGTTCGGGCTGACCATTCCGCAGGAACTTCTGCTGCGCGCCGACGAGGTGGTCGAATGAAATGCGGTGATTTGCGAACGAGGCGATATTCGGCGAGTGTCCGCTATTGGCCGAGACCAGCCACCCATCACGGTGCTCTTCGAACGCGTGTGCCACCGAACAACGGCTTGCAGAACGACGCGCCGCGGGCGGCGCGCGCCTGAAGCTGGACGTTTAGGCGTGTAGAGAATGACAGCTCTATAATCGGCACCGGAGGTTTCTATGAAGTACCGGATCGCACTGCACAAATCGGAAGAAGGCTACAGCGTGTCCGTTCCTGGGCTGCCGGGGTGCTGGTCACAGGGCGCCAACGAGTCGGAGGCGCTCGAAAACATCAAAGACGCGATCCGTGAGTATCTATCGGTCGTTGACGAACAGCTGCGCGGCGAGGAAGTTCGCGAAGTTGAAGTAGCTGTTTAACCCTTGCCCAAGATCCCGGGCGTCAATCATCTCGAAGCGGTGCGGGTGCTCGAGAAGGCTGGATTTCGGATCGTTCGCCAAGGCAAGCACATCGTCATGAGCAACGGTCAAAGAATCGTGACGATTCCACGTCACAATCCGGTGAACGCATTCACCATGGGCGGTATTGCGCGGGACGCCGGCTTGTCCGTGGAGCAATTCCGTGAACTCCTGTGAGCGAGCTACACGCCTAACCCGTCGCTGGTGCGGACCGCAAGCTTCCCCCGAATTAGTTGACACCTCGACCTAACGGCTGATTCTCGTTTCTTGGAGCGATTTCCATGTGCCGAAGCATCAAGACGCTGTTTAACTTCAAGCCTCCCGCCACCGAAGAGGAGATCCGCGCAGCCTCGCTGCAGTTCGTGCGGAAGATCTCGGGCTATCACAAGCCCTCGCACGCCAACGAAGCCGCGTTCGCTCTTGCGATCGAGCAGGTAGCCGCGACCGCCCACCGGTTGCTGGATTCGCTGCAGACGAGCGCCGAGCCGCGCGACCGCGAGATCGAAGCTGCGCGCGCCCGCGCCAGGGCCGCGGAGCGATTTGGCACGTCATGAGCTTGAGAGCAAAGAGCTTCGCAATAGCCCTTGCTGCCGCGCTGCAAGGATGCGTGTTCGTGCCGCAGACCACGATCGTCTATGACGAGAAGTGCAGGATCCATACGAAGCACATGACCCTCAGGGGCGCGCAAGTCGCCGCGCTCGGCCACTGCGCCGGGGACGCCTGCCTGGCGGCGCTGGCGGCGATCGGCGTCGTCGCCGGCGTGAGCGTGATCGTCTCGGGCAGCATCGTCGTGGTCGGCAACGCGGTCTACTGGATCGAGAAGCAGGGGCAGTGCCTGATCTGATAGCCGAGCCGGCCGCTCGCCGGGGTCAGCCGGGCCTGGCTGTCGCGCCTCGCATGATCGCCCGCAGGGCCCGCGCCTCGGCCTGCGGCGCGACGGTGGGCCGCAACTTTGCTACCTGGCTTTTCAGGCGCCGGTAGAAACTCCGATCCGTCGACGCCCGGACAAGAAGCTGCGCCAGCGCGCGCTCGTCCTCGACCGGGAAGTATCCGGCGTAGCGCTCGCCCAGCAGCCCGACGTTGCCGGAAATGCGCGAGGCGAGCACCGGCACGCCGATGCGCAAGGCTTCGCACACGACGTTCGCGCCGCCCTCCATGCGCGAGCTGATCACCATGGCATGGCTCGAAGCGAGCCAGCGCAGCGCGCGCGCATGCGGCACGCTGCCGGGCCAGCGGTAGCGCGGCTCGCGCGCCGTGCCGGCCCTGGCCTTTTCGCCCAGGGCAGGGTCGAGCGGGGCGCCAAGATGGACGACTTCAAGGGCTGTTTCCTGCGGAACGAATTGAAGGGCCAACAATGTTCGCAGGGGGTCTTTCTCTTCGCGCAGATGGCCGATGACGCAGACCCGAAACGGCCCCTTCACCGGCCGGTGGCGCAGGCGGGTCGCAGCGCTCTGCACCACGACCCCGGCCTTGCCGCGGAGTCCTTCGGGGAGCTCCTCGGCAGCCTTGGGCTGCAGCAGGATCAGCCGGTGCGCAAGCTCGAGCGACTCCTGCGCTTCGGCAGACCGGTGGATGTCGCGGTAGACATCGGTTCCCGTGAGGGCGAGGACCAGCGGTTTGCCTGCCCGGATTTCACTGAACTTCTTGATCGATACATGGCTGCGGCGGGCGTGCAGTGCGAGCATCGCGTCCGCCGGGGTTTCGGGCGACCATTCGACCGAGACGTTCACCCTGTGTCCCGCCTTGCGCAGGAACGCCGCCCAGCGCAGCGCCGTATGGCGGTTGCCGCTGCGCGTGCCCGGGCCAGCGGGTGTGACCAGCGCTATCCGCATTGGCTAGACTCGTGTTTATGCAGGATCTTGCCGCGCGTCTGACAGCTGCCCGGGAACATACGCGTCGCGTCGCCGACGACCTCGCGGGCGAGCGCGAGCTCGGCCCGCAGCTTGCCGTCGTCAATCCGCCGCGCTGGGAAGTGGGACATGTCGGCTGGTTCCAGGAATTCTGGTGCCTGAGGGGCGGCTCGGAGGAGCGCGCGTCGATTCTGCCCAACGCCGACGCGCTCTACAACTCGGCCACCGTGCCGCATGCGGCCCGCTGGACGCTGCCGCTGCCATCGTTCGCCGACACGATCGCCTACCGCGAGCAGGTGCTCGACCGCGTCGTGCGCAGCGTCCGCGAGGGGACTGCCGACGCGTACTTCGTGGATCTCGCCGTGCGCCATGAGCTCATGCACGCGGAGGCGTTCCACTACACCCGCCAGACTCTCGGCTATCCCGCTCCGCAAACGGAGGATCCAGAGCCTCTGGCTGGAAAAGGCGATGTCGAATATCCCGGCGGAGCGTTCCGCCTGGGTGCCAAGCCGGGCGAGGGCTTCGCTTTCGACAACGAGAAGTGGAGCCACCCGCTGGTGCTCGAACCGTTCCGCATGGCGCGCCGGCCGGTGACCTACGGTGAATATCGGAAATTTGGCGAACCGCCCTACTGCAAGGACGGCAAGGTGCGTCGTTTCGACCGCTGGATTCCGATCCCCGACGACGAGCCGGTGAGGCATGTCAGCTGGCATGAGGCAAACGCCTACTGCGCCTTCGCCGGCCGGCGCCTGCCCACCGAGGCGGAGTGGGAATGCGCAGCGCTGTCGGGACTGGAAAACGTCGGCCAGGTGTGGGAGTGGACCTCGAGCACCTTCCTTCCGTATCCGGGCTTCGTGCGCGACCCGTACAAGGAATACTCGGAGCCCTGGTTCGCCACGCACAAGGTCCTGCGCGGCGGCAGCTTTGCGACGCCGTCGGGCGTGTCGCACGCGCGCTTTCGCAACTTCTACACGCCCGAGCGCGCCGATATGTTCGCCGGCTTGCGCACCTGCCCGCTGTGAGCATCCTGACCTCGCGCGACAACCCGAAGGTCAGGCGCTGGATGAAGCTCGCGAGGGACGCGCGCTATCGCCGCGCGGAAAGACGCGCCCTGATCGAGGGACCGCACCTGCTGGCGGCTGCGCTCCAGCACGGGCACAATCCGGTCGCCGTGCTGGCGACGGAGGAGGGTGCCGCCGACCCGGAGAGCGGCGCGCTGATAGCCCGCAGCGGCTTGAAACCCGTCATCCTGGCCAAAGGGGCCTTGCGCGCGATTGTCGATGCCGAGACACCCCAGGGCCTGGCCGCCGAGATCGCCATCCCGGATGGAGGTGCGCATGTCGGCAATACCGTGTTCCTGGAAGGGATCCAGGACCCGGCCAATGTCGGCGCAATCGTGCGTAGCGCCGCGGCATTCGCCGTCGGCCGGATCGTGCTGGATCGGCAGTGCGCGGATCCCTGGTCCCCCAGAGCGTTGCGCGCGGGCATGGGCGGGCATTTCGGTCTCGCGATCCGGGTGACGGAGAGCCTCGCCGCGGAGCTGGCCGCGTTCAAGGGGACGGTGGTTTGCACCGTTCCGAGGGGTGGCGTGCCCATCGGGCAGGCTGGCCTGGACGGGAATCTCGGCTGGGTATTCGGCGCGGAAGGGCGCGGGTTGAGCGAGGAAACGTTGCGGCGGGCGAAGCTGCGGATGACGATTCCCGTCGCCGCAGGCACCGAGTCCCTAAACGTCGCGGCTACCGCGGCAGTCTGCTTCTACGAGGCCAGTCGCAGAATTCGGGGTCAGGGCCCGAACCAGGAAAACGAGTTGCGACCCTGACCCCGAATTCAGTTCGTCAGTAGATCTGCCGCTGGATCCTGAGCTCGCGCAGGATGGTGGTGGCGATCTCCTCGATCGACTTGCTGGTGGAGTTGATCGAGCGGATGCCCTCGCGGCGCATCATGCTCTCGGCCTCGTCCACCTCGTAGCGGCAGTTATCGAGCTCGGCGTAGCGGCTGCCGGGGCGGCGCTCCTTGCGGATCTCGTGCAGCCGCTCGGGGGCGATGGTGAGGCCGTAGAGGCGGGTTTTCTCGGCGCGCAGGGCCTCGGGCAGCTTGCCGCGCTGGAAATCCTCGGGGATCAGGGGGTAGTTGGCCGCTCTTACGCCGAATTGAAGCGCGAGGTACAGACTGGTCGGCGTCTTGCCGCTGCGCGAGACGCCGATCAGGATCACGTCGGCCTGGGCGAGCTCGCGATGCGAAGCGCCGTCGTCGTGCGCCATGGCGAAGTTGATCGCCTCGATGCGCTGGCGGTACTCCTTCTTGTCCATCGCGCTGTGCGAGCGCCCGATCGTGTGGCTCGACTTGATGCCGAGGCCGGCTTCCAGCGGATCGATGAAGCTTTCGAAGAAATCGATGAAGAGGGCATTGGCGCGGCGCACGACCGCGCGCACGTCGCTGTTCACCAGCGTCGAGAACACGATCGGCTGCCCGTTACCCGCCTCGGCGGCGATGCGCGCGAGGCATTCCTCGGCCTTCTCGGGCGAGTCGACGAACGGCAGCGTCACCTGGTTGAACTCGACGCCCTCGAACTGCGTCAGCAGGCTGTGGCCGAGCATCTGCGCCGTGATGCCGGTGCCGTCGGACACGAAGAACACGGTGCGGCGCTGATCCATGACGATAAAATACCCAACAATGCGTGCAGCGTGGCTTAAAGATTTGCGCATGGCCGACCTCGCGCGGGTCGGTGGCAAGAACGCCTCGCTAGGGGAGATGATCGGCGGCCTCGCCGCGGCCGGAATCCGCGTTCCCGGCGGATTCGCCACCACCGCGCAGGCATTCCGCGAGTTCCTCGGCGATCTTGGGCCGCGCATCAGCGAGCGGCTCCGCGCCCTCGACCCGAAAGACGTCGCCGCGCTTGCCAAATGCGGCGCCGAGGTGCGCTCCTGGATCCTGGAGCAGCCTTTCCCCGCTGAGCTTGAGAAAGAGATACGGTCCAAGTATCAAGAGCTTATCTCCACTACTTCAAGCGAAACCTCCTTTGCCGTGCGCTCCTCCGCCACAGCCGAGGACCTGCCCGAAGCTTCCTTCGCCGGCCAGCAGGAGACCTTCCTCAACATCCGCGGCGTCGAAAACGTGCTCGCGGCCATCCGCCAGGTCTTCGCCTCGCTCTACAACGACCGTGCGATCTCCTATCGCGCCCATCAGGGTTTCGAGCATGCCGCGGTGGCGCTCTCGGCGGCGGTGCAGCAGATGGTGCGCAGCGACCTCGGCGCGAGCGGGGTGACGTTCACCCTCGACACCGAGTCGGGCTTCCGCGACGTGGTGTTCATCACCTCGGCCTACGGGCTCGGCGAGTTGCTGGTGCAGGGCGCGGTCAACCCCGACGAGTTCTACGTCCACAAGCCGATGCTCGAGAAGGGACGGCCGGCGGTGGTGCGGCGCAAGCTCGGCTCGAAGCTGCAGAAGATGGTGTTCGCAAGCTCGGACAAGGCGGGCAAGTCGACCCGGGTGGTGGATGTCCCCGAGGGCGAAAGACATGCATTTTCACTCACTGATTCCCAAGTGCTCGAGCTGGCGCGCTACGCCGTGGCGATCGAGCGCCATTACGGCCGTCCCATGGACATCGAATGGGCGAAGGACGGCGCCGAGGGGCGCATCTACGTGCTCCAGGCGCGGCCCGAGACGGTGAAATCGCGCACCCGCGAGGTCGAGGAGCGCTACGCCCTCAAGGGCAGCTCGCGGGTGCTCGCGAGCGGGCGCGCCATCGGCCACAAGATCGGCAGCGGCGCGGTGCGCGTCATTCCGGACGCCTCGCAGATGGCGCGCGTCAGGCAGGGCGACGTGCTGGTCACCGACATGACCGACCCCAACTGGGAGCCGGTGATGAAGCTCGCCGCCGCCATCGTCACCAACCGCGGCGGCCGCACCTGCCACGCGGCGATCATCGCCCGCGAGCTCGGCATCCCGGCGGTGGTCGGCTGCGGCGATGCCACCCGGCGGCTGAAGGACGGCCAGGCGGTCACCGTGTCGTGCGCCGAGGGCGATACCGGCAACGTGTTCGAGGGGCTGCTGCCGTTCGAGGTTTCCACCCGCGAGCGCGGCGAGATGCCCCGCATCCCGGTGAAGATCGCCATGAACGTCGGCAATCCCGAGCTCGCCTTCGAGTTCGCGCAGCTGCCGAACGCCGGGGTGGGGCTGGCGCGGCTCGAGTTCATCATCAACAACGAGATCGGCGTGCATCCGAGGGCATGCCTGGAATATGCCGATCTGCCTTCAGCGCTGAAAAAGAAACTGGATGAAAAAGCGCGCGGCTATGCCGACCCGCGCAGCTTCTACCGCGACAAGCTGGTCGAGGGGGTGGCGACGATCGCCGCCGCGTTCTGGCCCAAGCCGGTGATCGTGCGGCTGTCGGATTTCAAGTCGAACGAGTACAAGAAGCTCCTCGGCGGCGAGCGCTACGAGCCCGACGAGGAGAACCCGATGCTCGGGTTGCGCGGCGCCTCGCGCTACCTCGCGCCGGATTGGCTTGGCTGCTTCGAGCTCGAGTGCGCGGCGATCAAGAAGGTGCGCGAGGAGCTCGGCCTGACCAACGTCGAGCTGATGGTGCCGTTCGTGCGCACGCTCGGCGAAGCGCGCGAAGTCATCGATCTTCTCAAGAGCAACGGTTTAGAGAGGGGAAAAAACGCGCTGCGCATCGTGATGATGTGCGAGCTGCCGTCGAACGCGCTGCTGGCCGAGGAGTTCCTCGAGCTGTTCGACGGGTTCTCGATCGGCTCGAACGACCTGACCCAGCTCACTCTCGGCCTCGACCGCGACTCGGGGCTGGTCGCCGGCACCTTCGACGAGCGCGACGCCGCGGTGAAGGCGATGCTGTCGATGGCGATCCGCGCCTGCCGCAAGCACGGCAAGTACGTCGGCATCTGCGGCCAGGGCCCGTCGGACCATCCCGACCTCGCCCGCTGGCTGATGGAGCAGGGCATCGACAGCCTGTCGCTCAACCCGGATACGGTGGTGTCGACCTGGAGCGCGCTCGCCGAGTCGCCGCCGGCGAAAAAGTCAGCGGTTGCGTAGCAAGCGCTGCTTTTCGCGATTCCATTCCTTTTCCCGTTCAGCCGCGCGCTTGTCGTGCTTGAGCTTGCCGCGCCCCAGGCCGACCTCGAGCTTGATGCGCCCCTTGCTGTAATGCAGGTTGAGCGGCACCAGCGTGTAGCCGCGCTGCTCGACCTTGCCGGCCAGGCGCCGGATCTCCTCGGCGTGCAGCAGGAGCTTGCGCGTGCGCGTCGGATCGGCCGTGAAATGGGTCGAGACCGTGGGCAGCGGGCTGATGTTGGCGCCGATGAGGTAGAGCTCCGCGCCGCGCACCATGACATAGGCTTCGGCGATGCTCGCCCGGCCGCCGCGGATGGCCTTGACTTCCCATCCCGCGAGCGCGAGGCCGGCTTCGTAGCGCTCCTCGATGAAGTAGTCGTGAAACGCTTTGCGGTTTTCAACAATCGACATAGATGAAGAGAATCGCCCGCTCCGCGATTGTCGAGCATTCGGCCGCCGAAATGTACGCGCTGGTGGAGGACATCGAGGCCTATCCGCGCTTCCTGCCCTGGTGCGCGGCCGCCGAGGTGCACGAGCGCGCGAGCGGCAGGGCGCGGGCCACGCTGACCGTCGCCGCGGGCGGGCTGCGCCATTCCCTCACCACGCAGAACCAGAACCGGCCGGCCGAGGCGATCGACATGCACCTCGCGAAGGGGCCGTTCCGCAGCTTCGAGGCGCAGTGGCGCTTCGTGGCGCTGTCGCCGGGGGCGTGCCGCGTCGAGTTCTCGCTGCAGTACGAGTTCGCGAGCCGCGCGCTCGGCAGGCTGCTCGCGCCGCTCTTCGACGACATCGCCGATTCCATGGTGGACGCTTTCGTGCGCCGCGCGGGCCAGACGTGAAAGTGGAGGTGGTCCACGCCCGGCCGGCGCACGCGGATGCCGTAAGCCTCGAGCTGCCGGCCGGCGCGACCTTGCGCGACGCGCTGGCGGCCTCGGGCTTTGCAGTGGATCCCGCGAAGCAGGCGTTCGGGATCTTCGGCAAGCGGGTGCCGCTCGATCAGCGCCTGTCGCCGGGCGATCGCGTGGAGATCTACCGCCGGCTCGCCGTGGACCCGAAGGAAGCGCGCAGGCGACGCGCCGTCAAGAGGCGCTGAGCGCGCCTAGTTGCACGACTGCTGCACGTTCTGGCGGGCGCGCACGGTTTCCTGCGCGATCTGCGCATCCTCGAGGTAGTAGCGCTCGCCCTTCGCGTCGGTGCGCTGGATGCGCCCGCCGGCCTCGAGCGTGCGCAGGTACTCCTGCGCGCGCGCGCAGTTTTCCTGCTTCTCGCGCGCCTGCGCGTCGGCCTGCGACTGCTTCTCGGCGTCCTTCTGCGCGTCTTCCTGCCGCTTGCGGAACGCGGCCTCCGGAGTGAGCGGCGGCTTGGCGTCTTTCTTCGCCGTGGCCGCGGCCGGCGCCGACGGTCCCGGCGGCGGCCTGAGCGGCGTCGCCTTCACGCCGGGCGGCGGCACGTCGCCGTAGCGCACGCGGCCGTCCTGGTCGACCCACTTGTACTGCTGCGCGCTCGCCGCAGTTGCGAAGGCGATGAACAGGAAAGAGGCAAAAAGTCTATTCATAGGGTGAGAGTATAATGCCGCTTTGCGGGCAGAAAACATGCGGGTGATCCAGAAGGCGCTGACCTTCGACGACGTCCTCCTCGTTCCCGCCCACTCGCGCGTCCTGCCGCGTGACGTTTCCCTCAAAACCCGGCTCACCCGGAATCTCCAGCTCAACCTGCCGCTCGTCTCGGCGGCGATGGACACGGTGACCGAGGCGCGCCTCGCGATCGCCATCGCGCAGGAAGGCGGCATCGGCATCATCCACAAGAACCTCGGCGCGCAGGCGCAGGCCGCCGAGGTCGCCAAGGTGAAGCGCTTCGAGTCCGGCGTGCTGCGCGACCCGATGACCATCCCGCCCGAGATGTCGGTGCGCGAGGTCATGGCGCTGCAGCGCGAGCACCGCATTTCGGGATTCCCGGTGGTCAAGGACGGCAAGGTGGTCGGCATCGTCACCAACCGCGACCTGCGCTTCGAGACCCAGCTCGACCAGCCGGTGAAAGCGATCATGACGCCGCAGAAGAAGCTGGTCACGGTGCCAGAGGGCGCGAGCCGCCAGGAAGCGATGCAGCTCATGCACCGCCACCGGCTCGAGCGCGTGCTGGTGGTCGGCGCCGATTTCCACCTGAAGGGCCTGGTCACGGTGCAGGACATCCTGAAGGAGAGCGAGCATCCGAACGCCTGCAAGGACGCGCACGGCAAGCTGCGCGTCGGCGCCGCGGTCGGGGTGGGCGAGGGCACCGACGAGCGGGTCGCCGCACTGGTGGAGGCGGCGGTGGATGTCCTTGTCGTGGATACGGCTCACGGTCACGCGCAAGGAGTGCTGGACCGCGTGAACTGGATCAAGACCCGCTACCCCAGCGTCGAGGTGATCGGCGGCAACGTCGGCACGGCCGACGGCGCGCGCGCGCTCGTCGACCATGGCGCCGACGGCGTCAAGGTCGGCATCGGCCCGGGTTCCATCTGCACCACGCGCATCGTCGCCGGGGTGGGGGTGCCGCAGATCACCGCGATCCAGAACGTCGCCGCGGCCCTGACCGATGTTCCCCTGATCGCCGACGGCGGCGTGCGCTATTCCGGCGACATCGCCAAGGCGATCGCCGCCGGCGCCCACGCGGTGATGCTCGGGTCGCTGTTCGCCGGCACCGAGGAATCGCCCGGCGAGATCGAACTGTTCCAGGGCCGCTCCTACAAGTCCTACCGCGGGATGGGATCGCTCGGCGCGATGCAGAAGGGCGCGGCCGACCGCTACTTCCAGGACCCGGACATGAACGTCGACAAGCTGGTCCCGGAAGGCGTGGAGGGGCGCGTGGCCTACAAGGGAAGCGTGCTGCGCGTCATCGAGCAGCTCGCCGGCGGCGTGCGCGCGAGCATGGGCTATACCGGCTGCAGCTCGATCGAGGAGCTGCGCACGCGCACCCAGTTCGTCGAGATCACTTCCGCGGGCATGCGCGAGTCGCACGTCCACGATGTCCAAATGGTCAAGGAGGCGCCGAATTACCGGGTCGAATAGAAGTAGCCGAGAAGCCGGCTGAAATGCAGCATCAGAAGATCCTCATCCTCGATTTCGGCGCCCAGTACACGCAGCTCATCGCCCGGCGCGTCCGCGAAGCCAAGGTCTACTGCGAGATCCACCCCTGGGACGTCGACGACGCCTTCGTGCGCGGCTTCGGCGCGCAGGGGATCATCCTGTCCGGCAGCCATCTCTCGGCTTACGACGACGCGAAGGCGCATGCGCCGAAGGCGGTGTTCGCCCTCGGCGTCCCGGTGCTTGGCATCTGCTACGGCATGCAGAGCATGGCGCACCAGCTTGGCGGGCGCGTCGAGGCGGGCAAGGTGCGCGAGTTTGGCTCGGCCGAAGTGCGCGCGCGCGGCCATACCCGGCTGCTGGAGGGGATTGAGGATAGTCGCTCGGCGGAGGGCCACGGCCTGCTGCAGGTGTGGATGAGCCATGGCGACAAGGTCACCGAGCTCCCTCCCGGGTTCAAGCTGATGGCGTCCACCGACGCCTGCCCGATCGCCGGCATGGCCGACGAGTCGCGCCGCTTCTACGGCGTGCAGTTCCATCCCGAGGTGACCCACACGCAGCAGGGGACGAAGCTGCTGCACCGCTTCGTGCGCGAGATCTGCGGCTGCCGCGGCGACTGGCAAATTCCCGAATATGTTTCAGAATCCGTGGGCCGCATCCGGGAGACCGTAGGGCAAGACGAAGTGATCCTCGGCCTCTCCGGCGGAGTCGATTCCTCGGTCGCCGCGGCGCTGATCCACAAGGCGATCGGCAAGCAGCTCACCTGCGTGTTCGTCGACCACGGCCTGCTCAGGCTCGACGAGGCAAGACAGGTGATGGACACCTTCGCGAAGCACATGCACGTCAAGGTCGTGCACGTCGACGCCTCGAAGAAGTTCCTCTCCGCCCTGAAGGGCGTGTCCGACCCCGAGGAGAAGCGCAAGGTCATCGGCAGGCTTTTTGTGGATGTTTTTCAGAATGAATCCAAAAAAATAAAGAAGGCGCGCTGGCTCGCCCAGGGGACCATCTACCCCGACGTCATCGAGTCGGCGGGCGCGAAGACCAAGAAGGCGCAGACCATCAAGTCGCACCACAACGTCGGCGGCCTGCCCAAGACCCTGCGCCTCAAGCTGCTCGAGCCGCTGCGCGAGCTGTTCAAGGACGAGGTGCGCAGCCTCGGCCTCGCCCTCGGCCTGCCGCGCGAGATGGTGTTCCGCCATCCTTTCCCGGGACCGGGGCTCGGGGTGCGCATCCTGGGCGCGATCGAGAAGCCGTACGTGGAGCTGCTGCAGCGCGCCGACGATATCTTCATTCAGGAGCTCAGAAAATCCGGCTGGTACGACAAGACCGCGCAGGCCTTCGCGGTGTTCCTGCCGGTGCGCTCGGTCGGCGTGATGGGCGACGGCCGCACCTACGAGAACGTGGTGGCGCTGCGCGCGGTGCAGACCAGCGACTTCATGACCGCGGACTGGGCGCCGCTGCCGCACGAGCTGCTCGCGCGGGTCTCGAACCGGATCATCAACGAGGTGCGCGGCATCAACCGCGTAACTTACGACATCTCCTCCAAGCCGCCGGCGACCATCGAGTGGGAGTAGTCAAGCCACGTTCGCTGCAGCTGATCGATGCCAAAGGGTGTGCCGCCAGCGGTAGCCGATGGCCATGGTCGCCGCCAGCCCGAGCCCGGAGTACAACAGCGTGGTCGCGGCATAGCCGATAGCCGGGATCATCGGCCCGGCTGCCAGCAGGCCGAGCGGCAGGCCCCAGATCGCGAGCATGCGCACCCCCATCACGCGGCCGCGCATCGCTTCGTCCGACGAGCGCAGCATGACCGCGGCCAGCGGCGTCAGGCAGAAGCTCTGCACGAAGCCCATGGCGAAGAGCAAGGCGAGAGCCACGGCCAGCGTGGTGGCCTGCCCGAACAGCAGGAGCGCGATGAACCACAACGCGCCGTTCCAGAGCATTGCCCGCGCGGCGCGCAGCGGAAAGCGGCCGGCCCCGACGAGGAGCGAGCCTACCAGCGCGCCCGACCAGAAGGACGCGACGAGCCAGCCCAGGCCCGCTTGCCCGATCGCGTAGACCTCCTTCGCGACGTACGGCAGGAGTCCAAACACGACCGGGTAGCCGACCAGGTTGACGAGGAAGGCGAGGCTGAACGCGCCCAGCAGGTCGGGCTTGCTCCAGACGTAGCCGAACGCCTGCTTCAGGTCGGCGAGCGGATGCGCTTCAATGGCGCACCGCGCCCCGCGCGCGACGCCGAGCGTAAGTAGGAATGCCGCGATGTACATCGCGGTGACCACCACGTACGCCGGCCCCATCCCGATCAGCGCCACGCCGCCGGCGCCGGTGAACGCCCCGGCTACCCGGGCCGTGTCCGAGGTGGTGCGTGAAAGGCCGAGCGCTCCCAGCAGCATCTCCGAGCGCATGGTCTGTCCCACCAGGACGTGCCGCATCACCATGTCGGAGGGCCGCAGCAGGCCGGCGAGCGCGGCTATCGCGAACACATGCCACGGCACCAGCGCCCCGCTCAGCGTCAGAGCCGCCAGGACGGCCGCGAGGAGCGCGTAGACGCCGCGCGTGATGCATAGCAGGGTGCGATGCCCGATGCGGTCTCCCGCCACGCCGAAGAACGGCGAAAACAGCGAACCCAGCCAGACCAGGGCGGCGACGATCACGAGTTGCTGCACCGAGCCCGTGGTGGAGAGGATGTACCAGCCGAGGATCAGCGCTTCCATCTCGAAGGCCCACGACGTGGCGAGGTCCGCCGGCCACTGGAAACGAAAGCTGCGAACCGCAAAGGGCGATGCCATCTGCGAAAATCACCTCTAATGGACGACGAACAGTATATGCGGCGGGCCCTGGAGCTGGCCCGCCGCGCGCAGAAAGAGGGCGAGGTGCCGATTGGATGCGTCGTAGTCCTTGAAGATCGCATCGTGGGCGAAGGCTGGAACCGGCCGATCGCCGCCTCGGACCCGACAGCGCATGCCGAGATACAAGCAATTCGTTCGGCTTCGCTTTTTCAGAGGAATTATCGCCTCACGGGTGCGACGCTCTACGTGACGCTCGAGCCCTGCGACATGTGCATCGGCGCCATGTTCCACGCTCGCATCGCGCGCGCGGTGTTCGGCGCCGCGGATCCGAAGAAAGAGGTGCTGAAGAACCCGGTCGTCCTGCAGGGCGGCGTGCTGGCCGGGGAGTGCGGCGCCCTCCTGTCGAAGTTCTTCGCCGCCAAGCGATGATCCTGATCGACCTCGGGAAGCAGGCGCTGACGTTCCAGGGGAAGACCTATTCCGTATCCACGGCCAGGAACGGGCCGGGCGAGAAGAACGGCAGCTTCTGCACGCCGCGCGGCGCGCACATCGTGCGCGCGAAGATCGGCGCGGGCCAGCCGGTCAACACGGTGTTCGTGCGGCGCCGTCCGACCGGCGAGACCTGGAGCCCCGGGCTGCACGCGAAATACCCGGGCCGCGACTGGATGCTGACGCGGCTGCTGTGGCTGTCGGGCTGCCAGCCGGGATTCAACCGCCTCGGCGACGTCGACACCATGCGCCGCTACATCTACATCCATGGCGCGCCCGACAGCGCCGAGATGGGCAAGCCGGGCTCGATCGGCTGCATCCGCATGCGCAACCGCGACATCGTCGAGCTGTTCGAGCGCGTGGCGCCCTACACGCGGGTCGAGATCAGAGCCTGAATCTTTTTCTTGTCGGGTGAGAGCACCACGCCGCGCTCGGTGATGATGCCGGTGATGAGCTCGGCGGGCGTGACATCGAATGCGGGGTTGCGCACCGCGATCCCCTCGGGAGCCCAGCGGGTGCCGCGGTAGCCGGTCACTTCCGCCGCCGGACGCTCCTCGATCGGGATGCGCGAGCCGTCGCGGACCTTCGGGTCGAAGGTAGAGAGCGGCGCCGCGACGTAGAACGGGATGCGGTGGCGCTTCGCCAGCACCGCCAGGCCGTAGGTCCCGATCTTGTTGGCGACGTCGCCGTTGGCGGCGATGCGGTCGGCGCCGACGATCACCACGTCGACTTCGCCGCGGCTCATCAGGTGCCCGGCCATGTTGTCGGTGATGAGCGTGCAGGGGATGCTCTCCTGCAGGCATTCCCACGCGGTCAGGCGGGCGCCCTGCAAATAGGGGCGGGTTTCGCAGGCGATCACGGAAACCTTCTTGTCCCGGGCGGACCTAACCACGCCCAGGGCGGTTCCGTGGCCGGCGGTGGCCAGCGCGCCGGTGTTGCAGCAGGTCAGGATCCGCGAGCCCTTGCGTATCAGCTTCGCGCCGATCCTGCCCATCGCGCGGTTGGCGGCCAGGTCCTCGGCGAAGATCGCCTCGGCTTCCGCCTTCAGGTCCTGCGCCTTCTTCATCCGGTCCAGGGCCCAGAACAGATTCACCGCCGTGGGCCGGCTCTTTGCCAGAATTTCAAAACCCGATTTCTTTCCGCCGTCCAGTGCGACCCCAAAAGCTGCCGCGCACCCGATAGCGGGAGCCCCGCGCACCACCATATCGCGGATCGCCTGCGCCACCTCGGCCGCGGTGCGGCAGGTGATGTAGACCGTCTGGTCGGGAAGGAGGCGCTGGTCGAGCAGTTCCAGGCGGTCGCCCCGCCAGCGAATAGGCTCGACGACCATCAGACGACCCGCTCGTTGCCGCCGTCGACCGGCACCTGGGCAGCGGTGGTCTTGGCGAACAGCGGGCCGCACATTTCCGCCGCCAGCTCGGCCACGTCCCGCGAGGCGACTTCGGTGCGCAAAAGGTTCTTCTTACGGTACTGCTCGACAGTCATGTTGTAGGCCTTGGCGCGGGCGGCGAGGAGCTCCTCGGTCCACAGGCCGGTGTCGTACACGGCGTCCGGGTGCAGCGAGTTGATGCGGATGCCGTCCTTCGCCCATTCCAGCGCGGCGACGCGCGCCACCTGGTTGAGCGCAGCCTTGGAGGCGGAATAGGCGGCTGCGCCCGGCCCCGGCGCCGGCACGTTGCGCGAGCCGATCACCACGATGCGGCCGCCGCGCGGCGCGAGCCGCAGCAGCGGATGGCAGAGCTGGAGGAGCCGCAGCGGCGCCTCGACGTTGACCGTCATGGCCTGTCTCCACGCGTCGGCCGCGACATCCTGCACCGGCTGCGACGCCGGGAAGATGCCCGCATTCAGCACCAGCATGTCGACCCCGCCAAAGGCGCGGATGACCTGATTCAGCTTTTGCTCTACCGCAGCCGGATCGGTCAGATCACAGGTCAAACCAAGAAAATCCGGGCGCTGCCACAGGCGCTCGATCGCCGGGTTGCGGTCGAGGCCGGCCATGGCCGCGCCGCGCCTCAGGAACGCCTCGACGCAGGCCTTGCCGATGCCCGAGGCCGCGCCGGTCACCAGAACCACTTCGCCTTCGAAGGGGCGCGGGGCGGCGGGTTTGCGTTTCGCTTGCTCGAGCTGCCAATACTCGACATTAAACAGATGCCTTTCGTCCACCGCGCGCCAGCCGCCGAGCGCCTCGGCGCGCAGGATGACGTCGATGCTGTGCTCGTACAGCTCCTCGATGATCGCCGCCTCGCGCGCGTCGCGTCCGGCCGCGGCGAAGCCGAGCTGCGGGTCGAGCACCATACGCGGCGCGGGATCGAACATGGTCTTCGGTTCGCCGGCTTTTTGAGCATTCCTTTCAAAATAGGCCCGGTAGCGCCGGGCGAAGCCTTCCACGTCACGCCCGAGCATCGGCATGGGCTTGGTGAACAGTAGGTGGTCCGGGGTCGCGGGGCCTTTCTGCGACAGCTTCTCCACCTGCGGGTGCTGCGCGAAGCCCAGGAACTTCTCGTTGTCGTTGATCTTGAGAATTACTGAAAATCCTGCTTGCTCGGAGATCGCCCGCCTGAGGCTGGCAATCTCCTCGCGTTTGGGCTCCGCGGCAGTCTTGGGGGAAAAGGAGATCTGCCAAGCCTTGTTCTTCTGCAGGTAGTCCTCGGCGAGCGAAACCAATTCGATCATGCGCTCGTAGGATTCGCGCGCATTGGCGCCGAAGGAGAAGATGCCGTGCGACAGCAGCACCACGCCGCAGGCCTTGCCGGCAAGCTGCCTGGGAAACTCGCGCGCGCAATGCGCGGCCAGGTCGAATCCCGCCATGACGTACGGGATGACCGCGACGCGGTCGCCGTAGATCTCGCAGATGCGCTTCTCGCCCTCGGGAGCGTTGGAGACGGCGAGCACGGCGTCGGCGTGCGTGTGGTCGACGTAGGGATGGGGCAGGAGGGCGTGCAGCAGCGTTTCGACCGAGGGCGAAGGCGCGCCGGCGCGCAGCACGTGCGTGTTCAGCTCGTTCAGCATCTGCGCGTCGGAAAGCGCCGCCAGGCGCGGCAGCTTCTGCAGGTAGGCGAGGGGCAGGGGGGCGAAGCCGGAGGCGTCGATCGTCTCGAGGTCCGCGCCGCTGCCCTTGACGTAGAGCACCTCGCGCTCCTCGCCGAACAGGTCCGTCTCGCGCAGCTTGACCGAGGTGTTGCCGCCGCCGTGGAGCACCAGGGACTTGTCGCGGCCGAGCAGGCGCGAGGTGTAGACGCGCGGCCCCAATCGACCAAATGCGGGGCCGGTGAACTGCGCAGCCTCGGCGTCGCTCCAGCGGCTTTTCATGCGGCGATTATACTTTTCGCGCCATGCTGCGAATCGAGCTCATGCCCTGGGACAAGGCGCGCGCGCACGCATCGCCGATTCGCTTCGCCGTGTTCGTGGAAGAACAGGGCGTGCCGCCGCAGATCGAGCTCGACGAGCAGGACGCGCTCTCGATCCACGTCGTGGCTTTCGATGACGAAACGCCTGTGGCCACCGGCCGGTTGCTGCCCGACGGCCACATCGGCCGCATGGCGGTGCTCAAGGAGTGGCGCGGCCGCGGTATCGGCGGCGCTCTTCTCGAGCAATTGATCAAGGCTGCCTGTCAACGGGGTGATGCCGAGATCACGCTGTCGGCTCAGGTACACGCCGTGCCCTTTTATCTCAGGCACGGCTTCGTCACCGAGGGGGACGAGTATCTCGAGGCCGGCATCAGGCACCGGATGATGCGACGTATCCTCTAACAACAAAACAGGGACAGACCACGTTTTCTCTCACCCGTGGATCCATGGAAAAACGTGGTCTGTCCCTGATTAGCTTTTAGAAGTCGTAGTGCAGGGTGTCGCCGGCGGCGCCGTCGGGCGCGAAGCTGCGCTCGGCATAACGCTTGCGCTTGCCGCTCAGGAGGATCGTCGAGCAACGCGTGCCGTACTCCGGGTTGACGATGCGCGCCTTCTCGAGCACCGCAAAGAGCGGCTCGACCGCGGGCGCCGGCTCGATGGCCGCGGCAAGGCCCTTTTTGGGAGCTTCCACCTCGGGCGCGTCGAGCAGCGTGTTTCCCAGGCCGTAGATGCCCGGCGCGAGCGGGCGCGGCTCCCCGCCGCGGTTGGACGTCCACCACAGCTCCGTTCCATCCGCCGCGAGCAGGTTGAAGCCGCCATAGAGGTTTCCGGAAACACCCTCGATGTAGGCTTTGGGTTGAAGGCCATTCATGAGAAAACGCGAAACCAGGGCGCCGCGGGATTCGGCGGCGCGCGGCTCGGTGGCGCGCGGCTCGGTGGCGCCGCGGAAATTGGTCACCGCGGCGAACCTGCCCGTGCGCGACACGCCCATCCAGGTGCCGCGCGCTTCCAGGTCGCGGCCGGCGAGGATGCCGGGCGCGTCGTCCCAGAAAGCGGCGGGCGCCGCGGGGCGGGCGTGGAACTCGTCGCGGTTCGCCGCGACGACCAGCGAGAACTCAGGATGAACGCGCCAGGCGACTACGATCAGGCACATTCCGCGCTTTCAGGTTCTGATAGAGCTGGAACGCCTTCTCGGGCTTTTCCTTCTTGTGAACCACGGCGCCCACTGCCTGGATCATGGCGACCGGGTCGTCGGACTGGAAGATGTTGCGCCCCATGTCCACGCCCGCCGCCCCCTGGTCGAGCGCCTTGTACGCCATGGTGAGGGCGTCGAGCTCGGGCAGCTTTTTGCCGCCGGCGATCACGATCGGCACCGGGCAGCCGGCACACACGCGCTCGAAGCCTTCCTCGATGAAGTAGCTCTTGACGTAGTGCGCGCCGAGCTCGGCGGCGATGCGCGTGGCGAGGGCGAAGTAGCGCTCGTCGCGCTTCATTTCGGCGCCGACGCCGGTGACCGCCATGGTCGGGATGCCGTAGCGGTTGCCGGTGTCGATGAGCTGCACCAGGTTCCTGATCGACTGGTGCTCGTATTCCGCCCCGATGTAGATCTGGGTGGTGATCGCCGCGGCGTTGAGCCGGATGGCGTCCTCGATGTCCACGGCGATGAGCTCCCGCGACAGCTCGGTGAGGATGCTCTGGCCGCCCGAGCAGCGCAGCACCAGGGCATTGGTCGCCGACGGGGGAATCACCGAGCGCAGCGCGCCCCGGGTGCACATCAGCACGTCCGCGTGCGGGATCAGCGGCACGATGTTGAGGTCGATGCGCTCCAGGCCCGTGGTCGGCCCCTGGAAGTAGCCGTGGTCGAAGGCGAGCATCACCGTCCTGCCCGAGGCGGGGTTGAAGATGCGCGCCAGCCGGTTCTGCATCCCCCAGTCGAGCGCGCCGCCGCCCTTCACGTAAAACGCCTTGTTCTGCTGCGGGATGCCGAGGCCGAAGTCCTTGCCTTCGCGGAGGTCGTCTTTGTCAGCCATGATTTCCAACCATACCAGTTTCCGCAGAAATGAAGCGCTCGACCTTGCGGCCGACGCCGAGCTTCGCGCCTTCGCGCTCGAGCGCCGCCTCGAACGCGGCTTCGTCCTTCACCCCCTCGAAGACCTCCATGTAGGTCGCCGGGTCGTCGCGCCGGCGCATCCAGCGGCCGCGCACGCCGAATTGCTGTTGCAGGGTTTTAAGGAGGGTTTCCACCTTGGGGCGAAACTGATCCACCCGTTGCGGATCGATCCTGTAGTAGACGTAGTAGTTCATACCGGCATCACGGCGAGAGCCTCGCCGGCGGCGCTGTCCACCACCACGCCGCCGTTGAACTCCTGCCCGGGCCTGAGCTCGGCGCCGGCGGGGGCGTGCAGGTGGACCATGCGGCGCTTGACCTGCCCGAGGTGCTGCGCGCGCGCGACGATCTCCTGGCCGGGGTAGCAGCCCTTGTCGAAATCCACGCCGCCGAGGGCCTCGAGGTTCACCATCTGCGGCACGAACTTGTCCTGCGTGGCGGCGCTGATTAGCGGCCTGCCGGCGCGGATTTCCTGCAAGGTCCAGGCTTCTTCACCCGCCTTGCAGTCTTCCGCAGAATCCTTTCCGATCCTCAGGAAGCGCCGCTCGCCCACCCGCACGGTCGCCGTCGTGCCTTCCCAGGCCACGCCGGCGACGTTCAGGTCCGCACCCCAGATGCCGTACTGCGCCCAGGCGTCGCTCTCATCGGCGATCTTGACCTTGGAGCGCAGGATGAACATGGAAAGTCGCTTCGCCACGATCGGGGCGAGGTCGCGCGCGAGCTGCAGCAAGAACCCGTCCTTCGAAGGAATGACCAGCATCGTGGCGAGGAGGCGACCCTTGGCGGTGCACCAGCCCGCGAGCGCGGCGCGATCGGGCGGCAGGTTCGCGATGTCCTTGGTGAGCTGCGCGTGCAGGAAGTCACGCGCGTCGGCGCCCGACACGGCGAGGATTCCATAGCGGCTTAGGCGCGCGCACTCCATCGTAGAATGCACATTTTAACGTCGCCTTCTTGCTGAAGACCCTTCTCGCGCTGGTTGTTCTCGGCATCGCCGCGGCGGCGGGCTACGTCGCCTGGTACATCGGCGCGCCGGTATCCATCCGCCAGTACCCGGTCGAGGTCGAGATCCCGCGCGGCGCCGGCTTCCGCACCGCGATGGAGCAGCTCGAGAAGGCCGGCATCTCGATGCGGCGCTACGAGTTCGAGCTGCTGGCGCGCACGCTCGGCAAGGTGCGCGACATCAAGGCGGGCAGCTACGAGATCGCCACCCCGGTGACCCCGCTCCAGCTCCTGGGAAAGCTGACGCGCGGCGACGTCACCCAGGCCGAGGTCAGGCTGATCGAGGGCTGGACCTTCGCGCAGTTCCGCGCCGCGCTCGATGCGAGCGCGCACCTGCGGCACGACACCAGGGGGATGGACGACGCCCACGTCCTCGCGCGCCTGCGGGCGGCCGAGACGCATCCCGAGGGGCTGTTCTTCCCCGACACCTATCTTTTCGGGAAAGGCGCGAGCGACCTCGCGGTGCTGCGCCGGGCGTACCGCGCGATGGCGCGCCACGTGAAGGAGGAGTGGGACAGCCGCGACCCGGCCGTGCCCTACCGCACGCCCTACGAGGCGCTGATCATGGCTTCGATTATCGAGAAGGAGACCGGGCAGGCGGGCGAGCGCGACCTGATCGGCGGCGTGCTGGTGAACCGCCTGCGCATCGGCATGCGGCTGCAGGCGGACCCGACCATCATCTACGGCCTCGGCGCCGGTTTCGACGGCAACCTGAAGCGCAACCACCTGGCCGACGACGGCCCGTACAACACCTACACGCGCGCCGGCCTGCCGCCGACGCCGATCGCCATTCCCGGCCTCGCCTCGCTGCGCTCGGCGCTGCGGCCGGGAAAGACCGACGCCTTCTACTATGTTTCGAAGAACGACGGCTCGAGCCACTTCTCGCGCACGCTCGAGGAGCACAGCCGCGCCGTGACCCGTTACCAGCTCCGCGGCGGCCGATGAGGGGAAGGTTCATCACTCTCGAAGGTGTGGACGGCGCGGGAAAATCCACCCATCAGAACTTCATCGCCGACTTCCTGGCCACGAAAGCGCCGCACGTGATCCAGACGCGCGAGCCCGGCGGCACCAAGCTCGCGGAGAAGCTGCGCGGCGCCATCCTGGCCGATGCCATGGCGCCGGTGGTGGAGACGCTGCTGATCTTCGCGGCGCGCGCCGACCACGTGGCGCGCGTCATCCAGCCGGCGCTCGAAGCCGGCCACTGGGTGGTCTGCGACCGCTTCTCCGACGCGACCTACGCCTATCAGGGAGCGGGGAAGGGGATCTCCTTCGAGCTGATCGCGCGCCTTGGCGATGCTGTGCACCCGGGGCTGCGCCCCGACCGCACGCTGGTCTTTGACTGCAGTTACGAGGTTTCCCGGTCTCGTCTTTCCAGTTCAGGAAAATCGCTGGACCGCTTCGAGCGCGAAGGCCGCGAGTTCTTCGAGCGGGTGCGCGCCGCCTACCTCCAGCGCGCCAGGGCCGAGCCTGCGCGCGTTCGCGTGATCGACGCGGCCATGGATGTGAAGAAAATCAGGAAAGCGCTGGAGGAGGGGCTTTCGGACCTGTGATGCATCCCTGGAACCAGCCGATCCTCGACTCGCTCGTGGGGCGCCTCGAGCGCCTGCCGCATGCCCTGCTGCTTTTCGGGCCGCGCGGCATCGGCAAGCTCGCGCTCGCCGAACGGATGGCGCAGTTTCTTCTATGCGAGGGAAAGGCGAGGCCCTGCAACGCCTGCGACGCCTGCCGCTGGTATGCCGCCGGCAATCATCCCGACTTCCGCCGCCTCGAGCCCGAGGCGTTGGCCAAGGATCCCGCGCCGGAGCCCGAAGAGGAAGCTCCGGCACGCAAGGCGAGGCAGCCGAGCATCGAGATCAGGATCGAGCAGGTCCGCGCGCTGGCCGCTTTTCTGAACGTGGTCTCGCATCGCGGCGGCCGGCGGGTGGCCCTGGTCCATCCGGCGGAGCACATGAACGCGCCGACGGCGAACGCGCTACTCAAGGGGCTCGAGGAGCCGCCCGCCGGGGCGGTGTTCATCTTGGTCTCGCACCGGCCGGCGCAGCTGCTGCCGACCGTCCGCAGCCGCTGCGTCGCGATCCCGGTGGCCATCCCGCCGCGCGAAGCGGCCCTCAAGTGGCTTTCGGGGCAGGGGATAAAGGACCCCGAGCGCCGCCTTGCCTATGCCGGCGGTGCGCCGTTGCGCGCCATGGACCAGAAAGATGTTTCCCTGGCGCCGGTAAGCGACCGCGAGGGTCTCGAGCCGCTGGCCGAGGCGCTCCAGAAGCTCGCGCTGGACAGCGCGCTGCTGGCTTTCGGGCTGCCGCCCAAGTACCAGACCACAACCGCGAAGGTTGCGCCGGCGAATGCCCGGGAATGGCTCGCGTATGCGCGGCACATGGGGCAGGAGAGGCTGCTCACCCGCCACCCGCTCAGCCCGCGGCTCTTTTCCGCAGCGATGCTCGGGGCGATGCCTAGGGGTTAGGGCGCCTGCTGCTTACCTTATATGGAGAGGTAATTTGACATAATACACATTGCGTACTAGTTAAGCTTGTCTGAAGGCGGGACCGGGAAGCGCATCACCGGCAGACCCTCGTCGAGCAGCGAGTCGTGCTCTTGCTGCGTAGCCTGGCCGCGGATCGCCCGCGCCGGGGTTTCCTTGTAGAAGATGCGGCGCGCCTCGGCGGGAAACTCCTTGCCCACGTCCTCGCTCTTGGTCAGCAGCTCGTCCAGCATGCGCGAATAGAGCATCTGCGCGATCGCGAACGGGTCCTTGCCCTCCATATCGGGCGTCTTGACCGGTTGAGCCGGTGCCTTGGGCTCGGCTGCGCCGAGATTCGCCCTGGTGGCAGAAGGCACGCGAGAAACCTGCGGCGAGCCGCAGGTCGGGCAGGAAAGCAGGTTGCGGTCGCGCTGCGAGGTAAAGTCGCCGGCCGAGCCGAACCAGCCCTCGAAGCGGTGTCCTGCGACGCAAGCCAGATCGAAAACAATCATTTGAGTGATTCTACAATGCCGCTGATGGCGGACCGAGGCAGGAGATACCGGGAAGATCCGGGGGCGCTCCAGGCGCTGGTGGAGGCCGACCGGGTGCACCGCGACGTCTACATCGACCCGGAAGTGTTCCAGCTCGAGATGGAGCGCCTCTGGGCGCGCACCTGGATCTACGTCGGCCACGCGAGCCAGGTGCCGCAGCCCGGCGATTTCATCACCGCCGACATCGCCGCCCAGCCGGTGATCCTGGTGCGGCATACCGACGGCACGGTCCGCGTCCTGATGAACCGCTGCGCGCACAAAGGCACCAAGGTGGTCTACGACTTCGCCGGCAACACCGGAAAGACGTTCCGCTGCCCGTACCACGCGTGGACGTACCGTACGGACGGCAGCCTCTTGAATATTCCTTTGAAAGAGGGATACCAGGGTACGCGCCTGCACGCAACCGGGGCGGTGGGCGGCCTCACGCCGGTGACGCACGAGACCTACCGCGGCTTCGTGTTCGCCCGCCTCGCGGCCGGCCTGGCGTTCCGCGACTACTTCGGCGACTCGCTCTCCTCCATCGACAACCTCGCCGACCGCTCGCCCGAGGGCGAACTGGAGATTGCCGGCGGCGTCCTGCGGTACCTGCACAACTGCAACTGGAAGATGTTCGTCGAGAACCTGAACGACACGATGCACCCGATGATCGTGCACGCCTCCTCCGCCGGCACCGCGAAGCGGCTGTGGGAAGGCAAGCCGGCGGACGCACCCAAGCCCATGGCGATCGAGCAGTACGCGCCCTTCGCCAACGACTACAAGTTCTTCGACGACATGGGCGTGCGGGTCTACCCGCACGGCCACGGCTTCTCGGGCGTGAACTTCTCGATCCACTCTTCATATTCTTCGATACCGGAGTATGAAGAGGCGATGAAGCGCGCCCACGGGCCCGAGCGCGCGCAGCAGATCCTCGGCACGGTGCGCCACAACACCGTCTACTACCCGAGCCTCACCATCAAGGGCGCGATCCAGTCGATCCGCGTCGCGCGGCCGCTGGCGGCCGACAGGACCGTGATCGAGTCCTGGACCTTCCGCCTGAAGGGCGCTCCGCCGCAGCTCCTCGAGCGCACCGTGATGTACAACCGCCTGATCAATTCGCCCATGTCGGTCGTCGGGCACGACGACCTGCACTGCTACCGCTCGGCGCAGGAGGGCCTGGCCGCGCAGGGCCACCAGTGGGTGAACCTGCAGCGCAACTTCGATCCCGCCGAACTGAGCGCCACCGAGCTCACCTGCAACGGCACCAGCGATATCTCGATGCGCAACCAATTCCGCGCCTGGCGCGAGTTCATGGCGCCATGAACGAGGCGGAACTCGCCCGCTTCGTGCTGCACGAGGCCCGCCTGATCGACGAAAAGCGCTTCGATGAATGGTATGAGCTGTTTACCGACGACGCGTACTACTGGGTGCCGCTCGCTCCGGGACAGACCGACCCGCTCGAGCACAATTCGCTCGCCTACGAGGACAAGCTGCTGCTCAGGCTGCGCATCGAGCGGCTGAAGCAGCCGACCGCGTACTCGCAGAAGCCCGCGAGCCGCTGCCTGCACGTCATGCAGGCGCCAGAGGTGGAAAAGTCCGATCCGGCACGCGGCGAGTTCCTGACGCGCACGCCCTTCCTTTACACCGAGACCCGCGGCGACGAGTCACAGCGCTACGCCGCCACCGCCTGGCACACGCTGGTACGCTCAGCGAACGGATTGCGTATCCGTCTGAAGCGGGTGGACATCCTCAACGCCGACGCCGCCCTGCCCTCGATCCAGCTGTTCCTCTGACTACTCGACGCGCAGCTCGGCCTCGCCAAGCCCTTCCAGCGCGAATTTCACGACATCTCCCGGCTGCGGATACTTCGAAGTCACGACGCTGCCGGTGATGACGACATCGCCGCGCAGCAGGCCGCGGCCGATCGAGGCGAGGTGGTCGGCAAGCCAGGCGACTGCATCGAACGGATGGCCCATGGCATCCGCGCCGCGCCCCTCGCCCACCTTGGTGCCGTTGATGAATGCCACGCCGCGCGCCGCGGCGAGGTCGACCGCCTGCCAGTCCTTCACCGGGGCGCCGAGCACCGCGCCTTCGTTCCAGCAGTTGTCGGCGATCAGCTCGAGCGGGTGCTGCGCGAGCTGGCCGTAGTCGGCGTTGCGATCGTCGGCAAGTTCCATTGCCGGCATCACCGCGCCCACCGCCTTGCCTACGCGGTCACGGAAGAACGGCTTGTCGGCGGCGGGCAGGTCCTCGGCGATCTGCACCGCGACCTCGAATTCGACGATCAGGCGCTGGTAGTCGCCCGCGCGCACTCTCGCCGGCGTCCGGTGCAGCGTCGACCCGAACATCACTCCCGCCATCGGCCGGTCGACGCCGACGAAGCGGCGCATCTCGGCGGAGGTCAGGGCGAGGCTTGTAGCCGGCGCGCGCACCGAGCTTCTGGGCGCGCAGCGCGGCGAACGCGTCCTGGATGGCGTAGGCCTCGCTCTCAGTGCGCGGCGCGAGATCCTGCGGCAGAGGCGTGAAAGGCTCGCGCCTCTCGTGGGCTTCGAACAGGTGCCTTGCGGCACGAGTCATCCCCTGCCGGGGTGGACGTGGCCGCAAGCGGCGCATTGTCGTGCGCTCCTGTAGAACGCCTCGAACAGCGGCGGCAGGTCGGCGACGATGTTCTGCACGTTGACCTCGACGCGGTGCACCAGCGCCCAGCACTTCGGGCAGTACCACTCGAAGCCGTCGTTGACGTCGCGCGGCCGCACTTTCTCCACCACCAGGCCGACCGAGCCCGCGGGGCGCTGCGGCGAGTGCCGGCAGCGGCCGGGGATGAGCAGGATCTCGCCCTCCCGGATCGGCACGTCGCGCGGCTTGCCCTGCTCCAGGATGCGCAGCACGATGTCGCCGCGCAGCTGGTAGAAGAACTCCTCGTACGGATCGTCGTGGTAGTCGGTGCGCGAGTTCGGCCCGCCGATCACCTGCACGATCAGGTCCGCGGCGGCGTCGAATACCACGCGGTTGCCGACCGGCGGCTTGAGGAGGTGGGCGTGCTCCTCGATCCAGCGCGCGAAGTTGAAGGCGGCGAGCACGGGACATTCTAGAATACCGGCGATGGAACTGAATCCGCGCAGCTATGCCGGCACCCTGGTGCTCAGCCCGGCGGGGCGGCTCGATCACGACTCGAGCGAGGCGTTCCGCGCCAGCATGCAGCCGCTGCTTGAGCGCTCGGCGCGCGACGGCTGCTGCCTGGTGCTGGACCTGTCGGCGCTCGAGTACGTCTCCTCGGCCGGGCTGCGCTGCTTCGTCCTGGCGGCGAAGCAGGCAGCCGCCCAGGGCGGCAAGGTCAGCGTCGCCGCGATGCGCCCGCTGGTGGCCGAGATCTTCCGGATCAGCCGCTTTCACCTGCTGTTCGAGATCCATCCCAGCTTGCGCGACGCGCTGAGCGCGGCATCGGCGCAGGCCGCGGCCGAGTTCGACCGGAAATAGGGATAGAAGCACGCATGCGCGTACGATTCTGGGGGACGCGCGGCTCGCTTCCCGTCGCCCTCACCTGGCGGGACGTGCGCGACCGCCTGGCGCGCGCCCTGCTCCTCGCCGGCGGCCGCCGCTTCGAGAGCTTCGAGCAGGCGCAGGCGTTCGCCGCGGAGCTCCCCTTCGCGCTCACCCACACCTTCGGCGGCCATACCTCCTGCGTCGAGTTCGAGCCGCAGGCCGCCGCGCCCTCCGAGTACTTCGCCTGCGACATGGGCAGCGGCGCGCGGGCGTTCGGCGAGCACGTGTTCGCCCGCCAGGCCGGCCGGCCCGCCACCATCAACCTGTTCATGTCGCACATGCACTGGGACCACATCATGGGCTTCCCCTTCTTCGGCCCGGCCTACGTCCCCGGCATGCGCCTGCGCATCCACGGCTGCCACGAGGCGCTGGAGCACGCCTTCCGCCGCCAGCAGGAAGCGCCCTCCTTTCCGGTGCCGTTCGCGCAGCTGCAGGCCGACATCCGGTTCGTGCCGCTCGCCGAAGGGGAGCCGCAGCTTGTTTCCGGGGTGAAGGTCACCGCGCAGCGCCAGCGCCACTCGGGAGATTCGTACGGCTACCGCTTCGAAAGCGGCGGCAAGACGCTGATCTACACCACCGACTCGGAGCACAAGCTGGAGCAGGCGGCCGAGACGCGCGCGATCGTCGAGTTCTTCCGCGACGCCGACCTGGTGGTCTTCGACGCCATGTACTCGCTGGCCGAGGCGGTCTCGGTGAAGGCCGACTGGGGCCACTCGAGCAACGTGGTCGGCGTCGAGCTGTGCCAGATGGCGCGCGCCCGCAAGCTGGCGCTGTTTCACCACGAGCCCGCCAACAACGACGCCGCCATCGAGCGCATCCTGCAGGAGACGCGCCGCCTCGAGGAGCTCACCCGCGACGGCCAGCGCCTGGAGGTCTTCGCCGCCTACGACGGCCTTGAGGTTGACCTCTGAGGGTCGAGCGCTGAGCGTCGCCGCCGGCCCGCGGGTGCTCGGCGCGGTGGTGCTCGCGGTCGCGTTGCTCCTGGTCGCGCTCGAGCCGCCGCGCACCGCCCCCTGGCGCGAAGCGCTGTTCGGCGCCTACCAGGTGCTGATGCCGCGCAGCCGCGCCTCGGCGCCGGCGGTGATCGTGGCGATCGACGAGGCGGCGCTCGACGCGCGCGGCCAGTGGCCCTGGCCGCGCAGCCAGGTGGCCGAGCTGATCCGCGCCGTGACCCGGGCCGGCCCGGCGGCGGTCGGCGTCGACCTGCTGTTCGTCGAGCCCGAGCGCGCGTCGCCCGACGGCGACGCCGCTCTGGCGCAGGCGATCCACGACGGCAAGGTGGTGCTCGCCATCGCCGGGCTCGAGCGTCGCGACCGCCGCTACCCGTTCCCGCCCCAGGCCGCGCCGGTGCGCCAATCCACGCAGCGCGCGCTGCCCCTGCGGCGCTTCGACGGCCACCTGCAAAGCCGCCCCGAGTTGAACCGGGCCGCCGCCGGCCGCGGCCTGATCAGCGTCGATGCCGACGACGGGGTGATCCGCAAGGTGCCGATGCTGGCGAGCATCGGGCAGACCGTGGTGGCCTCGCTGTCGGTGGAAATGGTGCGCGTCGCGCTGGGCGCCGCCGCGCTGCGCATCGAGGACCTCGGCGGCGAGCGCGTCGAGCTCCTGCTCGGCGACGCCGCGATCGCGCTGCAGTCGGACGGGTCGCTGCGCCCGTACTTCGGGCGCCACGATCCCGAGCGCTTCGTTTCCGCCGAGGATGTGCTGAGCGGCAGGGCGGGCCCCGGCCTGCTGCGCGACAAGCTGGTGCTGGTCGGCATCACCGGCCTGGGGCTGCTCGACTTCCAGGCCACCCCGCTCGGCGAGCGCATTCCCGGCGTCGAGGTGCATGCCCAGATCCTGGAGCAGATCTTCGACCGCACCTACCTGCGGCGGCCGACCGGCGCGGCGTGGATCGAAGCCGCGCTCCTCGCCCTCGCCGGGCTGCTGCTGATCGCCTTCACTCCGGTCTGGCGAGCACCGATGTCCGCGTTTTTGCTTTTTGCAGAGATACTCATCCTGGGAACGACAGGCGTCCTCGCATTCCGCGCCGGCGCGGTGCTCGACGTGGTGACCCCGGCGCTGGGGGCGATCGCGGTGTTCGGCGCCGTGCTCGCCGCGACGCTGGCCGAAGCCGACCGCCAGCGGCGCCTGCTGCGCGAGGCGCAGGCGCGCGTGGCGGGCGAGCTGGAAGCCGCGCGCCGCATCCAGATGGGCCTGCTGCCCTCGCCGCGCGAGCGCTTCGCCGGCGAGACGCGCTTCGCGCTCGAGGCGCTGCTGGTTCCGGCGCGGACCGTGGGCGGCGATTTCTACGACTGCTTCATGCTCGACCCGCACCGGCTGTTCTTCGTGGTGGCCGACGTGTCGGGCAAGGGCCTGGCCGCGAGCCTGTTCATGGCGCTCGCCAAGTCGCTCCTGAAAAGCGTGGCGCTGCGCAGCGGGGGCGATGCGGCGGCGGTACTGGCGCAGGCGCACGCCGAGATCTCGCGCGACAACCCGGAGGTGTTCTTCGTCACCGCCTTTGCCGGGGTGCTCGATGCGCGCAGCGGCACGCTCGAGTTCTGCAACGCCGGGCACGAGCCGCCGTACCTCTGCCGCCTGGGCGGCGCGCCCGAGCGCCTGGAGCACGCCGGCGGGCCGCCGCTGTGCGTGCTCGAGAACTACGGCTACCCGGGCGGCCGGCGCAGCCTCGTGCCGGGCGAGTGGCTGTGCGTACTGACCGACGGCGTGACGGAAGCCATGGACGCGGCCGGGGCCCTGTACGGCGCCGCGCGGCTGCAGGCCGCGCTGGGGCCGCTGGCTGACGCGGCGCCCGACAGGATCGTGGCAGCGGTGCACGACGATGTGCGCCGCTTCGCCGGCGCGGCCGAGCAATCCGACGACCTGACGCTGCTCTGCCTGCGCTGGAACGGCGCGCGGCGGCTCAGCTAGCGCACGTTGATCTCGACGCGCCGGTTGCGCGGCTCGTCGACGCCGTCGGCGGTGGGCACCACCGGCTCGCGCTCGCCTCGGCCGGCGGCACGGATGCGATCGGCCGGGATTCCCTGGGAAGCGAGGTCCGCCCTGACGCGCTCGGCGCGCTGCAGCGATAGCCGGTCGTTCTGCTCGTCCGCACCGACGCGGTCGGTATGGCCGATGACCAGGATGTCGGGCGACGGCCGGCGCCGCAGCTCCTCGAGCATGCGGCGCAGCTCGCCCTTCGATTCCTCGGTGAGCTCGTCGGTGCCGGTGACGAAGTAGAGCAGGAACGTGGCCGGGCGCGCGGGAATGGTGGCCAGCGCGTCACCGAAAGTCTGGCGCACCTCCTGCTCGGTGAGCCGCGCCGGCCCGGCCTGGGGGCCGGTGCGGCTTGCCGCATAGGGCTGGTCGAGTAGCGTGCGCTCAGCGCCGCGCTCCACCACCACCGCCCCGGTGCGGCCGTCGGCTCCCGGCAGCACGACCACCAGCTCCGGAGCGGACTGGCAGCCGAACAGGACTGTCAGCGCCACCGGGGCGCAGACCAGAACTGCCCGCATGCTCAGCGCCCGGACTCGCCGACCTGCACCGCGAACTCGGTGCCCCGCACGCCCATCACGCCGGTCGGGGTGCGCACGCGCATCGCGTCGGGCGACTGCTTCACCATCTTGCCCGACACCACGGCGAGGGTGCCCTTGCTGAGCGAGGAGTCGAAGCGCCCGGCGTGGGTGGTGCTGTCGAAGCTGTAGTGGTCGATGCCGAGCCGGCTGCCGGGCCCGAGGGACAGCAGGCTGTTGTCGAGGAAGGTCACGCCCACGGCGCCGTCGGCGCCGGTGACCAGGACGTCCGACTGCCGGACGTTCATGCCGGGGCTCGCCGCCAGCAGCGTCCCCCCGCGCTCGATGTGGACCGCGCCGCGCACGGTCTTGATCTCCCCGACGTCGCTCGCCTGCGCGGCCGCTGCAAGCAGCACCGCCCCAATTGCGATGAACCAGCGCATTGTGCCTCCCTTATTCGATGGTGCGCCGCGATCTTATTATGATATCCCGTTGTCCAGTGTGCACAATGTGCACAATGCCCGCACTCTCACGAATCACGATGTTTCCCGCCAGGCTCGAGCAGCTCGAGGAGTTGCGCCTGTTTCTCGAGTCGTTCTGCGCGCAGGCCGGGCTGGCGCGGGAAAACTGCCTGCGCCTCAACCTGGTGCTGGAGGAATTGTTCACGAACACCGTGCGCCACGGGCACGGCGGCGATTGCGACGCACCGGTGTGGGTCAGCCTCGCGTCAGGTCGGGACGCCCGGGTGCGCGTCAGCTACGAGGACACCGCGCCGCCCTTCAACCCCTACGCCCGGCTGCCGGACCGCTCGCCGGATACCACGCTCAGCGCGCGCGGCTTCGGCGGGCTGGGCGTGCTGCTGACGCGCAAGCTGGCGGCCACGCGCGACTACGCTTACCTCCATGGCCGCAACTGCATCCGCCTCGTGCTGCAGCCCGATTGACTAGAACGCGGGCGTGAAGCTTGGTGCCCGGGGCCGGACTCGAACCAGCACGGCCTTGCGGCCTAGGGATTTTAAGTCCCTTGCGTCTACCAGTTTCGCCACCCGGGCGCCGGGCGGATCGGAGGATGCTGGAGGCGGGAGTCGGAATCGAACCGGCGTCCACGGCTTTGCAGGCCGCTGCATGACCACTCTGCCATCCCGCCAGAAAACAAGAGGGAAGGTCCGGCGGGACCTTCCCTCGCGGTTCTGGAGCGGGAAACGAGTCTCGAACTCGCGACCTCAACCTTGGCAAGGTTGCGCTCTACCAACTGAGCTATTCCCGCGTAATCTCCGATTGCAAGCAGCGATTATAGTCAACTGCCGAGCGAAGCGTAAGGCAGCGCCTTGCGCAGGTAGTAGAGCATCGACACGACGGTGAGCACCGCGGCGACGTTGATGAGGATGGTGCCGAGCCACTGGCAGTCGAGCGCGAGCAGCGGGTCGTGGAACAGCAGCAGCGGGATCGCCACCATCTGCGCGGTGGTCTTGAGCTTGCCGATGGTGGCGACCGCGATGCTTTTCCCCTGCCCGACCTTGGCCATCCATTCGCGCAGCGCCGAGATCGCGATCTCGCGGCCGACGATGATCAGGGCGACGATCATGTCCACCCGCTGCAGGTAGAGCAGGACCAGCAGCGCGGCGACCACGATCAGCTTGTCCGCGACCGGGTCGAGGAAAGCGCCGAACGCCGACATCTGGTTCAAACGCCGCGCGAGATAGCCGTCAAGCCAGTCGGTGATCCCCGCGAAGATGAACACCGCGGTCGCGGTGATGTTCTTGGCTTCCTCGGAGAACCAGTGGTCCGGCACGTAGTAGATGCCGATCAGCAGCGGGATCAGGATGATCCGCGACAGCGTGACGAGGTTCGGCAGGTTGAGCGGCATCACGCCCCCGCCGCCGATTCGTGCAGGTGCCGGTAGATGCGCTCGGCGAGCGGCCGGCTGATGCCGGCCACCTTGGCGATGTCGTCGATCGCCGCGGCCTGCACGCCGCGCAAGCCGCCGAAGTGCTCGATCAGCGCCTGGCGCCGCCGCGCGCCGATGCCGGGGATCTCGTTCAGCATCGACGTGGTGCGCGCCTTGCCGCGCCGCGCGCGGTGCCCGACCACGGCGAAGCGGTGCGCCTCGTCGCGGATCGCCTGGATCAGGTGCAGCCCGGGGTGCGACGGCGCGAGCTGCAGGCTGCGCGCTTCCGATTCGAGGATCAGCTCCTCCTCTCCGGGCTTGCGCTGCGGCCCCTTGGCCACGCCGACCACACACGCCTGGTGCAAACCCAAATCATGCAAGACTGAAGAAGCAATGCTTACTTGGCCCTTGCCGCCGTCGATCAGGATCAGGTCCGGGATCTTCCCCGCCTCGGCCGTGATGCGCTCGTAGCGTCGCGCGAGCACCTGGCGCATCGCGGCATAGTCGTCGCCCGGCGTGACGTCGCGGATGTTGAAGCGCCGGTACTGCGCCTTCTGCATCTGATTGCGGTCGTAGACCACGCAGGCAGCGACCGTCGCCTCCCCCATGGTGTGGCTGATGTCGAAGCACTCGACGCGCTGCGCCCCCGCCGGCAGGCCGAGCACCTCGCGCAGCGCCTGCAGCCGCGTCTCCTGCGTGGCGCGGTCGCGTACGCGCTGCGCGATCGCGAGCAGCGCGTTCTTGCGCGCCATGTCCAGCCACACCTTTCGCTCTCCATGAGAGGGATTGAGGATATTGATACCTTCAATTTCAACTGCTTCGCCCGTCACGACCAGCGCCGGTGCCGGCTGCTCGACATAGTGCTGCTCGAGGAACGCGGACACCACCTCGGCGGCCGCCGCGCCCTCGGCGTTCGACGGAAAGAAGCTGCGGTCGCCGACGTGCCGGCCGGCGCGGATCATCACCAGGTTGACGCAGGCGATGCCGCCCTCGATGACGCACGCCACGACGTCGGCGTCCACGCCGCGGCTGGACTCGACGAACTGGCGCACCTGGACGCGTGCGAGCGCGCGCACCTGGTCGCGGCAGGCGGCGGCTTCCTCGTAGCGGCGCGCGTCCGACGCGCGGTTCATTTTCCGGTTCAGGTTGCCGATCACGTCATCCTCGCGGCCCTCGAGGAACAGCGCCGCGTTCGCCACGTCCTCGGCGTACAGCGCCGCCGAGATCCTGCCGGTGCACGGCGCGGTGCAGCGCCGGATCTGGTGCAGCAGGCAGGGGCGCGAGCGGTGCTCGAACACCGTGTCCTCGCAGGTGCGCAGGCGGAACACGCGCTGCAGGAGCTGGATGCTCTCACGCACCGCGTAGGCGTGGGGGAACGGGCCGAAATAGCGGTGGCGCCCGTCCTTCGCGCCGCGGTGAAAGCCCAGGCGCGGGAACTCGTCGCCGGTGAGGGTGAGGTAGGGATAGGACTTGTCGTCGCGGAACAGGATGTTGTAGCGCGGCGCAAGGCTCTTGATGAGGTTGTTCTCGAGCAGCAGCGCCTCGCCTTCCGAGCGCGTCGCGGTCACTTCGACCGACGCCACCTGCGACAGCATCATCTGGATGCGGGGACTTTCAATCGTCTTGTGAAAGTAAGAGGCCACGCGCTTCTTCAGGTCGCGCGCCTTGCCGACGTACAAGGCGTCCCCGCCCTTCCCGAGCATGCGATAGACCCCGGGGAGATTCGGCAGCCCGGCGACGAAGGACTTCGGGTCGAACACGATGATTTCATTATAGATCGTGTAAAATCCACGCCCTTTCCCATGGCCAAAGTCGAAGCCGTCGGCATCCGTCCCGGCAATCTCCTCGAGTGGGACAAGCGTGTGTGGCGCGTGCTCAAGTCCTACCACGTGCACGTCGGCGGCCGCGGCGGCGCCTTCATGCAGGTGGAGATGAAGGACATCGAGACCGGCACCAAGACCAACCAGCGCTTCCGCACCGAGGACAAGGTCGAGCGCGCCTTCGTCGACCCGCGCGACATGCAGTACCTGTACCAGGACGGCGAAAGCTACGTTTTCATGGACAAGGAGAACTACGAGCAGCTCTCGCTGCCGGCGGAGTTCCTGGAGGGCCAGGCAGGCTACCTGCTGCCCAACACCGAGGTGCAGATCAACTTCTACAACGGCCGCGCCATCGGCATCGAGCTGCCGCCGTCGGTAGTGCTCACCGTGGCCGACACCGAGCCCGGCATCAAGAACTCCACCGCCACCAACTCGTTCAAGCCGGCGAAGATGGAAACCGGGATCACGGTGCAGGTGCCGCCCTTCATCAACAAGGGCGAGCGCATCAAGATCGACACCGCCGAAGGCACCTACATGGAGCGCGCCTGATAAATAGGGTCTGTCCCTGATTTAGGCAAGTGCCGTGAGCGCTTCCTGCGCCTCTCGATAGGCAACGCTCTTTCGCAAATCTCTTCCGCCTTTTCTGCGCATCCGCTCCAGCCGCTCGGGCCGCGCCAGCGTTCTGTCGCTCAAAGAGTCCAACAGCTTGCTCTGACCTGCGGGGTCGTTGCACAGGAGCACCATGTCGCAGCCGGCGGCGAGCGCGGCCTTTGCGCGCGCGGGAGGGCCGCCGGCCACCGCGGCCCCTTCCATCGACAGGTCGTCGCTGAAGATGAGCCCGTCGAAGCCCAGCTTGCCGCGCAGCACTTCCTCCAGCCAGTACGCCGAGTAGCCTGCGGGATTCGGGTCGCAGCGGGTGTAGACCACGTGCGCCGGCATCACCGCGGCCAGTCCGGCTTCGAGCGCGACGCGGTAGGGCGCAATGTCTTTTTTCAGGATCTCGGCGAAGCTTCTCTCATCCCGCGGCACCGCCACATGCGAATCGGCAGCCGCGAAGCCGTGCCCCGGGAAGTGCTTGCCGACCGAGGCCATGCCGGCGTCGGCGAAGCCCCGGATGATGGCGGCGGCGAGCGCGCCGACCGCGTGGGGGTCGAAGTGCAGCGCGCGGTCGCCGATCACCGGGCTCGCGCCGTAGTCGAGGTCGAGCACCGGCGCGAAGCTGAAGTCGACGCCGTGCGCCCCGAGCTCGGCGCCGATCACGTAAGCCGCGGCCCGCGCGGCCTCCTTCGCTGCCTGCCGGTCGCGGTCCCAGAGCTGGCCCAGATGGCGCATCGGCGGGATGGCGGTGAAGCCCTCGCGGAAGCGCTGCACCCGGCCTCCCTCGTGGTCGACGCATACTGGAAGGGCTGGTTCGCGCAATTGATGAATATCTTCTAATAAGGCATTGAGTTGTTGAGGATTATCGTAGTTCCGAGCGAACAGGATCACGGCGCCGGCGGCGGGATGGCGCAGGCGCTCGCGGTCCTCGTCGCTCAGCACCGTCCCCACGACGTCGGCGACGACCGGGCCGGGAGGAAGCCTTACCTTTCGCACTCGAGGATGACGGTGGCCACGGCCACGCCGCGCTCGTCGGCGAGCGAGAGATGCGCGCGCGAGATGCCGCGGGTGGAAAGAATCTTCTTCAAGGGGTCGGAAAACTGCAGTTCCGGCTTGCCCGATGCCTGGTTGGTGACCCACACCCCGTGCCAGTTCGCCGGCGCCTTGATGCCGCTGCCGAGCGCCTTGGTGAAGGCCTCCTTGGCGGCGAAGCGCTTGGCCAGGTATGCGGCAGGTTGTTTGTGCTTGCGGAAACGGGTCAGCTCGGGGGCGCAGAGAATCCGCTTCGCGAAACGCTCACCCCAGCGCCCGAGCGCTTTCTCGATCCTGCCGATCTCCACCACGTCGGTGCCGACGCCGAAGATCACCGAGCAGCCTGGACCATCAGCGCCTTCATCTCGCGCACCGCCTCGCGCATGCCGACGAACACCGCGCGCGACACGATGGCATGCCCGATGTGCAGCTCGCGCACGCCGGGGAGCGCCGCCACCGGCTGCACGTTGAAATAGTTCAGGGCGTGGCCGGCGTTGAAGCGCATGCCGTGCGCGCGGATGGCCTCGCCCGCGGCCTGGATCTTCTTCAGCTCGGAAATCACCGCAGGACTCTCGGCGTCCCGCCCCTTCGAATGGAAGGCGTGCGCGTACGGGCCGGTGTGGATCTCGCAGACCCCGGCGCCGATGCGCTTCGCCGCCTCCACCTGGCGCAGCTCGGCGTCGATGAACACCGAGACGACGATCCCTGCATCCTTCAGTTTCGAGACTTTTTCTCTCAGGACTTTTTCCTGGGACAGCACATCGAGGCCGCCCTCGGTCGTGACCTCGTGCCGCCCCTCCGGGACCAGCATCGCCATCTCGGGCTTCAGCCGGCTGGCGATGCCGACCATCTCGTCGGTGGCGGCCATCTCGAGGTTGAGCTTGATGTGGGTGAGCTCGCGCAGCCGCCGCACGTCTTCGTCCTGGATGTGGCGCCGGTCCTCGCGCAGGTGCACGGTGATGCCGTCGGCGCCGCCGAGGTGCGCCTCGACCGCCGCCCACACCGGGTCGGGCTCGTAGGTGCGCCGCGCTTGCCGCACCGTCGCCACGTGGTCGACGTTGACGCCGAGTTCGATCACAGGTCGCTCAGGTCGCGCAGCACGGCGCGCGTGTGCAGCACCTGGCCGTGCAGGCGCTGACCGATGAGCGCGCGCAGCAGCGTGCGCGCTTCCTCGCGCGTCTCGGGCCTGGCGTACTCGTCGGCGGCGAGGTCGAGCAGCGTCTGGCCGCTCACGCTGAGCTCGGAGGAAGAATTGCTCGAAGGCATGGGCCCGCGATCCGGTTCGTAAACATAGCGCCGCTGCGGGTCGATCGCCGCCCCGCCCGCTTCGCGCTCGAGCAGCGGAGCATACCCGAGCTCGGCGAGGAGCCGCTTTTCGAATCCCCTGAGGATGGAGGACTGGGAGAGACCGTGCGAGAGCGTGGTCAATGCAGCCCCGTAGACGTCGAACAGCTGCTCGTGCGGGTCGTCGCGCGGCAGCAGGCGCAGCAGGAGCTCGTTCAGGTAGAAGCCGCACATCAGTCCCCGGCCGCTCAGTGGACGAGCTGCGGCTTGCAGGGCGCCGGACCATTCCGCGGCGATCAGGTTGCCGAGCTCCGCCTGCCCCGACACCCCCCGGCTCCACCCTAGGCGCAGCGGATGGAAGGCGAGCAGCACGCCGCGCATCGCCGAGCGCGGCCGCCGCGCGCCGCGGGCGAGCATCGCCACGCGGCCGAAGCGGCGCGTGAAGGCCTCGACGATCAGGCTGGTCTCCTTGTACGGATACGTGTGCAGCACGTACCCCGGCTCGTGCTCCGCCCGTTTCCTCATGTCACGCGATGTTGTTACTCATATCCCAGCTGGCGCAATACGCGGGCGTCGTCGGTCCAGGCCTTGCGCACCTTCACCCAGGTGCCGAGGTACACCTTGCCGCCGAAGAGCTTCTCCATGTCCTTGCGCGCCGCGCTCGCCATGCGCTTCAGGCGCTCGCCGCGCGCGCCGAGCACGATCGGCTTCTGGCTGTCGCGCTCGACCAGGATGGTCGTCTCGATGCGCCGTAGTCTAGGCCCCCTCCTCCCCTGCCCCTCCTCCCGGAAGCTGTCCACCACCACCTCGCAGCGGTACGGCAGCTCCTGGCCCATCGCCTCGAACAGCTTCTCGCGCAACAGTTCCGCGGCGAAGAAACGCTCGTCGCGGTCGGTGAGCTGGCCGGGCGGATACGCCGCGGGCGCTTCGGGCAGCGCCTCGCGCAGCGCGGCGAGGAGCTGCGGAATGTTCCGGCCGGTTTTCGCGCTCACCGGAACGATGGCGGTGAAATCCCGGGTTTTCGACAGGCGGTCCAGGAATGGAATCAGCCGCGCCGGGTTTTTCAGGGTATCGATCTTGTTCACGGCGGCCAGCATGCGCCGGGGCGCGGGGATTTTTTCCAGGACGGCCTGGTCCTCCGGGCCGAAGCGCAGCGCCTCCACCACGAACAGCGCGACATCGGCGTCGCGCGCCGCCTCGGTGGCCCGGCGGTTGAGCCTGCGGTGCAGCGTGTTCATCGCCTGCAGCTGCCGGCCCGGCGCGTCCACGAAGATGTACTGCGCGCCGGGCCGCGTCAGGATCCCGGTCAGCAGGTGGCGCGTGGTCTGCGGCTTGGCCGACACGATCGAGAGCTTCTCGCCCACCAGGCGATTGAGCAGGCTCGACTTGCCGGTGTTCGGGCGGCCGGCGATGCCGATGGTGCCGCAGCGGTGGGCGCTCATGGCTGCAGCTTGCCGAGGACCAGCGCGGCGGCGTGCTGCTCGGCGCGCTGGCGCGAGGAGCCGGTGCCGGTGGCGCTCAGCTCGAGCTCCGGCACCGAGCACTCGACCTCGAAGTGCTTCTCGTGCGCCGCGCCCTCGCTGCGCACCACGCGGTACTGCGGCACGCTCCTGAAGCGGGCCTGCACGATCTCCTGCAGCCGCGACTTCGCGTCCCGGTCGAGCCGCGCCGGGTCGAGCTGCGCGAGCAGCGGCGCGAACACGCGCAGGATCACGCCCTTCGCCGCGGGATAGCCGCCGTCCAGGAACACCGCCCCGAATATCGCCTCGACCGTGTCGGCAAGCGTCGAGGGACGGATGGTGGGAAGGCGCAGCATCGGCTCGAGCTCGATCCCGCGCGCAACCTGTGCCAGCGCCTCTTCGCGCACCAGGCTCTCCTGCAGGCGGTGCAGCTCGCCTTCGCGCAGCGCGGGGTAGCGCACGTAGACTTCCTCGGCCATGACGCAGTCGAGCACCGCGTCGCCGAGGAATTCGAGCCGTTCGTTGCCTTCGAGCCGCTTGCCCTGATGGCTCAGGGCCTGGTCGAGCAGCCCGCGCCGCGCGAAGCGGTGGCCGAGCCGGTCCTCGAGGTCCGTTTCTCTGCCGTCCGGTTCTATGCCTACTGCGCGCCCCTGGTGTCCGCCGCGTAGTCGATGTACAGGCCGACGCCGCCGAACAGCGGGATCTCCTTGCGGTAGGCGAACGCGACCACCATGCGGTTGCCTTCCTTGGTGATCTCGAGGTCGGTAGGCTTGACGTCGTTGATGTTGTCGATCGCGGCGCGGTTCTCGAACGCCCGGCGCACGTCGGCCGGGGTCGACCCCGCGCGCGACACGGCCTCGATCGTCGCCTTGGCGGTGCGATATTCCATGAAGGACGGGAGAACCTTCATCCCGAACAGCGCCACCACGATGGCGATCACCAGCGCGACCATCAGGCCCGTGATGCTGATTCCACTCTGTGCCTTGCGCATGCTCTCCCTCCCGCTCTCAGCGGAACGACCCGAAGCGTCCCAGCTCGTTGAGATTGAGCCAGATGAAGAATGCCTTGCCGACGATGTTCTCGTCGGGCACGAATCCCCACACGCGGCTGTCGCTCGAGTTGTCCCGGTTGTCGCCCATGACGAAGTAGTGGCCCGGCGGCACCGTGCACGCCAGGCCGTTGATATTGTAGTTGCAATTTCCGGCGAACGGGAACGCGCGCCCCGGCATCAGCGAGGCCGGGGCTTCCTCGTCGTGCAATATTTCATGCTCGGCGCCGTTCACCGTCTCGACGAAGCGGCGCGAGAACTGCATGCGCTCCTTGGACAGGTAGTCGTCGATCTGGCGCACCGGCACCGGGGCGCCGTTGATCGACAGCCGCTTGTTGCGGTACTCGAGGCGGTCGCCCGGCACGCCGACCACCCGCTTGATGTAGTCGAGCGAGAGGTCCTCGGGGAAGCGGAACACCATCACGTCGCCGCGCTGCGGCGCGCCGAGCGCGATCAGCTTGCGGTTGGCGACCGGCAGGCGGATGCCGTAGGTGTACTTGTTCACCAGGATGAAATCGCCCACCAGCAGCGTCGGCACCATCGAGCTCGACGGGATCTTGAACGGCTCGACCAGGAACGAGCGCAGCAGGAACACGATCAGGATCACCGGGAAGAAGCTGATCGAGTACTCGACCCACCAGGGTTGCTTCGCCTCCTTCTCCCGGCGCTTCCGCAGGACCAGCTTGTCGAGCAACCAGACCCCGCCGGTCACGACCAGCAGGATCAGGAGAAACAAGGCGAAGCTCAATGCTCGCCCCGCTGCAGCACCGCGAGGAAGGCCTCCTGGGGAATCTCCACTGCTCCCACCTGCTTCATGCGCTTCTTCCCTTCCTTCTGCTTCTCGAGCAGCTTGCGCTTGCGCGTGACGTCGCCGCCGTAGCACTTGGCGAGCACGTTCTTGCGCAGCGCCTTCACGTTCTCGCGCGCGATGATGTGGCCGCCGATCGCGGCCTGGATCGCGACGTCGAACATCTGCCGCGGAATCAGCGACCGCAATTTGCCGACCAGCTCCCTTCCCCGCTGCTGGGTGGTCTCGCGGTGCACCATGCTGGAGAGCGCGTCGACGCGCTCGCCGTTCACCAGGATGTCGAGGCGCACCACGTCGGCGGCGCGGTACTCCCGGAACTCGTAGTCGAGCGAGCCGTAGCCGCGGGTGAGCGACTTGAGGCGGTCGAAGAAGTCGAGCACCACCTCGTTCAGCGGCAGGTCGTAGGAGATCACCACGTGGCGCGCCGAGTAGTGCAGGTTGGTCTGCGTGCCGCGCTTCTGGGTGCAGAGCGTGATCACCGGCCCGACGTACTCCTGCGGCGCGAAGATCTTGGTGGCGATCACCGGCTCGCGGATCTCCTCGATCAGCGTCGGGTCGGGCAGCCGCGCCGGGTTCGACACCTGCTCGACGCTCCCGTCGCGCAGCTTGACCTCGTAGATCACCGAGGGCGCGGTGGTGATGAGGTGCATGTCGTACTCGCGCTCCAGCCGCTCCTGCACGATGTCCATGTGCAGCATGCCGAGGAACCCGCAGCGAAAGCCGAAGCCGAGCGCCTGCGAAGTCTCGGGCTCGTAATGGAACGAGGCGTCGTTGAGGTGCAGCTTCTCGAGCGCGTCGCGCAGCGCCTCGTACTCGTTCGCCTCCACCGGGTAGAGGCCGGCGAACACCTGCGGCTTGATCTCCTTGAAGCCCGGCAGCGGCCTGGCGGCCGGCCGGGCGGCGTGCGTGATCGTGTCGCCGACCTTGGCGGCGCGCAGCTCCTTGATCCCGGCGGTGACGTAGCCGACCTCGCCGGCGGCGAGAATCTCGCGCGGCTGCGCTTTCGGCGTGAACACCCCCACCTGGTCGCACTGGTAGGACGCGCCAGTGCTCATCAGCGTGATGCGCTCCTTCGGCAGCAGCGTGCCCTCCATCACACGCACCAGCATCACCACGCCGACGTAGTTGTCGAACCAGGAGTCGATGATCAGGGCCTGCAGCGCCCTTGCGGGATCCCCCTTCGGCGCCGGCACCCGGGTGATGACGGCCTCGAGAATGGCGTCGACGTTTTCGCCGGTCTTGGCGCTGACGCGGATCGCGTCCTGCGCCTGGATGCCGATCACGTCCTCGATCTCCTGGATCGCCTTCACCGGATCCGCCGAGGGCAGGTCGATCTTGTTGAGCACCGGGATCACCTCGACGCCTCGCTCGGTGGCGGTGTAGCAGTTCGCCACCGTCTGCGCTTCCACGCCCTGCGAGGCGTCGACCACCAGCACCGCGCCTTCGCAGGCCGCGAGCGAGCGGCTCACCTCGTAGGAGAAGTCGACGTGCCCCGGGGTGTCGATCAGGTTCAGCAGGTAGGTGTTTCCATCTTTCGCCTGGTACTCCAGGGCCGCGGTCTGCGCCTTGATGGTGATGCCGCGCTCGCGCTCGAGGTCCATGGTGTCGAGCACCTGCTCCGCCATCTCGCGCTCGGGCAGCCCGCCGCACATCTGGATGAAGCGGTCGGCGAGCGTCGACTTGCCGTGGTCGATGTGCGCGATGATGGAGAAATTGCGAATTCGGCTCTGCGCCATAGAAAAGCCCGCGATTCTAGCGCAGCTTGGCGATCGCCTCAGGGGTCAGGCGATGCTTCAAAACAACATCCTTGAAAACGAGGACCGGAACGTCGCGCCCGTACCGGAGCCGCAACTGGGGATCGGAATCTACGTCGGTCTCTTCGAACGCGACGCCGAGCGCGCGGAGCTGGGCCGCCATCTGTTCGCAAAGATGGCAGCCGCTGCGGCCGTAAAGCCTAACCTTTATCGGTAAGGCCGGAGATGGTGACGAACGCCACGCTCTCGCCGCGGCGCACCTGGAGCGTGATCACCGAGCTCTTGTCCAGCCCGGCGAGCAGCTTGTTGAACTGCTCGACCGATTTCAGCTCGGTGTGCTGTCCCTTGTGCACCATGGTCAGCAGCACGTCGCCCTTGCGCACGTCGGCCTTGGAATCGGGCCGCACGTCGGTGACCACCAGGCCGTACGTGATGTTCAGCCCCTTCCTCTGCTCCGCGGAAAGCTCGCCCACCACGATGCCCAGCCGGTTCGCCGGCGCCTCGGCCTGCGGTTTGCTGCGCCCCGGCGTGTCGCGCGAGGCGATGCGGTCTTCCTGCAGCTCGCCGACCGTGATGCTGAGCTTCTGGCTCCTGCCCTTGCGCCACACCTCGACCGCCGCTTGCGATCCCGGCCGCGTCGAGCCGACGATGCGCGGCAGGTCGCTCGAGCTCTCCACCGCCTTGCCGTCGAAGCCGACGATGATGTCGCTCGGCTCGACGCCGGCGCGGTCGGCCGGGCTGCCCTTCTCCACCGAGTTGACCAGCGCGCCGCGCGGCCGCTCCAGGCCGAACGAGGTGGCGAGGTCGCGCGTCACTTCCTGGATCACCACGCCGATCTTGCCGCGCGCGACGCGGCCCTTGTCGCGCAGCTGCTTCTGGATGTCGAGCGCGACGTCGATCGGGATGGCGAACGACAGCCCCATGAAGCCGCCGGTGCGGCTGTAGATCTGCGAGTTGATGCCGACCACCTCGCCGCGCATGTTGAACAGCGGCCCGCCCGAGTTGCCCGGGTTGATGGCGACGTCGGTCTGGATGAACGGCACGAAGTTCTCCTGCGGCAGCGAGCGCCCCTTCGCGCTCACTATCCCGGCGGTCACCGTGTTCTCGAAGCCGAACGGCGCGCCGATCGCCACCACCCACTCGCCGACCTTGAGCTTGGCCGGGTCGCCGAACTTGACCGCCGGCAGCCCGGCGGCGTCGATCTTGATCACCGCGATGTCGGTGCGCCGGTCGGCGCCGATCACCTTGGCCTTGTACTCGCGCTTGTCGGTGAAGCGCACGTTGATCTCGTCCGCGCCGTCGACCACGTGCGCGTTGGTGAGGATGTAGCCGTCGGCGCTGATGATGAAGCCCGAGCCGAGCGAGCGCGCCTCGGGCTGGCGCGGGTTGGGGCCGGGCTGGCGCGGGATGAAGCGGCGGAAGAACTCGAGCACCTCCTCGTCCTCGATTCCCGGGACCTGCGGCACGGCGCCGCTGCGGCGCACCGCCTGCGTGGTGCTGATGTTGACCACCGCGTTGCCCTGCTCGTCGACCAGCCGGGTGAAGTCGGGCAGGTCGCGCTGCGCCATCGCGGTCGCGCACCAGGCGGCCAGCCACAGGGTGAACAAGGCTCTCACGGCGTGCATTCTAGTCTCCCGCCTGTTTTCTTTCCCGCTATTTCGGCCGGCGGTACTCGACGGCATTGGCGATGCGCTGCACGCTCGCCGCCGGCGCCTCGCCGACCACGGTCACCATGTGGTTGGCGACCTCGCGCGTATAGATATGGATCGCGCCCATGCTGGCGAGCCCGGTGCGCACCCGGTCGCTGCGTCCTTCCAGCGACTCGATGAACACCGACACCGCCGCCAGGCCGTCCGAGTACACCACCTGCCCCGCCGAGCGGGACTCTCCCAGCCGGCGTTTGAGCTCGATCACCTTGTGGAACCCCGGCAGCTCGCTCGACAGCCCCCAGCCCGCGAGGCGCGCCGGGGTGGCCGCCGCGTCCTCGACGCGCCATTCGCGCGCCGCGTGGCGCGAGCGCACCATTTCGCGCGTCACGCCGCCGATCGCGAGCTGCGTGAACATGAACTGCTCGACCTGCTCGCCCGCGGCGTCGAAAGTCACCGCCCTGAGCAGCATGCCGCTCGCCGTATCGGCGTACAGCCGGTAGCCGTAGCGCAGGCTGTCCCTGGGCGTGAGCACCACCGCCTGGCAGTCGTAGCCGGCGATGCGCCGGGTCTCGCCGAGGCTGATGTCGTAGTGGCGCGCCAGCGCGGTGATGCGCTCGGGCAGCAGCGCCGGGAAGTCGCGCTCGGTGCGCCGGTCGACCTTGACCAGGCGCGCGCCGGGCAGGTAGCAGCGCACGGTGTCCTTCGTGCGCACGATCTCGCGCGGCACGCCGTCCATCACCTCGACCTTCTCGATGTCTCCCGCCGCGTCGGCGTAGCGCGTGATGCGCGAGGTCTCGCTGCGGCCGCCGTTCTGGTAGACGAAAGTGCCGGTGTAGGAGAGCTTCTGGGTGGCGTCGTGCATCTTGCGCAGCCAGCCCAGGGTTTCCGGGGTTTGCGCCTGCGCCGCCGATGCCAGGCCGAGAACTCCGGCAAAAAGTATCTGCAGCACTATTTGTGCGGCTCCACGGCCTGCTCGGAGACGGTGCGCACGTACGGCGCCATGCCCTGCAGCGAGAGGCGCGGCGAGAAGCCCTGATGGGCGAGGAGATAGTCGTTCGCCGCCGTGGGCAGGGGAACGATGTTGGGCGTGGGTGCCGCTTCAGGTTTCTGCGCTTGCGCCAGCGGCGCGGGCGCCGGGGCAATAGAGGGAAGATGCGAGGGCTGCGGCGCGAATGCCAGCCAGCCGACCAGGCCGACGGCCGCGAGGCTGGCCGCGATCGACAGCGCGGCCCAGCGGCGCGGCTCGGGCTGGAGGGCCCGTGGCGCCAGCACCGTGGGCTCCGCCGCTAGCCGTGCGCAGACGCGCGAGGTGAAGCCGTGCGAAAGCAGGCGGCCCTGGCGCAGCGCGTCGCTGATCAGCTGATAAGTGCGCCAGGTCTGCAACGCGTCGTCGTCGCGTCCGAGCGCCTCGATGACCTGGGCGGCGGACTTGTCGTCCAGCTCGCTGTCCATCAAAGCCGAAAGCCGGTCTTTCATGCCCCTACCACCTCTTATCCTTCCGCGTGTCCAGCAGCGGCCTGAGCTGCTCCGCGATCGCCTCACGCGCCCTGAAAATCCTCGATCGAACCGTTCCGATCGGGCAGTCCATCGCTTTCGCGATGTCCTCGTAGCTCATCCCCTCAATCTCGCGCATCTGAATCGCCGTGCGCAGCTCCTGCGGCAGCCCTTCTATCGTCGCGTTCACCGTCCTCGCGATCTCGTTCGACAGCAACAGGCTCTCGGGCGTGTTGATGTCGCGCAGCTGCTCGCCCTCCTCGAACCCCTCCGCTTCCTCGGCCTCCACCTCGGTCGAGGTCGGCGCCCGCCGACCCATGGCCATGAGGTAGTTCTTGGCCGTATTGATTCCAATCCGGTACAGCCACGTGTAAAACGCACTGTCGCCGCGGAACGCCGGGAGGGCCCGGTAGGCCTTGATGAATGCCTCCTGCGTCACGTCCTCGACCTCGGCCGGGTCGCGGATAAAGCGCGACAGCAGGCGCGCCAGCTTGCGCTGGTACTTTTCGACAAGCAGCTCGAAGGCCTGCTTGTCGCCGTGCTGCGCCCGGGCGACCAGCTGCCGGTCGATATCGCGGTCGGTCATCGGACCGCTCTCAGCCGGAACTGACCGCCGCTTGCGCCGCGCGGTCTCGGGCTCCCCACCGTCGGACTCTCGTCCGAATTCCTACGTCTATGTGCCACAGACACACGCACTTGGAAATAGTTCGGCCCCTTCCCGGGCCGCGGCTCAGCCGGACAGTTGTTTGCCCGCCACGCTGGGCAGGCGCGTCGGCAGTCTTCCCCAGAGCGCCCAGAGGCGCAGCTGCCTGAACTCTTCGGCACCGAGCATGTCGCGGCTGACGAGGATGGTGCGGCGCACCGGCCGCCGCACCGGCAGGGTGACCATCAGGCGGCTGACGTGGCGCTGCCCTTGCAGCTCGGCGTGCAGCCTGCGGCCGTCTCTCAGCTCGACGAGGATTTCCGGCCCCGACAGCTCCAGGGCCCGCACCGAGGCCGCCGACCCCAGCAACGCCCGCCCCCACACCGCTGCAAGCCCCAGTGCAAGGAGGGCGCCGCCCAGGGCGTAGCCTAATGCGTTTCCCAGCACGGCGATGACCGAAGCCGCCGCGCCGGCGTGCAGCGCGACGAGCGCGAGGCCGAAAGCCGGCGCAGGCGAAAGCTCGAGGCGCGTGCCGCTCAAGGGCGCACGAAGACCAGGGTCGCGTTGGTGCCGCCGAAGCCGAAGGAGTTGGACAGTGCGACGCGGAGCGGCATCTTGCGCGCGACGTTCGGCACGTAGTCGAGGTCGCATTCCGGATCGGGCGTGCGCAGGTTGATGGTCGGCGGCGAGACCTGGTCGCGGATCGCGAGCGCGGTGAACACCGCCTCGACGCCGCCCGCCGCGCCGAGCAGGTGCCCGGTCATCGACTTGGTCGAGTTCACCGCCACCTTGCCCGCGTGCGCGCCGAGCACGCGCTTCACCGCCCGGGTCTCGGCGACGTCGCCGAGCGGCGTGGAGGTGCCGTGCGCGTTGATGTAGTCCACCGCGCCGGGCTCGACCCCGGCGTCCTTCAGCGCGTTGCGCATGCAGCGGAACGCGCCGTCGCCGTCCGCGCTCGGCGCGGTCATGTGGAAGGCGTCGGCCGACATGCCGTACCCCACCACCTCGCAGTAGATGCGCGCGCCGCGCGCTTTCGCCTGCTCGTATTCCTCGAGCACCACCGCGCCAGCGCCCTCGCCGAGCACGAAGCCGTCGCGCTCCTTGTCCCAGGGCCGGCTCGCGCTCGCCGGGTCGTCGTTGCGCGTCGAAAGCGCGCGCGCGGAAGCGAAGCCGCCGATCGCGAGCTCGGTCACCACCGCCTCGGAGCCGCCGGCGACCATGATGTCGGCTTCGCCGTAGCGGATCGACTTGAGCGCCTCGCCGATGCAGTGCGTCGAGGTGGTGCACGCGGTCACCATGGCGAGGTTCGGGCCCTTGGCGCCGATCTCGATCGACAGCAGCCCGGCGGTCATGTTGATGATGGTGCCGGGAATGAAGAACGGCGAGATGCGTCGCGGCCCCTTCTCCTCGAGCTCGTGGTGCTGGGCCTCGATCAACGGCAGGCCGCCGATGCCCGAGCCGAAATTGATGCCGATGCGCTCGGCGTTCTGCGGCGTGACCTGGATGCCGGCCTCGCGCCAGGCCTGCAGCGCGGCCGCCATGCCGTAGTGGATGAACACGTCCATGCGGCGCGCATCTTTGGCCGACAGGTACGGCGTGACGTCGAAGCCCTTCACCTCGCCCGCGATCTGGCTGGCGAGGCGCGCGGGGTCGAAGCGCGTGATGCGGGTGATGCCGGATTTGCCGGCGAGGGCGCTGCTCCAGGCTTCGGCGACGGTATTTCCGATCGGGCTGACGATCCCCAGCCCGGTGACCACGACTCTGCGCCTGCTCACTTACGACTTCGCGTGTGCCTTGATGTAATCGACCGCCTGCTGCACCGTGGTGATCTTCTCCGCCTCTTCGTCCGGGATCTCGGTCTCGAACTCCTCTTCGAGCGCCATCACCAGCTCCACCGTGTCGAGCGAGTCCGCGCCCAGATCGTCGACGAACGAAGACTCGTTCTTGATCTCGGCTTCGTTCACGCCGAGCTGTTCGGCGATGATCTTTCTGACTCTTGGTTCGACGTTGTCCATCGCTGCTCCTTCCCGAAGAGGGGCGTATTTTACGACATGTACATGCCGCCGTTGACGTGCAGCACCGTGCCCGTCACGTAGCCGGCGGCCGGCGAGGCCAGGTACGCGACCGCGGCGGCGACGTCCTGCGGCGCGCCGAGCCGCCCGAGCGGAATGCGGCCGAGGAGCGCGCTTCTCTGCTGGTCCGACAGCGCGCGCGTCATGTCGGTGTCGATGAAGCCCGGCGCGACGCAGTTCACCGTGATGTTGCGGCTGCCGAGCTCGGCGGCGAGCGACTTCGTCATTCCCACCACGCCGGCCTTCGCCGCCGCGTAGTTCGCCTGCCCCGGGTTGCCCGCGGCGCCGACCACCGAAGTGATGTTGATAATGCGCCCCCAGCGCGCCTTCATCATGCCGCGCATCACGGCGCGCGACAGGCGGAACACCGCGCGCAGGTTGGTCTCGAGCACCGCGTCGAAATCGGCGTCCTTCATGCGCAGCGCCAGGTTGTCGCGCGTGATGCCGGCGTTGTTCACCAGGATGGCGATGTCGCCGAGCTCCTTCTGGATCGACTCGACCAGCGCGTCGCATTGCGCCGCGTCGCGCACATCGAGGATCTTTCCGGTTCCGGGAATGCTCTTGAGGCCGGCCTCCCCGGTTGCCGTGCCGACCACCTTCGCGCCCTGCCGCGCCAGCTCCTGCGCGATTGCCCGCCCGATGCCGCGCGAAGCCCCCGTCACCAGCGCCACCTTTCCTTCTAGCATTTCAGTGCCTCTTCCAGGGATGCGCGGTCGGCGGCCGCGCACGACTTGATCGCGGGCGCTATGCGCTTGGTCATTCCGGCGAGCACCTTGCCGGGCCCGCACTCGACGACGTGCGTCACGCCCTGCTCCAGCATGCGCTGGATGGTCTCCACCCAGCGCACCGGCGATGCCGCCTGGCGAACGAGCGCCCGTTTTATTTTTTCAGGTTCATTTTCCACTGCCGCGTCCACGTTGTTCAGCACAGGAACGCGCGGGCGCACCATGTTTACCTTGGCGAGATACCCCTCCAGCTTTTCTGCCGCAGGCCGCATCAGCGTTGAGTGGAACGGCGCGCTGACCGGAAGCAGCATCGCGCGCTTGGCGCCCCTGGCCTTGCACGCTTCCATCGCGCGCTCGACCGCGGCCCTCTCGCCCGCGATCACGACTTGGCCGGGCGCGTTGAAGTTCACCGCCTGCACCACTCCGCCCGCGCTGGCGCACGCCGCGCGCACCGCTTCGTCGTCCAGCATCAGGATCGCCGCCATGGCTCCCTGCCCTTCCGGCACGGCTTCCTGCATGTATTGTGCGCGCCAGCGCACCAGCGGCAGGCAATCCCGAAACGAAATTGCCTCCGCGGAAACCAGCGCGGTGTACTCGCCCAGGCTATGGCCGGCGACGATCTCGGGCAGCGGCCCGCCGAGCCCGCGCCAGGCGCGGAACGCCGCGTATCCCGCCGTCACCATCGCCGGCTGCGTGTTCACCGTGAGGCTCAGTTTCTGCGCGGGCCCTTCATCCAGCAGCCTGAGGAAATCGCTCCCGAGCACCTGCGCGGCCTCTTGCCGTACCGCCTCTATCTCGGGCAAACCCGCGTACCCCTTGAGCATGCCCACCGCCTGCGAGCCCTGCCCCGGGAAAACCATCGCCAGCTTCATAAGGTGACGAGCGTCGAGCCCCAGGTGAAGCCGCCGCCGACGCCCTGGAGAAGCACGCGGTGGCCGCTGCGGATCCTGCCGGCGCGCACGAACTCGTCGAGCGCGAGCGGCACCGAGGCGGCGGAAGTGTTGCCGTGATGGCCGACCGTGACCACCAGCTTGTCGCGCGGCAGGCCGAGCTTGCGCGCGGTGGCCTCCAGAATGCGCACGTTGGCCTGGTGCGGGATCAGCCAGTCGAGGTCCGAGAGCTTCAGGTGCGCGGCGGCGAGGGTTTCGCGCGCCGATTCCTCCAGCACCTTGACCGCGAACTTGAACACCGCCTGCCCGTTCATCTGCAGGAACGGCGAGCCGGTGACCGCGCCGCCGCACACGTTGCCCGGGACCGAGAGCATGCCCGCCTGGCTGCCGTCGGCGCGCAGCACGCTCGCGTGGATGCCCGGCTTGGCGCCCGCGGTGAGGACCGCCGCGCCGGCGCCGTCGCCGAACAGCACGCAGGTGCCGCGGTCGTTCCAGTCCAGGATGCGGGAAAACACCTCCGCCCCCACCACCAGTGCTTTCTTGTATTGCCCTGAACGGATGAAGCTGTCCGCCGTCGCCAGTCCGTAGACGAATCCGCTGCACACCGCCTGCACGTCGAACGCGGCGCTGCCCTTGACGCCGAGCTTCGCCTGCAGCAGGCACGCGGTGCTCGGGAAGACATAGTCGGGGGTGGAGGTCGCGACGATGATCAAGTCAATTTCATTCGAATCCAAACCTGCTGCATCAAGCGCGCGCCTGCTCGCTTCGAGCGCGAGATCGCTCGAGGCCTGCGATTTGTCCGCGATGTGGCGCTGAACGATGCCGGTGCGGCTGCGGATCCAGGCGTCGCTGGTGTCGAGGCGCGCGGCGAGCTCGTGGTTGGTCATGACCCGCGGCGGCAGGTAGCTGCCGGTGCCCGCGATGCGCGAGTAGATCATTGGATCGGCTGGACCGGCTGCACCGGCTGGGCGGGCTGGGGCTGGAGCTGGCTCATGCGCGCGGCGATGCGCTGCGGCACGCTGTTGCGCACTTCGTCGACCGCGCGCTCGAGCGCCTGGCCGAAGGCGAACACGTCGGCCGAGCCGTGGCTCTTGATGACGATGCCGCGCAGCCCGAGCAGGCTCGCGCCGTTGTAGCGCCGGTGATCGAGGCGCTGGCGGAACGCGCGCAGCACCGGCAGGGCGATCAGTCCCGCCAGCCGCGTGACCAGGTTGCGCGTGAACTCCTCGCGCATGGTCGTCAGCATCATCTGCGCCACGCCTTCGGAGGACTTGAGCGCGACGTTGCCGACGAAGCCGTCGCACACCACCACGTCGACGCTGCCCTTGTAGATGTCGTTGCCTTCCACATTGCCGGCGAAATTGAGGCCGCTCTCGCGCAGCAGCGCCGCCGCCTGCTTCACCGCCTCGTTGCCCTTGATGTCCTCGACGCCGATGTTCAGCAGCCCGACCGAGGGCCGCTCCTTGTGCTCGACCGCGGCGACCAGCATCGCGCCCATGATGCCGAACTGCAGCAGGTGCCCTGCGGTGCAGTCGACGTTGGCGCCGAGGTCGAGCACGTAGGTGTTGGTGCGCCGCATGTTGGGCAGGACGCTCGCGATCGCCGGCCGGTCGATGCCGGGCAGCGTCTTCAGCACGAAACGCGAGATCGCCATCAGCGCCCCGGTGTTGCCGGCGCTGACGCAGGCGTGCGCCTCGCCGTTCTTCACCAGGTTCACGGCGACGCGCATCGACGAGTCCTTCTTGTAGCGCAGCGCCTGCGTCGGCGGCTCGTCCATCGTCACCACCTCGGCCGCGTGGTGCACCCGCAGGCGCGGCCCCGGCGCCGCGCGGCGCGCGGCAAGCTCGGCGTCGATCGCGTCGCGCAGCCCGACGAGCACGACGTCGACGTCGGGCAGCCGCGCCTGGAACTCGAGCGCGGCCGGGACCGTCACATGGGGGCCGTGGTCGCCCCCCATGCAATCGACCGCGACAGTGATCAACGCGACTACTCTTCGCGGGCCTTGACGACCTTCTTGCCGCGGTAAAAGCCGGTCGCGCTGACGTGGTGGCGCAGGTGCGTCTCGCCGCTGGTCGGCTCGACCGCGATCGCGGGCGCGCTCAAGGCGTCATGCGAGCGGCGCATGTTGCGCCGCGACGGCGACTTCTTGTTCTGGTGGACTGCCATGCTCAGGCTCTCCTTATCAATGTTTGCGTATCAGGCCGCGCAGCCCCGCGAACGGCGAAGTTCTCCCGGCGGCGTCGCGCCCCGCTCCTGCGGTGCAGCTCTCGTGCCGCGGCGCGTACGGCACGGCGAGGATCAGCTCGTCCTCGATCAGCTCGCGCAGCGCCATCTCCTTCCCCGCGACGACGCGGTCCGGGCCGCGCGCATCGGCGGGCTCGGCGTGAATCTCCGCCAGTGTCGCCGCCAGAACCAGCGTTTCGTCCGTGTGCGCTTCGAACGGCATCGGCTCCAGGCAGCGCTGGCAGCGCAGCGCGAGCGTGCCGCGCACCTTGAGCCGCAGCGCCGGCCGGCCGCGCGCGTCGCGCACCCCCTCGATCTCGTATGCCACTTCGCCGGCGCCCGTGGCGAGCATGTCGCGCAGGCGCGGAAAGTCGCTCAGCGGCCAGACCCCTTGCTGCGTTGCGCCGGCGGACGCGAATTCGAAGCCGTCGATAACCGGTTGATGCGCCGGCTGGTGCGACATAAACGGCGAATGATATCATCGACGTAAAAGCCCCGTCAAAACAAAGCGATGGCTCAGCCTCGACGACTCGTGCTGGCGTCCGGTTCGGCGTACCGCAAGGCGCTGCTCGAGCGCCTCGGTTTGCCGTTCGAAGTCGTCGTCCCGGCGGTCGACGAACAGGCGCTTCCCGGCGAAACCCCCGAGGGCACCGCGCTGCGCCTTGCCGTCCTGAAAGCGAGATCGGGAAGCAAGGCCCTCCCCGGCGCGCTGATCATCGGATGCGACCAGGTCGCCTCGAGCGGCGGCAAGCGCTTCGGCAAGCCGGGCAACCACGAGAACGCCGCGCGCCAGCTGCGCGAGCTGAGCGGCAAGACTGCCGACTTCCACACCGCCTTGGCATTGCTCGATTCCAGGAAAGATGAAGTGCAAACGCGTGTCGTGCCGTGCCGCGTCAGCTTTCGCGCGCTCGACGGGCGCCGCATCCAGGCCTACCTGGAGCGGGAAAAACCGTACGACTGCGCCGGCGCCGCCAGGGCCGAGGGCCTGGGCATCGCGCTCATCTCCCGCATCGAGACCGAAGACCCGACCTCGCTCATCGGCCTGCCGCTCATCGCGCTCAGCGAAATGCTCGGGCGCGCCGGCCTGCCGGTCCTCTAAAACAGGGACAGACCACGTTTAATTCGCCGGCCCTGTACACCATCCCGACGCCGCTCGGTGGAGCTCCGCAGGACGCGTTGCCCGCTTCGGCGCTCGAAGTCATCCGCTCCCTGGAGCATTTCGTCGCCGAAAACGCAAAGTCGGCGCGCGCGTTTCTTTCAGCCGTCGGCATGCCTCGCCCGCTGCGGGAGATCGAGATTGTCGAAATCGGAAACGCTTCGGCCGGTTTGTTGAAACCGCTGCGCGACGGCCACTCGCTCGGACTTGTCTCGGAGGCCGGTTGTCCGGCTATCGCCGATCCCGGCGCTCTACTCGTCGAGGCTGCCCACCAGGAGGGCTTCGACGTGGTGCCGTTGATTGGGCCGTGTTCGATTGTTCTCGCGCTGATGGCTTCCGGGCTCGAGGGCCAGCGGTTTGCGTTTTGCGGCTACCTGCCGAGGGAGGCGCCCGCGAGAACGAAGAGAATCCGCGAGCTCGAACAGCGCTCCAGAGCAGAGAAACAGACCGAGATCTTCATCGAGACCCCTTACCGCAGCGATCCCTTGCTCGGCGCCTTGCTCGAAGCCTGCAGTTCAGCGACCAGGCTCTGCGTCGCGGCCAATCTCACTCTCGCGAGCGAGTCGATCGTCAGCAAGACGATTTCAGAGTGGCGCCGTTCGCGAGCGGTCATCGGCCGGTGCCCCGCGGTATTTCTGCTTGAGGCAGCAGCCTAAAACGTGGTCTGTCCCTGATTTTGCCGTTAGCGGATCGAGGCGCGCAGCAGCGACTCGACGAAGGTATTCGCCGCCGCGGCGCCGAAGCGCCGGGCGAGCTTTTCGGCGATCCCTTCGCTGATCGTGTAGTCGCGGATCTCCTCGGCCTTGATCACCTCGCGCGCGACGTATTCCAGGCTGCCGAAGCCGTCGGCGAGGCCGAGGTCGACGCTGCGGCTCCCGGTCCAGATCAGCCCGCTGAAGATCTCGGGCGTGTCCTTCAGCCGCTTGCCGCGCCCCTCGCGCACCACGCCGATGAACTGCTCGTGGATGTCGCCCATCAGCTTCTTCACGTGCTCCCTGTCCTTCTCGTCGAGCGGCGAGAACGGGTCGAGCATGCCCTTGTTCTCGCCGGCGGTGATCAGGCGGCGCTCGATGCCGAGCTTGTCCATCAGGCCGGTGAAGCCGAAGCCGTTCATCAGCACGCCGATCGAGCCGACGATGCTCGCCTTGCCGACGTAGATGCGGTCGGCGCCGGCCGCGACGAAGTAGCCGCCCGAGGCGCACACGTCCTCGACCACCGCGTACAGCGGGATCTCGGGGTATTTCCTGCGCAGGCGCTTCATCTCGTCGTAGATGGTCTGCGCCTGCACCGGGCTGCCGCCGGGCGAGTTGATGCGCACCACCACGCCCTGCGTGTTCTTGTCCTTGAACGCGGCCTGCAGCGCGCTGGTGATCTTCTCCGCGCTGGCGTCGGTGCCGGGGGCGATCAGGCCGTTCACCTCGACCATCGCGGTGTGCTTCTTGCCGCCGGCGACGTCGGCGCGCTTCCAGTCGACCGCCATCAGCAGGATCAGCGTCACGTACGCGAAAGTGAGGAGCTTGAAGAAGATGCCCCACAGCCGGGCGCGCCGCTGCTCCTTGAGCGCCGCGGTGGCGAGCCGGGTGACGAGCTCGCGTTCCCACTGACCATTGTTCTCAGTCATCGTCGAATCCTATGAAGTAGACCTTGCCGTCGCGCTCCTCGAGGCGCAGCCCGACCAGCGGGCTGCCGTTGCACGGGCCGCCCAGGCAGCGGCCGGTGGCGGCTTCGTAGACTGCACCGTGCGTCGAGCATAGCAAATCGCGCCCGTCGGCATCGAAAAATACCCCTTCCTGCCAGTCGAGTTCCATCGCGACGTGCGCGCACCTGTTCAGGTAGCCGCGCACCCTTCCGTCCTTGCGTATGACGAACGCCGGCGCCGCCTCCCCGAAGTACTCCACCTCGAAGCGCACGCCGCGCCCCGACTCGGCCAGCGCGCCGGACTCGCAGATCAGGCGTTTGTCCGCAGCCATTCGGTCAACTGTGTTACGGAAGAAAGACAACCCAAAGGTCCGCAGGCGCGCAGCCCCTCCTCGGCATGGGCGCCGTAGGTCACGGCGAGCGCGTCCACGCCTGCGGCGCGCGCCATTTCCATGTCGTGGGAGGTGTCGCCGATCATCAGGACCTGGTATTGCGAGACCTCCAGTTCGTCCATCAGCTCGAGCAGCATGGCGGGATGCGGCTTCGGGTTGGTCTCGTCGGCGCAGCGCGACGCCACGAAGCGGGTTTTCAGATTGCTCGATTCAAGAGCACGCTCCAGGCCGCGGCGGCTTTTCCCGGTGGCAATCGCCAGCCGGTGCTTCTTCGACAGCCCATCCAGCAATTCGCGCATGCCGGCGAAGAGCTGCATCGAATCTTCGCGCGCGCGGAAGTGCTTGCGATAGAGCTCGACGAACTCCGGATAACGCCCGGCCGGCAGGCCGGGCACCGCCGAGGTGAGCGCATCGTGCAGGCCGAGCCCGATCACGTGGCTGGCGCGCTCATGGCTCGGCACCTCGAGGCCCATGTCGCGGCTCGCGTCGCGGATGCAGGCGGCGATGGTGGAGGCGGAATCGATGATCGTGCCGTCCCAGTCGAAGACGACGAGCCGGTATTTCACGGCAGCGCCTTTTTCAGAAAGATCTTCATTTCATGGGGAAGCGAAGACTCGAGCCTCACGACTTCGCCGCTCAACGGATGCCTGAAGAAGAGCCTTGCCGCGTGCAGCAGGAGCCGCTGCTTCAGCTCCCGGTTGAGCGCGAAATCGCCGTACTTGTCATCGCCGACGATCGGGTGGCCGGCGTGCGCTAGGTGTACCCGGATCTGGTGCGTGCGGCCGGTGAGCAGCTCGACCTCGAGCAGGCTGAACCCGTGTCCGGCTTTCACCCGCTTGACGCGGGTGACGGCGGATTTGCCGCCTTCCTGCACGCTGACGCGCCTCTCGCCCGAGCCGGTGACGTACTTGTGCAGCGACTGGCGCAGCTCGAGGGTCTGTTTCTCCAGGGCGCCCTTCACCACCGCCATGTAGATCTTGCGCACCTCCCCCTCGCGGAGCATTCGATGCAGCTGGACCAGCGCAGTTCGCTTTTTGGCTATCAAAAGCAAACCGGAGGTATCGCGGTCGAGGCGATGGGCGAGCTCGAGGAACTTCGCCTGCGGCCGCGCCGCGCGCAGCGACTCGATCACCCCGAAGCTCACCCCGCTGCCGCCGTGGACCGCCACCCCGGAGGGCTTGTCCACGACCAGGATGGCAGCGTCCTCGAATACGACCGGAAACTCGTGGGGCCGTGCCTGAACCGTCTTCGCGGAAACCCGGATTGGTGGAAGGCGAACCCGGTCACCCGCCCGCAGCCGGTAATCGGGCTTCACGCGCCCGCTGTTGACCCGCACCTCGCCGCTGCGGAGCACCCGGTAGACATGGCTTTTCGGCACGCCCTTCAGCTCGCGCAGCAGGAAGTTGTCGATCCGCTGCGCTTCGCTTTCCTCGCCGACCACGAGCCACTTCGCCTTGAGGGGGGCTGCAGGCTTGCTTAAGTCATTCATTTTCCGTATGATCTTCTCACCGCTTCGAGTTGCGAGGCACAGGATGAGCCGGGAGCGCGAACTGCGCCCGGCACCTGCAACCCGCCTCCTGCCTGGCCGCAGCCGGGCCTGAAGCGCTGGTTAATTTCGCTCACCGGAAGTAGCGATACTACTAGCAGCGCGTAGGGGCCGTTTCCTCCATGAGGAGATTTTGCGCCGGTTGATACCTCTCTCCTGCGCGCGGGAGAAAAACAAGTGAAGCGCATGCTGTTTAACGCGACCCAGCAGGAAGAGCTGCGCGTCGCGATCGTCGACGGACAGAAGCTCGTCGACCTGGACATAGAGTCGGCATCAAGGGAGCAACGCAAGAGCAACATCTACAAGGGCCTCATCACCCGCATCGAGCCCAGCCTCGAGGCCGCCTTCGTCGACTACGGCGAGGAGCGGCACGGGTTCCTGCCGTTCAAGGAAGTCGCCCGCAGCTACTTCAAGCCCGACGTCGACGTCGGCCGCGCCCGCATCCAGGACGCGCTGCTCGAAGGCCAGGAGCTGATCGTCCAGGTCGAGAAGGACGAGCGCGGCACCAAGGGCGCGGCGCTTACAACGTTTATTTCTTTGGCAGGAAGATATCTCGTTCTGATGCCGAACAACCCCCGCGGCGGCGGCGTGTCGCGCCGCGTCGAGGGCGAGGACCGCAACGAGCTGCGCGACACCCTCGACCAGCTCAAGCTTCCCGACGGGATGAGCGTGATCGCGCGCACCGCGGCGATCGGCCGCTCGCTCGAGGAGCTGAACTGGGACCTGAACTACCTGATGCAGCTGTGGACCGCGGTGGAAGGCGCGTCCGCGGACCAGTCGAAGAAGCCGTTCCTCATCTATCTCGAGTCGAGCCTGGTGATCCGCGCGATCCGCGACTACTTCCAGCCCGACATCGGCGAGATCCTGATCGACACCGATGAGATCTTCGAGCAGGCCAAGGCGTTCATGCAGACCGTGATGCCGGGCAACGTCGGCAAGGTGAAGCTCTACCGCGACGACGTCCCGCTGTTCTCGCGCTTCCAGATCGAGCACCAGATCGAGAGCGCCTATTCGCGCCAGGTCGCCCTGCCGGCGGGCGGCGCGATCGTCATCGACCACACCGAGGCGCTGACTGCGATCGACGTCAACTCGGCGCGCGCCACGCGCGGCGGCGACATCGAGGAAACCGCGTTCCGCACCAACCTCGAGGCGGCCGAGGAAGTCGCCCGCCAGCTGCGGCTGCGCGACCTCGGCGGCCTGATCGTCATCGACTTCATCGACATGGAGTCGCAGCGCAACCAGCGCGAGGTCGAGAACCGCCTGCGCGACGCGCTCAAGTATGACCGCGCCCGCGTGCAGATCGGCAAGATCTCGCGCTTCGGCATGATGGAGCTCTCTCGCCAGCGCCTGCAGGCCTCGCTCGAGGAGACCGCGCACATCAGCTGCCCGCGCTGCAGCGGCACCGGCTTCATCCGCGGCACCGAGTCGACCGCGCTGCACGTGCTGAGGATCATCCAGGAAGAGGCGATGAAGGAGAACACCGGCGCGGTACACGCGCAAGTGCCGGTCGACGTGTCCTCGTTCCTGCTGAACGAGAAGCGCAGCGAGATCCAGAAGCTCGAAGCGCGGCTCAAGGTGAACATCGTGCTCGTGCCCAACCCGCACCTCGAGACGCCGCACTACAAGGTGCAGCGCCTGAAGCACGACGAGCTCAACCAGATGGAGCACGTGCCTTCGAGCTACGAGCTGGTCGAGCGGCCCGAGGAGCCGAAGGCGCCCGGCGCCGAGGAGGAAGTGAAGATCGAGCGCCAGCAGCCGGTGGTGAAAGGCATCACCCCGGACCAGCCGGCGCCGCTGCCGCAGGCGCCCGCATTTCGACCGGCCCCGCTGCCGGCGCCGCAGCCGCAAGTGCAGCCTGCGCCCCAGCCGGTGTCCGCCGCGCCGCGGCGCCAGCCCGCGCCCGCCTCCGGCGGATTCTTCAGCCGCATCTTCGGCGGCCTGTTCGGGGCCGAGCCGGCGGCGCCCGCGCCCGTGGCAGGGCCCGCTCCGCAATCCCCGCCACCGGCGCAACGCGAGCCGAGGCGCGACCAGCAGCGCCGCGATCACCGGCAGCAGGACCACCGCCGGCGCGACGGCAGGGGCCGCGACGGCGGGCGGGACGGTGGTCGCGACGAGCACCGCGACCGCCAGCAGCAGCCGCGCCTGGAGCAACGGCGCAATGGCCAGCAGCAGCGCGGGGAACGCGGAGATCGCGGAGATCGCGGCAGGCCCGACCAGCAGCAACGTCCGCCGCGCCCGCCGCAGCAGCAAGGCCAGCCGCCGCAGCAGCAAGGCCAGCCGCCCCAGCAGCAAGGCCAGCCGCCCCAGCAGCAGCAGCCGCGCCCGCCGGCGCCGGAGCGCGAGCCGCGCGAAGGTGAGGAGCAGCAGCGTCGCGGCGGTCGCCGTAACCGCGGCGGGCGCGACCGGCAGCGCGAGCGGCGCGACGAGCGCCCGGGCCAGAGCGAGGCTCGCGGCCCGGCCACCCCGCCGTCCTTCCTGATGAGGGAGGAGCAACTGCGGGAGGACCAGCGCCGCGAAGCGCTGGCGCGCCGGGAAGAGCCCTCGGGAGAAGAAATGCTCCCGCCGCCGGCCCAGGTGCAGGCCCCCAAGCCGGTCGAAGCGCCAAAGATCGACTCGAAAGCACTGCTTGAGAGCGACGGACTCGTGATGATCGAGACCGACCGTAGCAAAGGACCCGCCACGGCGCCGGTTGAGGAGCCGCAGCAGCTTGGGCGTGCGCGCCGCGAGCGCCCCAAGGCGCCGGCGCAGGACGACGAGCTGGTGCAGATCGAGACGACTAGGAAATAGCTTCTCCCAGTTCTTGGAGGAGGCGCCGGCAGTGCGCCTCCACCAGATCGAGGACCTGCTCGAAGCCGTCCGGCCCGCCGTAGTACGGGTCCGGGACGTCGCAATCCACCGCGAACAGGCGGATCCCCGCCCGGCGCCGGGGCAGCGCCATGCGCTCGAGCGCGCGCAGGTGCCCGCGGTCCATCGCCAGGATCAGGTCGAACTCCTCGAAATCCCCCGGCCTGACCTGCCGCGCGCGCTGCGCGCTCAGGTCGTAGCCCCGCTTTTTCGCGTGCCGCTGGGAGCGCGCGTCGGGGGGATCGCCCACGTGCCAGTCGCCCAAGCCGGCAGATTCGATGCGCAGCGCCAGGCCTGCCTGTTCACACAATCTTCTGAAAACACCTTCCGCCGTCGGCGAGCGGCAGATGTTGCCCGAGCACACGAATAGGACCGAGCGCCGTTCTTTCATATCATCGCCATTATGACTTCCTGCGCCGACGTCCTCGCCGGCCGCGCGCCGCCGGACCGCCCGGTCACCGTGAAGGGCTGGGTGCGCACCCGGCGCGACTCCAAGGCGGGCTTCTCGTTCATCCATCTTTCGGACGGCTCGTCGTTCCATCCGGTGCAGGTCGTCGCGCCGAAGGACCTGGCGAACTACGCGCAGGAGATCCTGCGTCTCACCGCCGGCTGCGCGATCGAGGCCACCGGCAGCATCGTGCCCTCGCCCGCCAAGGGGCAGCCTTTCGAGATGCAGGCCGCCTCGGTCAAGGTCGTCGGCTGGGTCGACGATCCCGACTCCTACCCGATCCAGCCGAAGAGCCACACGCTGGAATTCCTGCGCGAAGTCGCGCACCTGCGGCCGCGCACCAACGTGATCGGCGCCGTGACGCGCGTGCGCCACACCGTCGCGCAGGCGATCCACCGCTTCTTCCACGAGCGCGGCTTCGTCTGGGTCAACACGCCGATCATCACCGGCGCCGACGCCGAGGGCGCCGGAGCGCTTTTCCGGGTGTCCACGCTGGATCTGGCGAACCTTCCTCTCCAGAATGGAAAGGCTGATTTTTCGAAGGACTTCTTCGGCCGCGAGACCTTCCTCACCGTCTCCGGCCAGCTCAACGTCGAGGCGTACTGCCTGGCGCTCTCCAGGGTCTATACCTTCGGCCCCACGTTCCGCGCCGAGAACTCGAACACCAGCCGCCACCTCGCCGAGTTCTGGATGATCGAGCCCGAAATCGCGTTCGCCGATCTTTCCGACAACGCGGCGCTCGCGGAGGACTTGCTGAAGTTCACCTTCAGGACGCTGCTGGAAGAGCGCCCGCAGGACATGGCGTTTTTCGACGAGCGCGTCGAAAGAGGCATCGTGGCGAAGCTGCGAGGGATCGTGGATTCCGAGTTCGTGCGCATGGACTACGGCGAGGCGATCTCGATCCTGGAGCGCGCGCACGAGCGGTTCGAATTTCCAGTGCGGTGGGGCGTCGACCTGCAGTCGGAGCACGAGCGCTACCTCACCGAGAAGCACGCGAAGAAGCCGGTCGTCGTCATGAACTACCCGAAGGAGATCAAGGCTTTCTACATGCGCATGAACGACGACGGCCGGACGGTCGCGGCGATGGACGTGCTCGCGCCGGGGATCGGCGAGATCGTCGGCGGCAGCCAACGCGAGGAACGTTTGGAATTTCTTGACAGAAGGATGGCCGAGGTCGGCATCGACAGGGAAAACCTTGCGTGGTATCGCGACCTGCGGCGCTATGGCACAGTGCCGCACGCGGGATTCGGCCTCGGCTTCGAGAGGACCGTAGCCTACGTCACGGGACTCTCGAACGTGCGCGACGCGATTCCTTTTCCAAGAACGCCGGGCAATGCCAAGTACTAGGGAGCCAATATGAAAGCAGCGCTACTGATCGTTGCTGGGATCGTCCTCGGCACCGCCGCCGGCGGCTACGCCGGATGGCGCTACGGCAACGCCTCTATCCTGAACGAATGCCTGTACGCCGACGCGCGGCAGATTCAGACTTCCGTCGCGGCGCTGAAGCTGTTGCGGGCCGGGGAGCGGCAGCTCGCCCTCGAGGCGCTCGAGGCGGGAATGGACGATACCCTGGTGCCGTTCGACCCGGCGCAGCCCTACCCCGGCCTCGGGGAACGCGCCATCGCCGAAATCAACCGCGCAATTCTCGAAGCCAGGAACTACCGCGCCGCCAACCCGCGCAAGTCGAGCCGCCCGCACGTCGACGCCATGGTCGGCAACCTTCTCTCCCGGGGCGCCTACCGGCGCTGAGCGTTCAGGCTGCGACGCCGAACACGCGCTTCTTCAGCTCCGCCAGCCGGTCGCGCGCCGCGGCGGCCTCCTCGAACTCGAGGTTCTTCGCGTGCTCGAGCATCTGCTTCTCGATCAGCCGGATCTCGCGCGCGATCTGCTTCTCGGACATGGCTTCGTAGCGCGCCTCCTCCTGCGCCGCTTTCGCCTGCGAGGCGTCGTACACGCCGTCGATCAGGTCCTTGATGCGCTTGACGATGCCCTTGGGCGTGATGCGGTGGTGCGCGTTGTAGGCGAGCTGCTTGGTGCGGCGGCGCTCGGTTTCCCCGATGGCTCTTTTCATCGAATCCGTGACCTGGTCGGCGTACAGGATCGCGCTGCCGTTGATGTGGCGCGCGGCGCGGCCGATGGTCTGGATGAGCGAGCGCTCCGAACGCAGGAAGCCCTCCTTGTCGGCGTCGAGGATCGCCACCAGCGACACTTCCGGCAGGTCGAGGCCCTCGCGCAGCAGGTTGATGCCGACCAGCACGTCGAACTCGCCGAGGCGCAGGTCGCGGATGATCTCCACGCGCTCCACCGTTTCCACCTCGGAGTGCAGGTAGCGCACCTTCACGCCGTGCTCGGCGAGGTACTCGGTAAGCTCCTCCGCCATGCGCTTGGTGAGGGTGGTAACGAGAACCCTCTCCGATTTTCTGGTGCGCAGGCTGATCTCGGAGAGCAGATCGTCCACCTGCGTCGAGGCCGGCCGCACGATGACCTGCGGGTCCACCAGCCCGGTCGGGCGCACCACCTGCTCCACGACCTGCCCGGATTTCTCCCGCTCGTACTCGGCCGGCGTGGCGGAGACGAAAACGGTCTGGCGCACCACCTTCTCGAACTCGTCGAACCTGAGCGGGCGGTTGTCGAGCGCCGACGGCAGGCGGAAGCCGTACTCGACCAGGTTCTCCTTGCGCGAGCGGTCGCCGCGGTACATGCCGCCGAGCTGCGGGACGGTGACGTGGCTCTCGTCGATGATCATCAGCGCGTCCTGCGGCAGGTAGTCGATCAGCGTCGGCGGCGGCTCGCCTGCCCGGCGGCCCGACAGGTGGCGCGAGTAGTTCTCGATACCCTTGCAGAAGCCGAGCTCGACCAGCATCTCGAGGTCGAAGCGCGTGCGCTGCTCGATGCGCTGCGCCTCGACCAGCCGCCCCGCCTTCTGGAAGAACTCGATGCGCTCCCGCAGCTCGACCTTGATCGCCTCGATGGCACGCAGCGTGGTCTCGCGCGGCGTGACGTAGTGGCTGGAGGGATACACCGTGAAGCGCGCCATCGGATGGTGTACCCGCCCGGTCAGCGGGTCGAACACCTCTAGCTTTTCTATTTCATCCTCGAACAGGCTGATGCGGATCGCGTGCTCGGCATGCTCCGCCGGGAACACGTCGATCACGTCGCCGCGCACGCGGAAGACGCCGCGGCGGAAGTCGAGCTCGTTCCGCTCGTACTGCATCGCCACCAGCCGCGCCAGCACGTCGCGCTGCGCCATCTTCTCGCCCTGGCGCAGGTGCAGGATCATGCCGTGGTACTCGGACGGATCGCCGATGCCGTAGATCGCCGACACGGTCGCGACGATCACCACGTCGCGCCGCTCGAGCAGCGACTTGGTCGCCGACAGGCGCATCTGCTCTATGTGCTCGTTGATCGAGGAGTCCTTCTCGATGTAGAGGTCGCGCGCCGGCACGTAGGCTTCCGGCTGGTAGTAGTCGTAGTACGAGACGAAATACTCGACCGCGCTGTCGGGAAAGAACTCGCGGAACTCGGCGTAGAGCTGCGCGGCGAGCGTCTTGTTCGGCGCGAGCACCAGCGCCGGGCGCCCGAGGCGCGCGATCGCGTGCGCCATGGTGTAGGTCTTGCCCGAGCCGGTGACGCCGAGCAGCGTCTGGAAGGCGAGGCCGTCCTCGATTCCTTCCACCAGCTTGTCGATCGCCTCGGGCTGGTCGCCCGAAGTCGGAAAAAGCTCTTCTAGCTTGAACGCCACGGGTAGAATGCGATTGGGAAATCCGCCATTTTAGTCCAATGAACGCGCCACACTCGCCCTCTCCTCTCGCCGCGGTGCCGCTGGCACCGGCCGACCCGATCCTCGGCGTCACCGAAGCCTTCGTCGCGGACACGAATCCCCGCAAGGTCAACCTCGGGGTCGGCGTCTACACCGACGACGCCGGCAAGATCCCGCTCCTCGAGTGCGTGCGGCACGCCGAAAGCGAGCGGCTGAAGACCGCGCCGCCGCGCGGCTACCTGCCGATCGACGGCCTGGCGGCTTACGATCGCGCGGTACAGGAATTGGTGTTTGCTTCTCAACAGAAAAACTTCGTTACGGTGCAGGCGCTTGGCGGCACCGGCGGGCTGAAGATCGGCGCCGATTTCCTGAAGCTCGTCCGGTCCGACGCCGAGGTCTGGATCAGCGAGCCGAGCTGGGAGAACCACCGCCAGCTGTTCGAGGCCGCCGGGTTCCCGGTCAGGTCATATAAGTATTACGACCCGGCAAGCCGCGGGCTGGACTTCAACGGCATGCAGGAGTCCCTGAACGCCATGCCCGCCGGCTCGATCGTGGTGCTGCACGCCTGCTGCCACAACCCCACGGGGGTCGACCTGGACAAGCCTCAGTGGGAAAAGGTCCTCGAGATCGTCCAGTCGCGCGGCCTGCTGCCGTTCCTCGATCTCGCCTACCAGGGCTTCGCCGAGGGGCTCGAGGCCGACGCCTACGCCGCGCGCCTGTTCGCCGGCGCCCTGTCGCCGGTATTCCTGTCGAGCTCGTTTTCGAAGTCGTTCTCGCTCTACGGCGAGCGCGTCGGCGCCCTGAGCGTCGTCACCGGCAGCGCGGAAGAAGCGACGCGGGTGCTGTCGCAGCTCAAGCGCATCGTGCGCACCAACTACTCGAACCCGCCGACGCACGGCTGCCAGATCGTCGCCACGGTGCTCGGCAACCCGCAGCTGCGCAGCCTGTGGGAGCGCGAGCTCGGCGAGATGCGCGAGCGCATCAAGGCGATGCGCAAGCGCCTGGTCGACGCCATCCAGTCGCGCGTGCCGGATGCGGACTTCGGCTTCGTGCTGAAGCAGCGCGGCATGTTCTCGTACTCGGGCCTGACCAAGGAGCAGGTGCGCCGCCTGCGCGCCGAATACGCGATCTACACCATCGACACCGGCCGCATCTGCGTCGCCGCGCTCACTTCGAAGAACGTCGAGCACGTCGCCGATGCCGTCGCAAGAGTAATCCGGTAAAATTTCAGGTTCTCCCGGATCCCCGATAGCTCAGTTGGTAGAGCGACGGACTGTTAATCCGCAGGTCGTAGGTTCGAGCCCTACTCGGGGAGCCAACTCCGTTTCCCACCCGCCGGAAATGAAACGCCCCGAGTGCTTGCGCTGCTCGGGGCGTTTGCTAAGGCGAGAGCCGGCTGTCTAGCTGGCGTCGCTCCTGATGTTGCGGGTTGATCCGGAGTGTTGCCCGCCGGTCCTGCCTTGGGAATCTCTCACTGGATCACCTCCTTTTAAAAGTTGCCAGCTTGCAGTTTATCACTATCGTTTCAGGCCTTCAGGGACGCCGCTGGGGAAGCGCTTGTCGATCTCTTCCTTGATGCGCGCGGAGCGGTTCTCCGGCGCCGGATGGGTCGAGAAGAATTCGGGCTGGCGCGAGCCGCCGCCCGATGCCTTGGCGAGCACTTCCATGACGCGGATCATGGTGCGCGGGTCGTAGCCGCTATCGGCCATGATGCGGATGCCGAGCGCGTCGGACTCGAGCTCGTCCTCGCGCCCGTACTTCATGTTGATCATGCTGCCGACCATCTGGCCGATCTGTGCGGTGGTGTAGTCGCCGCTGCCCACCACCAGGGCGCCGACCAGGCCCTGGGTGAGCTGCTGCTTGGCAAGGCGCTCGGAGGAGTGCCGCGCGATCACGTGCCCGATCTCGTGGCCGAGCACGCCGGCGAGCTCGGCTTCGCTCTTCAGCAGGCGCAGCAACCCCTCGGTGATGAAGATCGGCCCGCCGGGCAGCGCGAAGGCGTTGACGGTGCGCGGGTCGGCGAGGACGTGGAAGCTGAACTTGTACGGGCTCCTGGCGGCGAAGCTTTCGGCAACCAGCTTCTCGCCCACCCGCCGCACCACGGCTCGCGCCTTCTCGTTCTGCGACACGCCGCTCATCTGCGCGGCCATCTGCGGCGCGCTCTTGTAGCCGAGCGCGATCTCCTGCTCCGGGGTCAGGGCGACGCGCTGCTTTTCGCCGGTGACCGGGTTGATGCTGGTGCTGCTGTAGTAAGTGATGATCGCGACCAGCGCGATCAGCGCCGCGATGACAAGCCGTGCTCCGCCCATGCGAGCGTTAGACCCGATTGCTCAAGGACGGTTGCCGATGCAGGCGAGGAACAAATCGCGCCGGAAGGCGTCCTCCTCCTTGTCGCTGCGGTAGACCTCCTCGATCAGGCCCTCGAACGCGGAAGGATAGCCGCGCTGCGCGCGCTCGAGCGCCAGGCCGCCGCGCCTGGATGCGAAGAACGACGCCGCCCACAGCGTTTCCTCGTAGCAGGCCATCGCGCCCGGGAGCGGCAGGCATGCTTCGAGGCGTGCGCGGATCGCCTCGTTGCCGTCGCCGGCGCGCAACGATTGATCCGCGGCGGCGAAGCATTGCGCGGCGGCGGCCAGAACGGCGGCGGTTTTCAATCGAGCGCGTCCTTGAGCCGCTCCGGCTCAACGCGAACGCTGACCCGGGCGCGCTCCTCCTGCAGGGTCATGGCTACACGGCAGTCGCGCTCGCTCCAGCCTCGCTGCATCGCCTGCTCGAGCTCGTCGAGCGCGATCCGGCCGATTTTCATCGGCACGTTTTCCTGGGCGGCCAGCTCCAGGGCCAGCGTCATGTCCTTGTGCGCCAGGCGCACGGTGAACGCCGGCGGGTCGTAGACGCCGGGCAGGAAGTGCTCGGGCAGGCGGTCGAAGGTGCGCTTGCGCCCGGTCGCGCCCTGGCGCAGCGCGCGCAGCAGCGCGAGCGGCTCGACGCCCGCCTTCACGCCGAGGGTGAACACCTCGGCGAGCGCGGCCTGGATGGTGAAGCTGGCGCAGTTGTGCGCGAGCTTCGCCACCGTGCCCGCCCCGATCGGCCCGACGTAGTAGGGTTGATCGCCAATCGCACGCAAAACCGGAAGATACTTTTCAAACAAAGACCGCTCGCCGCCGACCCAGATGGCGAGCCTGCCGCTTTGCGCCCCCTTCGGTCCGCCGCTCACCGGCGCGTCCAGAAAGCTGATTCTTGAGAGTTGCGCGTGGATGCGCCGCACCACCTGCGGCGAATTCGTGCTGAGGTCGAACCAGGCCGCACCGGGGTTCAGGGAATGTACTTGAGAGGCAACGGCTTCGACCTCGGCTGGCCCCGGCAGCGAAGTGAACAAGAGCTCGCAGCCTCGCGCCGCCTCGCCCGCTGAAGACTTCCATGCGGAAAACCCCTCCACACGGCGCAGGTCGTGGACCTGCAGGGCATGGCCGGCGCGCTGCAGGCTCTCGGCCATCGGGCGGCCCATGGCGCCGAGGCCGATGAAGCCGATCTTCATGTGCCGCGCTCTGCGAACACTTCCTTCGCGACCATCGCCGCGGTGCCGCCGTTCGGCCAGCCGGCATAGAACGAGAGGTGGGTGATGACCTCGATGATCTCCTCGCGCGTCACGCCGTTGTCCAGCGCGCGCCACAGGTGGCCGCGCAGCTGGTCGGGCCGGTAGAGCGCGGTCAGCGCCGCGATCGTGATCAGGCTGCGGTCGCGCTTGGAGAGCTGCTTGCGCTCCCAGACGTCGCCGAACACGACCTTGTCGCTGATCTCGCCCAGCTTGGTGAATACGTCGCGCACCTGCGCGGTGGTGGATGGGGGTGCCTTCGCGGCCATGAAACATGCCTCCTCGGATGGAAAGCGCGACGATACTATGAACTCCGTGACTTCCCCCGCATTCTCCCCGTCTCAAAGCAAACCCGAGTCGCGCTACGCCTGGCTGCGCCTGTGCGCGTCGCTGGCCCTGATGACGCTCGGCGGCTCCGGCATGTACGGAATCTCGGTGGCGCTGCCGCAGATCCAGGCGGAGTTCGGCGTCACGCGCGCCGACGCCTCGCTTCCCTACACGCTGACCATGCTCGGCTTCGGCATCGGCGGCATCCTGATGGGGCGGCTCGCCGACCGCTTCGGCGTGATCGCGCCGGTGGTGATCGGCGCGCTCGGCCTGGGCAGCGGCTTCGTCCTGGCGGGAAACGCCGCGAGCCTCTGGCAGTTCAGCCTCGCGCACGGGCTGCTGATCGGCTTCCTCGGCTGCTCGACCACCTTCGCGCCGCTGGTCGCCGACACCTCGCTCTGGTTCAACCGTCGCCGCGGCATCGCCGTGGCGATCTGCGCGAGCGGCAACTACCTCGCCGGCGCCGTGTGGCCGCCGGTCCTGCAGTACTTCTTCGACACCGTGGGCTGGCGCGCCACCTACGTCGGCACCGGGATATTCTGCACCGCGGCGATGCTGTCGCTCGCGTTCGCGCTGCGCCGGAAGCCGCCGGCGCTGGAGAGTTCCGGTGGAGCAACTCGAGCGTTTTCTCCTGAAAAACGTCCGCTGGGCTTGTCCCCGAACGCGTTCATGGTCCTGCTGGCGGTCGCCGGTGTCGCCTGCTGCGTGGCGATGTCCATGCCGCAGGTCCACATCGTCGCCTACTGCGGCGACCTCGGCTACGGCGCGGCGCGCGGCGCCGAGATGCTCTCAGTCATGCTCGCCTGCGGCATCGTCAGCCGCCTGGCCTCGGGCTGGATCTGCGACCGCATCGGCGGCCTGCGCACCCTGCTCCTCGGCTCGGCGCTGCAGGGCATCGCGCTCTTCCTGTTCCTGCCCTTCGACGGCCTGGTCTCGCTCTACGTCGTGTCGGCGATGTTCGGCCTGTTCCAGGGCGGCATCGTGCCCTCCTACGCCATCATCGTGCGCGAGTACTTCCCGCCGCGCGAAGCCGGCTTGCGCACCGGCGTCGTCCTCATGGCCACGCTCTTCGGCATGGCGCTCGGCGGCTGGGTATCGGGGGCGATCTTCGACATGACGGGTTCCTATCGCGCAGCTTTCATCAACGGCATCGGGTGGAACCTGCTCAACCTCTCGATCGCGTTCTGGCTCCTGCACCGGACCCGGAGGCGTGATGGGGTCGCGCCGGCGTGAGTCCCGGAGAGCAGAGCTAGAGCATTGCGGCGGCTTCGCGGAGGTCAGCGCTGCTCCAGCCTTCCGTGAAGCGGCCGTACACCTCGGCGAGCCGGCGGTTCGCCTCCTCCCGGCGCCCGCGCCGCTGCAGCAGGCGCGCAAGGCGCACAACGGCGCGCAACTCGAGCGACAGAGCGCCGTGCTCGCGCGCGACCGCAACTGCACGGTGGAAGCAGCGCTCACACTCGTCCAGGTCCGGCCTTGGCAGCATTTCCAGCGTTTCGCCCTGGAGCCCATGCAGTTCCGCGTCGTAAAAGTGCACCTCGATCCGGCCGGCATGGTCATGCGCCTCGTCGAGGGCCTTCAGCGCCTGCTCGGGCAGGCCCGCATCCCGATACGCCTCTGCCAGCAGGGCGAGCGAGTAAGGCCGGAACAGCTCGGCACCCGTTGCGCTGTACCTGTCGAGCTCCCGGCGTACCTGGTCCAGCCCCGCCTTGATTTCGCCAAGCCGTACCATTGCCCAGCCCCGCAGGATGCCCGCCCACGCTTCCCAGTAGGCAAAGCCATGGTGGGCGGCGACCCGGCCCGTTTCTTCGGCGAGGGCCAACGCCGCTTCTGGCTCTCCGCGCCCTTGATGGACCGGGACCGACACGCACAGCGCGTATACCAGATTCAAGGGATGACCCTGTTCCCGGGCGAGCTTTATGGCCGACGTCGCCCGCTGCAACCCCCGGTCCGCAAAGCCGGTGAAGCAGTCGAGCCAAGCAAGGTTCACGAGCCCCTGCACGCACGGGTCGCCGCCATAGATCGCGAGATGTTCCGGGCTGCGCGAACGATCGTAGAGGTCGACCGCGCGCTCCAGATGAATGCGGCCGGCCCGCATGTTGCCGAGGCATAGCAAGCACCAGCCAAGCCGCCGGTGAGCCTGCGCGAGGTGCAGCCCGTCGCCGAGCCCTTCCGCAAGTTGAAGCAGCTGACTACCGAGCTTGTGCGCGGTCCCAAGGGGCCCCCGCACCATGTGGAAGGATTGCAGACCGCGCAAGATAGGGAACAGCTGCGGCCCCTCGCCGAGCGCGCGGGACAGGGCGTGGGCTCGGGAATAGGCTTGAGCCACTTCGGGAGCGGCATATCCCTTGATTGCGGTAAGCGCGGCGCCCAACGGCAGCTGCAGCAGAACTTCTTTCTCGGCGCGCTTGGGACTCTCCGGAAGCGCCGCCAGCAGCTCGAGTCCCCGGCGCAGGTGCAGGACTGCTTCCAGACCAGCCGAGCGCTTCAGCGCAAGCTCTCCCGCTTGACGCCAATAGTCGATCGCCCGCTCGGGCGATCCGCCCGCCGTGTAGTGGTGGGCGATGATTTCCGGCCGGTCCTGCACGGTATCCGCAAACTGCTGCTCGAGCACCTCAGCGATTCGCAGGTGATACTCCTCGCGCTTGCGCCTCAGCAGCGAGGCATACGCCACCTCCTGAACGAGATGGTGGTTGAAGCGGTAGGTCACCCCGCTCGCCGGCGACTCCTCCTGCAACAGCTCGGCGTCCAGCAGCCGATCGAGCTGCTCCCTGAAGAGCGGCTCGCTGAGCGTCGACGTCGCCCGCAGCACACGGTAGCTGAACTCGCGGCCGATCACGGCAGCAAGCTGGGCCAGCGCCTTCGCATCCGAGAGCCTGTCCAGGCGGGCGGTGAGCAGATCCCGCAGCGTGCTGGGAACGACGAATACCGGGCGCGGCGGGGCGTGCGCAGTGTCGCCCCCGCGCACGGCAGGCGCGTCGGAGTGAACCATCATCCGCGTCAGCTCTTCAAGGAACAGCGGCACGCCGTCGGCGCGCGCCACCACTTCGGCGACCACCGCGGCGGGCAGCGGCTTGCCGGCGGAAACGCCCGCGACCATGGCTCGGGCGGGCTCGGCCGGAAGCTTCTGCAGGGTGCGGCGCGCGACATGAGAATGATGCGCCCCCGGCGCCGCGATTTCCGGGCGGTGTGTGAAAATCGCGAGCAGCGGTCCTGCTGCGGATGCCTCGACACAGCGCGCCAGGAGCTCAAGCGTAGACGTGTCGCTCCAGTGCAGATCCTCTACCACGAAGAGCAGCGGCTTCTGCCTGGCGAACCCCTGGATCAGCGACAACACCGCGTTCGTCACGGCAGAGTGCTGGCGCCGCGCGCTCATCCCGTGCGGCATCGGCCGCTCGAGGCCGGGCAGCGTCAGCAGTGTCGCCAGAGGCGGCAATAGCTCATCTACCGGGCCGCACGATGCAAGCGCACGCTTCAGCTTGACCAGATTCGCCTCGGGCGAATCGTCCCGACGCAATCCGAGCGCCTGCTCCAGGCAGGCGATGATCGGACGGAAAGTGCTTTGCTGATCGTAAGGCGAGCAACGGCACTCCCAGAAGTGGTGCGGCTCGGCCACGCTTTCGCGAAAGACATTCACCAGTCTGGATTTCCCGATGCCGGCCTCGCCGGCGAGCAACGCCGTCTGCCCGGTGCCGGCAATCGCCAGCGCCCACCGGGCGCGCAACCACGCCAGGTCGTCCTCGCGGCCGACGAACGGAGTCGGCGTCCCGGCCCGCGCGTATCGCTCCGGCCTGCGCTCGCCAACCACCGCGTAAAGCTCCATGGGTTCGGCGACGCCCCTGAGGGAGTACCGGCCTAGCGGTTGCGTCGTCACCGCGCCGCGCAGCAGACCTTCGGTGGCGGCGCTGACGAGGACCGAATACTTGTCGGCCTGCTCCTGAATCCGGGCGGCGATGTTCGGGGTCTCGCCCACGCTCGCCATCGGGTCCCAGATATCGCCGTGGCCCATCTCGCCGACCACCGCGAGCCCGGTATGGATGCCTATACGCACCCCGAGCCGGAGCCGCTCGCTGCCGCGCAGCGACGGCGCCAGCGTTTTTACCGCTTCCACGATCCCGAGCCCGGCGAGCGCGGCGCGCTCTGGATCGTCTTCGTGCGCGACCGGATAACCGAAGTAGATCATCAGCCCGTCGCCGACCAGGCTCGCCACCCTGCCTTCGTAGCGATGCACGACCGCGGCGCACGCTTCCTGATAGACGCGCAGCACTTCCCGGTAGTCTTCGGAATCGAGCTGGCGCGATAGGATCGTGGAGCCGACCAGATCGCAGAACAGCACCGTCAGCTGGCGGGTCTCGGCCGCATCTTCGCGCGTGCGCGCCGGGGACGCGGCGCCTTGCAGGCGCACACCGCAGTTTCCGCAGAATCGAAATGCAGCCGGATTCTCGGAGCCGCAGCTTAAGCAGCGCCGCTTGAGTTCCGCGCCGCATCGATCGCAGCTGCCGGCCTCGGGAGCATTCTTATGGCCACAAGCGCGGCACAGCATGCTTGTTCCTTAATGTGTGCGCGGCGCGACAATTTTGACACTAACACGCCCGAGGGTATATATAGCGCGGGACTCAGGCGGGGAGGAGACAGGCGTGGCTGTTCTGCGGGGCCCGTATTTCCGGACCCCTCCCAAGATCACGATCTCGTTCACCGAAAGCTGCAACCTGCGCTGCAAGCATTGCTATGCGGACTGCGGCCGCTCGCCTTCGACGCGCGAGCTCGGCGGTGCCGAATGGATGCGTTTCATCGACTACCTGCTCGAGCACCAATTTATCTCTGTGTACTTCGAGGGCGGCGAGCCGCTGCATCGCGCGGACTTCCGGGATGTGCTGCGGCACTGCGCGCGAAATCTGATGACCATGGTGCGGACCAACGGCACCCTGATCACGCGCCCGGTGGCGCGCGACCTGCGGCGTTGCGGCGTGGGCATCGTGCTGGTGGATGTGATGGGAGCGCGCGCAGGCACGCACGACTGGTTCACCGGCGTGCCGGGAAGCTTTCGTAAGGCGTGCGGAGCCATCAAGCTCCTCCAGGACGAAGGCATCGCCGCATGGATGCTGACCATCCTCAATCGCCGCAACGCCGCCGAACTCAACGAAGTTCTGGAACTCGCCGGAGAACTCGGCGTGCCCCGGGTGGGAGTCCTACGGCTCTATCCGCTCGGGCGAGCCAAGCAGAACTGGGCGCAGCTCAGCATGTCCCTGGACGAGCAGATGCGGGTCATCGAAGGCATGCGCGCTCCCGAAGGAGTCCACGTCATGCAGTCGTGGCACCCGCGGGACAAGAACTGCTGCTGGCAAAGCGCGGCGGTAAACGCCTACGGCGACTCCATCGGCTGTGCATACCTGCGCGAATACGTGAACTACGGGAACATCCGCAACGTACCGTTTCTGGAAACGTGGAAACACCCGCTCTACCGCGAATTGCGCGCCGGGCGCGTCGAGGAATCCTGCGGCGGCTGCGAGGCGAGCGAGCATACGCGCGGCGGCTGCCGCTCCACCGCCTACGCGTTCCACGGCCGCTGGGATGCGCCCGATCCTTTCTGCTCGAACCTGAATCACGGAGTCGACCTGCGTGTCCTCCCGAGCCGGCCACTATAGGAAAGTCCGCGGCTTGCGCGTCAGACCGGTTCCCGAGGTGGGCGCCTGCTATGTGTACACGCCGACGCATCCGCGCCTTTATGCGCTCAACATGACCGCCTGGCTCATCCTGGAGCTGTGCGAAGGCCGCTCGCCGCGCGCGCTCGCTCAGGCATACCGGGACGAGATGCAGCGGGCCTACTGGCAACGGGTTGGTTTCGGCTATTTCAGCGCTCCGGAACCCCCGTCCCGGGCAGGGCTTGGAAAAGAGCTGCGCGACGGCGTGCGCATGTTACGGACGCAGGGAATCATCAAGCTGATTACTCAGGGGGCACAACATGCCAAGAAAATCTAGGAATGCGCTCAGTGCGCTACGCAAGATCATCGAACGGCAAGGGCCAAGACGCGCGCCGTCGGTGCACGCGGTCGAGCCCGAGGTGCGTACGGACATGCAGCTTCCCGTCACCCCGGGAACCAAGTTGCCCGACCTGGACAAGCGCATCGGGGACGGGGAGTTACTCGGCATCTACATCGTCGAGTGGGGCTACGACGTTGCCGAAGACCAGTGGGCCAGGTTTCACGATTGGCTCGCCAAGAACGAGCAGCAGCTCGCGAAGAATTGCCCGCCAGGCATCGGCTATCGCGGCACCTACCTCGCAGTGTTCGGTCCGGCGCATCGGGCCGATGGCCGCTACAGCACCTTCTGGGCGCTGAAGTCTCTCGACAAGATCGAGGATTTCGGATCCGGGAAAAGGGAGTTCCAGAAGCTGATGAAGGAATTCCAGAGTTTCCGCGACAGGGCTAGCGAGACCGGATTCAGCCAGCTCTACCAGATTGCGGCCGCTACGCCGACGTACTGATCGCAGCAGTCCGCCAACCGCATAAACATGGGCACGCGGTTTCTCACGTACCTCCAATCGCCGCTGGCGGGCGCGCCTTTCGACCGTCCCGAGCCGGTGACGGTCGAGCTTTCCCCGTCGGAGATCAGGCCCGGCCCTGCCGATAAGCTGATCTCCGTCTGGGACGCCATCAAAGGCAAGTACCCGAACACGCCCGGCGCGCACGCATACGAGCCGTTTGGCGGGCGGCCGTGGGGAGGTGCAGTGCACCGACCGCCGGTGCCCGGCCCCGACGGCCATTTCGACCACCTCGTGCCTGCAACGCGAGAGTTCGCCGCCGCATCGGTGTATGCAAGCGTGCGGCTCGTCCTTGCGACGTGGGAGAAGTACTTCGCCGAGACCGGATCCGGGTCGGTTCACTGGCATCACCGCAAGCAGGAAGGAGTGGACGAAAGGCTCGAGGTGAACCCCTGGTCCCTCGACAACGGCGCCCGCGCGGGCTACGGCTTCATCGAGTTCGGCACGGGCCTGCAGGGCGAGCAGTTCAACCACACCGGGCCGCTCTGGAACAACCCGGACGTGATCGCGCACGAGCTCGGCCACAGCATCGTCTTCGGCGCAATCGGTTTTCCGGGAAACATGTCGGCGCAGACCGAGTGGTATTCGACGGATAACAAGCGACAAAATCGAGACTATCTGGCGTTTCATGAATCCGCCGGCGACCTCGTCTCCATCGTGTCGTGCATGCGCCACGACAAGGTCGTCGACCACCTGCTGGAGCGGTCGGCTGGCAATCTGCACGCAGACAACGTCGTCAACACCATTGGCGAGCTGGGCAAGCGCTCGGCGATTCGACACGCCAACAACAAGCGCAAGCTCGCCGAGTTCGACAGCGTTGAACCCGACAAGCTCATCCCCCATGAGCTGTCCTTGGTCCTCACCGGTGCCATCTACAGCGTGTTCGTGGATGCCTACGAGGAAGCGAGCAAGAAAGAGCCCGGGCGGCAAGCCGTGCAACAGGCGCGCGATTGGCTGGGGCGCGCGCTTGCGAAGGCGTGGAGCGGGCTCTCGCCGGACGGCATGACGTTTCTCAAGGTCCGTGATGCACTGATCAGCGCTGATGCTTCACTCGGCGGCGCCATGGGAGCGAGCCTCGAGAAGCGCTTCAAGAGCCGCGGGATCGGCTGAAGCCGGAAAAGCGGTTCACGTTCGGCCGAGCGCTTTTTCCCTCCACAGCTCCCAAGGCCGCTCGATCGTTCCCCGGTTCGACACGGTCGAGCGCCTGCCCTCCTCGTCGCTCAGGAATTCGATCGGGCCCTCGAGCTGCGCCGCCTGGAGCTGGAGGCGCGCGTTCATCTCGGTGTAGATGGCGCGGAACACGGCTTCGGGGACGCTGTCGCCGATCACCGTCATGCCGTGGCCGCGCATCAGCACGCAGTTGCACTTCCCCAATGAGTCCGCAAGGGCCTGGCCCAACGGTCGATCGCGGATCAGAAGATCATTCTCCTCACGCACTTTCCGGATATCGAACACCGGCGCCCCGGACCACAGGAACGAGCCCATGTGGTAGATGGGTCGCAGCTTCGTGCGCGTGACGCCGAAGGGAATCACCGACGGCGAGTGGCTGTGCACCACCGCCATCACCTCGGGGCGCGCGCGGTAGATCTCGCCGTGGATGTAGCGCTCGAGAAAACCCTTGCGCTTGTCGCCGGGCAGCGGCTCGCTGTCGGCGTCGAGCTCCATCAGGTCCGCCGCCGTGACCAGCGCCGGGGCGAGCGAGCGCGACATGATGAAGCGCTCCGGCTGGCGGTCGCTGCGCGCGCTGACGTGGCCGTAGGCGTCGAGCACCTCGTGCATGGCAAGGATGCGGCTCGCGGCGACCAGGTCGTCGACGAGCGCGCGGCGGGCTGACAGTTTTGTCTTCATTTGTGTCGCAGTTCCCTCAGGACGGGTGAGACGAGGTAGAGGACGACGACGCCGGCGGCCGCCGCCGCGGCCAGGATGACCGAGGCGTTGCGCACGCCGACCGCGTCGGAGAGCGGCCCGGCGACGAACGCTCCCAGCGAGATGAACGCCGGGTTGAGCATCAGCAGCGCCGAGATGCGCCCGCGCATCCCTTCGGGGGCGGACATTTGCAGCATCGCCATGTTGCTCGAGGCGTGCGCCATCTCGGCGGCGCCGCCGATCACGCTGAAAACGATGGCGAGCGCGAGCGAAGGGCTTAGCGCCACGCCCACGATCGAGGCCGACATGACCACGACCCAGGCAGCCTGGATGAAGCCCTGGCGCTCGGAGTGGCCGAGCGCGTTGGCGATGAAGCCTCCCAGCGTGCCGCCGATGCCGACCGCGGTAAGCAGCAGGCCCAGCCCCGCGGGGCCGGCGGCGAACTCGTCCTTGGCGTAGATCGGATAGAGCGTGCCGAACACGGGGATCAGCAGAAAGAACGGCAGCGCGCCGACCAGGAGCAGCACCCGGGTGCGTGGATCGTGCATGGCAAAACGCAAGCCCTCCAGCATGTCGGCGAAGGCGGAGCGTTCGGTCTTCCGGGGACGGCGCGCGGGAAACGCCACCGCCAGCACCATGAACCCGGAAGCGGCGTAGAGCACGCCCTGGAGGAAGAAGCTGCCCGCGCCGCCCACCGCCGCGATCAGGTAGCCCGCTAGCGCCGGCCCGACGACGCGCGCCAGGGAGAAGCCTATGGTGTTGAGCGCCACCGCCTTCACCCCCAGCTCGCGCGGCACCAGCTCCAGCGCGGTGGTGAAGCGCGCCGGCCGGTCCATCACGTTGGACGCGCCCATCAGCATGGTGAACGCGAACAGCATCCACAGGCTCACCGTGTCGAGCGCGAGAGCGACGCCGAAAGCGAGCGACACCGCCGCGGCGAGCGCCTGGCTCGCCTGCATCAGCCGCCGCCGGTCCCAGCGGTCGGCCGCCATCCCCGACACCGGCGTGAGCAGCACCATCGGGATCGCCCGCACGCCCATCACCGCGCCGAGCAGCGCGCCCGAGCCGGTGATCTCGTACACCACCCAGCCCAGGGCCGCGTGCTGGATCCACTGGCTCGACCACGAGAGCAGCGAGCCCGTCCACAGCGAGCGGAACTCGCGGTACGCGAGCGGACTCGGCAGTCAGCGCCTCGCCGAAGCGGCGCCTGCCCCGCTCACCGGCGCGTCGTAGCCGGGCATCACGCGCACGTCGACGACGCAGATCTCACCGGCTTTGACGTGGCCGATAGCTTTTTCCAGGGAAGACCTTAATTGTGAAAGTTCCTTGACGGGTCCGATGCCCACGGCCCCCTGGGCGCGCGCCATAATGCCGGGAATACCGCGAAAGCGATTGCCGTTAGCCAGCGTTTCATGAAACTCCTCCTCCGTTGCTGCATCGCGGAGTTTACCTATTAAGGGCGCAGGAATACGATGCCCGTTCCACAGAGGAGGAGTACCCCACCATGCTGACCCCCGAGGAACTGGAGAAGCTGTCCGGCGCGGAGAGCCTGTTCCCGTCGCCGATCCCGGTGCAGTTCGTGTCGAGCGATGAATACATGCCGAGCCCGCAGAGCCCGCAACAGAAGGAGTTCGAGGCGCGCGTGAAGGACATCGGCGCGCGCCTGGCGAAGAAGAACCGCATCAGCCGGCGCGCGTTCTTCAAGACCGCCGGCGGCATGGCGGCGGCGTTCGTGGCGATGAACCAGGTGCACGCCAAGGGCGGCCAGCCGATCTACGACGTCGGGAAAGGCGAGGCGTCGAACCTCGACCTGGCGCAGGCGCGCGCCGACGGGCTGAAGGGCCAGTTCGTGATGGACATGCACACGCACTTCCTGCGCGAGGGCACGCCGATCAAGACCTTCATCGCGCAGCGCGAGACGGTCGGCAAGGCGGGCTGGAACCCGGCGCTGAAGGACAAGCCGCAGACCATCCAGGACCTGATGTTCCCGAACTACGTGAAGGAGATCTTCCTCGACAGCGACACCAAGGTGTCGTGCATCAGCGGCTCGTACTCGGTCGACGAGAACTTCTCGTTCCTCACCAACAAGATGAAGTTCGACGCGCGCGAGAAGGTCAACAAGGAGGCGGGCACTCGGCGCATGTTCTCGCACGCCATCTTCACCCCGGGCTGGCCGAACTGGCTGGAAAAGGTCGAGGCCGAGATGGACGAGCTCAAGCCCGACTCCTGGAAGGGCTACACCATCGGCGACAACACCAACAAGCACCTGTCGAAGTGGCCGTTCCGGCTCGACGACCAGAAAGTGATGTATCCCTTCTACGAGAAGGTGGTGAAGTGGATGGCGAAGTACCCCGACAAGCCGGGACTCAAGAACATCTGCATCCACAAGGGCCTGTTCCCGCCTTCGGTCGAGCGCAACTTTCCGCACCTGCTCGGCTACTGCAACGTGAACGACGTGGGCCAGGCGGCCAAGGACTGGCCGCAGCTCAATTTCGTCATCTATCACTCGGCGTACCGCTGGGTCGCCGGCCCGGGCGGCACGGCGGCGGCGGCGTGGGACCAGCTGCAGCGCGAGGGGCGCGTCGACTGGGTCACCGACCTCGCCAACATTCCCGGCCAGTTCGGCGTGTCCAACGTGTACGCCGACCTCGGCCAGATCTTCGCCCACAGCAACATGGCCGAGCCGCGCGCCGCGGCGTACATGCTCGGCGCGATGATCAAGGGCATGGGCGCCGACTACGTCTGCTGGGGCACCGACGCGCTGTGGACCGGCTCGCCGCAATGGCAGATCGAGGCGCTGCGCCGCCTGGAAATCCCCGAGGACATCCAGAAGAAATACGGGCTCGCGCCGATGGGGCCGGCCGACGGCCCGGTGAAGCGCGCGATCCTCGGCGGCAACAACGCCCGGCTCTACGGCTACACGCCCAAGATGATGAGCGAGCTGCAGAACGACAGGTTCGCGTACTGCAAGTCCATCTACGAGAGGCATGGCAGCGAGCGCACCAACCTCGCGTACGGGTATATCAACAAGGGCTGAAACGCAGGTAGCCTGAAAAGGAGCCAGGGCGAGTTTCGCTCTGGCCCCCTTTTTTTCGCCCGCGTCCCGCTAGACTCGCGGCATGCAAATCCTCGGCATCTGCGGAAGCCTGCGCAAGGCTTCATTGAACATGGCGGCGCTGCGCGCCTGCCAGGACCTCCTCCCCCAGGGCATGACGCTGCGCATCACCGGCATCGCGGACATCCCGATGTTCAACCAGGACGTGTTCGACGCCGGGATCCCCGAGCCGGCGAAGCGCCTGCGCGCCGAAATCGCGGAGGCCGACGGCGTGCTGATCGCCAGCCCCGAGTACAACTTCTCGCTCAGCGCGGCGCTCAAGAACGCGATCGACTGGGCTTCGCGCCCGCCCAACCAGTCGTGGCAGGACAAGCCGGTGGCGATCTTCTCCGCCACGCCCGGGCCGCTCGGCGGCGCGCGCGTTCAGTACGACCTGCGGCGCGTCCTCGGGCAGATCTGGGCGCACGTGCTGCCGCGCCCCGAGGTGTTCATCGGCGTGGCGCCGACCAAGTTCGACGCGCAGGGCAAGCTCACCGACGAGGCGACGCGCAAGTTCCTCATCGACCTGCTCGCCGGCTTCAAGCCGTGGGTCGAGCGGATGCGGGTGAAGAAGTAGCCAGGGCGAAGTACAGATCGGCCAGGTCTGAGCGGCGCGCCAGGTTGGCCGTTGTTTCGGCAAGAACCACCCTGCCCTTGATGAGGACGTAAGCGCGCTGCGCGAAAGCGAGCGCGATGTCGAGCTTCTGCTCGACCATGAGCAGCGTGAGCCCGCTTGTCCTCAACGCCTCCAGGGATCGGCGGATCTCGGCGACGACGAGGGGCGCGAGGCCGAGGAAGGGCTCGTCCAGGAGCAGGAGCCGCGGCTTGCTCATGAGCGCGCGCCCGATGGCCAGCATCTGTTGCTCACCCCCCGACAGCGTGCCGGCAAGCTGTTTCCTGCGCTCCGAAAGCCTGGGGAAGAGCGCGTAGACGTAGTCGAAGCGCTCGCGCACCTCCCCTAGCAGGCGCACCGCGCCAAGGCGCAGGTTGTCTTCGACGCTGAAGGGTGCGAACACCAGCCGGCCCTCCGGCACCAGCGCCACGCCAGCCGCAACGATGGCATGGCTCGTCTCATTCACGAGATTTCTTCCCTGGAAATCGACGGTGCCGCTGCGGCGCGGGATCGTGCCGGTAATCGCCGCGAGCAGGGTGGACTTGCCCGCGCCGTTGGGGCCGAGCAGCGCCACGGCCTCGCCCTTCTCCACGGCGAGCGAGACCCCCTGCAGCACCGGGGCCGCGCCGTACGAAGCGTGCAGGTCATTGAGCCGCAGCATCGCCGAGGTAGGCGTCCATCACCGCGCGCTGCAAGCGCACTTCCTGCGGCGTGCCCTCGGCGATGCGCGCGCCGAAGTTGAGCACCACCACGCGGCTCGCGAGGGGCAGCAGGAAGCGCATGTCGTGCTCGATCAGCAGGACCGCGATGCCGCGGCTCGCGATGCCGCGCACGATGGCCGCCAGCCGGTCGAGCTCGGCCGGCGTGAGCCCCGCGGCCGGCTCGTCGAACAGGATGGCGCGCGGCTCGCCGGCGAGCGCGCGTGCGATCTCGAGCAGGCGTCCCTGGCCGAAGGACAGCGTGCCGACGTCGGCATCGCGCAGCTCGCCCAGGCCGACGAACGCGACGAGCTCTTCGGCCCGGCGGCGCCTTTCGGTTTCCTCGAGGGAAGACTTTCTCGAAAAAGGATTGAATCGAAACCGCGTGTGCGCACCCACGAGCACGTTCTCCAGCACCGGCATGCCGCCGAACGGCCGGTTGTGCTGGAAGGTGCGCATGATGCCGCGGCGCGCGATCTCGTGCGGCGGCAGGCCGAGGATCGGCTCGCCGGCGAAGCGGATCTCGCCCGCGTCGGCGCCGAAAACGCCGGCGACGATGTTGAAGATGGTGGTCTTGCCGGCGCCGTTGGGACCGATCAGGCCCAGGATCTCGCCCTCGCGAAGCTCGAAGTCGAGGCCGGCCACGGCGGTCAGCCCGCCGAACCGCTTCGTGAGGTTCCTTACCTCGAGAACCGGTCCCACAGGCCGACCAACCCCTTCGGTTGAACGAGGATCGCGGCAAGCACCAGAGCGCCGAAGACCAGCTGGTGGTGGTGCCCGACGAGCGGCGCGAGCCAGAACGGCAGGAGGAAAAGCAGGATCGCCCCGATCGCCGCGCCGGCATGCCGTCCCGCGCCGCCGACGATCACCATGAAAAGGATCAGGAAAGCGTTGTCCAGCCCGAAGATCGGCGGGTTCACGGTGTTGTCGACAAAGGCGTAGACCATGCCGGCGACACCGGCGAGCGCGCTCGTCAGGGTGAACACGATCACCTTGGTGCGCGCGACGTCCACGCCCATGGCCGCGGCCGCCTCCGGGTTGTCGCGCACCGCGCGGCAGGCGCGGCCGAACCACGACCGGTCGAGCCGCCAGAGCACCGCGAGCGTCGCGGCCAGCAACGCCACGATGACCACGGTGTACGCCGGACCGGCGATGCGCCAGCCCAGGATCGGGGGCAGACGGTAGTTGGCGATGCCGCCGGTGCCGCCGGTAACCGCGCCGCCCTCGTTCAGCACCACGATGAAGAGCTGGGCGAGCGCGAGCGTCACCAGCGCGAGATAGAACCCCTCGAGCCGCGTCGCCGGGATCGCGACCGCGAGCGCCAGCAGCACGCAGATCACGATGCCAAGAACGATCGCAATGGGCAGCGGCAAATTGACTTGAAACAGCAGAATCACGACGCTGTAGGCGCCGATGCCGTAGAAGGCGAAATGCGAGAACGCCACCTGCCCGCAGATGCCGAACAGGAAGTTGTAGCCGAGCGCGAGCGTGATCCACAGGAGCATCTTGCGGTAGACGTCGTTGTGATAGCTGCCGAGAAAGAACGGCAGCGCCGCGAGCGCGGCGAACACGCCAATCCAGGCGGCGAGCCTCATGCGCCCCGCGCCCGCAGCAGACCGGTCGGACGGATGAGGAGGAAAATCATCAGGAAAAGCAGCGGCACGCCCTGCGCGTAGCCCGACGGAATCGGCGCGTAGCGCGTGGTGAGCTGCTCGGCGAAGGCGAGCAGCAGGCCCCCGAGGAGCGCGCCTTCGACGCGGCCGACGCCGCCGATCACCAGGGCGGTGAAACCCTGGATGGCGAGCGGCACCCCCATCAGATAGTGCGCCGAGACGTTGGGCGAGACCAGCAGCCCGGCGAGGCCGGCGGCACCGGCGCCGCCCGCGAACGCAGCCGCCGTCACGCGCGACAGGTTGATGCCCATCAGCGCCGCCGCCCTGCGGTTCAGCGCTACCGCCTCGAAGCTTTTCCCCCAAAGGGTCTTTTCGAAGAACAACCAGGCCCCGGCGAACACCAGCGCAGTGACGGCGATGATGAAGTACTTCTGGTGCTGGATCTCGAAGGCGTAGGGAACCGGGTGCGGGTCCGGCGGAAAGCTGACCGAGATGACCTCGCGAAAGATGACCAGCATGCCGAGCAGCGCGAGGATCGGCGCGAGCAGCGGCGCGCCCTTCTCCACCAGCGGCCGCACCGCGAGGCGCTCGGTGCCCCAGCCGACCAGCAGCATGAGGGCCACCACGGCCGCCATGCCGAGCAGATAGGGAAACTCAAATCGGGTTAAGAAAAAAAACCCGCCGAAGGCGCCGAGCATCGCCCACTCGCCCACCGCGAAGTTGATGATCCCGGTGGGCCGGATCATCAGCAGGTAGGCGAGCGCGACTAGCCCATAGATGCAGCCCGAAGCGGTCGCGCTAAGCGAGAGCTCGAGAAAATCTTGCAACGTGCCTTGATACTATTTCTGGCCGACGTGCACTACGCGGCCCTGCTTGTCTCCTTCGTAGACGCGGACCACCATGCCGTTCGGGTCGTAGCCGGCGCGCTTACCGTCCGGGAAGCTGTACTTCATGCCCTTGGCGCCCATCACCCCGGCGTAGGTCAGGCCCTGCATCGCGGCGCGGATCTTCTCCTTGTCGGTCGAGCCGGCGCGCTTGATGGCCTCGGCGACCAGCATCATGCCGTCGTAGCCGTAGCCGTGCAGGTTGAACGGATCCTTGCCGGTCGCCTTCTTGTAGGCGGCCTCGAACGCCTTCACCTCCGGCTTCTCCGGGTCGTAGGCGTCGACGAAGGTGACGCCGTTGATCAGGCCCTTGGCCACGGTCATGTAGATGGGCACCGAGAGGTTGTACGACGAGTGGATCGGGAACCTGACCCCCATCTCGCGGTACGCCTTGAAGATCAGCACGTTCTCCGCCGTCAGCACCCCGGCCATGAACATCGCGTCCGGGTTCGCGGCGCGGATCTTCTGCATCTGCGGCGCCGCGGTGGTGGCGCCGCGCGCCACGACTTCCTCGGCGACCACCTGGATGCCGGACTTTTCCAGCCCGCCCTTGAAGAAGCGCCCGAGGAGCTGGCCGAGATCCGAGTTGTCCGTGATCAAGGCAACACGCTTCAGCTGCTTGGATTTCGCATGCGCGAGAAGGGTGGCGATCTGGATCGAGCCGAGCGGGCCGGTCTGCCAGAAGTACGGGTTTTGCAGCTGCGTGGTGAGCGTGTCGCCGGAGTTCATCGGCGTCATCTGCGGCGTCTTCGCCTCCATGGTCACGGTCTGCTGCTGCTGCGTGGCCGGCGTGAGCGACATGCTGAGGATGAACACCGCCCCCTGGTCGATGAGCTTGCGCGCGAGCGCCGCCGAAATGTCGGGCCGCGACTGGTCGTCCTCGATCAGCAGCTCGATCTTGCGGCCGAGAATGCCGCCCTTGCGGTTCAAATCGTCGGCGCCGAACACGATGCCCTCCGTGGCCGGCTCCGAGTAAGGCTTCGACACGCCCACGCGGTCGGCAATGACGCCGATTTTGATGGTTTCCTGGGCATTGGAGGTGACGCAGCAGAGCGCAAACGCCACCCCGGTGATGAACTTCCTCATGAATCCCTCCTCTTCAGTCGAGTAAACGTTGCTTATCCATCCATCCTACACAAAGTTCGACCGCCTGCTTCAACAGTTCCGGCTGCCCCTGGTAGTAGTGCGTCGCCCCCTTGATCACGCGGAACGTCTTGTCGCGGCTCGCGGCCGCGTCGTGGATGATGCGCGCGTGCGGCTGCGGCACCGCGTCATCGGCCGAGTTCTCGATCGCGAGCAGCGGCACGCTGATCGCGGCGGCGCATTTCGGCCCGTCGGCGTTCGAGTCGTCGATAGACCACTGCGACAGCCACGCGCGCAGGGTCGAGAAGCGCGCGAGGCCGATCGGCCCGTTGTTGGCGGTGGCGGGCTTCCCCATGTAGCACCACCCGGGCCTGCGGTCATTCGGGTCGATGGCCGGATCGAGGAAGCGCGGGTCGGCCATCGTGCGATGGGTGACGAAGCCGCGCTCCATCTCGTCGCCTTTGAGCCTCGCCAGCATTTCCTTCACCCATGCGGTGCGCCGCCTCACGCGCGCCAGTTGCGCGGCGCGGAACCTGCGGATGAACTCCTGCGCGTAGGGCGGCTGGCTCGGGCAGCGCGGATCGTAGATATCCAGCTCGGGGTCGCGGCGGTCCGGATCGGCCTCGTCGGTGACCGACGGATCGACGCTCTCCGCGAGGTAGATCGCGCGCGACAGGTGCGCCGCCTGGAAGATCATCGCGTCCGCAGGAATCAGGCCTTTCAACTCGACAGGGTCCCCTGCGGGGGTTTTCGAGATGGACGGCTTCTCGGCCTGCGACTGATAGAAGAGCGCGAGCGAGCCTCCTCCCGACCAGCCGCACAGCAGGATCTTCTCGTAGCCCCACTTCTCCTTCGCGTGGCGCAGGTACGCGCCGAGGTCCAGCGCCACCTTCTCCATGATGAGGGGCGTGTCGTTCTTGGCGAAGCGCGAGCCGGCGCACAGCACGTGCACACCGGCCTGCGCCAGCGCGCGCGGCACCGGCAGGAGCTGCAGGGTCGAGGCCGGATGCATGAACACGGCGAGCGTCTTCGAGGACTTGCCCTGCGGCACGAAGCGCACGCCCTCGCAGTTGACCGCGCCCTGGCTGCCGCTGAAGCCGTAGACCTCGGTGAACTTCGCGGCCTCGGCGTACTGCACGTGCACCCATTCGGGTGCGACGGAGAAGGTCACGGGGCGTTTCTACTTCTTGTGCACCCAGTCAGCGTGATGCGGAGCTTTTTTGGTTCTGGACCATTCCTTCAGCATGGGCTCGCTGACCGATGCCAGCTTCTTCTTCATCGACGGGGTGGTGGTGTCCACCGCCAGCTCCAGGCGGTGGCCGTTCGGGTCGAAGAAGTAGATCGACTTGCAGATCGTGTGGTCGGTCGGGCCGATTACCTCGATGCCGAGCTTCTCGAGCTTCTTCTTGTAAGCCATCAGCGTCTTCATGTCCGGCACGCGCAGCGCGAGGTGCTGCACCCAGAGCGGTGTGTTCGGGTCGCGCCCCATCGGCGGCGACTCGGGGATCTCGAAAAACGCGACGTAGCTGCCGTCGCCCATGCGGAAGAAGATGTGCATGTAGGGCGATTGCTCGCCGGTGCTCGGCACGCGATCTTCCGCCATCGCCATCGCGTATTCGAGCCCGAGGACCTTGGTGTAGAACTCGGTGGTCTGTTTCGCGTCCTTGCAGCGGTACGCGACGTGGTGCAGCGATTTGATGTCCATAATAGGAATTATCTTCCCAAGGAGACGGCATGGACAAGCGCGAACACCAGCAACGCTACGACGCAGGCCTCAAGACCCGCCGCGAGGTGCTCGGCCCGGCCTACGTCGACAAGGCGATGGCCGGGGTGGACGAGTTCAGCCAGGATTTCGTCGAGATGCTGAACACCTACTGCTGGAACGACATCTGGAACCGCCCGGGCCTGCCCCGCAAGACCCGCTCGATCCTCAACCTCGGCATGCTGTGCGCGCTCGGCAAGGAGCACGAGCTGAAGCTGCATATCCGGGGAGCGCTCAACAACGGCCTCACCCGGGAGGAGATCAAGGAAGTGTTCCTCCAGGTCGCGATCTACTGCGGCGTGCCCGCCGCGGTGGTGGCGTTCCGCTGTGCGAAAGAGGTGTTCCAGAGCTGAAGCTTACGCGCCGATGAACTTGGGCTTGCGCTTCTCCATGAACGCGGCCTGGCCTTCCTTGTAGTCGGCGCTCTCGAAGCAGGCCTTGACGGCGCGCTCGGCGGCGGCGAGGTCGCGGTTCGCGGGGTCCTTCAGCACTTCGCCGACCACCAGCTTGGCGCACTTCACCGTCAGCGGGGCGTTCTCGGCGATGGTGCGTGCGAGCTCTTCAACCGTGGACTCGAGCTTGTCGTCGGGAACCACGCGATTCACCAGGCCCATCTTCTCCGCTTCCTGCGCGGTGAACTGCCGGCCGGTGAAGAACATTTCCTTGGCGTACGCCGGGCCGATCAGGTCGACGAGCGGCTTGGCGCGGTTCATGCCGTAGCCCAGGCCGAGCCTGGCGGCCGGCACGCCGAATTTGGCGTTCTCGGTGCAGATGCGGATGTCGCAGCACACCGCCACCGCGGTGCCGCCGCCGATGCAGTAGCCGCGGATCATGGCGACGGTCGGGATCTGCATGCCGAGCAGCGCGTCGTAGGCTTTCTGCGTGGTCGCTTGGTAGTGCGCCACGGCCTCGGCCTCCTGGCGCTCGTCCTTGAACTTGGAGATGTCCGCGCCCGACGCGAAGGCCTTGGCGCCGGCGCCGGTCATCACCATGACGCGCACCGACTTGTCGGCGCGGAAGTCCTGCATCACCTCGAGCGCCGCGTGCCACATCTCGAGCGAGATCGCGTTGTGGCGCTCGGGGTTGTTCAGGATCAGCCAGCCGATCCCGTTCTCCTTCCTGGAGATGATCTTTTCGCTAGGCATTAAACGATCCCTCTCTTTTTCAGCCCTTCGATCTCGTGCTGGCGGAAGCCCAGTTCGTGCAAAACCTCCGCGGGGCCCTCGCCCTCGTCCAAGCCCGGGGGCATCTCGACCTTGATCACCTGCGCGCCCCAGTCGGCCAGCTGGCGCACCGCGGTCGGCCCGGCGCGCACGCGCGTCAGGTCGAGCACCTTGACGTGCGCGAGCGCGGTGGAGGCCTGCATGATTTGAGTTTACACTGCGCGCCGAGGAGGATTTCAAAAATGACCGATACCCATCGACGCCGCCTGCTCGGTTTCGCAGGAGGCGCCGCGGCGCTGGCCGTGCTGGATCCCGCTCGCGCGCAGGACAAGTTTCCCTCGAAGCCGATCGAGGTGGTGACGCACGCCGGCGTCGGCGGCGGCACCGACATCACCGCGCGCATGATGATGGTGCACGCGCCGGGCGTGTTCAAGACCGAGTTCGTGGTGATGAACCGCACCGGCGGCAGCGGCGCGGCGGCGCTGCAGTACGCGCTCGACCAGCCGCGCGACGGCCACGTCATCCTGCTCATCACGCAAACCCATCTGCTGACCATCCTGCGCAGCAAGGGCAAGTTCAAGTACGAGGACCTGGTGCCGCTCGCACGCGCGACCGAAGACCCGCAGATCCTGGCGGTCGGCAAGGGCAGCCCGTACAGGTCCGCCCAGGATTTCATCGCCGCCGCCAGGGGCAAGGCGCTCAAGTACGGCACCTCGCTCATCGGCGGCGTCGACCACATCGCGGTGATGACGATTGCGCGCGCCGCGAAGCTGCAGCAGCCGAACATCATCCCCTTCCGCGGCGGCGGCGATGTCGTGATCAACCTCGTCGGCGGCAACATCGACGCCGCCCTGGTCAACTACGCCGAGGCCGAGTCGCAGCTCAAGGCCGGGGATGTCCGGCCGCTGACGATCTTCGCCAGCCAGCCCCTGAAGGCCCTGCCCAACGTGCCCACCGGGGCGGAGATCGGCGTCCCGGGCACGCATTCCACCGTGCGCGGCTTCATCACCCTGCGCGGCGTACCTGACGAGCGCGTCAAGGCGCTGGAAGCGGGGCTGGTGAAGGCGATGCAGGGGCAACTCTTCCAGACCTACCTCGAGACCTCCGGCCAGTCGATGGACAGCGTCACCGGCATGGGTCCCTGGAAGAAGCAACTTGACGACTTCATGGTCGAAGGCAAGCAGACACTCGAAGCGCTCGGCCTTTTGCAGTGAATTCCAACCGCGTGGCGGCGGCCGCGATCATCGCGATCGCGGCTGCGCTGTTCGCGGCGACCTTCGGCTTCGAAAGACTGCCCGAAGGCATCACCCGCGGCTTCGGCGCCGAAGCTTTCCCGCGGCTCGTCCTGGGCACCATCATCGCGCTCGCCGCGCTGCTTGCATTCACCTCGCAGAGAAGTGACCCGCTGCCGCGGATTCCAGGAATGGTGTGGACCTCGGGCGCGTTGCTGCTCGTCTTCATGGCGCTGGTCCCGCTGGCCGGCATGCTTGCGGCCATGTTTCTGTTTCTGCTCGCGCTGGGGTGGTTATGGCGGGAACGTCGCCGCATCGTGTTAGCGGGTTCTTCGGTACTTCTCACCCTGGCGATCTGGGCAGTCTTCGTAAAGGGCTTCGGCGTGCAGCTGCCCAAGGGCCTTTTCTCGTAGATGGAAGCCTTCATCGGCGGCATGGCGCTGCTGCTGGATCCCAAGATCCTGCTCGTGGTGTTCGCCGGCACGCTGATCGGGATCGTCGTCGGCGCGCTGCCCGGGATCAGCGGCTCGACGACCACCGCACTGCTGCTTCCCTTCACCATCACCATGGGCCCGGTGCCGGCGATCGCGTTCCTGGGCGCGATCTACTGCGCGGCCAACTTCGGCGGCTCGATCACCGCGATCCTGGTCAACTCGCCCGGCGACCCGTCGGCCTCGGCGACCGCGTTCGACGGCTATCCGATGGCGCAGCGCGGCGAGGCCGGGCGCGCCCTCGGCATGTCGGCGGTGGCGAGCGCCATCGGCGGCATCTTCAGCGTCGTGGTGCTGATCGTCGCCGCGCCGCTGCTCGCGCGCGTCGCCTACTCCTTCGGCCCGCCGGAATACTTCGCGCTCGCGATCTTCGGCCTGTCGATGGTCGCGCTGACCGGAGGCGACAGCGCGGTCAAGAACCTGATCGCCGGCGCCTTCGGCGTGCTGCTCGCCACCGTCGGCCAGGATCTGACCACCGGCGTCGAGCGCTACACCTTCGGCATCTATTCCTTCACCGACGGCATCGAGTTCATCCCGGTGCTGATCGGCCTGTTCGCCCTCACCGAGCTGCTCGAGCAGGCGAGCCAGCTCGACAGGAAAGCCGCCATCGCCAGGCTTGGAGCCGTTCGGCTGCCGAGCTGGCAGGACATCCGCGACTGCTCGAAGGCGATCTGGCTGTCGAGCGGCATCGGCACCTTCATCGGCATCCTGCCTGCGCTGGGGGCGACGACGGCGGCGATGATCGCCTACGTCGAGACCAAGCGCTGGTCGAAGAACAAGGCCGAGTTCGGCAAGGGCGCGATCGAAGGGGTCGCCGGTCCGGAAGCGGCCAATAACGCCGCCGTCGGCGGCGCCATGGTGCCGACGCTCGCGCTCGGCATTCCCGGCAGCACCACCACCGCGATCATCCTCGCCGGCCTGATCGTGCAGGGCGTGCGCCCGGGGCCGCATCTTTTCAACGAGCAGCCGCTGCTCCTTTACGCGGTGTTCTCCTCGATGCTGCTCGCCAACCTGCTCTACCTCGTGCTCGGCCTGGGCTTCGCCAAGGTGTTCGCGCGCATCAGCATGATCCCGGCGCCGCTGCTGTGGCCGGCGGTGTTCGTGCTCTCGGTGATCGGCGCCTACGCGCCCAACCAGGCGATCGCCGAGGTGTGGGTGGCGATCGCCTTCGGCTTCATCGGCTTTTTCATGCGGCGCTACGGCTTCTCGCCGGCGCCGCTGGTCATCGGCCTGGTGCTCGGCAAGATGGTGGAGGAAACGCTGAAGCAGTCGCTGCTGATCTTCGACCTGAACTGGAGCGGCTTCCTGGGACGGCCGATCGCGCTGACGCTGTTCGGCCTTACCGCGCTCTTCCTGCTAGGGCCTTTTCTGCTGCAGAAGCTGCGCTCGCGCTCGTGAGTGGTAATGTACCGAGATGCTCGCCCGCGTCGCAGCCGCCATCCTGTTTGCCACGAGCTCAATCGCCGCGGAAGCGCAGCCAGCGCCCAAGGTCTATCGCATCGGGTTCGTTACCACGACTTCGCCCGGCACGGGGATCGATTCATTCCGGCGGGCGCTGAGGGAGGCAGGTTACGTCGAGGGGAAGAACGTCGTCGTCGAGGCGCGATTCGCGCATGGGCGGCAAGAACTCCTTTCCGAGCTGGTCGCCGACGTCGTTCGGCAGAAAGTCGACGTGCTGGTCGTCTCCTCGACCCGCACTGCGCTCGTGGCGAAAAAGGCGACATCGACCATCCCGATCGTGTTCGCGAGCGTGTTCGACCCCGTGGCCGCGGGCCTCGTGGCGAGCCTCGCGCGCCCGGGAGGCAATATCACGGGCAGCGCCATCGGGGTCGGCGGCGGTTTCGGCGGGAAATGGGTGGAGTTGCTCAAAGAAGCCGTGCCCGGAATGTCGCACGCCGCGGTGCTCTGGAACTCGGCGAATCAGTCAAGCGCGCGGTCGACCGCGGAGATCCAGGCAGCGGCGCGCACCCAGGGCGTGAAGCTCGAGCTGTTCGACGCGGGGAACGCCGCCAGCCTGGACAAGGCGCTGAGTGAAATAGCCGCAAGCCGCGCCAAAGGGATCATCATCGCGCCAGACCCTTATTTCAACGAGAATCGCACGAAGCTCGTGCGCTTCGCCTCGAGCAGCCGACTGCCCGCGGTGTACTTCTTCAAATCGTTCGCCGAAGCTGGAGGCCTCATGGCTTACGGAGCGGACAACGCCGATTCGATTCGAGTGGCAGCCAAGTACGTCGACAAGATTCTGAAAGGCGCGAAGCCCGCAGATCTCCCCGTCGATCAGCCCACGCGCTTCGAGCTGGTGATCAATCTCAAGACCGCGAAGGCGCTCGGGCTGAGAATTCCACAGTCGCTGCTCGTGCGCGCAGACCAAGTCATAGAGTGACCGCGGCGGCCGCGCGAGAGCCCATAGCGGCTTCCATCTCGCGCCGCACGCGCACCGCGGTCGAGTTGGCATCGAAGGCGACATCGCTCCACTTCACGGGGTTGCCCGCGGGAATGGCACGCAGAACCTTCCAGCCGTGGGCGAGGCCCAGGGGTAAGCACCCCAAATTCAATGAATCGGCAGAAGGCATGAGGCGCCCGACTACCGTATAGCCGCCTTCGCCGTCGAGCAGTTCCCCCGCTTTCAAGTCTCTCTTTGAAATTGCCACGGCGTCAGCGCGCCATCCCGTCGCGCAGCCCGTCGGCTCGCCGCGCAGGCCCACCGACGCCACCGAGATGCCGACCTCGAGCCCGATCAGGTGCCAGCGCTTGTACATGCATGCGTAGCGCCCCGACGGATCGGTCTTCACGCCGTACTCGTGGAAGCAGCGCCTGATGTAGTCGGTCTCGCCTTCGAACACCACCCAGACGCCAAAGCGGATGTCGTAGGGAATGGCGGTGCCATCCGCGCGCAGGGATGAAACCACCTCCACCTGCCCCTTGTGGTGCAGGACTCCGCCTTCGTTCCGCGGGCGCATCAGCGATGGAATCTCGTCCACCGAGCCCGGCGGATACAGCAGCCCCCCGGGCGCCGGCGTGAGCCCGGTGGCGTTGCACACCGCGGTGGTCTCGATCGCCGGCTTCGAGCCGTCGAGGAAGGAGTTGAACATCTTCGGGTTCAGGCCGCCGGTCTTCGCCTCTTCCGGGGTCAGGCCATAGTGGCCCCACACGGTCTCCGGCGTCGAGCTGGCGAAGTGCGGCAGCCACTTGTGGCCACGGCCCGCCGCGACCACCGGGAAACCGGCGGCGCGCGCCCAGTCCACCAAGTCGCAGATCAGCGCCGGCTGGTCGCCATAGGCCAGGCTGTACACCACGCCCGCTTCTGCGGCCTTGCGCGCGAGCAGCGGCCCGCAGAACGCATCCGCCTCCACCGTCACCATGACGACATGTTTCTTGTTCTTGAAGGAAGCCAAAGCATGTTCGACCGCGGCGGGGGGATTGCCGGTCGCCTCGATCACGATGTCGACCTCGGGGTGAGCGACGAGCTTTTCCCAGTTGTCCGAGATCGGGGTTCGCTGGATGGTTTCCGCGTCCCAGCCCACGCGCGCGAGATTGGCGCGCGCATTGTCCGGCGCGAGGTCCGCGATGCCGACCAGGCGAATGCCGGGGGTCTTCGGCACCTGGGCCAGGTACATCGCGGCGAACTTGCCGGCGCCGACAAGACCGATGCGCAGCGGCTTGTCCTTCCGCTGCAGCAGTCTGGCGTACAGGTTCACGCCGCCTTCAGCTCGTCGTTCGGGGTGCCGTTCTTCCACGGCAGCGGCACGTCGTAGTGCCTGAGCAGGCAGTCGTCGGGCAGGCACTGGATCGGGCTGAAGTCGCGGTGCGCGATGTAGCCCGGGCGCTTGAAGCGCCGGATGTGGTTCGACACCGCGCACAGCGAGAGGTAGACGCTTACGCGGTTCCACGGCGAGAGGTTCGAGCTCGAGGCGTGCACCAGGCAGCCGTGGAACAGGATCATCGAGCCCGGCGGGCCCTTGGGAGCGACGATACCGCCGCGCTCCACGAGCTTTTCTATCGTTTTATGAGAAATCACCCAGAGCGGATAGCTCGTGGTGCTGGTGTCGTGGTCGGCGTCGAGCACGCCGAGCTTGTGGCTGCCGGGGATGAACATCAGCGGGCCGTTGAACTCGTTCACCTCGTCGAGGAAGATCGCGACATTCATCGCGCGCGCTTCGGGCATCTGGTCGTCGGCGCGCCAGGTGCCGTAGTCCTGGTGCCATTGCCAGACGTCGCCGTCGAACGCCGCCTTGCCGTTGATCTTGAACTGGTGCATGTACACGTCCTCGCCGAACATCTGCTTGATCGGCTCGACCATGCGTGGGTGGCGCGCCAGCTTGGCGAAGGGATAGCTGTACAGGTGCGCCGCGAAATTGATGCGCACGACGTCGCCGGTCTTCTCGCGCACGTTCTCCGGCCGTCGCTGGGCGTAGAGGGCCGGCACTTCGTCGGTCAGGGCCTTGATTTCTTCCCTGGTGAACACACTCGGGAAGAAGAGATAACCCTCCCGATCGAACCGCTCAAGCTGTTCCGCAGACAGTTTCATTCAAATAGTATAAGCCTGTGAAAGCCGACTCGGTCCGCACCATCTTCTACGCGCTCGGCGCGAACCTCGCCATCGCCGCTGCCAAGACCGGCGCTGCAATCGCCACCGGGTCGAGCGCGATGCTCGCCGAGGCGATCCATTCCTACGCCGACAGCGGCAACCAGGGGCTGCTGCTCTGGGGCATGAAGCAGGCGAAGCGCCCGCCGAGCCCCGACTACCCGCTCGGTTGGGGCAAGGCGGTGTTCTTCTGGTCGTTCATCGTCGCGCTGGTGCTGTTCTCGCTGGGCGGCCTGTTCTCGCTGTACGAGGGCTGGCACAAGCTGCACGACCCCGAGGGCCTGAGCTATCCCTGGGTCGCGGTCGCCATCCTGGTGTTCGGGCTCGCCGCCGAGACGGTCTCGCTGCGCGCCTGCCTGCACGAGGTCAACAAGGTCAGGAACGGCCGCACGCTCTGGCGCTGGTTCCGCGAGAGCCGGCAGAGCGAGCTGGTGGTGATCCTCGGCGAGGACCTCGCCGCCCTGCTCGGTCTTGCGTTTGCCCTGGTCGCGATCCTGCTGGCCGTGTTTACCGGAAACCCCCTCTGGGACGCCCTTGGCTCGATGGCGATCGGCGCGCTGCTGATCGTCGTCGCCATCGGCATCGGCATCGAGATCAAGGCGCTGCTCATCGGCCAGAGCGCCGAGCCCGAGACCGAGGCGCGGCTGCGCGAATTCCTGCAGAAGCAGCCCGGGGTGGAACAGATATTCCGCCTGCTGACGCTCCAGCTCGGCACCTCGATCATGGTCGCGGTCAAGGTCAGGATGAACGCCACCACGGTGAGCGACATGCTCGCGGCCATCAACCGCGCGGAAGCCGCCACGCGCGCCGAGTTCCCCGAGATACAGTGGCTGTTCTTCGAACCCGATGCTGCGGATTGAAATCCCGAGGAGGTCGCATGGAAGCCCCCGCTGACAGACTGCTGGACGAGTTGCGCGCCGTGATCGGCGACGCCGAGGAGCTGCTGCGCGCCACGGCCGACCAGGCCGGGCCGAAGGTGCAGGAGGCGCGCGCCCGCGCCGAGGAGTCGCTGCGCAACGCGCGCGAGCACCTGCAGGGCGCCGGCCGCGAGCTCGACAGCCAGGTGCGCGCGAACCCGTGGGCCGCGGTCGGCATCGCCGCCGGCATCGGCCTGATCGCCGGCATCCTGCTGAGCCGCAAATGAGCGCCGGCCTGCTGGAGTCGGCCCAAAACATGCTCGCCGGGCTGCTCGACCTCGGGCGCACCCGCTTCGAGCTGTTCGGCACCGAGCTGCGCGAGGAGCTGGCGCGCCTCGCCACCACTGTCCTCGGCGGGCTCGCGGTGCTGGTGCTCGCCGCGCTCGGATTGGCATTCGGCGGCTTTGCCCTGATTTTTTCTGCTGGGGAGGAAAATCGCCTGCTGGCGGCGATCGGCGTCGCGGTGTTCTTCTTCCTCGCGGCGGGCATCGTCGCCTGGCTGCTCTACCGCCTCGCGGACACCAAGCCGCGCCCGTTCGACGACACGATCGCCGAGCTGCGGCGCGACCTGAACGCGATCAAGCCATGAGCCGCCACGAGCAAGGACTGGCCCGGCGTCGCCGCGAGCTCGTCGAGCGCTCGGCGGCGCAGCGCGCGGCGCTGGTCGGCAACGCCGAGCCGATCCTGCGTAAGGCCGCGGCGGCCGACCGCGTGGTCGCGTCGGTCCGCCGCTATCCCGTGGTTGCAGGGCTCGTCATGGCCGCCGTGGCGCTCCTCGGCCCGCGCAAGATCTTCGACCTGGGCGCCCGCGCGATCACGCTCTACACGCTTCTGCGGCGCTAGCTCTCCTTCTCGAAGCGATCGCAGGTGAATTTACCGATGAGCACGAGTGAATTTCTCCGCCTTGCCTATGCCCTGGAGGGCGCGTAACGTACCAAGCGAGGGAAGAACCATGAGAATACCCGCGTCCTTGACCCGCCGCCGGGTCGCGCTCGCTGCAGGTGCGGTTCTCGCCGGGCGCTGCCTGCCCGGATGGGCGCAGGCCGGGCTCGCTCATCGTGTAGCGTTTCTCTCCGGCGGGACGAAGGCCGACCTTGAGAGCTTCCTCGCCGCATTCACTGACGGCATGCGGGAGCGCGGCTACCGGGAGCGCCAAAACCTGCTGCTGGACGTGCGCTACGCGGCGTACTCCCCGGAGCGTGCGCAAAAGCTCGCCGCCGAGATCGCTGCCCTTAAGCCGGCGGTCATCGTCGCGAACGGCGGCGGCATCGCGCCCGCGTGCCGGCTCACACCGCCGTTGCCGGTCGTGTTCCTGATCAGCGGCGACCCGGTCGACGCCGGATTCGCCGATAGTTACGCCCGGCCCGGCCGGAATGCCACCGGAGTGACGCTGCTTGCCCTCGATCTGATTGTGAAGCGCCTCGAGCTCCTGAAGCAGATCAGCCCCAAGATGCGCAAGGTCGCGTTCCTCGCGAGCCCGGAGCACGCGGGGCAGAAGCTCGAGCTCGCGGCGTCGCGCGCCGCCGCCGCCCGGCTCGGCATCAAGGTCACGTACCACGAAGCGCGCACGCCTGCCGAGCTCTCTGCCGCCCTACCCGCGGTGCTCGCCGAGCGGCCGGATGGGGCGCTGCTTTTCTCCGACGCGCTGATGGTCGGCCAGCGCCAGAGCCTCGCCGGCTTCTTCCTCAAGTACCGGATTCCGAGCGCGGCGGGCTGGGTGGCATTCGCCGAGGCCGGCCACCTCGTGTCCTACGGACCCGAACGGCACGCGGTATGGCGGCGGCTCGGCGATTTCGTGGATCGAATCATCAAAGGTACGCGGCCCGGCGACATGCCGATCGAGCTGCCGAACGTGCTGGAGCTCGCCGTCAACCGCCGCACCGCTGCCGCGATGGGCCTGACGCTGCCGCAATCGGTGCTCCTTCGCGCCGACAAGGTGCTCGACACCTCGCCGGCGGTTTGAAGCGCTCTCCGTTGCGTCGACTTAACGCGGGTTCTTGTCCGGCGCAACCTGGAAGAACACCTCGTCGCCGCGGATCATGCCGAGCTCGTAGCGCGCGCGCTCCTCGATCGCCTCGGTGCCCTGCTTGAGGTCCTTCACCTCGGCGGCCAGGGCGTTGTTGCGCGTCTCGAGCTGGCGATTCTTGGAGCGCTGGGCCTCGACCTGCCGGTCCATGTCCCAGACGCGCAGCCAGCTGCCCTTGCCGAGCCACAGCGGGTACTGGATCAGCACGATGAGCGCGCCCAGGATGCCGGCGAGGATCTTCATGCGGGCAGGCCGAGTGCCTCGCGCCCGGGGAAGCTCACCGAGTCGCCGAGGTCCTCCTCGATGCGCAGGAGCTGGTTGTACTTCGCCACGCGGTCGGAGCGTGACAGCGACCCGGTCTTGATCTGCAGGGCGTTGGTGCCGACCGCGATGTCGGCGATGGTGGTGTCCTCGGTCTCGCCCGAGCGGTGCGAGATCACCGTGCCGTAGCCCGAGCGCTTGGCGAGCTCGATCGCGGCAAAGGTCTCGGTGAGCGTGCCGATCTGGTTCACCTTGATGAGGATCGCGTTCGCCGCGCCCTGGCGGATCCCCTCCTTGAGCAGGCGCGTGTTGGTGACGAACAGATCGTCGCCCACGAGCTGCAGCTTCCTGCCGAGCTTCTGCGTGAGCCGCTTCCAGCCTTCCCAGTCGTTCTCGGCCATGCCGTCCTCGATCGACGCGATCGGGTAGCGCGCGGCCAGGTCGGACAGGTAGTCGGTGAAATCGCCCGGGTTGAGATTTCTCTTTTCTGACTCCAGAACATACTTTCCGTCGCGGAAGAACTCCGAGGCGGCGCAGTCGAGCGCGAGCACCACGTCCTGGCCCGCGGTGTAGCCGGCGCGGCCGACCGCGTCGAGGATCAGCTCGAGCGCCGCGGCGTGGGTCGGCAGGTTGGGCGCGAAGCCGCCTTCGTCGCCCACTGCCGTCGACATGCCTTTGGCGTCGATTATTTTCCTTAAGGAAGCAAAAATTTCAGCGCCGCAGCGCAATGCCTCGCGGAACGACTGCGCGCCCACCGGCACCACCATGAACTCCTGGAAGTCGAGGTTGTTGTTGGCGTGCGCGCCGCCGTTGATCACGTTCATCATCGGCACCGGCATGCGCATCGCGCCCGCGCCGCCGAGGTAGCGGTACAGCGGCAGCCCGGACTCGTCGGCCGCGCCCTTCGCCACCGCCATCGACACCGCGAGCACCGCGTTGGCGCCGAGGCGCGACTTGTTCTCGGTGCCGTCGAGGTCGATCAGCGTCTTGTCGATGAACGCCTGCTCGGTGGCGTCGAGCCCGACGATCGCCTCCGAGATTTCGGTGTTCACGAACTCCACCGCCTTGAGCACGCCCTTGCCGGCGTAGCGCCCCTTGTCGCCGTCGCGCAGCTCCACCGCCTCGCGGCTGCCGGTCGAGGCGCCCGAGGGCACCGCGGCGCGCCCCATCACGCCGGACTCGAGCAGCACGTCGGCTTCCACGGTGGGGTTGCCGCGCGAATCCAGGATCTCCCTTGCCACCACGTCGACGATGGAGCTCATGCTTTGGCTTTCTGTTCCACGAATCCCTTTCTTTTCACCAGGCGGTCGAGCTCCGCAAGCGTATCAAGCAATTCCGGCATCAGGCCGAGCGGCCAGGAATTGGGCCCGTCGCAGAGCGCTTCGTCGGGCCGGGGGTGCGTTTCCATGAACACGCCGGAGACGCCGGCGCCGACCGCGGCGCGCGCCAGCACCGGGATGAACTCGCGCTGCCCGCCCGAGGCGTCTCCCTGCCCTCCCGGCAGCTGCACCGAGTGCGTGCCGTCGAATACCACCGGGCAGCCGGTGTCGCGCATCGCGGCCAGCCCGCGCATGTCGACCACCAGGTTGTTGTAGCCGAAGCTGAAGCCGCGCTCGCACACCAGGATCTGCTGGTTGCCGGTGCTCTTCGCCTTCTCGACCACGTTGCCCATTTCCCACGGCGACAGGAACTGCCCCTTCTTGATGTTCACCGGGCGGCCCTGGCTCGCCGCGCTGCGGATGAAGTTGGTCTGACGGCAGAGAAAGGCCGGGGTCTGGATTACGTCGACCACCGCGGCGACTTCCTTGAGCGGGGTGTCCTCGTGTACGTCCGTGAGAACCGGCACTCCGATTTGCTTTTTGACCGAACTTAATATTCGAAGACCCTGTTCCATGCCAGGACCGCGGTAGCTCTTTCCCGAAGTGCGGTTCGCCTTGTCGAACGAGCCCTTGAAGATGTAGGGCATGCCGAGCCTGGCGGTGTGCTCCTTCAGCCTGCCGGCGACGTCCAGGCAGAGCTGCTCGCTCTCCAGCGTGTCCGGCCCCGCAATGAGGAATAGCGGCCTGTCGAGGCCGACATCGAAGCCGCAAAGTTTCATTTGGCCACTTGGTTGGCCAACTACGCCGCGACGACCCGCAGCTTGCCGCCGGCGCGGTGACGCAGGGCCGCGGCGACGAACGCCTTGAACAGCGGGTGGCCGCGGCGCGGGGTCGAGGTGAATTCGGGGTGGAACTGCACGCCCATGAAGAACGGGTGGCCCGGCAGCTCCATGATCTCGGGCAGGCTCTCGCTCGGCGTGCGCGCCGAGACCTTGTAGCCCTTCGCCTCGAGCTGCGGCACGTAGATGTTGTTCACCTCGTAGCGGTGGCGGTGCCTTTCATTGACCTCCGGCCCGTATATGGATGCCGCAAGGGTTCCCGCCTCCACCGGACACTTCTGGCTTCCCAGGCGCATGGTGCCGCCGAGGTCGGACTCGTCGCTGCGCTTCTCGATGCGCCCGGTGCGGTCGAGCCACTCGGTGATCAGCGCCACCACCGGGTGCGGCGTGTCGGGGTCGAACTCGGTGCTGTTGGCGCCGGCCAGGCCGCACACGTTGCGCGCGAACTCGATGGTCGCGAGCTGCATGCCCAGGCAGATGCCCAGGTAGGGAACCGCGTTTGTCCTCGCATGCGTGACGGCCCGCATTTTCCCTTCCGTGCCGCGCTGGCCGAAGCCGCCCGGCACCAGGATGGCGTCCATCTTCTCCAGGGCGCCGACGCCGTTCTTCTCGATCTCCTCCGAGTCGACGTAGTGCACCCTGACCCTGGAGCTGGTGTGGATGCCGGCATGCGTCAGCGCCTCGTTCAGCGACTTGTACGAGTCCTGCAGGTCGACGTACTTCCCGACGAAGGCGATGTCGACCTCGTGCTCGGGGTGCTCCTGCGAGTGGACCAGCTTGCGCCACTCCGCGAGGTCGGCGGCCTTTGCCAGGATCTGCAGCTTGTGGCACACGATCTCGTCGAGCATCTGCTCGTGCAGCATCATCGGGATCTTGTAGATCGAGTCCACGTCCCAGGCGGAGATCACCGCCTCCTTCTGCACGTTGGTGAACAGCGCGATCTTGCGGCGCTCGTCCTCGGGCAGCGGCTGGATGGTGCGGCACAGCAGCGCGTCGGCCTGGATGCCGATCTCGCGCAGCTCCTTCACCGAGTGTTGCGTCGGCTTGGTCTTGATCTCGCCCGCCGACTGGATGTAGGGCACCAGCGTCAGGTGGATGTAGCAGACGTTGTTGCGGCCGAGGTCCAGGCCCATCTGGCGGATGGCCTCGAGGAACGGCAGCGACTCGATGTCGCCCACCGTGCCGCCGATCTCGACGATCGCCACGTCGGCGTCGCCCGCGCCGCGCTTGATGTAGAGCTTGATCTCGTCGGTGATGTGCGGGATCACCTGCACCGTGCCGCCGAGGTAGTCGCCGTGGCGCTCCTTCTTGATCACCGACTCGTAGATCTGGCCGGTGGTGAAGTTGTTCCAGCGGCGCATCTTCGAGCTCTGGAAGCGCTCGTAGTGGCCGAGGTCCAGGTCGGTTTCGGCCCCGTCCTCGGTCACGAACACCTCGCCGTGCTGGAACGGCGACATCGTCCCGGGATCGACGTTGATGTAGGGGTCCAGCTTGATGTTGGTGACGCGGATGCCGCGCGATTCGAGGATCGCAGCAAGGGAGGCGGCAGCGATGCCTTTCCCTAACGAGGAAACTACACCGCCTGTTACGAAGACATACTTGGTCATCTACCTAGCGCGTGTAGGGATGGAGGAGTTTACAGGAATTCCTATAATCTCGCGCGAATGCTAGGCGGCGGCCTCCTGCGACGGCGATTCATCGCTTCGATGCGGATCAATCCAGGCTGACGAGGTAGTGCGCGAGGTCCTCGATGTCGCGCTCGGAAAGCGTCTTGGAGACGCTCGCCATGTTGCCGGCGTCGTTAGTGCGCCTCGCGGTCTTGAAGTCCTTGAGCTGCTTGACGGTGTACTCGTAGTGCTGGCCGGCAACGCGCGGGATCTCGTTCTGGCCCTTGAAGCCGCCGAGGTGGCACATGGTGCAGAGCGTCTCGTCCGACTTGAGCTTGCCGCGGGCGACGCGCGCCGAGTCCGGCTTAAAGCTCGGCGCCCGCGGCTTCTGCGCCGCGAAGAAGGCCGCGAGGTCGAGCATGTCCTCACGCGTCAGGTCCTTGACGAACGGCTCCATGGTGGGCTCGCTGCGTCGCCCCTCCTTGAAATCCCTGAGCTGGAGATAGGTGTACGCGACGATTCCGGTCGGCAGGCGGCCGTGGAACATGGCCGTGACGCGCGACGGCGCCAGGCTCTACGTGGCGAACGGCAGGTCGAACAGCGTGTCGGTGATCGATACCGCGAAAAACGCGCGCATCAAGGACATCGCGGTCGGCGACACGCCCTGGGGCGTGCACATCCTCGACTGAGCGCGCGTCAAAGCACGGCGAAGTTGCGCATCATCATGCCGTCCTCGTGCTCGAGGTTGTGGCAGTGGAACATGTAGCGCTGGCGGCCGCGAAACGCCGCCCCGTCCGGCAGCCCGAAGTCCACCGCCAGCCACAGCGTCTCGTTCGGCCATACCACGACGGTGTCCTTGACGCCGAGATCGGTCGGCAGGCGCCCGGAGCTTTCGCGCGCCAGCGCGCGCGCCGGCCCGAACGTTCCCTGGCGCCGCAATACGCGAAAGCCGAAGCCGTGCAGATGCATCGGATGCGGCATCGAGATCGGGCTGTTCCTGACTTCCCACACCTCGTGCGCGCCGCGCCCGACCGAGAACGCGATCTCCTCGATGCGATACGGCGTCTGGTCGATGAGGAAGCCCGCTTGCTCGTCGAAGTCGAGCCGCATGCGCCGCAACGCGGCCTGCGGCGCCGCGGAGGCTTCCGCGAGCGATGACAGCCGCGCCGGCAGCGGCGGCAGCTCGCCTCGTGCGGCGCCGGCGACCTGCAGGGTGAAAAGCGTAAGCTCCGCGCCGTCGGGCATGGCATTCGCGGCGCCGATGGCGCCCTCGGCGCATACCGTCTCGCCGGCGAGCGGCGCGTAGCGCTGGCGCGCCGGGTGGTGGCGTGCGAGTCGCCCGCCTTTCGCCTGGTGGCGCGGATCGAACGCAAGGCTTACCGCGGCCAGTTGCCGGCGTCCGGAAACGTCGATGGCGATGTCCACGCGCTCCCCGGAATAAACGAACAGCCGCTCCACGCCGATCGGCGCGGCGAGCAGCCCGCCATCGGTGCCGAGCAGGTGGAACGGGACGCTCGCTTCAGCGTCACGGAAAGCGAGCAGCAGCCCGCGCGCATTGCAGGCGTTGAGTAATTGCAGCCGCACCCAGCCCGGCGCGACGCTCCGATGAGCGTCGAGCATCCCATTGACGAGAGCGCGGTTGCCGAACCAGCCGTGCAGGCAATCTTCGCCGGTCGGCGCGTAGGGACGTATCGCGCCTGCCGTTACGCGGGCGTCGGAGACGGCGAGCGCAAGCCGGTTGGCCGGCACAAGGGCGAGCGCCTCGTCCAGCGCGGCGTCTTCCGCGTCCACGACGAGCAGCAGCCCGACCAGGCCGGAGTAGATTTGCTCGGCGGTGAAGCCGTGCGGGTGCGGATGGAACCAGTACAGCGCGCTGCGATTGTTCACCTCGAAGCTTACGGTCCTGCTCGAGCCCGGTGCGATGGGGTCGAATCCGGCGCCGTCCTGCGCTTCGGACAGCGCGAGCCCGTGGAAATGCACCGTCGTAGGCTGCGGCAGCCGGTTTTCGACGACGGCGTCGAAACGCTCGCCGCGCTGCGCGAGCAGTACCGGTTGGACAATCTGCCGCCCGCCGAGGTCCGCGACGTATCGGCAGCGCCCCAGGACCGGATCCACGCGCTCGACGATAAGGCGACGCACCGCGCTGAGCCGGACCGGCTGCGAAAGCGCATCGGCAGCGCCGCGCCTTGCGGGCGGCAAGCCGCATGCCGCGCCCATCGACGCAGCGCCGATCGCCAGGAATTTCCGCCGGTTCATTCGCTCGCGCCGTGGGTTAAGTTTAGGCCGTCGCCTCCTGCGACACCGCCTTCATCGCCTCGACGCGGATCTCCTCCGTGAGCCGGGCCTTGTAGGCGGAGAACTCGGGCGAGGTCTTCATCGTGTAGTGCCGCGGATGCGGCAGCTCGATGCGTACCTCGCACTTGATGCGCCCGGGGCGCGCCGACATCACCGCGACGCGGTTCGCCATGAAGATCGCCTCGTCGATGTCGTGCGTGACGAACAGCACCGTCTTGCGGTCGGCTTCCCAGATGCCGAGCAGGAGCTCCTGCATCAGCGCGCGCGTCTGGTTGTCGAGCGCGCCGAAGGGCTCGTCGAGCAGCAGGATCTTCGGGTCGTTGGCGAGCGCGCGCGCCAGCGCCGTGCGCTGCTGCATGCCGCCCGAGAGCTGCTTCGGATAGTGGTTTTCGAATCCCCGCAAGCCGACCTGCTCAATCAGCAAAGTTGCCCGGTTGGCCGTAGCGCGTGTCCCGAACAAGATGTTCTCGCGCACCGTCAGCCACGGAAACAGCGTGTAGGACTGGAACACCATGCCGCGGTCGGGCCCGGGACGCTCGACCGGCTGGGCGTCGAGCAGCACGCGGCCGGTGCTCGGCGCCTCCAGGCCGGCGACGATGCGCAGCAAGGTCGACTTGCCGCAGCCCGAGGGGCCGAGGATGGCGAGGAAGCCGTTGTCCTCGACCGTGAGGTCGATGCGCTCGAGCGCCGGGGTCGGCGGCCCGCCGCGCGCGCCCGCAAAGATCCGCGACAGCGCCTCGATCCTCAGAAGGCCCAAGGGTAGAGCCTCTGGTTGGCCCACTTGAAGGCAAAGTCCGACACCAGGCCGATGACGCCGATGCAGAAGATGCCGAAGATCATCTGCCCGGTGTCGAGCAGGCGCTGGCTGTCCATGATCATGTGGCCGATGCCGCTCTCGGCGCCGACCAGCTCGGCGACGATCACGTAGGTCCAGGCCCAGCCGAGTACCAGGCGCAGCGACTCGGCGATCTGCGGCGCCGCGCCGGGCAGCATGACGCGCTTCACGATCGCGCCGGCGTCCGCGCCGAGCGTGTAGGCCGCCTCGATGAGGTCGCGGCGCGTCGAGCCGACGATCACCGCCACCATCAGCACGATCTGGAACACCGAGCCGATGAAGATGACCGAAAGCTTCTGCGCTTCGCCCACGCCCGCCCACAGGATGAGCAGCGGAATGAATGCCGATGCAGGCAAGTAGCGGGCGAACGAGATGAAAGGCTCGAAGAACGCCTCGATCGGCTTGAACGCCCCCATCAGGATGCCGAGCGGCACCGCGACGAGCGCCGCGAGGACGAACCCGCCCACCACCCGGAACACGGTGATGCCGACGTCCTTGCTGAAGCCGAATTCGCGAAACAGGTTGGCGCCGGCCCTGAGCGTGTAGACCGGGTCCTTCAGGAAGATGGGGTCGATCACGCCGCCGAAGGTGGCGAGCGCCCAGGCGGCGAAGAACAGCACGAAGAACGCCGCGCCGAGAACGACGCGCGCGCGCTGCGAGACGGGCTTCAGCGGCTCCAGGTTTACTGGAACCGCAGGTCGATCAGATCCGGCGCTTTCGGCTCCTTCTGGATCACGCGGTTGAACTTGAGCACCTGGACCGCGAAGTCGATGAAGGCCTTGTGCTCCTTGGCGTAGTAGGCCTTGCTCGCCTCGCGGTCGGTCCAGGCGATGAACGCCGCCGACTTGGCGAACGCCTCGCCGCTCTGCTTCACTGTCCCGCCCATCAGCTCGTAGGACCTGGCCGGCTCGCGCTTGATCATGTCGAGCGCCTCGAAGAAGCTGTCGACGACCTTCCTCACCGCCTGCGGATTCTTCTCGATGAAGTCAGTGCGGAACACGAGCGTGTCGATCACCACCGGATAGTCCTTGGAGGTGACGATGATCTTGCCGGCGTCGGGCTTCGCGCGTACCGTGGACAGGTACGGCTCGTAGGTCACCGCGGCATCGTTCTGCCCGGTGACGAAGGCCTGCGCGGCGGGCTGCGCCGCCATCGTCACGCGGATCACGTCCTGGATGGTGAGGCCGTTCTTCTGCAGGATGTAGGAAAGCATGAAGTGCTGCACGGTGCCCGGGCCGTCGACGTTCACCGACTTGCCCTTGAGCTCCTTGATCGAGTTGATGTTGTTGCGCACCACGATGCCGTCGCCGCCGTTCGACTTGTCGATCAGCGCCACCTGCTTAGTCGGAATGCCGGCCGAGGACCAGACGATGTGCTGGTCCACCGTGGTCGCCGCGGCGTTCAGCGCGCCCGCCGCGAGCGCGGCCGAGCGCGGCTGCGGCGCGATGAAGCGGATCTCGACGTCGACGCCGTTCTTCTTGAAGATGCCGGCGTACTCGGCAAGCTTGAGCGGCTGAAACCCGGTCCACCCGCTCATCCCCATCACCACCTTCTCCTGCGCCTGGGCGCCGAACGCCACACCCGCAGCAAGGATCAAAGCAAGCGATTTCATGTCGCACTCCTTTCTAAGCAGAAACGCCATTCTATAAGAGGCTATGCTGCCTTAGCGCCGTCCTCCAGCCACTGACCTGCTTCGACGTGCAGGCAGGCGCTGCTCTCGTCGAACGCCACGCCCGCAGGGTCGCCGCCTTCCGCGAGCGTTCTGAGCTGTTTTTCGACGAAGCGGCGCAGCAAGGCGACGCCCCTGTCGCTGCTCGCAAGATGCTCTTCGGAGTGGAGGGTGATTGCGCCCTGGCCGGTTTGCGCCTCGTAGTCGCCGGGAAACTGGCGGTGCTCCGCTTCGGTCAGCTCAGACCAGGGCTTGCCGTCCATCTTCGAGCGGAAGCGGGCGAGCTCGCCCTTTTCCCCGACGCGCCCGGCGACGTAAATGCGGAAATGCGTATCGTCGATCGGGAGCACCCAGCCTATGGATTCGACCCTGCCGTAGCGGCCGATGCGCGGGTTGGGCACCACGCGCAGGCTGGGGAACACCGCTTCGGTGATGCGCCGGTGCACTTTGCCGTCGTCGAGCCTGCGCAGCGAAACTACTTTCACGCCTCGCCCGGTGGTCTCGAACGCGACCTCGGGCACCAGTCCCATCTGCGCGCTGAACTGCGCGCCGGAAAACGAACCGTGCAGGATCGGCACGTGGAATGGATCGACCACGTTCTCCCAGTGCTGCAGCCAGTTGCACGGCACGAGCGGCGCGCCGCCCGAGCCGATGCTCGAATCGTCGGCCTCGACGACTTCGCCCGGCTCGAGTTCCTCCAGGCAGTCGTAGCGCGGCAGCAATGGTTTTTTCTGCGCCGGCCCGAGGTAGGCGAAAACCAGGCCGTAGCGCTCCTCGACCGGATGCCAGGGCTGGCGGATTCGGTCGCGCCGCGCGCCGCCTCCCTCCTCGCAGGGCTGCTCGAGGCAGCGGCCCTGCACGTCGTACAGCCAGCCGTGGTAGCAGCAGCGGATGCCGCGCTCCTCGACCCTGCCGTAGTACAGCGTGGTGCCCCGGTGCGCGCAGCGCGGATAGAGCAGCCCCGCCGTGCCGCCGCCGTCGCGAAACAGGATCAGCTCCTCGCCGAGCACGCGCACCCTGCGAGGCACGCTGCCGGCATCGGCTGCGAGCCCGACCGGGTGCCAGTAGCGCCTGAGCAGCTCGCCCATCGGCGTGCCGGCGCCGACCAGTGTCAGCTCGGACCGGTAGGTCGGCTGCGGCTTGCCGTACGCGGTCCCGGTGTCCATGTCATTCCACCTTGGCTCCGGAGGCCTTGATGAGCGCCTCCCACTTCGGATAGTCGGTCCGGTAGTTCGCCATGAATTCCTCGGGCGTATTGACGATCGGCGTCTGGCCTTGCGCGATCATCTTCTCGCGCACCTCGGGCAGAGACGCGACCGCCTTCAATTCGTTGCGCAACCGGTCGATGACCGGGCGAGGTGTGCCCGCCGGAGCGTAGGCGCCGACCCAGATGGCCAAGTCGACATTCGGCACCCCCTGTTCGCCGAAGGTCGCGAGCTCGGGCATGGACTCCGCGCGCTGGGGACCGGTCATCGCGATGGGCTTGATGGCGCCGGCGACGATCTGCGGCTTGGCGCTCGTCGGGCTGGCAAACGTGATGTCTAGCGCGCCGTTTCTCACGTCGATGATCGCCGGCACATCACCTTTGTACGGCACGTGGCTGAGGTCGAGGCCCAGATCGCGCTTCATGATCTGCCCGGCAAGATGTCCCCATGAGGCGATGCCCCACGAGCCGTAGCTGACGGGCCGCTTCTGGGCCCTGGCCCATTCGATGAAGCCCTTGAGGTCCCGGTACGGCGCATTCGCGGGTCCGACGAGCAGAACGGTGCCGTAGGAAAGTTGCGTGATCGGCGCCAGATCCTTCTCCGCGTCGTACGGCAGCTTGGAATACAGCGCCCGGTTGTTCACCGTCGTCGACATGGTGGTGATCATGAAGGTATAGCCGTCGGGCGCCGCGCGAACCAGCGCCTGCGCCCCGATGATGGTGTTGGCCCCCGGGATCGCCTCCACCACTACGTTCTGCCCGAGCCGCTGGCCGAGCCTTTCGGCAATCACGCGCGAGAGCAGGTCGATCGCGCCGCCGGGGTTGAACGGCGTGATGAGCCTGACCGGCCGGCTGGGATAGTCGCTTTGCGCTCCGGCGGCGCTGCCGAGCAACGCCGCAGCGAGCGCGAGGACGACCGAAGTCAAGCGTCGCATGGGCCTCCTTCACAAAGCAGGTCTGCGCTTGTGTTGTCGCACCATTCTACTGCGGCGTCGAAGCCATGCTCCCCCGGGCGTGACGGTCAGGACCCGGGCGCAAGCTTCACAGGCGGCCGATCGCCTCGTCGACGCTCATCACGTCACCGAAGAAGAGCACGATGTTGTTGAGCGAGGCGACGTGCTCTTCCACGCTCGCCGCGGCGGTGGCGTCGGACAGCACCACGACGCGAAAGTCGAGCATCATCGCGTCGCGCGCGGTCGACTCGCAGCACACGTTGGTGGTGGTGCCCGCGATGAGCACGCTTTCCACGCCGCGCCCGCGCAGCAGCGCCTCGAGGTCCGAGGACTGCGGGATGAGCGCGCTGTACTTGATCTTGCGCACGTAGAGGTCGCCGGGCCGCGGCTGCAGCTCCGGATAGAGCCGGAAGCTGTCGTGCGTCTCGGCGAGGTGCGCGAGGCGCCGCGCCGCGCGCTCCTGCGACAGCATGTGGCGATGGTGGTTGCCCCAGTGCTCGAGCGCGCCGCTGGCCGTGGTCTGGATCCAGATCACCGCGCCGCCGGCGGCGCGCATCGCGTGCGCCATGCGGTTGATGGCGGCGACGATGGCGCGCGCCGCCGGGATCTCGCCGGGATGGCCTTCGGCGACGAAGTAGTTCTGCATGTCCACGACTACGAGCGCGGCGCGCCGCGCGTCGATGCGCTGGTGGGCCGGGAAGCGGCCCTGGCGGCGCAGCACGCGCTGGCGGATCGACTCGTCGATGCGATACGGCGGCATGCGCCTGGTCGATGCGAATCCTAAGGTCGCGGTTGCCGCAATCAACGCTCCAGCGCGGCGAGGAGCTGCGCGAACTTCGCCTGCACGCGGGCGCGGAGCTCCGGGCTCGAGCGCACCACGGGCGGGAAGTCCCCGAGCATCTCGAACGGCCGGCAGGCGTCGATGACTGCGCGCGAGTTCCAGGTGACGCCCTTCGGCAGTCGGGGATCGAGCGGGCCGCTCCAATGGCGGCGGATGAAGTCGATGTCCCCGGCCGGGTCGCAGCGCGTGCACATCGCCCAGATCACTTCCCAGAGGTTGGTCGGGTCGACGTCGTCGTCCACCACCACCACGAAGCGCCCGAGGTAGGAGCCCGACTGGCAGCTCGCGGCGAGCATGCCCGCCTGCTTGGCGTGGCCCGCGTACGCCTGCTTGATCGAAATCACGTTGAACATGCGCGCGCAGCCGGGCTCGTGGACCCAGACACCCCGGACGCCGGACAGTCCGGCGCGCTCGACCTCGTCCCAGATCATCCCGGACTTCATCACGCACTTCGAGAACGAAAAATCGGACGGCGGCACCATCGGGCAGGCCATGGTCAGGATCGGGTCGTCGCGGTGATAGACGCGCTCGATGCGCATCACCGGCCGCGGGCTGCGCCCGGCGGCGTAGTAACCGGTGAATTCGCCGAACGGGCCTTCGGGCAGGTTCTCGTCCGGGTGCATCGCGCCCTCGAGCACGATCTCGGCGTGCGCCGGCATCGGCAGGCCGTACAGCCCGCTTTCCACTACGTCGTAGGCAATGCCGCGGTGGCCGGCCGCATAGTCGTACTCGGAGAGCCCGAAACGAATCTCGTTGCCGCCGGCGAGAAACAGCAGCGGGTCGTGCCCGCAGCTGATCAGCACCGGACAGGGTTTGCCTTGCTTGAAATACTTGTCGCGGATCTGGCGGCCATGCTTGCCGGGCGAGATCCACAGCCCGACCCGGTCGGGGCCGTGCACCATCGCGCGGTAGGTACCGCAGTTCACCCAGTTCTCTTCGGGGTCGCGCATGATCACGAGGTCGTCGGTGCCGATGTAGCGTCCGCCGTCCTGCTCGTGCAGGAAGGGAGCAGGAAATTTCAGAACATCGATGTTGTTCTTGACTATGTTTTGAAGGACAGGCCCATCCTTCACCACCTTGGGCGGAATCGGCTGGTGCGACTTCATGCGGTCGCGGTAGGCGCGCACCACGTCGAGCGGATGGTCCGGCGCGGGGAAGCCGAGCACGATCGCCAGCCGCCGCGCCGAGTTCGTCGTTCCCGAGAGCACGCGGAACTGTTTTCCGTAGCCCGGGATGTCCTCGAACAGGATCGCGGGCGGATTCGGCCTGCGGTACACGATCTCCGCAAGGGTCCCCAGCTCGAGGTTCCAATCCGCGCCCTTGATGCGGAGCAGCTCGCCGGCGCGCTCGATGCGCTCGAGCACCTCGCGCAGGTCCGCGTGCGGCCGGTCGTACCCGAGCCACGGCTTCGACTGCGCCCGATCGTCCACGCCCGGCGCCCCAGCGCCGGTCTCAGGCGGCCCGACGTCGCGCAGATCGGCCTGCGACGGCACCGGCGATCTCAGTCGGAACTGATCTTCATCTCGCGGAGCAGCCGGGTCCATTTGGCGTTCTCCGCGTTGATGTGCTGCTGGAACGCCTCCGGCGTGCCCCCGGCCACCACCAGTCCCTGATCGGTCAGGCGCTTCCTCAGCGCTTCGTCGTTCAGCGCGCGAACCACTTCCGCATTCAGCTTGGCGATCACGTCGCGCGGCGTGCCCGACGGCACCACGAGCCCGAACCAGGGAATGATTTCGTATCCGGAATAGCCCTGCTCGGCAATGGTCGGCACGTCCGGCAGCAGCGGATGGCGCTGCAGGCTGGAGATGCCGAGCGCCTTGAGCCTGCCCGCACGCACGTTGCCGAGCTGGGTGAACACGGTGTCGAGCAGCAGGTTGATCTGCCCGGCGAGCAGGTCCTGCGTGGCGGGTGCCGGACCCTTGTACGGAACGTGGACCATCTCGATGCCCGCCATCTGGGCGAGCATCGCCACGCCGACGTGGCCGAAGGAGCCGGTGGCCTGCGAGCCATAGGTGAGCTGCCCCGGCCTGGCACGCGCCAGCGCGACCAGCTCGCGAAGGTCGCTGGCGGGCACCGAAGGATGCGCCATCAGCAGGTTCGCGGAGGTCACGACCAGGGACACGGCGGTGAAGTCGCGCAGCGGATCGTAGGGCATTTTGGCGAACAGCCCGGGGTTGATCGCCAAGGTCTGGTGGTTGGCGAAAAACAGCGTGTGGCCGTCGGGCGCCGCCTTGGCGGCGAGCTCCGCGGCGATGAACTGGTTACCGCCGGGGCGGTTGTCCGGCACCGCCGGCTGACCCCAGGCTTCCTGCAACTTCTGCGCGAGCAGGCGCGCCATGCCGTCGGTCACTCCGCCCGGGGGAAGCGGAATGATCATGCGGATCGAACGGCTGGGAAAACTCGCTGCGGTCTGCGCCAGCGCCGGCGACGCGGCGGCGGCAAGAAGCAACGCGGCGCCTGCGAGCCGGCGCATGACTGGCTTGGAGAACATCGTGAGCCCTCCTCTCGCCGGCCATCTTGGCAATCCGGCGCAGGTCTGTCAACATCGGAATACGTCTGCTGAACTCACGAGGCCTGCCATGAAGGACGAACCGCTGCATCCGCTTGCCGAGATCTACCACCGCCCGGGTTTCATGATCCGGCGCGCGCACCAGATCGCGATGTCCATTTTCATCGAGGAGGCGGCCGAGCACGCCCTAACCACTACCCAGCACGGGGCCTTGATAGTGGTAAGCCGCCTGCCCGGCGTGGACCAGATCGGGGTTTCGCGCCTGATGGGCCTCGACAAGTCGACCGCCGGGCTGGTGATTTCCAACCTGGTTGCGCGCAAGCTGCTGGCTCGCACTGCAGACAAGCGCGACAGCCGCCGGCATCATCTGCGCATAACGCGCGCAGGGGAGCGCATGCTCGAGGCGGTCGCGGCCGGGGTGGCGCGCGCCCAGGAAAGGTTGCTCAGACCTTTCACTGCAGCCGAGCGACGCACCCTGATCGAGCTGCTGCAACGGCTCATCGATGCCTTCAATGACGTCACGCGCACCCCCGTCGATAAGCGCGCTTTCGATATGACGCGTGCGCGGCTTGGGGATGACTAGCGGGAACGCGATGCGGCTTGCGGGAAAGGTGGCAATCGTCACCGGCGGCGCGAGCGGCATCGGGCGCGCGATCGCGCAGCGACTTGCCGGCGAGGGCGCTGCACTGGTGATCGCGGACCTGGAACGTTCCAGCGAAGTTGCGGAGGCGCTCGCGGGCGCCGGGGCAAGAGCGATTGGCCTGCGGACCGACGTCGCGAACGAGGACGATGCGGCGCGCATGTCCGAGCAGGCTGCGCAGGCATTCGGTCGCATCGACATACTCGTCAACAACGCAGCCTACTTCTCGGCGATCGAGCAGCGTCCGTTCGGCGAGATCAGCGTCGACGAGTGGCGGCGCGCGATGGACGTGAACGTGCTCGGGACGTTCCTGTGCTGCCGCGCGGTCGTGCCGCATATGCGCCGGCAGAAGGCCGGCCGCATCGTGAATCTCGCGTCCCCGACCGCGATCAAGGGGAGCCCCCATTTCCTGCACTACGTGACGAGCAAGGGCGCCGTCATCGCGCTCACGCGCGCGCTCGCGCGCGAGGTCGGCAAGGACGGCATCACGGTGAACGCTCTCGCGCCGGGTTTCACGCTGTCCGACGGCGTCCTCGATCGCCAGAGGCCGAGCGCGGAATACCGGGAAGCGCTCAACCGGACGCGATCGATCCAGCGCGACCAGCATCCAGCCGACGTGGTCGGCGCCGCGGCGTTCCTGGCGAGCGACGATGCCGCGTTCGTGACCGGCCAGACGCTGGTGGTCGACGGCGGCTCGGCGATGGTCTGAGCGAGTAGTCATGACCGAGCGGCCGAGCTTCATCCTGTTCATGGCCGACCAGCTGCGCGCCGACCACCTTGGCTGCTACGGCAACGGCGCGGTGCGCACGCCTGGCATCGACGCGCTCGCGGGGCAGGGATGGCTCGCGGAGCGCTTTCATGCCGCGAGCCCGGTGTGCATGCCCAATCGGGCGACGCTGGTTACCGGCCGGATGCCGTCGCTTCACGGCGTGCGGGGCAACGGATACGGACTGCCGCTGCGCGCGAATACTTTCGTCGAAGTATTGCGCCGCGCCGGCTACCGCACCGCGCTCGTGGGCAAGTCCCACCTCCAGAACATCACCGGCGCTCCGCCGCTGCTGCCCCGCGATCCCGCCGCGCGCGCGAGCGGCGAGGCGATGCAGCCGGAGAGCGGCCGCTATGACCAGGAAAGCGCTCCATTGTGGCGCCGCGATCCAGGCTGCGACGTCGAGCTGCCGTACTACGGCTTCGACACGGTGCGCCTGTCGATCGGCCACGGCGACGACCAGGAGGGGCATTACCGGCGCTGGTTGCGCTCGCAGCGGGCCGACGCCGATACGCTGATCGGCCCCGCGAACGCGCTTCCGACACCCGAGATCGAGCTCAGCCGCTGCGGCCAGGCGTGGAGAACGCGGCTGCCCGAAGCGCTTTACCCCACCTCCTGGTGCGCCGATGAAGCGATCGCCTGCCTCGAGGCTTTCGCGCGCGCCGATGCGCCGTTCTTCCTGTGGTGCTCGTTCCCCGACCCGCACCATCCGTTCACGCCGCCCGGACGCTACTGGTCGATGCACCGGCCGGAAGATGTGAAGCTGCCGCGGTCATTCGATATGCCGCATCAGCGGGCGCCGCGGCAGGTGCGGCTGCTGTGGCAGGAGAGCGACGAAGGAAGAGCGCGCAAGGACACGCCCGATGCGTTCGCCTGCACCGAGCGCGAGGCGCGCGAAGCGATCGCGCTCACCTTCGGCATGATCGCCTGCATCGACGATGCGATCGGACGGGTGATCGAAGCGCTCTCCCGGCTCGGGCTGGCGGGCAACACCGTCGTCGCCCTGACCTCCGACCACGGCGACCTGATGGGCGAGCATCAGTTGCTGCTGAAATCGCCGATCCACTACCGGGGAATGCTGCGCGTGCCGTTCGTGTGGCGCGATCCCGCCATCTCCGGCAGCCGGCGCAGCGATGCGCTCTGCGGCACGCTCGACGTGGCGCGCACGGTGCTCGAGCGCGCCGGACTGCCGGCCTACAACGGCACGCAGGGCGTCTCGCTGCTTCCGCTGATCGAAGGCAGCTCGCGCTCTGTCCGCGAGGCGCTGCTGGTCGAGCAGGAATCGCAACGGCAGATTCCCGGCTTCGCGCCGCCGATGCGCATGCGCTCGCTCGTCACCGCGCGCCACCGGCTGACCGTATACGAGGAACACGGCGAGGGCGAGCTGTACGACCTGCAAGCGGATCCCGACGAGCTCGACAATCTCTGGGATGCCCCGGAGCAGGCAGCGGCTCGCTCCGAGCTGCTGGATACGCTGGTTCGCGCCATGATCGCCCACGGCGAGACCAGCCCGTTTCCGAGCGCCCGCGCATAACCGATCCAAACGCACAGGAGGAGCCATGCGAATCGCACGTACACTTTTTCTGGTCAGCGCAATCATCGGCGTCGCCGCCGGACCGGCGCATGCACAGGACTCCACGCTCAGGCTGGTGGTGCCGTTTCCCGCCGGCGCCACATTGGACATCATCGGGCGCCTTCTCGCCGAGCGCATGAAGGCGACGCTCGGCCGGCCGGCCATCGTCGAGAACAAGGTCGGCGCCGCCGGCATCATAGCCGCGGAACACGTCAAGGGCGCCCCGGGCGACGGCAATACGCTGCTGCTGGCGCCGCTCGCCATCATCTCGCTCAATCCGCACACCTACAAGGCGCTGCGCTACGACCCGTTCGTGGACTTCGCGCCGGTCGCTCACCTGGTGGAGTTTCAGATCGCCATCGGCGCCTCAGCCTCGGCGCCCGCGAAGACCATGGCCGAGTACGTCGCGCTGGTGAGGAGGGATTCCAAGTTCGGCTTCTTCGGCTCGGCCGCCACCGGAAGCCTGCCGCACTTCTTCGGCATCATGATCGGCCGCGCCGCGGGCATCGAAATGACGCACGTCCCCTACAAGGGAACCGCACCGATGATCCAGGCGCTGGCGGCCGGCGAAATCAGCGCGGGCATCTCGACGCTGTCCGACGTGGGCGGGCTCGCCAGGGCCGGCAAGGCAACGGTGCTCGCCGTCTCCGGCCCCCGGCGCTCACCGCAATATCCCGAGGTGCCCACGCTCAAGGAATCCGGCTTCGATATCGAGGCGACTTCCTGGTACGCCTTCTACGCTCCGGCCAAGACGCGACCGGAAGCGCTCGAGCGCCTGTCGCGGGCGGCGATCGAAGCGGTGCGCGCGCCCGAAGTCGCGCAGCGGCTGGAGCAGATGGGCCTGGAACCCACCGGCCTCCCGCCCTCGGAAATGGCGCGCATCGCGCGCGCCGACTACGAGCGCTGGGGGCCCGTGATTCGCGCGGCCGGCTTTGCGCAGTCACAGTAGCGCGTTTCCCGCCCGGTCCCGCCACAACGGCCGCGCCTCGAGGCCGGCGCAATAGCCCGACGAGACGATCCGGACCGGCTACTGCCAGGCGCGGTTGTCGACCGTGTTCTCGTAGGTCGCGCCGGGCTCGACCAGCCCCCAGCCGAGGGTCCACTGATAGGTGTGGTCGAAGCGCTCGCGGGTATAGGGCACGGGCGCCGCGTTCAGGATGCGCGCAAGCTTCAGGTCCGCGAGCTCCAGCAGCCCGCCGGTCTCTTCGATAAGGTAGTGCGCGTAGCGCTCGGGGTTCCTCCCTATGGCCTTCGCCGCCTCCGCTTCGGCGCGGAACATCTTCGCCAGCGTCGGGCCGTCAAGCTCGTCGCCAGCGGCTTCGCTGCGCGTCGAATGCGACTCCATCAGCACGCGCAGCCCGCGTTTCTCGGCGACGCTGATCCAGGGTTCCATCAGGCTGACTGCCGCGACTTCGCCCCGGCTCAGCGCCTCGATGCGCTCCTTCAACGTTCCGGCGAAGGTGGTCTTGATCTGCTCGCGCTTGAGAAACCCCTCGAGCAGCTTCAGGGTAGTGAAATGCGAGCCGTTGAACGGGCTGACGCCGATCGGCTTGTCCTTCAGCTGCTCGGGCTCGTAGATGCCGGACTTCGGATCGGTGACGATGGCAAAGCTTGACATCGCCGAGCCCAGCGCCACGATCTTCGCCGGACGGTGCCCGGCGGTGACGTTGGACTCGGCCGCGCGCTTCATCACCCCCCACTCGCACATGCGGAACTGGTCGCAGGCGCCCTGGTCGTAGAGCGCCTCCATCGTGCGCTCGAACACGTTGGCGCGCAGCGCCTGGTGGTCCGAATCGCGCTGTCCCGAGCCCGGGGTCCGGATGATCTCCACGTCCAGGCCCTGGTCCCGGAAGAAACCCTCGTCGTGGGCCACCAGCAGGGGCAGATCGTGGACGGCGTTCATCATCGACGCTTTCACTTTCCTCAAGCACGCGGTCATGGCCGGACTTTCCTCCAAAAGTGTGAAGCAGGCGACATCTTGGCAATGCCCCGAAATTGACCGAGCGGTAACGCCCGACAGAGCAAGATCGCGTGAAATCAGCTCTGCGGCAACCCTATGGCCAGCCGGCTTGTCACTACTCCGGTGTTCAGCCCGATCGTGCGTAGCCCCCCGAAGAAGCGCGCATGCTCGATCTTGCAGCAGCGGTCCATCACCACCGCAAGGCCGGCCTCTTGCGCGATCCGCGCAGCCTCGTGGTTGATTACCCCGAGCTGCATCCAGAGCACCTTGGCGCCGATCTCGATCGCCTGCTTTGCGATTCCGGCCGCCTCGTGCGAGGGCCGGAAGACGTCTACGATCTCGATCGGATTCGGGTGGCCGGCGGCGGCCTCTAGCAGGTCCGCGTAGACCCGCCGCCGCATGATCGGCCGCTTTCCCGCCTGGGCCGGATTCACCGGCACGATGTCGTAACCGTTGGCGTCGAGATAGATGGCCGCGAACGAGCTCGCGTTGTAGTAATTCGAGCTCAGTCCGACCATCGCGATGGTGCGGCACGTGGTCAGGATGCGATAGCGCTCCTGCGCCGTCAGGCCGTGGCTGTTGCGTTCTCCGACTGCGCTCATCAGCTTTGATACGGCGCGCCGTAGGCCTTGGAGAGGATGGAGTGACCCTGGCGCTCTTCCGCGCCCGCCGGCGCGGCGGTCCCCGCCTTCTGCGACGCTGCCAGCGCCTGCTCCAGGTCCTCGACGATGTCCTCCAGGTCCTCGATGCCGATCGAGACGCGCACCATCTCCGGCCCGATGCCCGCGGCGCGCAGCTCGTCGTCGGTAAGCTGCTGGTGCGTGGTCGAGGCCGGGTGGATGACCAGGGACTTGGCGTCGCCGACGTTGGCCAAGTGGCTGAAGAGCTGGACCGACTCGATGAATTTTTTCCCGGCCTCGCGCCCGCCCTTGATGCCGAACGTGAAGATCGAGCCGGCGCCCTTCGGCAGGTACTTCTTCGCCAGCGAGTGATAGCGATTGGAAGGCAGGCCCGGGTAGTTGACGTATTCGACCGCGGGGTGCTGCTCCAGGTACTCGGCCGCCCGCTGGGCGTTGTGCACGTGCCGCTCCATCCGCACGTGCAGCGTCTCCAGGCCGATCAGCATCAGCCAGGCCGTGAAGGGCGCCATGGTCGGCCCATAGTCGCGCAGCATCTCCGCGCGGCACTTCAGCAGCCAGCTGAAGTCGCCGAAGTACTCGAAGAAACGCAGATCGTGGTAGCCCTTGGAGGGCTCGGTCATGCCCGGGAACCTGCCGTTGTCCCAGGGGAAGCGGCCCCCGTCGACGAGCACCCCGCCGATGGCCGTGCCGTGGCCGCAGATGAACTTGGTGGCCGAGTGCACGACGATGTCCGCGCCCCAGTCGAGCGGCCGGCAAAGGTAGGGCGAGGCGAACGTGTTGTCGATGATCAGCGGCACGCCGACCTCGTGCGCGAGCTCGGCGAGCGGCTCGAGGTCGACCACGTCGATCTTCGGGTTGCCCATTACTTCGGCGTAGAACGCCTTGGTCTTTGGCGTCACCGCGGCCTTCCACTGCGCGAGGTCCGTGCCATCGACAAAGCGCGCCTCGATGCCGACCTTGCGGAAGCTCACGTCGAACTGCTGGTAGCTGCCGCCGTAGAGGCTGCGCGAGGACACGAACTCGTCGCCGGCCTGCATCAGGGTAAAGAGCGTCAGGTGCTGGGCGGCCTGCCCGGAAGCGGTGGCCACCGCCCCGATGCCGTTCTCCAGGGCGGCGATGCGCTCCTCGAATACCGCCACCGTCGGGTTCATGATGCGCGAGTAGATGTTGCCGAAGCGCTGCAGGGCGAACAGATTGGCGGCGTGGTCGGTGTCCTCGAACACGTAGGCGCCGGTCTGGTAGATGGGCACCGCCCGGCTGCCGGTGACCGGGTCGGGACGCTGGCCGGCGTGCACCGCGAGCGTGTTGAAACCGAACTGCTTGTCTTTGTGCATGTCGGGCCCGCCTCCCCTCTATCCTACGGAATCGGCTTTCCGCTGTCGCGCCACTTCGCTGCGGCGTGAAAACCGTGCTTTTCCGCGTAGCGCTTGAACCACAGGCCCTCCGGCGAGTGGCGCGTGATGCCGTCGAACAGCGTCGCGAGCATCTGCGTGCTCGCGAGCCCCATGTTCTCGTAGGCCTGGTTGATCATCAGCTTCTGCATCATCAGCTGATTCCTGGGAACACCGGCCATGCGCCTCGCAAGCCGCTCGACCGCGGCGTCGAGCTTGCCGGCCGGCACCGCCTGATACACCAACCCCATGCGCTCGGCAGTCCTGCCGTCGACGGTGTCGCCCGTGAGAAGCATGCGTTTCGCCTTCTCGGCGCCCAGCCGGTAGACCCACATCGCGGTCGTCGGACATCCCCAGACGCGCGCCGGCATGTAGCCGATGCGCGCGTCCTCGGCCATCAGCACGATGTCTGCACACAGGGCGATATCGCTGCCGCCAGCCACCGCATAGCCGTGCACCTTGCAGATCACCGGCTTGTAGCTGCGCCAGATCGAGAAGAAGTCCTCCGTCCAGGCCTTCATCACCTTGTAGTCGCGCATCGGGTCCCAGGGCATGTCCTGGATGAGCGGCGTCTTCGACTCGGCGAACTCCTTCAGGTCGTAGCCGCTGCAGAAGGCACGCCCCGCCCCGGCGAGCACGATCACGTGCACCCGCTCATCGGCGTTCGCCTGCTCGACCGCGTGCCGGATCTCGCCGGGCATTTTCTGGTTGATGGCGTTGAGGCGGCGCGGCCGGTTCAGCGTGATGCGCGCGATGCGTCCGCTCGCCGAGTACTTCAACGTTGTGTATCGCACAGGTTCCTCTCAGACAGGGACGACGTAGGGTCTCAGCCGCGCAAGATCCGGCTCGACGCCGAGTCCGGGCGCATCCGGAAGTCTTACCCAGCCGTCGGTGATGCGGAGCGGGAAGACCTCCTCGCGCAGCGGATTGGGATTCGCGTCGACTTCCGCGTAGCCGCTTCCGCCGACGGCAGCGAGGAGGTGGAGCGAGGCGGCGAGGCCGACGCCGCCCGCAAGCCAGTGCGGGCAGAACGCGAGGCCGTGTGCGACGGCGCTGCGCGCGACCTGCAGGCAGCCGCTGATCCCGCCCCACTTGCCGACATCGGGCTGCACGAAGCGCAGGTGCCCGCCTTCGATGGCGGCGGCGAACTGCTGTTCGCCGCGCAGGTTCTCGCCGGCGGCGAGCGGCACGCGGGCCGCGCGCGCGAGCTGGCGCCACACCTCCGCCGGCTGGTCTGCGGCAAGGGGCTCCTCGATCCAGTGCGGCGCGAGCGGCGCGAGCTCGGCAATGCGCTCGAGCGCCTGCTCGTAGGACCAGGCCTGATTCGCGTCGGCCATGAGCGTCGCGTCCGTACCGAGCGCTTCGCGCAGCGCCGCGAGGTTCGCACGATCGCCAGCGGCGTCCATGCCCACCTTGAGCTTGAATGCGCGAAAGCCTTCAGCGCGCCGCGCGAGCGCTGTCTCGACTACGCGGTCCGGCCCGAGCCCGCTCGCGTAGACGCGCACGCGTCCGTCGCTCCCGCCGAGGTAGCGCCAGAGCGACTGACCGGCGCGCCGCGCAGCGAGATCCCAGCTCGCCTGATCGAGCCCGGCGATAACCTGTGCAAACGGCCCGGGCTCCGCGCACTGCAGCGCGAGGATGCGCGTGCGCTGCTCGAGCATGGTTCGCAGGGCGGCGGGCTGCGCGCTGTCCGCGCCGGCGGCGAGCGGCTTGAATATCGTCTCGATGAGCCGCGCGCGGTGCTCTGCGCCGGGAGGCGGAAAGTTGCACCACACCTCGCCCCAGCCTTGCGCGCCGTCGGCCGAGGTGAGCCGCACGAAGAGTGCCGGCCGCGTCGTCATGACCCCGAACGCGTTCACCACGGGGTGCGGCACGGGCGCGCGCAGCACCCAAAAATCGAGTCGCTCGATTGCCGCGCGCATGGCCGGATGCTAGCCTGTTCGCAGGAGGTGGACCTATGCGAGCCTGGCGCTGGTGGGCAGCGGTATTCGTGTGTTGCGCGGCGCTGAGCGCGCAGGCGCAAGGTTATCCGGCCAAGCCGGTCAGGCTGATCGTGCCGTTCCCGCCTGGCGGTGCGGTCGACTACTACACGCGCGCGGTGCAGAGCCGCCTCGCCGAAAACCTCGGCCAGCCGATCCTGATCGAGAACCGCGCAGGCGCGAGCGGCATGGTGGGCGCCGATCTGGTGGCGAAGGCGCCGGCCGACGGCTACACGATCCTCGTCGGCAACATCGCCACGCTCGCCATGAACGTCGGCATCTACGCGAAGATGCCCTACCATCCGGTGAAGGACCTGACGCCGATCATGCGCACCGTGGCGGTGGACTACGTGATGGTGGTGCATCCGTCGGTTCCGGCGCGCAACGTGCAGGAGCTCGTCGCCTACGCCAGGGCGAACCCGGGGAAGCTCACCTACGGCTCGGCGGGCAGCGGCAGCGCGCCGCACCTCTCGACCGAGCTCTTCAAGCTGCGCGCCGGCATCGACATCCTCCACGTCCCGTTCAAAGGCGGCGGACCGATGATGACCGACCTGCTCGGCGGCCAGATCCAGCTCGGCATCGGCGACCAGGCGAACCTGATGCCGCACGCGAAGAGCGGCAGGCTGCGCGCGCTCGCCGTCGGCACGCTCACCCGCTCGGCCGTGTATCCGGACCTGCCGACGATCGCCGAGTCGGGCTTTCCGGAATTCGAGGCGCGCGCCTGGCAGGGGATCGCCGGCCCCGCGGGATTACCGCATCAGATCGTCAATCGGCTGCATGCCGCCTTCGCCAGGGCGATGGCGATGCCCGAGGTACGCCAGCGGCTCCTGGAGGGCGGCCTCGATCCAGTGGTCAGCACCCCGGAGGAGTTCGGCGAATTCATCCGCGCCGAGATCGCCAAGTGGTCGAAGGTGGCGAAAGACGTCGGCGCGCGGGTCGATTGACCGCCAGGACTTTCTCTAGTTGGCCTTGATCCCGGCCTTGCGGATCACCTCGCCCCAGCGCGGCGTGTCGCGCCGGATGACCTCGCCGAACTCCTCCGGGCTGGTGCCGGTCGCGAGCAGGCCGAATTTCAGCATCTGCTCCCGGCCCTCGGGCGACTGGATCAGCTTGTTGATCTCCGCGCTCATGCGCTCGACGATCGCGCGCGGCGTGCCGGCGGGCGCATGGATGCCGTTCCAGCCGGCGATGTCGAGCGGATAGCCCAGCTCGGCGAAGGTCGGGAGGTCCGGCAGCAGCGGCCAGCGCTTCGGGCCGGTGACGGCGAGCGCGATCAGCCTGCCCGAGGCAACGTGGGGGCCGATCGTCGCCAGATCGTGAATGCCCGTCGTGGCGTGACCAGCCATGATGTCCTGCACCGCGGGCGCCGCGCCCTTGTAAGGAACGTGCACCATGTCGATGGCTGCGGCCCCCTTCAGCATCTCGCCGTAGATCTGCGAGGTCGAGCCGGAGCCGAAGGAGGCGAAGCTCGCCTTGCCGGCGTTCGCTCTTGCGTACGCGATGAAATCCCTGAGCGAGCGCACGTTGAGCGACGCCGGCACGACCATTGCAAGCACGGTGAGCCCGAGCTGCGTGACCGGCGTCAGGTCGCGCTGGCCGTCGTAGGGCAGCTGCTCGACGATATGCGGGCTGATCGAGATGTTGGAGACGTTGGTGTACACGAACGTATAGCCGTCGGGCGGCGAGTTCTTCGCCGCCTGGATGCCGACGCTGCCTTGCGCGCCAGCGCGATTCTCGATGATCAAGGGCTGCCCGAGCGCCGGCGCGAGCTTCTCCGCCATCCAGCGCGACACGATGTCGGTCTGGCCGCCCGGCGGGTACGGCGCGATGAGCTTGACGGGCTTGTGCGGCCAGTCCTGCGCCGCGGCGAGCGCCGGAAGCAGTGCCGCGAACAGTGCGAGGATGACGCGCTGCATGCTTGCTCCTTTCGCTTTGACGCGCTCCAATGCCAAACCTAGCATGTACAGGCCTGTCGAAGTAAGGCGTCCGGGACAGTGCTGACCGCTAACCCGCGGTCCACCACCTTCCGCGTCGACCATGTCGGCAGCCTTTTGCGCCCGCAGGCGCTCAAGGAAGCGTTCCGCCAGTGCGCGCTTAACCGGATCTCCGCGAAGGACCTTCGCGCCTCCCAGGACGCGGCGATCCGCGAGGTCGTCGCGAAGCAGGAAGCCCTCGGCCTGCCGGTCGTCACCGACGGCGAATTCCGCCGTCTCAACTGGCAGGTGAGCTTCTCCGAGGTGCAAGGCTGGGACTTGTGGAGCGGCTCATGGAAGAAGTTTCTGCAGAACCCGGGGGACAAGGCGGCGCACGAGACACCTCTGCAGAAGGGGGACGACGCGGTGGTTTCGTTCCGGGTTCCCGCCACGGCGCGTTTGCGGCTGATCGAGAACTTCCCGCTCGCCGAGTACCGGTTTCTCAGCTCGATTGCGCGCGGCGCGGTCAAGATCACGCTGATGGGGCCCGACCGGGTGGCGCAGATGTGCGACCTCGAGAACTCAAGAGCGATTTATCAGGACAGCCAAGCTTTTCTCGACGACGTGGTGCGCATCCAGCGGCAGATGGTGCAGGAGCTCGTCGGGGAAGGCTGCGGCTACGTGCAGATCGACGAGCCGAGCTACACCGGCTACGTCGACCCGCCGACCCTCGAGCGCATGCGCGCGCGCGGCGAGGACCCGCTGCAGAACCTGCGCCGCGCGATCGCCGCCGACAACGCGGTGATCGACGGGCTGAAGGGCAAGGCGGTCTTCGGCCTGCACATCTGCCGCGGCAATCGCGCCAGCATGTGGCACCGCGAAGGCAAATACGACGCCATCGCCGAGACGCTGTTCGGCGGCCTGAACTATGACCGGCTGCTGCTCGAATACGACACCGAACGCGCCGGCGGCTTTGAGCCGCTGCGCTTCGTGCCGCGCGGGGTCATGATCGTCCTCGGATTACTCACCACCAAGGTCGGAAAAGTCGAGAGCGTGGACGAATTGCGCCGCCGCATCGACGGCGCGGCGCGCTTCGCCCCGCTCGAGCAGCTCGCGCTCAGCCCGCAGTGCGGGTTCGCCTCCGGCATCGGCGGCAACCTGCTCACCGAGGACGAGCAGTGGCGCAAGCTCGAGGTCATGCTAGAGACCGCGCGGCGCGTCTGGGATTAGGCTTTTCGGCCTTACTCCTGTCGGATACCCGCGTCCCTGATCACCTGCGCCCAGCGTTGCAGCTCGTTCGCGATCATCCTGCGGAACTCCTCGGGCGTATTGGGAGCGGGTTCCAGCGCGCCCGCAGCGAGACGCTCGCGCATATCGGGAGAGGCGATTGCCCGGGTGAGCTCCGCGTGAAGGCGCTGCAACACCGGCTTGGGCGTGCCGCCGACCGACATGACGCTATACCAGTTGGTGACCTCAACGCCGCTCACCCCGCTCTCGGCGAAAGTCGGGACATCGGGCAGCAGCGCCGTGCGCTTTGCCGCGGCCGAGGCGAGGATCCTGAGCCGCCCTGCCTTCACCAGCGCCAGCGCCGGCGGCGCAGAGCTCATCGACGACTGGATCTGACCGCTCACCACATCGGCCACGGAAGCGCCCGCGCTTTTGTAAGGTACGTGCGTGAGGTTGAGCCCCGCACGCAGCTTGAAGAGCTCGCCGGACAGATGGGTGCCGCTGCCGTTGCCCGCCGAACCGATGTTGATCGCGCCGGGCTGCGCCCTCGCCGCGGCGATGAACTCCTTGAGGCTGCCCGCATAGGGCAGCGCCGGATTCACCACCAGCAGATACGGCGTTTCCGCCACGACCGTGATCGGGTCGAAATCCTTGAGCGGGTCGTACTTGGTGTTCTTGTAGAAAGCCGGATTGATCGTGAACCCTGAGTCGGCGAGCAGCAGCGTGTAGCCGTCGGGGGCTGCCCGGGCAGCGAGCTCGGTACCCAGCAGCGAAGCTGCGCCCGGGCGGTTCTCCACCACCACGGTCTGGCCCATCTGCTCGGTGAGCTTCTGGCCCACGAGGCGTCCGACGTAGTCGGAGCCTCCGCCTGCGCCGAACGGCACGATCAGCCGGATCGGTTTGCTGGGATAGTCCTGCGCGGACGCGCTCGACACGAGCAGCGACGTTGCGATCGCGACGGCAAGACGAGTTCTCATGTCAGTGCTCTCCCCGCAGTCTCACGGCGAATCGCGCGTATGGCTTTTTCGATGTCGTCCTCATTGTTGAAGAAGCTCATCGACAGCCTGAGGGCGCCGTCCTTGACGTTGACGACGATACGGTGCTTCTCGCGCAGCCGCGCCATGATGCCGGCGGCATCCGGGGCAAGCACGTTGACGATCTGGGCGCGCTCTTCCCATGCATCCGGCGTAGCCGTTTCGAGGCCGGCCGCCTTGAGCTGGCGCAGGCACGCCGTGGTAAGGCTGCGCACGCGCTCCTCGATGTGCCGCAAGCCGATCGACTGGAGGAATTCTGCGCCGGCGTGAAGAACCCGCACGCCGAGAAAATTCGGATTGCCGCCTTCGAAGCGGTGGGCGGTGCGCACGTAGTCGAACTGGCTGTCGACAGGCGCACGTACCTTCACGAAGGGCGTCTTGACCTCATCTACCAGGTCCTCGCGGCAGTAGACGATCCCCGACCCGGTCAGCCCGAACAGGCCCTTGTGGCCGCCGATCGCAACGATGTCGGCGCCGAGCGCGCTCAACGGCGCGGCGAGGATGCCGGCGGCTTGCACGCCGTCGACCACGAGCCGGATCCCGCGCTGCCGGCAGATCCGGCCCAACCCGGGGAGGTCGACGCGATAGCCGTTGCCATAGGTAACGTACGCGGTCGATACCACGCGCGTGCGGTGATCCATTCGCTCCTCGAAAGCATCCGGCGGCAGCCGCCCGCGGCGGTGCTTTGCATAGCGAATCTCCACCCCTTTCGCTTCCCAGTGCTTCCAGACCCAGAGGTTCGCCGGGTGCTCCATGTCGGTAAGCACGACGTTGTCGCCGGGCCTCAAGTCGAACGCGTGGGCCGCGATGTTCAGACCTTCGGTGGTATTTTTCGTGAACGCGATTTCCGCCGGCTTCGCGCCGAGGAGCTGCGCCAGCAAAGCGCGTGTCTCGGCGATATTGGCCGCCGCCCAGGCGCCCGCGCCGGCATTCTCGTAGACGTCGCGGATGTATTCCTGCAGCGCGCGCTCCTGGCAGCGCGGCGCAACCGTCTTGCGCGCAACGTCGAGGTAAGTCCAGCGGGCGAGCGTCGGAAATTCCTCTCGCAGCGCTTTCCAGTCCGGCTGGCCGTCCAGGCGGTGGAGACGAATCTGCGGCATTGCGCATATTATTCCAATACATGACTCGAACCGTGCGTGCACCGCGCGGCACGCAGATCTCCGCGAAGAGCTGGCTCACCGAGGCGGCGCTGCGCATGCTGATGAACAACCTCGATCCCGAGGTCGCGGAGCGGCCGGAGGACCTGGTGGTCTACGGCGGCATCGGCAAGGCGGCACGCAACTGGGCGTGTTTTGATGCCATCGTCGAATCCCTCAAAGAGCTGGAGCTGGACCAAAGCCTGCTCGTTCAATCCGGCAAGCCGGTCGGCGTCCTCAAGACTCATCCCGATGCGCCGCGAGTGCTCATCGCGAACTCCAACCTGGTGCCCAACTGGGCGAGCTGGGAGCACTTCAATGAGCTCGATCGCAAAGGCCTGATGATGTACGGCCAGATGACCGCCGGCTCGTGGATCTACATCGGCAGCCAGGGCATCGTGCAGGGCACCTACGAAACCTTCGCTGAAGCCGGCCGCCAGCACTACGGCGGCGACTGGTCGGGCAAATGGATCCTCACCGCCGGCCTCGGCGGCATGGGCGGCGCGCAGCCGCTCGCCGCGACCATGGCGGGCGCCTCGATGCTCGCGATCGAATGCGACCCGAGCCGGATCGAAATGCGCTTGAAGTCCGGATATCTCGATGCCCAGGCGCGGACCATCGATGAGGCGGCCAAGATCATCGGCGAAGCAGGAAAACCCGTGTCCGTCGGCCTGCTCGGCAACGCCGCCGAGTTGATTCCTCAGCTCCTGCAGAAAGCGAAGACGACGCGCTTCCAGCCGGCGCTGGTCACCGACCAGACCTCGGCGCACGACCCGGCCAACGGCTACCTGCCCGAGCACTGGTCGCTCGAGAAGTGGCAAGACCTGCGAAAGCGTGAACCGGACGAGGTTGCGTTGTCGGCGCGCGAGTCGATCGCCAATCATGTGCAGGCGATCCTGCAGTTCAAGGCGATGGGAATTCCCTGCGTCGACTACGGCAACAACCTCCGCCAGGAGGCCAGGAACGCCGGCGTGAAGAACGCCTTCGACTATCCGGGTTTCGTGCCCGCCTATATCCGGCCGCTGTTCTGCGTCGGCAAGGGACCGTTCCGCTGGGCGGCGCTCTCGGGCGATGCGCAGGACATCGCGAAGACCGACGACAAGATTCGTGAACTGTTTCTCGAAGATAAAGCGTTACAGCGCTGGCTCGAGCTTGCGAGCAGGAAAATAAAATTCCAGGGCCTGCCGGCACGGATCTGCTGGCTCGGCCTCGGCCAGCGCCACGTCGCCGGGCTCGCCTTCAACGAGATGGTGCGCACCGGCGAGCTGAAGGCCCCGATCGTCATCGGCCGCGACCATCTCGACGCCGGCTCGGTGGCGAGCCCGAACCGCGAGACCGAGGCGATGCGCGACGGCACCGACGCGGTCTCCGATTGGCCTTTGCTTAATCTGATGTTGAATACCGCGTCGGGCGCCACCTGGGTCTCGTTCCATCACGGCGGCGGCGTCGGCATGGGCTACTCGCAGCACGCCGGCATGGTGATCGTCTGCGACGGCACGGACGCCGCCGCGAAGCGCATCGAGCGCGTGCTGTGGAACGACCCGGCGAGCGGCGTGATGCGGCATGCCGACGCGGGCTACGAGGAGGCCATCGCCTGCGCGAAGGACAAGGGTCTGGATCTGCCGATGTTCCGCCGATGAAGATCGGGAAAGATCAGCTCGGATTGAAGGCCCTGCGCCGTATTGCCAGGGAAGGCCCAAAGCTGGAGCTCGACCCGGCGTGCCTGCCGCGGCTGCGCGCCGCCTTCGAATCGGTCGAGCGCATCGTCGCCTCGGGCAAACCCGCTTACGGCATCAATACCGGCTTCGGCCGGCTCTCCCAGACGCGCATTCCCGCGGAGGAGCTCGAGCGGCTGCAGAGCAACATCGTGCTTTCGCACGCCGCCGGCACCGGGCCCCTGCTCGATGACGCGACCGTGCGGCTAGTCCTCGCGCTCAAGATCGTCGCACTCGCCGCCGGGTTTTCCGGAGTGAGGCCAATGCTCGTGGAACGGCTGCTGGCTCTCTACAACGCCGGCATCTATCCCTGCATCCCTGCGAAAGGCTCGGTCGGCGCCTCTGGCGACCTCGCGCCCCTCGCCCACCTGTCGCTCGCGCTCCTCGGCATCGGGGATGTGCAGGTAAGAGGGAAACAGACGACCGCGGCGGACGCTCTGCGCAACACCTCCCTGCAGCCGATCAAGCTCGCCCCCAAGGAAGGGCTCGCGCTGCTGAACGGCACGCAGGTCTCGACCGCGCTCGCGCTCAAGGGGCTTTTCTCGATCGAGGATGTTTTCGCCGCCGCCGTCGCCGCCGGCAGCCTCTCGCTCGACGCCGCCGCGGGCAGCGATACGCCATTCGACGCGCGCATTCACGCGCTGCGCGGACAGGCTGGCCAGCAGGAAGTCGCGCGCTGCTACGCCGCGCTGCTCGCGGACAGCGAGATCCGCCGCTCGCACCTGGAGAACGATCCGCGCGTGCAGGATCCGTACAGCCTGCGCTGCCAGCCGCAGGTGATGGGCGCCTGCCTCGACCAGATGCGCCACGCGGCGCGCATCTTCGAGATCGAAGCAAACGCGGTGACCGACAATCCCCTGGTCTTTCACGACAAGGATGAAGTCCTTTCCGGCGGCAACTTCCACGCCGAGCCGATCGCGCTCGCCGCGGATTCGCTCGCGCTGGCGATCGCCGAGATCGGCGCGCTGTCGGAGCGGCGCATCGCGCTGCTGATCGACAGCACGCTCTCCGGCCTGCCGCCGTTTCTGGTCGAGCACGGCGGCGTCAACTCGGGATTCATGGTGGCGCAGGTGACCGCCGCGGCGCTGGCGAGCGAGAACAAGTCGCTCGCGCACCCGGCGAGCGTCGACAGCCTGCCGACCTCGGCGAACCAGGAGGATCACGTCGCCATGGCGACCTTCGCCGCGCGGCGGCTTGCAGACATGGCCTCCAACAGCGCCGGCATCGTCGCCATCGAGCTGCTCGCCGCGGCGCAGGGCATCGATTTCCGCGCGCCGCTCAAGACTTCGCTGCGCCTGCAGGAGCTCCATGCGCTCCTCCGCTCACGCGTCGGTTTCTACGACCATGACCGCTATTTCGCCCCCGACATCACCGCGATCCAGGCGCTGGTCGAGACGGGCGCGTTTCACCGCTTCACGCCCGGGTTGTTTTCCTCGTGGTGATGGAGCTCTACCGCTTTCGCGCCGGGCGCACGCCGCTTCTCGTATCGATGCCGCATACCGGCACCCACGTGCCCGAGTGGCTCGCGCCGCGCCTGACGCGCGCCGCCAAGGCGCTGCCGGATACCGATTGGCACCTGGAGCCGCTCTACGATTTCCTCGATGATCTGGGCGCGTCGGTGCTGGTCGCCACCCATTCGCGCTACGTCGTCGACCTCAACCGACCGCCGGATAGCGCCAACCTCTATCCGGGCCAGGACACCACCGGCGTCGTGCCGCTCGACACTTTCCACAGAGATCCGCTCTACCTGCCCGGCTTCCCGCCTTCGGAAGAAGAGACACGTTCGAGAGTCGAGCAATATTGGAAGCCTTACCACGCGAAGCTCGGCGAGGAGCTCGCAAGGCTGAAACAACAGTGCGGCCATGCCCTGCTCTGGGACGCGCATTCGATCCTCTCGGTGCTGCCGCGCTTCTTCGCCGGCAATCTGCCCGACTTCAATCTCGGCACGGCCGGCGGAAAATCCTGCGGTCCGGGACTGGGAGAAGCGCTATTCGAGAAGATCTCCGGATACAGCAAAGTCCTGAACGGCCGCTTCAGGGGCGGCTATATCACCCGAACTTACGGCGACCCGGCGAACAAGGTGCATGCGGTCCAGCTCGAGCTGTCGGAAGCGATCTTCATGGAGGAGAAAACGCCGTTCCGCTTCCGCGAAGACAGGGCGCGCAAGGTGCGGCCTTATCTCAGAAAGCTTTTGGAAGAGATGTTGGGGTTCGCGCCGATGGCGTAGGCGAGCTCGGCCGGGCTGCCGATCTCCCAGAAGGCGAGATCGGCCTGCTTGCCCGGCTCGAGCGTGCCGTGGCTCGCTTGCAGCCCCAGCGCACGCGCGGCGTTGCGCGTCATGCCGGCGAGCGCTTCTTCCGGCGTCAGCCGGAAAAGCGTGCAGGCCATGTTGAGCACCAGCAACGGCGAGCTCAGCGGCGAGCTGCCCGGATTGTGGTCGGTGGCGAGCGCGATGGGCACGCCGTGGCGGCGCAGCGCATCGATCGGCGGCAGCTGTTTTTCCTTGAGGAAGTAAAAGGCGCCCGGAAGCAGGACAGCCACGGTACCGGCGCCTTTCATTGCTGCGATCCCGTCTTCGCTGCTGAACTCGATGTGATCGGCCGAAAGCGCTTGGTGCCGCGCGGCGAGCGCCGCGCCGCCGAGATCGGACAGCTGATCGGCGTGCAGCTTGACCGGCAGGCCGAGCGCCTCCGCCTTCTCGAACACCCGCCGCGTCTGCTTGGGAGTGAAAGCAATCCGCTCGCAGAACGCATCGACCGCATCGACCAGCTTTTCCCGGGTTGCGGCGGCAAGCACGTCCTCGCAGACAAACTCGATGTACTCGTCCGCACGCCCCTTGTACTCCTCGGGCAGCGCATGCGCGCCGAGAAAAGTTGTCTTGACGGTCAAGCCAGACAGGCGGCGCGCAGCGCGCAGCATCCTGAGCTCGGTATCGCGGTCCAGGCCGTAGCCGGATTTGATCTCGATCACCGTTGCGCCTTCCGCTCGCCAGTGCCGCAGGCGCCTTTCTGCAAGATTGAACAGCTCATCCTCGGTCGCGCTACGGGTAGCGCGTACGGTAGACAGGATCCCGCCGCCGGAGCGCGCGATCTCCTCATACGTTGCGCCTTTGAGGCGCTGCTCGAACTCGTGCGCACGGTCGCCGGCGTAGACGAGGTGCGTGTGGCAATCGATGAGACCGGGCGTGATCCACGCGCCGCGTGCATCGTGCTCCTCGCGCGCCTCCCCGCGCCATTCGGATCGGGGCCCGATCCAGGAAATGCGGGCCCCGGTGGTTGCTATGGCTGCGTCTTTGATCGCACCGTAACCTGCGCCCTCGCGCATCGTGGCGAGGTTGGCGTTGAGGAAGACGGCGTCGTGCATGCCGCTATGATAGCGGGGTGAAGAAGTACCTCGCGCGCGATGCGCTGCTGCCTCAGGGTTGGGCGCGCGATGTCGTCATCTCGGTGGATGACGGCAACATCACCGGGGTCAAGACGAACGCCAGCGGCGGCGAAACTCTCGCCGGACCGGTGCTGCCCGGCATGGCGAACCTGCATTCGCACGCCTTCCAGCGCGCCATGGCCGGCCTGACCGAGATGCGCGGGCCGGGCGACGACGACTTCTGGACCTGGCGCGAGCTGATGTACCGCTTCGTCGAGCGGGTGACGCCCGGGCTGGCGAAGGCGGTCGCCACCCAGGTCTACCTCGAGATGCTCGCGCACGGGTATACCGCGGTCGCGGAGTTCCATTACGTGCATCACCCGCGCGGCATGCTCATGAGCCATCTCGACGCCGCTTGCGACACCGGCATCGCGATCACGCTATTGCCTTCGCTCTACACCTGGTCAGGCTTCGGCCGCGAGCCGCTACAACCCCGGCAGAAGCGCTTTTCCAGCGGCGTGGGGGAGATCTTGTCGTTGTTGGAGCATGCACGGCCGCACGTTTCCCCCGAAACAAACCTGGGCGTAGCGCCGCACTCGCTGCGCGCAGTCGACCCGCAGGCGCTGAAGGAGCTGGTCGCCGCCGTGCCCGCCGACGCGCCGGTCCACATCCATGCCGCCGAGCAGACCAAGGAAGTCGACGAGTGCAGGGCGGCGCTCGGCAAGCGGCCGGTGGAATGGCTGCTTTCCGAAATGCCCATCGACAAGCGTTGGTGCGTGGTGCATGCCACTCACGTCACCGACGAGGAAACGCGGGCGCTCGCGGCAAGCGGCGCGGTCGCAGGCTTGTGCCCGACCACGGAGGGCAATCTCGGCGACGGCATCTTCCCGCTTGCGGAGTACCGCGCCTCGCGCGGGCGCTACGGCATCGGCGGCGACAGCCATGTCTCTCGCGACCCGGCCGAGGAGTTGCGGCTCCTGGAGTATTTTCAGCGCGTGAGCGCGCGAAAGCGCAATCTGATCACTTCTGAAGCTTCAAAGGCAGTCGGAACCACGCTGTGGCTCGAAGCTGCAGCCGGCGGCGCGCAGGCGCTCGGCCGGCGCATGGGCGCGCTTGCTCCCGGCATGCGCGCCGACCTGGTGGTGCTCGATAAAGAGGATCTGGACCTTGCCGGGCGCAGCGGCGACGCGATCGCGAATGCATTCGTTTTTTCGGGCGCCCGATCGCTGGTGCGCGACGTCATGGTCGCTGGCCGGTGGGTCGTGCGGCAGAAGCACCACCCCAAGGCTCGAGCCGCGGCCTCCGCCTACAAGCGGGCGCTGAAGGAACTACTCGCTTAATTCGGGGCGACTGCGAAAGTGTTCGAGCGCCTCCGGGTTGGCGAGCGCCTCCCGGTTGCTCACCGCTCGCCCATGCACCACATCGCGCACCGCGAGCTCGACGATCTTGCCGCTCTTGGTGCGCGGGATGTCGGCGACCTCCAGGATCTTTGCGGGCACGTGGCGCGGAGTGGTGTTCTCGCGAATCTTCAGTTTTATGCGGGAGATCAACTGGTCGCTAAACGCGACGCCTTCCTTCAACTTGACGAACAGCACCACGCGCACGTCGCCCTGCCAGTCCTGGCCGATGACCAGCGACTCGACCACCTCGTCGAGGCCTTCGACCTGGCGGTAGATTTCGGCAGTGCCGATGCGCACGCCGCCGGGATTCAGCACCGCGTCCGAGCGGCCGTAGATCACGATGCCGCCGTGTTCGGTCTCCTCGCACCAGTCGCCGTGGCGCCAGACGTTCGGGTACTTCTCGAAGTACGCGGCACGGTATTTCGCGCCGTCGGGATCGTTCCAGAAACCCACCGGCATCGACGGGAACGGTCTGGTGCAGACGAGCTCACCCTTGTCCCCCTTCACGGGCTTGCCATGCTCGTCGAAGACCTCCACGGCCATGCCCAGGCCCTTGGCCTGGATCTCGCCGCGCCACACCGGTCCGATCGGGTTGCCGAGCACGAAGCACGAGACGATGTCGGTTCCGCCCGAGATCGATGACAGGCACACGTCGTCCTTGACGCTGGCGTAGATGTAATCGAAGCCCTCGGGGGCGAGCGGCGAGCCGGTGGAGAGGATCGCGCGCAGCTTCTCCAGGCGATGGGTGTCCTTCGGCCTGAGGCCGGTCTTGGCGACGGCGTCGATGAACTTGGCCGAGGTGCCGAAGTGAGTCATGCCCTCGGCGTCGGCGAAATCGAATAGCACCTTGCCGCGGCCGACGAAGGGCGAGCCGTCGTAGAGCAGCAGCGTCGCCTCAGAGGCGAGGCCCGACACCAGCCAGTTCCACATCATCCAGCCGAGCGTGGTGAAGTAGAACAGGCGGTCGCCCGGCCTGACGTCGGTCTGAAGGCGGTGCTCCTTCAGGTGCTGGAGCAGCGCGCCGCCGGTGCCGTGCACGATGCACTTGGGCACGCCGGTGGTGCCGGAGGAGTACAAGATGTAGAGCGGGTGGTTGAACGCGACCGGTTCGAACTCTATTTCCCCCGCGTCGAACGGCTCGAGGAAGTCGTACAGCGGGGTGCCGGCGCTCGCCGGCGCGCCGAGGTAGTCGACCACCACGCATTCCTCGACGCTCGGCAGGCGCTCGAGCACCTGGCTCGCCTTCTCCTGCGAGTCGAACTCCCTGCCGCCGTAGAGGTAGCCGTCGGCGCAGAACAGCACCTTGGGCTCGATCTGGCCGAAGCGGTCGAGCACCCCCTGCACGCCGAAATCGGGTGAGCAGCTCGACCACACCGCGCCCAGGCTCGCGCTGGCGAGCAGCGCGGCGGTCCCTTCGGGGATGTTCGGAAGATACCCGGCCACCCGGTCGCCCTTCTTCACCCCCGCGTCGGCGAGCGCCTGGGCCATGCGCGATACCAGGTGATGAAGATTTTGATGACTGAGTCTTCTCTTGATCCTGTCCTCGCCCCAGAAAACGATCGCCTCCGAGGGGCCGCGGCTGCGCAGCAGGTTCGCCGCGTAGTTCAGCTTGCCCCCGGGAAACCATTTCGCGCCCGGCATGCGGTCCGCATCGATGAGTGTCTGGGCGCCCTTCTCGCCTCGCACGGCGCAGAAGTCCCACAGCAGGTTCCAGAACTCCGCGCTCGACTCGACCGACCAGCGGTGCAGCTCCTGGTAGCTCGACTTGCGCGCGAGCTTCATGAAGCGCGCGAGCTCGCTAGCCGCGGCGCGCTCGGGCGACGGCGTCCAGAGGGGTGTTACCGGCTCATTTACCCCATTAATGCGCGGATCCTTTGAGGGATGCGCAGCGGCTTCTGCGCGGCGTTGAGGAACACCACCGTCGCCGCGCCGTCGGCATGTACTTCGTCATTCAAGAGCAGTTCGTAAAAGGTCCCGACGCTCGACGCGCCCGGCGCGCCGGCGAACACCTTGACCTCGACCGTGCCGGGATAGTTGATCGGCCTGCGGAAGTTGCACGAGGCGTTGACGATGACGATGCTCATCGTGCTCCACGCCTCCGCCTGCGGCACCAGCGACTCGAACCAGGCGATGCGCGCCTGCTCCATATAGCGGAAGTACACCGTGTTGTTGACGTGCCCCATCGCGTCCATGTCGCCCCAGCGGACCGCAATACGCTCGACATGCACGAGCTTGCGGGGTTCAGCGATGGTCAATTGCACGCGTTGGCAAGATAAGCTATGAAGTTACCATGACTCGCAGGCGAATCCGCTTAGCCGGGCAAGACTCCCATCCTGCCAAGGTTGAAGCCTGCCGGCTTGGCATCTCGCTGCCGGAGCTCTTTCGCCGCTCGCCTTGGATGCGCTATACAGGCATGGTTGGCTCGCGCGACTGTAAGTCGAGACGCCGCCTCGATGACATCATTTACGGCCCGAAGAATTGAGGCGTAGGGTCCAGACACCGCCATGCCGCGCGAATCGATGCAGTACGACGTCGTGGTGGTCGGCGGCGGCCCGGCGGGACTCGCCGCCGCGATCCGCCTCAAGCAGCGCGCCGCCGAGCGCACGGTATGCCTGCTCGAGAAAGGCTCCGAGATCGGCGCCCACATCCTCTCGGGCGCGGTGATGGACCCGCGCGCGCTCGCCGAGCTGATCCCCGGCTGGAAGGAGAAGGGCGCGCCGCTCAATACGCCGGTGAGCGAGGATCGCTTCCTGTTTCTTACGGAAAAATCATCCCTGAAAACCCCGGGTTTCATGCTGCCCGCCTGCTTCAAGAACCACGGCAACTACGTGGTCAGCCTCGGCAACGTCTGCCGCTGGCTGGGCAAGCAGGCCGAGGCGCTGGGCGTAGAGATTTTTCCCGGCTTTGCGGCAGCCGAGGTTCTCTACGAAAAAAACTCAGTCAAGGGCGTGGCTACCGGCGACCTGGGCGTCAACCGCAAGGGCGAGAAGACCGGGGCCTTCCAGCCGGGGATGGAGCTGCACGGCAAGTACACGCTGTTCGCCGAGGGCTGCCGCGGCCATCTCGGCCGCCAGCTCGAGGCCAGGTTCGGCCTGCGCGACGGCGCCGACCCCCAGGTGTACGGCATCGGCCTGAAGGAGCTGTGGGAAGTGCAGCCCGCTCGCCACCAGCCCGGCCTGGTCCTGCACACCGCCGGCTGGCCGCTCGATTCCGGCACCTATGGCGGCTCGTTCCTCTATCACATGGAGGAGCGGATGGTGGCCGTGGGCTTCGTCGTCGGGCTGGGCTACGAGAACCCCTACCTCTCGCCCTACGAGGAATTCCAGCGCTTCAAGACCCACCCGGAGATCCGGAAGATCTTAGAAGGCGCGAAGCGCCTTTCCTACGGCGCGCGCGCCATTACTGCCGGCGGCTTGCAGTCTCTTCCGAAGCTCGTCTTTCCCGGCGGCGCGCTGATCGGCGACGAAGCCGGCTTCCTCAATGCCTCGCGCATCAAGGGCAGCCACTGCGCGATCAAATCGGCGATGCTCGCCGCCGACGCCGCGCACGACGCGCTCGCCGCCGGCCGCGGCGGCGACGAGCTCGCCGCGTATCCCGCGGCCTTCAGGGCGAGCTGGCTGCACGACGAGCTGCACCGCGCGCGCAACTTCAAGCCGTGGATGTCGAAGGGGCTGTATACCGGAACCCTGATGGTCGGCATCGACCAGGTGCTGTTCCGCGGCAAGGCGCCCTGGACTTTGCATCACAAAGGAGCAGACGCCGAGCAAACGCGACCCGCGGCAGAGTTTTCCCCCATTGCTTATCCAAAGCCCGACGGAATCCTGACCTTCGACCGGCTGTCCTCGGTGTTCGTCTCGAACACCAACCACAACGAGGATCAGCCGGTGCACTTGACGTTAAAAGACAAAACAATTTCCATAAAAACGAATTTCTCTGTTTATGCCGGCCTCGAAGCCCGCTATTGCCCGGCGGGGGTCTACGAGTTCGTGGATGTCGAAACGAAGCCGCGGCTGCAGATCAACGCGCAGAACTGCGTGCACTGCAAGACCTGCGACATCAAGGACCCGCTGCAGAACATCGTCTGGGTCGCGCCGGAGGGCGGCGGCGGGCCGAACTACACGAATATGTAGGCTGGCAGAAGGTCTCGGTTCGCGAGCCGCACCAGGTCAATCCGGCATCATGCAGGGAACGACCTGGCGGCTATGGCGGCGGTAGATGCGAAAATCCGCGTCCGTCGTGAGGATGACGGAATCGGACAGTGCTTCCGTCATGCGGACCAGGCAGGCATCGGCCAGGCTCATCGGCACGTCGGCGTACTTCTGCAGGAGTTTGAGCACCGGCTCCATCTGCTCCGCAAGGTCGAACGCGACGCGCAACGAGCGGCGGCGCAGCAGCGCCCGCAGCGCCGGAGCGCCACGCGCGCCGAGCAGATGGAATGCCTCGGATAGTACCGCTTCACAGGTACTCCAGGGCGGCGCGAGGCTTGGGGCTTGCGCCACGGCCCATTGGTGATGAGCGTCCCGGCGGCTGAGCAGCGCCAGGACGAAACCGGCGTCAACGAGAACGCTTGCGGCCATAGCCCGTGGCCCGCAGGTAACGCTTCTTCCTTGCGCTCAGGTCCGCCGGCAGGCCGTCCACCGACCCGACCAGATCCGCGATGGCGTACGGCGGCGCGGTTGCTTCCCGCGCCGCTCCCGAAGCGCGCTGCAAGCGCTCCCGAACGACGTCGGACTTCGAGATCTTGCGGCCGCGCGATTCCGCCTCGATGGCAGCGGCGAGGGGCTCGGGCAGGCGTACGGTGAGTGTTTTCATGCCGCGCGATCGTATTACATCGCTGCCATTGGCGCAAGACACGGACAAGCTCGCGGCCCGAATGCGGCGCAGGCACGACATCGAGCAGCGCTCCTGCGACACGGCTAGAATGTCGCCATGTCAGACAGGACTTTCGACCGCTTCGCGGACTTCTATCCGTTCTACCTGTCGCAGCACGCGGACCGCACCTGCCGGCGCCTGCATTTCGCCGGCACCACGGTTGGCCTGGTCGCCGCGCTGCACGCGCTCTCGACGCTGAACTTCTGGTGGCTGCTCGCCGGTATCGGCGCGGGCTACGCGTTCGCCTGGGTCGGGCACTTCTTCTTCGAGAAGAACCGCCCCGCCACCTTCAGCCACCCGCTCTACAGCTTGATGGGCGACTGGGTGATGTGGAAGGACATGCTCACCGGCAGGGTCGCGCTTTGAACGGCGGCCCATTCCATTTCTGGAGCTCGGCCGCGCCGTGGCTTTCGCTGATCGCCTTCGCCCTGGTAGTCGCGCTGCTGCGCGTGCGCCCGCACGAGCGCGCGACCTACCTGAACACGCTGTGGCTGTTCCTCGCCGGCATCGTCGGCGAGGCCTCGGCCTCGGTGATCTGGGCGCTCGATTTCCACGGCGCCGCGGCGACGGTGCACACCCTGTTCCGCTTCGTCTCGGCGATCGCGCTCATCCGGCTCGCGGGCTTCGCGGCGTTTCGCCTCCTCCTGCCCCTCGCCGGCAGCAGCCCGCCGCGCATCGTCGAGGACCTGGCGATCATCGGCGTGTACGTGATCTACGGCTTCGTCCAGCTGCGCGGCGCGGGCCTGGATCTGTCGAGCATCGTCACCACCTCGGCGATCCTCACCGCGGTGCTCGCGTTCGCGATGCAGGACACCCTCGGCAACGTGCTCGCCGGCATGGCGGTGCAGCTCGACAACTCGGTGCGCATCGGCGACTGGATCCGCGTCGACAACGTCAGCGGCCGGGTGCGCGACATCCGCTGGCGCTCGACGCTCATCGAGACGCGCAACTGGGAAACCGTGGTGATCCCGAACAGCATGCTGATGAAGGCGCGCGTCGAGATCCTCGGCCAGCGCGACGGCGCGCCGCTGCAGTGGCGCCGCATCCTCGACTTCATGGTCGACCCGGGCGTGCCGCCGGCGCGCGTGATCGCGATCGTCGACGACGAGATGCGCGAGCTGTCGATCCCGAACGTGGCGCGCACCCCGGCGCCGAGCTGCGTGCTGAAGGGCTTCGAGGAGGGTAACCTGCGCTACCAGCTGCGCTACTTCCTCACCGAGCTCCTGGAGGACGACCTCACCGACTCGATGGTGCGGGTGCACCTGTTCGCCTCGCTGCAGCGCGCCGGCATCCGCGTCGCCGAGCCGCAGCGCACGGTGCACGCGGTGAACCGCGACGAAGCGCACGCCGAAACCGTGCGCCGGCGCGAGCTCACGCGCCGGCTGCAGGCGCTCGGCAGCGTGGGGCTGTTCGGCGCGCTGTCGGGCGACGACAAGGCCGACATCGCCGAGCGGCTGCAATACGCGCCGTTCGCCCGCGGCGACATCATCACCAAGCAGGGCAACCAGGCGCACTGGCTCTACATCCTCGCCTACGGCGAGGCCGAGGTGCTGTTCGAGCCGGCGAACGGGATGCCGCGCGTTATCGGCACGGTGCGCGCCGGCGAGTTCTTCGGCGAGATGGCGCTGATCACCGGCGACGCCCGCTCCGCGACCGTGATCGCCAAGACCGACGTCGAGTGCTACCGCCTCGACCGCGCCTCGTTCCAGGAGCTGCTGCTCGGCCGGCCCGAGACCGCCGCCGAGATCAAGCGCGTGGTGGGCACGCGGAGCACCGACCTCGAGCAGGCGCGCCAGGCCTTCGCCAGCGCGCCGCCCGAGGCCGAGGCCGGCGTGCGCTTCGTGCAGCGCGTGCGCCGCTTCTTCGGCATGCGCAAATAACACGCTTCCCGAAGACCTCACCGAATCCTTCGAGCCCGTCACCGGCACCTCGGTGACCCTGCGGCCGCTGCGCCGCGAGGACCACGACATCGAGCATGCCTTCGTCTCGGGCCTGTCGCCCGAGACGCGCCACGACCGCCTGCTCGGCGGCGCCAGGGCCATCACCAGCGAATACATCGAAAGCCTCGTCACCGTCGACTACTCGCGCGACATGGCGCTCGCGGCCACCGCGATGCTCGACGGCGAGACCCTCATCGGCGTAGCGCGCTATGTCCTCGACACGAACAAGGAATCCGCGGAGTTCGCCATCGTGATCGCCGACGCCTGGCAGGGGCGCGGCATCGGCACCCGGCTGCTGCGCAAGCTCATCGACGTCGCGCGCCGCCGCGGCCTGAAGCGCCTCCACGGCGACATCCTCGCCATCAACCGGCCGATGCTCGGCCTCGTCGGCAAGCTCGGCTTCACCCTCGGCCGGCACGAAGACCCCACCCTCACCCGCGCCTCGCTCGACCTGCGCTAAGCTGGGCGCCCTGGGAAGCGTCGTCGCATCGAGGTCACCCACCCATGTACAAAGAAACGGGGACCGCACAGCCGTAGCGCCTGACTCGGAAAGCCCGGACCGCTAGGCGGCGAGGAACTGCTCCTCGGAAAGCGCGAGCACGCCCGCGGCGCCGTTGACCACGGTGTTGCGCAGCCCCGGGGCCTGGACCAGGACGTGGTCGGCGTAGAAGCGCGCGGTGGCGATCTTGGCCGAGTAGAAGGCCTTGTCGTCGGCCATTTTCTTCTCGGCCGCCAGCGCCGCGCGGGCCATCTGCCAGCCGCCCGCGACGATCCCCATGAGCTTCAGGAACGGCACCGCGCCGGCGAACTGGGCGCGGGGATCCTTCGCCCCGACGATGAAGTCGACGCAATCTTCCACCGCCTTCGCACCCTCGGAGAGGGCTTTGCGGATCTCCGGATGGTTGGCGAGCTGGGCGTCGAGCTTTTTCAGGTCGGCGAGCCACGCCTTCGCGGTGGCGCCGCCTTCGCGCGCGATCTTGCGGCCGACCAGGTCCATCGCCTGGATGCCGGTGGTGCCTTCGTAGATAGTGGTGATGCGCGCGTCGCGCAGGTATTGCGCGGCGCCGGTCTCCTCGACGAAGCCCATGCCGCCGTGGACCTGCACGCCGAGCGAGGCGACCTCGATGCCGGTCTCGGTGCACCAGCCTTTGACTACGGGGATCATCAGATCGACGAATGCCTGGTGGGTTTTTCGATCACTTCCCTTTTGGGCGAAATCCAGCGCGGCTGCGGTCGTATAGGCGAGCGCGCGCATCGCCTCGGCCTGCGATTTCATCAGCATCAACATGCGGCGCACGTCGGGGTGGCGGATGATCGGCACCGCCCCGCTCCCGCCCACCAGGTCGCGCCCCTGCAGCCGCTCCTTGGCGAACGCGAGCGCGCGCTGGAAGGCGCGCTCGGCGATCGCGACGCCCTCGAGGCCGACGACGAAGCGCGCAGCGTTCATCATGATGAACATGTATTCGAGACCGTGGTTCTCCTCGCCCACCAGGTAGCCGACGGCCTTGTCGTAGACCATCACCGCGGTGGGGCTGGCGTGGATGCCGAGCTTGTGCTCGATGGAGGCGCACTTGGCGGGGTTGCGCTTGCCCGGCGTGCCGTCCTTGTTCGGCACGAACTTCGGCACGATGAACAGCGAGATGCCCTTCACGCCTTCGGGCGCGTCGGGCGTGCGCGCGAGTACGAGGTGCACGATGTTCTCGGACATGTCGTGCTCGCCGTAGGTGATGAAGATCTTCTGGCCGGAGATCAGGTAGTGATCTGCGGATCTTTCGGCCTTCGTTCTGACCAGAGACAAGTCCGATCCGGCTTGCGGTTCGGTGAGGTTCATGGTCCCGGTCCACTTGCCCTCGACCATGCTCGGCAGGTAAGCCTTCTTGAGCGGTTCCGAGCCCCGCAGGACGAGTGCCTCGATCGCCCCCTGCGTCAGCATCGGGCACAGGGAGAAGCTCAGGTTCGCGCTCTTCCACATTTCCTGGACCGGCGTGGCGACGAGCTTCGGCAACCCCTGCCCGCCCCACTGCGCCTCCGACGGCAGCGCGTTCCAGCCGCCCTCGCAGAATTTCCTGTAGGCGTCGCGGAAACCCTTGGGCGTGCGCACCTCGCCGTCGGCGAATTTGGAGCCCTCCTGGTCACCGGAATAGTTAATCGGATCAAGCACCTCTGAAGCAAACTTAGAGGCTTCCTCGAGGATGGCGTCGACCGTATCCGGGGTCGCGTCCTGGTAGCCGGGCAGCTTCGCCACTTCGGCGAGACCGGCAAGCTCGTTCAGTACGAACCGCATGTCCTTCAGGGGCGCCTGGTAGCTCATTTCTTCAGCTCCTCGACGAGGGACGGCACCAGCTGGAAGAGATCCCCCACTACCCCGAAATCGGCCACCTGGAAGATCGGCGCCTCCTCGTCCTTGTTGATGGCGACGATGACGCGGCTGTCCTTCATGCCGGCCAGATGCTGGATCGCGCCGGAGATGCCGACCGCGACGTACAGGTCCGGGGCCACGATCTTGCCCGTCTGCCCGACCTGCCAGTCGTTGGGCACGAAGCCCGCGTCGACCGCGGCGCGCGAGGCGCCCATGGCGGCGCCGAGCTTGTCGGCGAGCGGCTCGAGCACCTTCTTGAAATTCTCGCCCGAAGCCATGCCGCGGCCGCCGGAGACGATGATCTTCGCCCCGGTGAGCTCCGGGCGCTCGGATTTCGCGACCTCCCTGCCGACGAACGCGGACAAGCCGGTGTCCGCTGGCGCCGTCACGGATTCGATGGGTGCCGAGTTGCCAAGAGCAACGGCATCGAAAGCCGTGGTGCGCACCGTGATCACCTTGATCGGGTCGCTCGACTTCACGGTGGCGAGAGCGTTGCCGGCGTAGATCGGGCGCACGAAGGTGTCCGCGCTCTCCACCGCGGAGATGTCCGAGATCTGCTGCACGTCGAGCAGCGCCGCGGCGCGCGGCATCACGTTCTTGCCGTTCGAGGTGGCCGGAGCGAGTAAGTGGGAATAGTTCTTTGCCAGACCCACGATCAGAGCGGCCACGTTCTCGGCCAGGAATTCCCCCAGGTGCGGCGCATCCGCCAATAAAACTTTGGAAACCTTGGAGATCGAAGCAGCGGCTTTCGCCGCCTCCGCCGCCCGGTACCCCGCGACGAGGACGTGGATGTCGGCGCCGAGCTTCTGCGCCGCGGCCACGGTATTGAGGGTCGCCTTCTTGACGCTCTTGTTGTCGTGCTCGGCGACGACCAGGACCGCCATGTCAGATCACCTTGGCGTCGTTGCGCAGCTTGTCGACCAGGGCCTTGACGTCGGCCACCTTGATTCCCGCCTTGCGCTTCGCGGGTTCCACGACTTTCAAGGTACTGAGTCTTGGGGAAACATCGACCCCGAGCCCCTCGGGCTTGAGCGTCTCGAGAGTCTTTTTCTTCGCCTTCATGATGTTCGGCAGGGTGACGTAGCGCGGCTCGTTCAGCCTCAGGTCGGTGGTGACCACCGCCGGCACCTTGATCGATATCGTCTCCAGGCCGCCGTCGACCTCGCGGGTAACTTCAGCTTTACCATCCTTTAAAAGAAGCTTGGAGGCAAAGGTGGCCTGAGGCCACCCCAGCAGCGCGGCGAGCATCTGGCCGGTCTGGTTGCAGTCGTCGTCGATCGCCTGCTTGCCCATGATGACGAGCCCTGGGGATTCCTTCTGCACCACCGCCTTCAGGAGCTTGGCCACGGCCAGCGGCTGCAGCTCGACCGGCGTCTCGACCAGGATGGCGCGGTCGGCGCCGATGGCCAGCGCAGTCCTCAGCGTTTCCTGGCAGGCCTGCGCGCCGCACGACACCACCACGATCTCGGTGGCCGCTCCCGCCTCCTTCAGGCGCACCGCCTCCTCCACCGCGATCTCGTCGAACGGGTTCATCGACATCTTCACGTTGGCGGTCTCGACGCCGCTGCCGTCGCCCTTGACGCGCACCTTGACGTTGAAATCGACGACGCGCTTGACGCTGACCAGGACTTTCATGGGAACGGGGAAATTATAATACCCACGTATGAGTGACCTGCCGCGCGACCCCTCCCTTCTTCCAGTCCGGTCCATGCGCGGGCGTGTTTCAAACGAGGAGTGGCAGGCGCGCGTCGACCTCGCCGCGTGCTATTGAAGCCCCTGGCAGGCCGCAGCGTCATCGTCACCGGCGCCGGCGGCGGGATCGGGCGCGATTTCGCGCTCGCCATGGCCGCCGCGGGCGCAAGCGTACTGGTCAACGACCTGGGCACCTCGGTCAAGGGCGAAGGCGAGGACGCCGGTCCGGCGCAGAAAGTGGTCGACGAGATCCGCGCCGCGGGAGGCACCGCGGTGGCGAGCACCGATAGCGTGGCGGAATGGGAATCGGCCAACAGAATAATCAGCATGGCCCTCGAGGCCTTCGGCCGGCTCGATGTCGTTGTCAACAACGCCGGAATCCTTCGCGACCGCTTCTTTTTCAACCTGTCGCCTGACGATTGGCGCGCGGTGATCGACGTGCACCTGAACGGCTCGTTCTACGTCTCGCGCGCCGCGGCGCCGCATTTCAAGTCGCAGCAGTCGGGCTGCTATGTGCACATGACCTCGACCTCGGGGCTGGTCGGCAACCTCGGCCAGGCGAACTACTCGGCGGCCAAGCTCGGCATCGTCGGCCTGTCGAAATCGATCGCGCTCGACATGGCGAAATACAACGTGCGCTCGAACTGCATCTCGCCCTTCGCCTGGAGCCGCATGATCGGCTCGATTCCCGCCGAGACCGACGACCAGAAGGCACGAGTGGAGAAGCTCAAGTCGATGGAAACCGCCAAGATCGCTCCTCTCGCGGTCTATCTCGCAAGCGACGCCGCACGCGAGGTTACTGGCCAGATCTTCGCGGTGCGCGCCAACGAGATCTTCCTCATGTCGCAGAGCCGGCCGCTGCGCTCGGTGCACCGCGCCGAGGGATGGACCGCGGAAACGATCGCTTCTCACGCCATTCCGTCCCTCAGGGATCATTTCTATCCCCTGCAGCGCTCGCAGGACGTGTTCTCCTGGGACCCGCTGTGAAAACGGTACTGCTCACCGACCCGATCGCCCCTGCGGGGGAGGAGCCTCTTTCGGCGGCCGCCACCGTGGTGCGCGCACCGGACAGCGCCCCCGCGACGATCCGGCGCCTCGCGCGCGACGCCGACGGCGTCATCATCCGCAGCAAGTTGTCCGACGACCTGTTCGACGCGCTGATCGAGGCGCTGCGCGCGAAGCGCATCGCCGGAGCGATGCTCGACGTGTATGAGCACTACAGGCTGGCGCCCGGGCATCCGCTGTTCGCGCTCGACAACGTCGTCCTCACGCCGCACCTGGCGGCGGTGACGCAGGAGTCGCGCGCCCGCGCCAGCGTCGCCGCCGCGGACGAGATGCTGCGCATCCTGCGCGGCGAGCGCCCGCGCAACCGGGTCAACCCCGAAGTCCTGAAGAAAGAGCTCACGTGAGAGAAAGCAAATCGAGCGAGATTCGGAGCGACCTCGGCTGGTCCACCCGCGAGCGCATCGTGGTGCGCGGCAAGGACCTGCCAGGCGAGATCCTCGGCCGCCTCAACCTCGGCGACATGGCCTATTTCGAATTGACCGGCAATGTCCCCGACGAGAAGCAATCGCGGCTTTTCAACGCCATGGCCGTCACGCTGGTCGAGCACGGCGTCACGCCGAGCGCCCTGGCCGCGCGCCTGACCTACCTCGGCGCGCCCGAGGCGATGCAGGCGGCGGTGGCGGCGGGACTCTGCGGCCTGGGGAGCGTGTTCGTTGGCTCGATGGAGGGTGCTGCAAAGCTTCTATCAGAAGGGAAAGATGCGAAAGCCATTGTTGCCGAGAACAAGCGGATTCCAGGATTGGGGCACCCTCTGCACAAGCCGGTCGACCCGAGGAGCGTGCGGCTGTTCGAAATCGCGCGCGAAACCGGCTTTTACGGAAAGTATTGCCAGCTCATGGAAGAACTCTCCCGAATAACAAAATTGCCTGTCAATGCAACCGGAGCGATCGGCGCGCTCGCGTGCGAGCTCGGGCTCGACTGGCGCGCGGTGCGCGGCATCGGCGTGATGGCGCGCGCGGTCGGCCTGGTCGGCCACCTGCTCGAGGAGTCGCGCCGGCCGATGGCCGAGGCGGTCTGGCACCAGACCGAAGAGCAGGCATCGCGGCACATGAGGAAATGAGGCTTCAATGAACCTGGGCCGGGACAACTACCCCGAGCTGCGCGACGCGGTGCGCAGCCTTTGCAGCCAGTACGACTCGGCGTACTGGCAGAAGATCGACGAGAAGCGCGCTTACCCCGAAGCCTTCGTCGACGCGCTCACCAAAGCGGGCTGGATGTCCGCGCTCATCCCCGAGGAATACGGCGGCTCCGGCCTGTCGCTCACCGAGGCGACAGTGATCATGGAGGAAGTGACCCGCTCGGGCGGCAACGCCGGCTGCTGCCATGGGCAGATGTACAACATGAATACGCTTCTGCGGCACGGCTCCGCCCAGCAGAAACAGAAATACCTTCCGAAGATCGCTTCAGGGGACCTGCGGCTGCAGGCCATGGGCGTGACCGAACCGGGCGCGGGCACCGACACCACCAAGATCAAGACCGTGGCGGTGAAGAAAGGCGACCGCTACGTGGTGAACGGGCAGAAAGTCTGGACCTCGCGCCTGCAGCATTCGGAGCTGATGATTCTCCTGACAAGAACCACCCCAGCGGACCAGGTCGCCCGGAAATCCGACGGCATGTCCGTGTTCCTCGTCGAAACGAAAAGCAAGGGCCTCGAGGTAAAGCCGATCCGCAACATGGTGAACCACGAGACCAACGCGGTGTTCATCGACAACCTCGAGATCCCGAAGGAGAACCTGATCGGCGACGAAGGCAAGGGCTTCCGCTACATCCTCGACGGCCTCAACGCCGAGCGCATCCTCATCGCCGCCGAGTGCATCGGCGACGGCTACTGGTTTACCGACAAATCCTGCTCCTACGCGAAAGACCGCGTGGTGTTCGACCGCCCGATCGGCCAGAACCAGGGCGTGCAGTTCCCGATCGCCGAGGCCTACATGGAGATCGAGGCGGCGAACCTGATGCGCTATAAGGCTTCAGGTCTTTTCGATAAAAAGCAGCCGTGTGGCGCGGAAGCCAACATGGCCAAGCACCTGGCCGCCAAGGCGTCATGGGAAGCCGCCAACGTCTGCCTGCAGACCCACGGCGGCTTCGGCTTCGCCGCCGAGTACGACGTCGAGCGCAAGTTCCGCGAGAACCGCCTCTACCTAGTCGCGCCGATCTCGACCAACCTCATCCTGTCGTACCTGGCCGAGCACGTGCTGGATCTGCCGCGCTCGTTCTGACGTGCTCGGGCCGCACGCCCATGCCGATCAAGCGGCCGGGAATACGCCGCAGGCGGGGAAAGCGCGCCAGCAGGCGCAGGAACGCCGGCGGCCGCAGCGGCTGGCGGCTGCCCAGCACGCGGGCGATGACGCGGTCCTGCATCAGGATCTGCAGGCGCTGCGTGACGCGCACCGGCCACTCGCGCCGTTTTTGGACTCTTTGCAGATCATCTCCAAGGGGACTTCTCTTGTGCAACACCGGAACCAGGATGTTGGCCGCGGCCACCGCGTCCTGGATGGCGATGTTGATGCCGACGCCGCCCACCGGCGACATGGCGTGCGCGGCATCGCCGATGCACAGCAGGCCGGGCCGCCACCACTGCCGCAGGCGGTCGATCTGCACCGTCAGCAGTTTCACCTGGTCCCACGACGCGAGCTCGGCCGAGCGGTCCGCCGCCCAGGGCAGCAGGCGCTCGAGGGTCGCGCGGAACGCCGGCAGCCCTGCCTTGCGCACTTCCTCGTTCGCCCCCTTGGGGATCACGTAGCCGCATTGCCAGTAGTCGCGGCGGTTGATGAGCACGAAGATCGCGCCGGCGTCGAAGCGCCCCATGCTTCCCGGCGGGTCGGTCTGCTTTCGCCGCAGGCGGAACCACAGCACGTCGATCGGCGCGCCGAGGTTCTCGACCTGCAGGCCCGCCTGCTCGCGCACGGTCGAATTCCGGCCGTCGGCGCCGACGACCAGGTCGGCGTTGATTCTTTCATTTGAAAGCTGAACGCCCGCAATGCGTCCTTCACGCTCGACAAGGCCGGTTACTTCCGCATTCATGCGCAGCCGGAAGCCTGGATGCCGTGCCCCCTCCCTCGCCAGGAAGTTGAGGAAGTCCCACTGCGGCATCATCGCGATGAACCCGCAGCGGGTGGGCAGGTGGCGGAAGTCCGCGATCTCGACGGCGTAGTCGCCGAAGCGCCCGCCGATCTCGGCAACGCGGTCGTGCGGCAACTCGAGCAGGCGCTCGAGCAGTCCGAGCTCGTGCATCACCTCGAGGGTCGAGGGATGCAGGGTGTCGCCGCGGAAGTCGCGCAGGAAGTCGCCGTGCTTCTCGAGCACCAGCACCTCGAGGCCCGAGCGCGCGAGCAGCAGCCCGAGCATCATGCCCGCCGGGCCGCCGCCGGCGACGACTACGCGAGTCAGCGTACGAGCTTGATGCCGGCTTCCTGAAGCACGACGCGCATCTGCTGGCTGAAGTCGTCGTAGAACTTCGCCAGGTCGGCCGCGCCCTGGTAGCCGTCCTCGAACTGGTTGTCGGCGAGGAACTTCTTCCACGACTCGGTCTGCGAGAGCTTCTTGAACACGCCTTCCCAGTAAACGACGTTCTCGCGCGGGATTCCCGGGGGCGCGACCACGCCGCGCACCTGCGGCACCGGGGTGACGTCGAATCCCGCTTCCTTCAGCGTCGGCACGCCGGGGTACGCCGGCAGGCGCTTGTCGGACACCTGCGCGAGCACGCGTATGTTGCCGGCGCGGATGTGCTCGCCGGCCTCGGCCGGCTCGATCACCATCATGTTGACATGGCCGCCGAGCAGCGCCGCGATGCGCTCGCCGCCGCCGGGAAACGAGATGAAGGCCCAGCGCGCGCCGCTCACCTTCTGCAGCTGCTGGCGCACCACGTTGTCGCGGCTGGTGATCGAGCCGCCGGACTGCTTGAGCTCGCCGGGCTTCTGCTTGGCCGCGTTGACGAAGTCGCCGAGCGTCTTGTACGGCGCGTCGGCCTTGACCGCGATAACCGCGGGCTCGAGCACGAGGCGTGCGATCGGCGTCAGGTCCTTGAGGGTGACGTTGGCCTTCTCGATGGTGAGCGGGTTGGTGAGCCACACGCCGGTGAAGAAGCCGATGGTGTGGCTCTCGCCCTTCTTCTCGGCGAGGTAGGCCGCCGCCACCGTGCCGCCGCCGCCGGGCTTGTTGGCGACCTGCATGCGCACCGGCACCAGCTTCTCCTTCTCGATGATCAGCGCGACCGCGCGCGCCAGCACGTCGCTGCCGCCGCCCGGGCCGGTGTGCACCACCACCTCGACCGGGCGCGTGGGCGTGAAGCCCTGCGCGAGCACCGGGGCGGCGAAAGCCAGCGCCGCGACCATCACCAGCGATTTCCTCATCACATCCTCCTCGTTGCTATTTTTCCAGCGCGCGCAGGCGCCAGTGGTTGAATTTGTTGAACAGCGGAATCAGCAGGATCAGCACCGCCAACGATAGCATCACCGCCGATATCGGCCTAGTCACCAGGATCGACAGGCTGCCCTCCGACATCATCAGCGACTGGCGCAGCGCCCGCTCCAGCGCGCCGCCCAACACCAGGCCGAGGATCAGCGGCGCCGCCGGGTAGTCGAGCTTGCGCATCAGGTAGCCCATCAGGCCGAAGCCGGCGAGCAGCCAGACGTCGAAATGGCTGCCCGAGGTGCTGTAGACCCCGACCACCGAGATGCCGAGGATCGCCGGGTAGAGCACGTAGGCCGGCGCGCGCAGCACCTGCGCGAACAACGGCACCAGCGGCAGGTTCAGCACCAGCAGCATCAGGTTGCCGACGTACATGCTCGCGACCAGCCCCCAGAACATCGCCGGGTTCTCGGGGATGAAGAGCGGCCCGGGCTTGAAGCCCCACAGCACCAGCGCGGCGAGCAGGATCGCGGTGGTCGAGGAGCCGGGGATGGCGAGCGTCAGCATCGGCACCAGCGCGCCGCCGGTCTCGGAATTGTTCGCCGCCTCGGGCGCCGCCACGCCTTCCACCGCGCCCTTGCCGAACTCCTCGGGCCGGCGCGATACCGCCTTTTCCACGCCGTACGAGATGAACGAGGCGATGGTCGACCCGGCTCCCGGCAGCACGCCGATGAGGAAGCCGATGATCGAGCCGTTGGCGAACGCGAAGCGGCTGTCTTTCATGTCCTGCATGGTGGGCAGCAGGTTGCGCAGGCCTTTCGGCACCGGCAGCGCTTTCACCGCCTCGCGCCCTTCCATGTTGGCGAGCACCTCGCCGATCGCGAACACGCCGATCGCGACGATGACGAAGTCCAGGCCCGAGAGCAGCTCGCGGCTCCCGAAAGTGAAGCGTGCCGTGGTGCTGAAGGGATCGATGCCGATGCCGGCGATCCACAGCCCCACCAGGGTCGCGAGCAGCGCCTTGATCATCGAGCGCCCGGCGAGCAGCACCACCATCGCCAGCCCGAGCGACATCAGGGCGAAATACTCCGGCGAGCTGAACGCCAGCGCCATCTTCGCGAGCGGCGGCGCCACCAGCATCAGCCCCAGCACGCCGAAGGTGCCGGCGATGAACGAGGCGATCGCGGCGATGCCGAGCGCCGGGCCGGCGCGCCCCTTGCGCGCCATCTGGTAGCCGTCGATGCAGGTCGCGACCGAGGCCGACTCGCCCGGCACGTTGAGCAGGATCGCGGTGGTCGAGCCGCCGTACTTCGCGCCGTAGTAGATGCCGGCGAGCATGATGATCGCGCTCGACGGGTTCATCAGGAAGGTGAGCGGCAGCAGCATCGCGATGGTCGCCGGCGGCCCGAGGCCGGGCATCACGCCGACCACGGTGCCCAGCACCACGCCGAGCAGACACCACAGCAGGTTCATCGGCTGCAGCGCGACCGCGAAACCCTGCATCAGCCCGGAGAGGATCTCCACGCTAGGGGAGCTTCACGCCGAGCGCGAGCGGAAACACCATGTAAAACGCCGCCGCGCTTGCGACCGCTGTGATCGCGGCGACGGCGGGCGGCCGGCGGTACATCACGGCGACGATGAAGAACGTGAGCGCCGCGAAGCAGATGAGGAAACCCAGCAGCTTCAGCGCCGCGACCGAAACCGCCATGGCGGCCCAGGCGCCGAGCGCGCGCCGCGCGCCCGTCCAGTCGACGCTCTCGTTTTCCTTGAAAGTAAAAATCATGAGAGCCAGCGACAATGCAACCATCGCGATGCCGTACCAGAGCGGGAAGAAGCCCGGCCCCGGCCCGTCCGGGCCGAGGTACTCCCAGCGTGACGCCTCGAAAACGATGTAGGCGCCGAGCCCGCCGAGCGCCAGGCCGGACCAGAAATCGGCGCCGGGCGCCTTCATCGCTTCTGTTTACGGGGTTTTTTGTAACGACCCTTGGGCACGAGCTCGCATACGGTCCCGCCCGGGGCGCGGAACTTGACCGGGATCACGCCCGGGTCGCTGATGATCTCGCAGCCGTACGATTTCACCTGCTTCGTCGCGGCGGCGACGTTGTCCACTTCTACGGCGAAGTGATGGATGCACGGCCCCTCGCCCGCCGCCTTCGACTCCGCCGACTGGGTGCCGGCGTCGTACCTGATGAGCGCGATGTCGAGCACGCCGTCGCTCAGGTGGCGCGAGGTGTGGTCGCGCACTTTCTCGGTGTTCATTTCCCGGAAACCGAATACCTTCCGGTAGAACTCCGTGGTGCGCTCCAGGTCCTCGACCTTGAGCGCGAGATGCACGATGCGGTTCATGGCGCCTCCATAAGCAGGGGTCTCAGCTCGCGGACGTTCTTCAATTTCTCCAGGTTCCAGACCGCGTCGCAGAGCTTGCGTGCGCGGGCCTTGCCGGCGACCGGCGCGATTAGATCGTAACTCTTGGCGTCGACTTCGGCACGCGTCATCGGGTTCTGCGCGGTGCCGCGCACCGCAGTGGTGTGGTGGCGCAGGCTGCGGCCGTCGCGCAGGACGATCTCGACGATGCCCTGCCGGCTCGGCAGGGCGCGGGTCAGCGCCGCGTCGCCGTGGAGGGTGATTCGCTTCCTGAGCTCCAGGACCCGCGGGTGGCGCATGCGCTTCTGATCGTGCGAGGACTTGAAGGTCACCGTGCCGTCGAGCAGCATCACCGCGCACATGTGCTGCATGCAGATGTCGGCGATGTTGCGGTTGTCGGTGGTGTTGGCTCCCTGCTCCGCGACGCGGATCGTTACGCGGTCGACATCATCAGCTTTCAGGTGGTGTTTTTCCATCAATTCCAAAAGCGAGTCGAGCGGTGCCTGTATCGGCGAGCCGACCGACCATCGCTTGATGTTGGTGCCCAGGATCTCGTAATCCTCGCCCAGGCCGCGCACCAGCACTTCGGGCTGCGGCGCGCGGCCATAGGCGACGAAGAAGCTGCGCTCGCCCGAGAACACGTCCTCCACCCCGCTGAAGCCCTGCGCCACCATGGTCGCCGCCGTGACGCCGTTGCGCGCGGGCATGCCGCCGAAGTTGAACGCCTTCTCGATGTGCTCCTCGTCGCGCATCCAGCAGGAGATGCCCGAGGCCTGCTGGGCGGTATAAGAAAGAAGGTAACGGGTCTGTCTTTCATTCAAACCCAACAAACATCCTGCGGCCGCCGCGGCGCCGAACGTCGGCCCGAAGCTGTGCGTCGAGTGGCCGTCCTCGCGGAATTCGTAGGCGTTGAGCGACATCGTGAGGCGGCTGCCGACGTCGTAGCCCAAGGCGACTGCGCGCAGCAACGCCTCTCCATTTCGATGTTCTTTTTCAGCAACGGCAAGGGCCGCTGGCACGATGCCGCAGCCGGGATGGATGAGCGACGGCGCATGCGAGTCGTCGGTCTCGTCGGCGTGCGCGCACATGCCGTTGGCGAGCGCGGCGTTGGCGGCGCTCGTCACGACACGGCTGCCGGCTACAGATGCTTCTTTTGATCCTCCAAGGGTACGAACATACGCTATCGCTTTCTTGCCTGGCAGCAGGCGCGACCCGGACACCATCGCCGCCATGGTGTCGAGGATGTGGTGCTTGGTCTTCTCGAGGACTTGGGAAGGAAGAGGTTTGCGGGGTGCGGCGGCGATATACGCGCTCAACTGGCGCATCACCGGAGACACGCTCACGGCAGGTAGCCGCCGCCGTTCACATGGATCGCCTGGCCGGTGATGTAGCGCGCGTCCGGGCCGCACAGCATGCGCACCATCGCGGCGATCTCTTCCGGCGCGCCGCGCCGGCCGATGGGCGGCGGCGCTCGCCGGTGCGCCGGGCGATCGGGCACGCCCGGGAGCCCGCGCTGGCTGTCGATCGTTCCCGGCACCACGCAGTTCACCGTGATCTGGTGCGGCGCGAGATCGAGGGCGAGCGCCTTGGTCATCCCGGCGAGGCCGGCCTTGGCGGTGATCACGTGCGCGCGCTCGGATGCGCCCTTGTGCCCCGTCTGGCCGCCGATGTTGACGATCGTCCCGCCGCCGGCCTTGATCATGTGCGGCAGCGCGGCCTGCGCGCACAGGAACGCGCCGTCGAGCACGATGGCCAGCACGCGGCGCCACTCGTCATAACTGATGGATGAAAACGCGGTTTCGTAGCGCACAGCGGCGTTGTTCACGAGGAAATCGAGCCGGCCGAAGCGCTTTACCGTGGCATCCACCAGGCCTTGCACTTCCCCGGGCTTTGTAATGTCCGCGAGGTGCAGGTCGGACTTCGCGCCGATCATCCCTACCGTTTTCTCGGCCTCGGCGCGCGAGGTATTGGCATTGACCATCACCGAGGCGCCGCCCGCGGCGAGCGAGCGCGAGATCGCGCGGCCGATGTTGCGCGCGCCGCCGGTGACGAGCGCGACCTTGCCCGCCAACTCCTCGCCTGGCCTCATCCCGACATCGCTCATGGCGCGATTGTAAGAACGATCTTGCCGCGCGCGTGGCCGGTGCGGCTCAATTCGTAGCCTTCGGCGCCCCGCTCCAGAGGGAAACGCGCCTCGACCGGCACCTTCAGTTCGCCTTGCGAAACGAGCGCGAGCAGCTTCCCCAGTCGCTCGGGCGTTGCCTGGACGTCGGTAGGCAGTACCGAGATGTCTTTTCTCACGGGAGATTCCAGGGCAAGCGCGCTCAAGAAAGCGAGCTTGCCGCCCGGCTTGAGGACCTCGGCCGAGCGCCGGTGCACCGCGCCGCCGATCGTGTCCAGGACGACGTCGAAGATCTTTCCGGCGGAAATGAAATCCTCTTTGCCGTAGTCGATCGCACGATGGGCCCCGAGCCCCTTGCACCACTCGGCATTGCGCGCGCTGCAGGTGGTCCATACCTCGGCGCCGCGCAGCCGGGCGATCTGGATCGCCAGGCTGCCGACTCCGCCTGCGCCGCCATGCACCAGCACGCGCTGCCCCGCCGACACCTTGGCGTTCTCGACCAGCGGGATCCATGCCGACAGTCCCGAGATGCCGAGCGCCGCGGCCTGCTCAAACGAAACGCTTTCAGGGATTTCCGAGAAACAGGCAAAAACCGCGTATTCCGCGTGCGTGCCATCGCGCCCGCGCTCGCCGATGCCCATGACCCTGCGGCCGTCGCACGTCCCCGCGCCGTCGCGGCCGAGAATGCGCGGCAAAGGGAGCTGCATCAGGCCCTGGCGCATTTTCCAGTCGATCGGATTGACGCTTGCAGCGCGGATTTGGACCAACAACTCAGTTCCGTGGGGAACGGGCGGGGCAACTTCTTCAAACCGCATCACCTCCGGACCGCCGTAGCCATGGATGCGCAACGCGCGCATCGCTAGTGGCTGACCGAAGGCAGCCAGGTGGCGAGCGGGGGAAAGACGATGATCAGGCCGATGAGCAGCAGGACGCAGCCGATGAACGGCATGCCGGCGAGGTAGATGTCGCGCATGGTCGTGCCAGGCGGTGCGACGCCCTTCATCACGAACAGCAGCAGGCCGAAGGGGGGCGTCGTGTAGCCGATTTCAAGGGCCAGCAGCATGATCAGGCCGAACCAGGTGAGGTCGAAGCCCAGGGTCTTGGCGAGCGGGAAGAAAATCGGCGCCGTGAGCAGCATCATCGAGAGCTGGTCCATGAAGCAGCCGAGAAAGAAGATCACCCCGATCATCACGAACAGCATGCCCATCTTGGACAGGTCGAAGCCGAGCGCCCAGTTCATCAGGCCGCTGGAGGCGCCGGTGAAGGCCAGCACCTGGGCGAAGGTCGCCGAGCCGAAGATGATGAGGAACGCCATCACGGTGACGCGCAGAGCGCCGTCGAGCGACTTGATAAAGGCCTTCCAGGTCATCTCGCCGTAGCAGGCCGCGAGCACGATCACCGAGAGCGCGCCCAGCGCCGCCGCCTCGGTGGGGGTGCACCAGCCGACGATCATGATCAGCACCGAGAAAACGATGATCGCGACCATCGGGATCACGTCGACGAAGATCAGCCGCAGCTTCTCCCGCCGGCTGACCTGCGGCGCGGGATCCTGCGGGGCGGCGCTCGGATCGAACACGGTCCAGCCGTAGATCAGCACGCCATACATCGCGGCCAGCACGAACCCGGGGATCACGCCCGCGATCAGCAGGTCGCCGACGTCGGTGCGGCCCAGCGTCGCCAGCAGCACCGTCAGCGCCGAGGGCGGAATGATCACCGCCAGGCCGCCGATTCCCATGATCGGCCCGATCGACAGGTACTTGCTGTAGCCGCGGCGCGCCATCTCCGGCACCATCAGCGAGCCGAGCAGCGCGCACGAGCCCATGCTCGAGCCCGCCGGCCCGGCGAAGGCGGTGCCGCCGATCAGGGTGACGAACGACAGCCGCGCCGGCACGTTGCCGAGCAGCTTGTCGGCGGCGTTGAAGCAGCGGCCGGCGAGCCCGGTGTGGAAGAACAGCTCGCCCATCAGCAGGAACATCGGGATCGGCACCAGCGCGAACGCGGTCATCGCGCCGAAGCCGTTGTTGATCACCTGCACCACGCCCAGGCCGCCGCCCATGAACAGCCACGCCGCCACCAGGTTGCTGGCGAAGAACGCGATCGCGACCGGAATGCCGAGCATCATCAGCCCGACGCTGAGGCCGAACAGGAGAGCCGCGGCCCAGTACCACTCCATTAGGGATTTACGCTTGAACCGAGAAAATTCTCACGGCGGACGAGGAAACGCAGGAACTCGAGGGCCATCATGGCGAAGGCGAGCGGGATGAAGCCGACCACCATCCAGCGCGGCATGTCGAGCGAGCGCACGTCCTTCTCGTTCTGCAGATAGTCGCTGATCGTCACCGCGAACCCGTACCAGGCGATCACGGCGCAAACGACGACGCAGGCCACGCCGATGATCCGGGTGAGGATCGCGCGCCGGCGCGGGCTGAGCGCCATCAGCAAGATCTCGACGTAGATGTGCCCTTTCTCGCGCACCAGCCAGGGCGCGCCGAGGCAGGGCACGGCGAGCAGCGCGTACTCGGTGAAAGTAAAAAAGTGGGCCGAGCTCTGGTAGCCCAGGTTACGCAGCAGCACGTCGAGGCAGATGACGACCATCATCGCCGCCATCAGGACGCCGGCGAGGTACGCCATGCCGTAAAGCATGGCGTCGTAAAGCTTGAAAATCGGGGTCAGAGCCCGATTTCTCATAGCGGCAGCCGGGATTCCAGAAATCGGGCTCTGACCCGATTTTCAGCCCGGGGTGAAGAGCTTCACCACCTTGTCGTAGTTCTCCATGCCGCCGGCCTTCTCCATGCGCTCCTTCATGCGCTGCAGGCTCGCGGCGCGGGCGCCGGCGACGAAGCGCTTCTGCGCATCGGCTGACTGCGCGACGGTCTTGATGCCGCGCTTGGCGAGCTCGGCCTCTTCCTTCTTCCACACCGCCTGCAGCGCCTTCAGGCTGTCGGTCTCATGCTCGATCGCGACGCGCTGCAGGATCTCGCGCGTCTTCGGCGCGAGCGCCTGCCACTTCTTCTGGTTGACCAGAATGATCAGGTCGGTGGAGAAGAAGTCGGGCAGGATGCGGTACTTGATGTAGCGGTCCCAGTTGAGGTCCATCAGGCCGATCTGCGTCCAGGCGGTGAGGTCGACCGTGCCGCGCTCGAGGGCGGTGTACAGCTCGGTCGAAGGTATGTTGATCACCTGTGCGCCGAGGTAATTGGTGAGGAAGGCGTTGTAGATCGGGTTGCCGCGCACCTTGAAGCCCTTGATGTCGATGTGCCCGCTGGCGTCGAACTTCGGCTCCTTGGTGGACCAGAGGCTGAAGCGGATGCCGCTGTCGACCCAGCCGAGCATCACCACGCCGATGCGCTTCTGGTGGATCTGGTTGAGCAGCTCGCTGCCGCCGTTCTTGCGCGCCGTCGGGCCGTCGATGGTGCTGGCGCTCATGGCGTCGCACTCCGGCACTGCCGCGGCGGAGAACGCACAGGGCGTGTAGACCATGTCGACCACGCCGCTGCGCACCGCCCCCGGCTGCTCCATCATGCCGATCGCTTCCGGCCCGCCGCGCACCTGGATCGCGAACACCCCCTTGCCCGCCTCGTTGGCCTTCTTCACGTACTCGAGAAAGCTGCGCGAGTAGATCAGCGAGGCCGGAAACACGTGCGTAGCGCTGATGCTGTCCTGCGCGAGCGCCGTTGGACCGCAAAACGCAGCCGACAGCACCGCGGCGAGCGAAAGAACCTTTTTCATCGAACCCCCTCCCGTTGTCCTGCCGTTTGTCCTATCGTCGCGGGGCATCTTACCATCTGCCCAGTGACGACGGTCTTTTCCGCCTTCGAGCGTACCGCCGCGGAGCACGGCGGCAAGGCGTTTCTTGAGTTCCCTTTTCACAACAAAAGATTGACCTACGCCGAAGCGCTCGACCGCGTCGCGGCCATCGCCGCGCGCTACCGGGCGCGGGGCTATGGGCGGGGGCACCGCGTCGTGCTGCAGCTCGACACCCGCCCGGAATTCCCGCTGCATTTCCTCGCACTCAACTCCCTCGGCGCGAGCGTGGTGCCGCTCAACCCCGACTACCGCGCCGCCGAGCTGGAGTACGTGCTCGGGCACAGCGAAGCATGCCTTGTTGTTACAAAAGAGCTCCTTGAAAGGAGCTTCGACCCTCCCAAGGCCCCCAAGCCCGGTCCCGCAAGCGAATGCGCCCTGCTCTACACCTCCGGGACCACCGGCAAGCCGAAGGGGTGCCTGCTCAGCGACTTCTACTTCCTCAACGTCGGCCAGCGCTATCTCGACGAGGGCGGGCTGTGCGCGGTGCGCCACGGCGAGGAACGCCTGATTACCCCGCTGCCCTTCTTCCACATGAACGCGCTCGCGGTGTCGACCACCGCCATGATTCTTTCGGCGGGCTGCGTCGTGCAGCTCGACCGCTTCCACCCGAAGACCTGGTGGCGCGAGGTGGTCGATTCCGGCGCCACCATCGTGCATTACCTGGGTGTCATGCCGGCGATCTTGATGAATCTCGCTGAAAATCCCGCAGGCCATCGCGTTCGGTTTGGCTACGGCGCAAATGCAAACCCCAAAGACCACGCCGCCTTCGAAGAGCGCTTCGGCTTCCCGCTGATCGAGGCCTGGGCGATGACCGAGACCGGCGGCAGCGGGCTCGTCGCCGCGAGCCGCGAGCCGCGGCACGTGGGAACGCGCTGTATTGGTTTTCCCAGGGAAGACATGGGTTTCAAGATAGAAGACAGCGGCGAATTGCTCGTCCGCCACGCCGGCTCCGACCCGAAGCGCGGGTTCTTCTCGGGCTATTTGAAGGACGAGAAGGCGACCGAGGAGGCGTGGCGCGACGGCTGGTTCCACACCGGCGACGCGGTGCGCCGCGGGCCCGACGGCGCCCTGCACTTCGTCGACCGGCTGAAGAACATCATCCGCCGCGCCGGCGAGAACGTCGCTGCGCTCGAGGTCGAGGCGGCGCTGGCGGGCCATCCCGCGATCGGCCAGGTCGCCGTCATTGCCGTTCCCGACGAGGTGAGAGACGAGGAAGTAATGGCTTGTGTGGTTTTAAAAGAGAAAATACCTCCCGGGCGTGATACCGCCCTCTCGATCCAGGACTGGTGCCTGGAGCGCCTCGCCTACTTCAAGGCGCCGGGGCACGTCGCCTTCGTCGACTCGCTGCCGACCACCGCCACCAACAAGGTGCAGAAGGCGAAGCTCGCCGACTTCGCCCTGAACGCCGCCGACTCCTTCGACCTGCGTGAGCGCAAAAAGAGAACAGCCGCGAAAAGCGTATGACGGCGTGGTGCTGGCGGCGCCGGTCACGGTGCCTTACGTGCGCTACTCCATCCGCGCGGCGCATTGGTGGCTGGCGCGTTCTTTTTCAGAAATCCTGAAAAGCTCCGGCTTGAAGAAAGACGACGTCGACGGCCTTACCGTCTCCAGCTTCACCCTGGCGCCCGACACGGCCATCGGCCTCACGCAGCACCTCGGCCTGTCGCCGCGCTGGCTCGACCACGTGCCGCTCGGCGGCGCGAGCGCGGTGGTGGCGCTGAGGCGCGCCGCGCGCGCGGTGCAGGCGGGCGATGCCGACGTCGTCGCGTGCATCGCGGGCGACACCAACCACGTCGACTCGTTCCGGCTCACGCTCGCCAACTTCAGCCAGTTCGCGCGCGACGCGGTCTATCCCTACGGCGCCGGCGGCCCGAACGCGAGCTTCGCCTTTCTCACCGCCTACTACATGCGCCAGCACGGCGCGAAGCGGGAGGATTTCGGCAAGCTGTGCGTCGCGCAGCGCGCCAACGCGCTGAAGTTTCCGCACGCGCTCTTCAAGAAGCCGCTGACCCTGGCGGAGTACCTCGCGGCCAGGCCTATCGCCGAGCCGCTGCATCTCTTCGATTGCGTGATGCCTTGCGCCGGGGCCGAGGGTTTTCTCGTAATGAGGGAGGATCGCGCCAAGAAGCTGAAGCTTTCCTACGCGAAGCTGCGCGGGACGATCGAAAGACACAACGCCTTCGCCTCCGACCCGGTGCAGATGCGCGCCGGTTGGGCGCTCGACCGCGAGGATCTGTACCGGCAGGCGGGCGTCGCGCCGAAGGACATGGACTTCGTCGAGACCTACGACGACTACCCGGTGATCTCGCTGATGCAGCTCGAGGACCTCGGCTTCTGCGGCAAGGGAGAAGGCCCGGCCTTCGTGCGCAAGCACGGCTTCACCCACGACGGCAGCTTTCCGCTGAACACTTCGGGCGGGCAGCTCTCGGTCGGCCAGGCCGGCGCGGCCGGCGGATTCCTCGGCATGGTCGAAGCGATCCGCCAGCTCACCGGCGAAGCCCGCGGCCGGCAGGTGAAGAACGCGAAATTAGGCCTTGTCAGCGGCTTCGGCATGATCAACTACGACCGTGGCCTCGGCTCGGGAGCAGCGATTCTTGGATCGCCCAAAACGTAAGAACCCCGTCCTTCGCACTCGCCTGCCGACGCTGCCGCCGGACGCGCGCAGCCGCGTCGCGCTCGGCCTGACCGCGGCCGCTGCGCTCGGGCGCTTCGAGCTGCAGCAGTGCCGCGACTGCGGCGCGGTGCAATACCCGCCGAGGGAGGCTTGTCAGAAATGCCTTTCGGTTCTTCTTGATTGGAAAGTCCAATCCCCGAAGGGCGAGCTTCTCGCGCAAACCGTCTTGCATCACAGCAACGATCTTTTCTTCCGCGAGCGCCTGCCCTGGCGCCTTGGCTTGGTCAAGCTCGCCTGCGGGCCGACCGTGGTGGCCCATCTTCACGATGCGGTTGAACAGCGGGTACGCGTGCGCGCTATGCTCGACCGGGCGGGTCAGGCAGTGCTCGTGGCGGTTCCCGAAAAGGAGAGTGCGGACATGGCTTCCGACCGACAGCTACGCGAATTCGTCTGCGATCCGAGGCGGCGCAAGGTGCTGGTCACCGACGGCAAGACCAGGTTGGGTCAGGAAATGGTTCGTTCTCTCGCGCAAGCCGGGGCAGAACTGATCTGGGTCGGCCACTCCGAGCCCTGGAAGAAGTTCACGGGGTTCGACGAATTGCAGAAGATTCCCCAGGTCACGCTGCTGCCGCTGGACCTCACCGACTCGAAGAACGTGCGCGAGGCCGCGGCCGAGATCGCCGGCAAGGTGGACATCGTGGTGAACAGCGCCGAGCACCACCGCAGCTTCGGCATCGCCGGCCGCCAGGGCGTCGAGAGCGCGCGCGCCGAGATGGACGTCAACTATTTCGGCCTGCTGCGCCTGGCGCAGGAGTTCGGGCCGGCGATGCGCTCGCGCGGCGCCGACGGCAGCGCGAGCGCGGTGGCGTGGGTGAACCTGCTCTCCATCTACGCGCTTGCCAACTTCCCGCCGCACGGCACCTTCTCGGCGTCCAAGGCGGCGGCGCACTCGCTCGCGCAGTGCCTCCGCGCCGAGATGCGGCCGGCCGGGGTGCGCGTGGTGAACGTGTTCCCCGGGCCGATCGACGACGAATGGAACCAGCTCCTGCCGCCGCCCAAGCTCGCGCCGGCGGCGCTCGCCAAGGCAATCGTCGGCGCCCTCAAGGAAGGCATCGAGGACGTCTACCCGGGCGACGTGGCGCAGGAATGGCTGGCGCGCTGGCGCGATAATCCCAAGGCGCTGGAACGGGAACTGTCCGCATGAACGCTCTTTCCGCTTTTGCCAATGAACTTGCCCTTGGAAAAATCAGGGTCGTCGATCTCACCCAGACCCTGTCCCCGGAATTCCCGAGCATCTCGCTGCCGCCGGAAATGGGCCAGGCGTGGCCGTTCCGCATCGAGGAGGTGTCGCGCTACGACGAGCGCGGCCCGGCGTGGTACTGGAACAACTTCTCCTGCGGCGAGCACACCGGAACCCACTTCGACGCGCCGGTCCACTGGATCTCGGGCAAGGACCTGCCGCACAACGCCACCGACAGCATCCCGCCCGAGCGCTTCATCGGGCCGGCGTTCGTCATCGACTGTTCGAAGGAGGCTGCAGAAGATCCTGATTTCCTGCTGACAAAGGAACACATCATCAACTGGGAGAAAAACCACGCTCGCATTTCACCCAAGTCATGGGTCCTGATGCGCACCGACTGGTCGAAGCGCATCGACCCTGCGCAGTACCAGAACTACGACGACGAAGGCCAGCACACGCCCGGGCCCGACGTCGAGGCGGTCAAGTTCCTGGTCGCCGAGCGCGACGTGCTCGGCTTCGGCACCGAATCGATCGGCACCGACGCCGGCCAGGCGTATCACCTGCGGCCGCCTTATCCCTGCCACTACTACATGCACGGCGCCGGCCGCTACGGCCTGCAGTGCCTCACCAACCTCGACCAGCTGCCGCCGACGGGAGCGGTCGTCATCGCAGCACCGCTGAAGATCCGGAACGGCAGCGGCTCACCACTACGGGTAATCGCGCTCGTCCATGACTGAAAAAATGAAGATCTGGTTCCAGGGCGCGACCGACCGCGTCCACATGGCGCCGTACATCAGCCGCGTCGAGGCGCACCTGAGGGCGACGCTCGGCCCCGGGACCTCGTTCACGTTCAACTCGACCACGCCCCCGGCGACCACGACCCACGCGCTGACCGAGTACCGCATCGGCGCGGCTTTCGTGCGCGGCGCGGTCAAGGCGGCGCGCGCGGGCTACGACGCCATGGCGATCACGCACTTCCAGGACGCCGCGCTGGCGGAAGTGAAAGCTGTCGCCGACATGCCGGTGCTCGGTCTGGGCGAGACGACGCTGTTGCACGCCTGCACGCTGGGGCGCAAGCTCGGCCTCGTCACTATCAACCCGGCGTTCGTCCCCTGGCACGAGGACCAGGTGATGCGCTACGGCCTGCAGAGCCGCGTGGTCGGGGTGCGCGCAGTCGACGCAAGCGTGAAGGATTTCATCGATGCCTTCGCCAGCGAGAAGGCGCTCAGGAAGCTGCGGCCGCTGTGGGAGCGCGAATGCCGCGCGCTGCTGGCCGCGGGCGCGGACGTGATCGTGCCGGCCGGCGGCCTGCCGATGATGCTGTTCGGAGCCGAGCCCGGCGCCAGCATCGACGGCGCGCCGATCGTCAACGGCATCACGCTGATCGCGCAGTCCGCCGAGATGGCGGTCAGGCTGCGCCGCCAGGCCGGCATGTTCGCGCCGAGCCGGCGCTCCAACTACGCCAGGCCGCCGGAAAGAGCGCTGCGCGAGTTCCTCGGCAGGAAATGAGCCAAACGCTCGCCCAGAAGCTCGTGGCGCGCGCCGCCGGCCGCGGCACCGTGACGCCGGGCGAGATCGTCACCTGCAAGGTCGACCTCGCGATGATGCACGACTCGGGCGGGCCGCGGCGGGTGAAGCCGATGCTCGAGCGGCTGGGCGCGAAAGTATGGGATCCGTCCAAGGTGGTGGTCATCACCGACCACTACCTGCCCGCCTACGACGACGAGAGCCGCAAGATCATCCGCATCGCGCGCGACTGGGTGCGCGAGGCCGGCATCGACAACTTCTACGACGCACAGGGCATCTGCCACATCGTGCTGCCGGAACGGGGGCACCTGCGCCCCGGCATGTTCGCGGTCGGCGGTGACAGCCACTCGCCCACCGGCGGCGCCTTCGCCGCCTACATGTTCGGCGTCGGCGCCACCGAGATGCTCGGCGTGCTGGTGACCGGCGAGATCTGGCTCAAGGTGCCGCACACCATTGCCATGGATTTTTCCGGAAAAATTTCCCCGGGGGTTTCGGCCAAGGACATCATGCTGTTTCTCATTGGCCGCTTCGGCCTCGACGGCGGCCAGTACCAGGCGGTGGAGTACCGGGGCGAGGCGATCCGCAAGCTGCCGATGCAGGAGCGCATGACCCTGTGCAACATGACCGCCGAGCTCGGCGGCCAGACGGGGCTCATCGCGTCCGATGGGGTAACGCAGGAATTCCTCAAGCTGAAAGACCCTGACCCCTGGTCAGGCGATCCCGATGCCCAGGTCATCGCGCATCACCGCTTCAACGCCACCGACCTCGCCCCGCAGGTCGCAGCGCCGCACAGTCCCGCGAACACGAAGGAAGTTTCTTTTTTCGAGAACATCAAACCCAGCCTGGCGTACATCGGCGCCTGCACCGGGGCGAAGCTCGAGGATCTGCGCATGGCGGCCCAAGTCCTGCGCAACCGGAAATCAAAGATGCGCCTGCTGGTTGCCCCCGCCAGCCTGCGCGACCAAAAAACCGCCGAAGACGAAGGCACGCTCAAGATCCTGCTCGACGCCGGCGCCGAGCTGCTGCCGAATGCCTGCGGCATCTGCGCCGGCTTCGGCGAGCACCTGCTGCCCGAGAATATGGTCGCGATCTCCAGCACCGCGCGCAATTTCAAGGGCAGGATGGGGGCCGCCTCGTCGCAGGTCTACCTTGGCTCTCCCTATACGGTAGCGGCCTCCGCCGTCGCCGGCCGCATCTGCGACCCGAGGGAAATGGTGAAATGAGGCTTACATGAAAGCCTGGGTGTTCGGCGACGACATAGACACCGACGTCCTCGCACCGGGCCGTTACATGAAGTCGGACATCTCCGAGATCGCGCAGCATTGCCTCGAGGCGGTCAGGCCCGAGTTCTCGCAGTCGGTGACCCCGGGGGACTGCGTGGTGGCCGGCCGGAATTTCGGCGCAGGATCGTCGCGCGAGCAGGCGCCCGCCGCGCTCAAGCACCTGGGCGTCGCTGCGCTCGTCGCCGAGTCGTTCGCGGGCCTGTTCTACCGTAACTCCCTCAACCTCGGCCTGCCGGCGCTGGTGTGCGACGGCGCCAGGCGGATTCGCAATGGCGATCGCTTGGAGCTGGATTTTCAGAAGTCCATCCTCGTGAACCTCACCACGGGCGACAAGCTCGCCTTCGAACCCATCCCGGATCATCTCCTCGAGATGGTGCGCGACGGCGGTCTGCTGCCGCATCTGGAGAAACGCCTGAAATGCCGTACGACCTCCTGATCAAGAACGTGCGCGTGGTGCGGCCCGGCGCAAGCTCGGTCGAGGAAGCCGATGTTGCGATCGCCGGGGAGAAGTTTGCAAAGATTGGGAAAGGTCTCTCTCCTGGTGAAGCGAAAGCCATCTACGACGGGAAAGGCCGGCTCGCCTTCCCCGGCGTGGTCGACGCGCACATGCACACCGGCATCTACTCGCCGCTCGCCGAGGATGCGGTAAGCGAGAGCCGCGCCGCGGCGCAGGGCGGCGTCACCTCCAGCCTCAACTATTGGCGGACGGGCCAGTACTACCTGAACAAGGGCGGGCGGTACGCGAAGGTCTTCCCGCAGGTGCTAAAGCTCTCCGCCGGGCACTTCCACGTCGACTACGGCTTTCACCTCGCGCCGATGGACGGCACGCATATTTCGGAGATTGAGAAGCTCGTAAAGACCCATGGGGTCGCCTCGTTCAAGATCTTCATGTTCTACGGCTCGCACGGCCTGCACGGCCGCTCCGACGACCAGCGCAGGTTCCTGATGATCAAGCCCGGCGAGCGCTACGATCTTGCGCACTTCGAGTTCGTCATGCGCGGCGTGCAGGCGGCGCGCGAGAAGCTGCCGCGGCTCGCCGGCCAGATCAGCCTGTCGCTGCATTGCGAGACGGCGGAGATCATGACCGCCTACACCGCGCTCGCCGAGAGCAACCGCAAGCTGAAGGGCCTGGCCGCCTACCACGCGGCGCGGCCGCCGCACTCCGAAGGCCTGGCGGTGTTCATCGCTGCGTATCTCGCCCACGAGGCCGCGCTTCCGACGATCAATCTTCTGCATTTGAGCTCCAGGAAAGCCCTCTCCGCCGCGCTGCAGATGGCGGAGGTGTTCCCGCACATCGACTTCCGGCGCGAGGTGACCATCGGCCACCTGGTGCTGGACACGAATTCTCCTGCGGGGGTTCTGGCAAAAGTGAATCCGCCGATCAGGCCCCGGCAGGACGTCGAGTTCCTGTGGCAGAAGCTGCTCGAGGGCAAGGTCGACTGGGTGGTGAGCGACCACGCGTGCTGCCGCCACGAGACCAAGGTGGCGAAGAAGGCCTTTGGCAACATCTGGCTCGCCAAGTCCGGCTTCGGCGGCACCGAGTATCTGCTGCCCGCCCTGGTTTCCGAGGGAATGAAGCGAGGACTGAGCCTCAATCGCGTTGCGGCGCTGACAAGCGCCAACCCCGCGAAGCGCTTCGGCTTGAATTCCAAAGGCGACATCGCGCCCGGCCTGGACGCCGATCTCGCGCTGGTCGACCCGAGCGAGACCTGGACCATCCGGGCGCGCGAGTCCGAGTCGACGCAGGGGTATACGCCCTTCGAGGGCATTGAACTGGGTTGTAAAGTGAAAGCAACTTTTCTCCGCGGCGCGCTGATCTGCGAGAACGGCAAGGTCGTCGGCAAGCCGCGCGGCCGCTACCTGCACCGGCCGACATGAACGTGCGCGACGGATTCGTCGGAGCGATCGGCAACACGCCGCTGATCCGCCTGCGCGCGCCCTCCGAGCTCACCGGCTGCGACATCCTCGGCAAGGCCGAGTTCCTCAACCCCGGCGGCTCGGTGAAGGACCGCGCGGCGCTCTACATCATCCTCGACGCCGAGAAGCGCGGGCTGCTGAAGCCCGGCGGCGCGATCGTCGAGGGCACGGCGGGCAACACTGGCATCGGCCTCGCGCTGGTGGGCAACGCGCGCGGCTACCGCACGGTGATCGTGATCCCGGACACGCAGAGCCAGGAGAAGAAGGACATGCTGCGGCTGTGCGGCGCTGAGCTGCGCGAAGTGCCGGCAGTGCCCTACAGGGACCCGAACAACTACGTACACGTTTCCGAGCGCCTGGCGAAGGAGATGGGCGCCTTCTGGGCCAACCAGTGGGACAACACCGCAAACCGCGACGGCCATTACCGCAGCACCGGCCCCGAGATCTGGCAGCAGACCGGGGGTCGCATCGACGGCTTCACCTGCGCCATCGGCACAGGGGGAACAATCGCAGGTGTTAGTGCTTTTCTAAAGCAAAAGAACAAGAACATTCGAATCGCCGCCGCCGACCCGATGGGCGCGGCGATGTACTCCTGGTTCAAGCACAAGGAGCTCAAGCCCGAGGGCAGCTCGGTGACCGAGGGCATCGGCCTCGGCCGCGTCACCAAGAACGTCGAAGGCGCGCGGGTGGACGACGCCTACGCGATCCCCGACCAGGAAGCGATTCCGTTGCTATTTGACCTGCTGAAAAACGAAGGCCTGTGCCTCGGTGGCTCGAGCGGGATCAACGTCGCCGGCGCCATCCGCCTGGCGAAGGAGCTCGGCCGGGGCCACACGGTGGTGACGATCCTCGCCGACTCGGGCACGCGCTACCAGTCGAAGCTGTTCAACCCGGCTTTCCTCAGGGAGAAGGGGCTGCCCTGCCCCGACTGGCTGTAAGTCCCGGCGCTATCGCGGGCGCCGGCCGTGCACCGCGAGCTCGCCGATCGCCTCCCTGAGCCTCTCGTTCATGCGCCGCAGGCGGTCGGCCATCACCGTCATCACGTACCGGGCGAATTCCGGGGACTCGCGCACCAGCAGGTCGAACGTCAGCCTGTCCACCGGAATGAACCGGCAATCCGAGCGCGTGATCACCGTGGCGCTCCTGACGGCCACGCCCACCAGCGCCATCTCGCCCAGCAACGCTCCCGGCCCCGCGACCTCGACGACTTCGCCGCCGACGGAAACCTGCGCCGATCCCTGCAGCAGCACGTACATGTCCTTCGCCGGATCGCCCTCGTGGAACAGGACCAGACCGGAGGGTACCGACATGACGTTCCGGGCCCCTTTGAAATGCGCGATGATGTCCATGGTTAATGCTTCGGCGGCGGGCGCTTCTCGATGAACGCGTCCATGCCGGCGCGGCCTTCCTCGTGCGCGAAGCTCGCGCTGATCACGCCCGAGGCGAGCGCATAGGCCTGCTCGAGGCCGAGGTCCATCTGCTGGTAGAAGGCGCGCTTGCCCGCCGCCATGGTGGCCGGCGGCTTGGCGGCGAGGATTTTTGCCAGCTCGGCCACCGCCCGGTCAAGCTCTTCCGGGTGAACGACCCTGTTCACAAGACCCCACTCCATCGCCCGGGCGGCGCTGATCGGCTCGCCGGTGAGCAGCATTTCCAGCGCGTGCTTGCGCCGGAGGTTGCGGCCGACGGCGACGCCCGGGGTCGAGCAGAAGAAGCCCCAGGTGACGCCGCTGGTGACGAACTTCGCCGCGTCCGAGGCGACCGCGAGATCGCACTGCGCGACGAGCTGGCAGCCGGCGGCGGCGGCGGCACCCTGCACGCGCGCGATCACCGGCTGCGGCAGCAGAGGGATGGTTTGCATCATGCGGCTGCACTGGCCGAACAGCGCCTCGATCTTCGGCAGCTCTTTCAGCGCCTTGATCTCCTTCAGGTCGTGCCCGGCGCAGAAGCCCTTGCCGGTGCCGGCGAGGATGACAACGCGGGTTTTCTTGTCAGCTTTGAGGGAGTCGAACTCCCTTTGCAAAGCAGAAAGCATCTCGCCGGTCAGCAGATTCATCTGCTGCGGGCGGTTCATGGTGAGCGTGCAGATGCCGTCGCGGTCTTCGCGCAGCAGGATCGGCTGCTCTGTTTGCGGAACGGCGCTCATGTGTCTATGGCGGCTGCCGACTTGGCCTTCTCGCGCAGGACGAATTTCTGGATTTTACCCGTCGAGGTCTTGGGCAGCTCGCCGAACACCACCGCGCGCGGCGCCTTGAACCTCGCCATCTGCCCCCGGCAGAACTCGATGATCTCCAGTTCGGTGGTGGTCGAGCCCGGTTTCAGCTCCACGAAGGCGCAAGGGGTCTCGCCCCACTTCGGGTCGGGCCGCGCCACCACCGCGGCGGCCAGCACCGCCGGGTGGCGGTAGAGCACGTCCTCGACTTCCAGCGACGAGATGTTCTCGCCGCCCGAGATGATGACGTCCTTCGAGCGGTCCTTGATCTTGACGTAGCCGTCGGGCTGCATCACCGCGAGGTCGCCGGAGTGGAACCAGCCGCCGGCGAAGGCGTCCTGGGTCGCCTTGGGGTTCTTCAGGTACCCCTTCATGGTGATGTTGCCGCGGAACATGATCTCGCCCATGGTCTCGCCGTCGGCGGGCACCGGCTGCATGGTCTGCGGGTCCATCACCGCGAGGCCCTCCTCGACGACATAGCGGATGCCCTGCCTGCCGTTCAGGCGCACCTGGTCGGCGAGCGGCAGCTGCTCCCACTCCGGGTGCTTGGCGCACACCGTCGCGGGACCGTAGGTCTCGGTCAGCCCATAGACGTGGGTGATGTTGAAGCCCATCTTCTGCATGCCCTCGATCATCGCCGCCGGCGGCGCCGCCGCGGCAACCAGGCCGCTCACCTGGTGCCCGATGCTGCGCTTCATCTCGTCCGGGGCGTTGATCAGCATCTGGTGCACGATCGGCGCGCCGCAGTAGTGCGTGACGCGGTGTTGTTTTATCAGGCGGAATATCGATTCGGCTTCCACGCGGCGCAAGCAGATGCTCGTGCCCGCGTTCGCCGCCATGGTCCAGGGAAAGCACCAGCCGTTGCAGTGGAACATCGGCAGCGTCCACAGGTACACCGAGTGGTGCGGCATGCCCCAGACCAGGATGTTGCCGACGGCGTTCAGGTAGGCGCCGCGGTGGTGGTAGACCACGCCCTTCGGGTTGCCGGTCGTGCCCGAGGTGTAGTTGAGCGAGATCGCCTCCCACTCGTCCTCGGGCCAGCGCCAGGCGAACTCCGGGTCGCCCTCCTTCAGCAAGTCCTCGTAGGCCGCGTCGCCGAGGATGACGGGGGGCTTCTGCTTCACGCGCTTGAGGGCGCCTTCGACTGTCTCCGAGAACTCCGGGTCGGCGATGAGAAGCCTCGCTTCGCCGTGCTCCAGCATGAAGGCGATGGCTTCGGCGTCAAGGCGGGTGTTCAGGGTGTTCAACACAGCGCCGCACATCGGCACGCCGAAGTGGGCTTCGACCATCGCCGGGATGTTCGGCAGCATCGCGGCGACGGTGTCGCCCACGCCGATGCCGCGCTTCTTCAGCGCCGAGGCGAGCCGGCGGCAGCGCGCGTAGGTTTCCTTCCAGGTGTACCGCTGCGCTTCGTGCACCACGGAAAGCCTTTCCGGATACACCTGCGCGGCCCGCTCGAGGAACGAGAGGGGCGTGAGCGGCGCGTAGTTCGCGGCGTTCCTGCCCAGACCCTGCTCGTACGGGCCTTTCTCCCTCATGCCGAGCCGAGTATACGACGCCAGAGGCTGCGCCCCTTCGCCTCCTGCTCCATCGCGTCGAGGTAGCGCTCGTGCGCCGCGGTCTCCTCGGCCGAGGCGCGCTGCACCATCAGCTTCGAGACGTCGACGACCAGCCCGGCGGCCGCGGCGGCCGCCGCCGCGGGCGTCTCGAGCTCCATCACCAGGCTCTCCTGGCCGCGGGTCATGGCGAGGTAGCACTCTGCGAGCAGGCGCGCGTCGAGCAGCGCGCCGTGCAGCGTGCGGTTCGAGTGGTCGACGGAATAGCGCTCGCACAGCGCGTCGAGCGAGTTCTTCTTGCCGGGGTGCAGCTCCTTGGCAAGCAGCAGCGTGTCGGTGACGGAGGCGGCGTGGTCCTGCAGCCGCCCGAGGCGCGCCAGCTCGAGCTCCATGTTGAGGAACTCGACGTCGAACGGCGCGTTGTGGATGATCAGCTCGGCGCCGCGGACGTAGTCGAGGAAGGCCGCCGCGATCTCGGCGAACCTGGGCTTGGCGGCGAGGTCCTCGCGCGTGAGGCCGTGCACGCGCGTCGCGCCCAGGTCAACCTCGCGCTCCGGGTTGAGGTAGGTGTGGAAGTCGCGGTCGCTGATGCGCCGGTTGAGCAGCTCGACGCAGCCGATCTCGATGATGCGGTCGCCGAGCGTGGGGTTGAGCCCCGTGGTCTCAGTGTCAAGGACGATCTGTCTCATCCGGGATCGCCTGGTTCGCCAGCCGGTCCACGCGCTCGTTCTCGGGATGCCCGGCATGGCCCTTCACCCAGTGCCATTCGACCTCGTGCCGCGCCGCGGCCGCGTCGAGCTGGCGCCACAGGTCCTCGTTCTTGACCGGCTTCTTGTCCGCGGTGCGCCAGCCGCGGCGTTTCCACTGCACGATCCAGGCGGAGATCCCCTTCTGCACGTACTGCGAATCGGTGTACACCTTGACCCGGCTCGGCCGCCTGAGGGCCTCGAGCGCACGGATCACCGCGGTGAGCTCCATGCGGTTGTTGGTGGTATCCGCCTCTCCTCCGCTGAGCTCCTTTTCTGCGCCATTCACTCTCAGCAACGCGCTCCAGCCGCCCGGGCCCGGGTTGCCGCGGCACGCGCCGTCGCTGTAGATCTCGACGGCGCGCTCAGTCATGCCTGCGCCGGTGCGAGCTGTGCGACACCGCCGCGACGGCGCGGCGCCGCGCCCGCTCCCGCCGCCAGGCGGGCGTGACGATGCGCATGCCGTGCACGCGCTTCACCGCGCGCACCACGTAGACGCCTCCGGTCACCGGCCACCAGCGCGCCCCCGCCTTCTCCATGAAGGCGAAGCGCTCGAGCCAGACCTGGTTGCGGAACGGCGGCGCGTAGCAGCCGAACTTGCCGCCGTTCAGCTCGAAGCCCAGGACTCTCAGCCATTCGCGCAGCCGCAGCAGGCCGATGAACTTGGCGTCCCAGGGCGCGCCGTTGCCGCGCGAAGAGAACATCTGGCGCACGCGCCACAGCGACGCGGTGTTGAAGCCCGAGATCACCACCTGCCCTTCGGGCATCAGCACGCGCTCGACCTCGCGCAGCACGTCGTGCGGGTTGTGGTGCCCCTCCAGCACGTGCGGCAGCGCGACCAGGTCGACGCTCTGCGAGGCGAGCGGCAGCTGCAGCGGATCGGCGGCGAGCGCCGCGCCCGGCTCGAGGGCGAGGGTGAAGCGGTGGCCGATGCGGTTCTGCCGCAGAAAATCGATCTCGGGCAGGCCGACCTGCACCGCCCTGAAACCGAACACGTCATCGACCGCGCTGTCGAACTGGGCCAGCTCCCAATCGAGCACATAGGCCCCCTGGGGGGTCGAGAGCCACCCTGAAAGCGATGAGCGACCGCCGTTATACTTCAGCGCCCCGTTCTGCACGAAGGGTCGATGCATGCCCAAAGTGGTTCCGCTGGACGTTGTGCCTGTTACCGCGTTCAAGGACAACTACGTCTGGACCCTGCGCAACGCGACGCACGCCGCGGTGGTGGATCCCGGCGAGGCGCGGCCGGTGCTCGACTACCTTGCCCGCGAGAAGCTCAAGCTCGCGGCGATCCTCGCCACGCACCACCACCCCGACCACGTCGGTGGCATTGCGGCGCTTCTGGAAAAATACCGCGTGCCCGTGTATGGACCGAAAAACGAACCTATCCCGACCGTCACCCGGCCCGTTGCCGAGGGCGACACGGTGAGGATTCCCGAGCTCGGCGCTGCGTTCAGCGTGCTCGACATCCCGGGCCATACGCGCGCGCATATCGCCTATTATGGGGCAGGCTCGCTTTTCTGCGGCGACACGCTGTTTGCCTGCGGTTGCGGGCGCCTGTTCGAAGGCACCGCCGAGCAGATGTACGCCTCGCTCGGCAAGCTGCGCGCTCTTCCCGACGAGACCCGGGTGTACTGCGGGCACGAGTACACGCTCGCGAATATCGGCTTCGCCAAGGGCGTCGAGCCCGGCAACGCCGCGCTCGCGGCGCGCGAGGCGCGCGACCGGCGCCTGCGCGAAGCCGGCAGGCCCACGCTGCCGAGCACGATGGCCGAGGAGAAGGCGACCAACCCCTTCCTGCGCTGCTTCGAGCCCGCGGTGGTCGAGTCGGTCAACAAATACCTGGGTACGCGCGTTTCTGATCCAGTGCGCGTCTTTGCCGCCATCCGCGAGTGGAAGAACCGCTCTTGAAGAAGATCCTGCTCCCCGTCGCGGTGCTGGTGCTGCAGGCCTGCGCGCAGGTGCCAACCGCCGCGCCGGTCCCCGAGCCCGCCCCGGAGCCGGTCGCGGTCCCGCCTCCGCCCATGGCCGTTATAAAACCGGCGCCGGTTGAAGCCGCCAAACCGCCGCCCGCTGCCAAGCCGGCTGTCGTTGCCGAGAAGCCCGCCGCCAAGCCCCCGGCCGAGGTCGGCGACCTCTGGCAGCGCATCCGCAAGGGCTTCGCGATCGCCAACCTGGAGGGCAAGCTGGTCAAGCAGAAGACTGCGCAATACGCGGCGAGCCCGGAATACCTGCAGCGCATCATCGGGCGCAGCAGGCTCTACCTCTACCACATCGTCGAAGAGATCGAGAAGCGCGGCCTGCCGACCGAGCTCGCCCTGCTGCCGATGGTCGAAAGCGCGTTCAACCCGATGGCCTACTCGCGCGCGCACGCCTCCGGCCTGTGGCAGTTCATCCCCGGCACCGGCAGGCGCTTCGAGCTCGAGCAGAACACGTGGTACGACGGCCGCCGCGACGTCGTCGACTCGACCAGCGCCGCGCTCGATTACCTCACCAAGCTCCACGAGATGCACGGCGACTGGCACCTCGCGCTCGCTTCCTACAACTGGGGCGAGAACGCGGTGCGCAAGGCGGTCGCCCGGAACAAGGCCGCCCGCAAAAAGACCGACTACGCCAGCCTGCGCATGCCGAAGGAAACCCGGCACTACATCCCGAAGCTGCAGGCGCTGGAGAACATCATCGCCGACCCGCAGGCCTACGGCGTCGACCTCGACGCGATCCCGGACCAGCCGTACTTCACGGTGGTCACCGACGCCCCGGACATCGACGTGCACCTCGCCGCCCGGCTCGCCGAGATGCCGGTCGACGAGTTCATCGCCCTGAACCCGGGCTTCAGCCGGCCGCTGATCCGCGCCTCGGCGTCGCGGCGCATCATCCTGCCGGCCGACAAGGTGGGCGCGTTCTACGACAACCTGGACGACTACGACGAAGGCGCGCTCGTTTCCTGGCAGGTCTACAAGCCCGCGCCCGGCGAGAAGCTCGAGGCGATCGCCAAGCGCTTCGAGATCGGCGTCGCCGAGCTGAAGCGGGTGAACGGCATCTCGCCGCGCGCCACGCGCCTGCCCGCCGAGCTGGTGGTGCCGATGAACGGCGAAGCCAAGGCGACGCTCGCCGAGCTGCCGCTGATGTATGCGCCCCCGATCCCGTCCTACGGCGGCGCGCGCGCGGTGCACGTGGTGAAGTCGGGCGACACCCTGAGCTCGATCGCCGCGCGCTATCGCGTCAGCGTTTCCTCCCTGAAAGCCTGGAACCAGGTCGGCCGCTTCCTGCAGATCGGGCAAAAGATCTATATAAGGTAGGGCGTGAAGGCGCTCCGCCGGGCGCTAGCCCGCGCCCGCCTCGACCAGCCTGCGGGTGTACTCGGACTGCGAGCTTCTCAGCACTTCGTCCAGCGTCCCGCTTTCCACGATCCGGCTGTCCTTCATGACCATCACGCGGTGCGCCATGGCGCGTATCACGTCGATGTCGTGCGTGACCAGGATGTAGCTCAATCCGTATTTTTTTTGAAGAGAAGACAAAAGTTCAAGCACTTGCTTCTGGATCGTGACGTCGAGCGCGCTGGTCGGCTCGTCGAGCACCACCACCTTCGGATTCACGATCAGCGCGCGCGCGATGGCGATGCGCTGGCGCTGCCCGCCGGAGAACTCGTGCGGGTAGCGTTGCAATAGCGGCTCGACCTGCCCGCCTTCCGTTAGGCCAACGTCGATAAGCGCCTGCAGGATGCGGCTGCGCCGGGCGGCGGCATCGAGGCCGGGCTCGTGGATTTCCAGGCCTTCGCCGACGATCTGCTCGACCGTGAGCCGCGGCGACAGGGAGGACAGCGGGTCCTGGAACACGACCTGGATGTCCTTGCGCATGCTGCGTCGCTCCGCACGCTCGGACCATTTCCTCCCGCCAATAGCGATCTCTCCCTGGGCGGCCATCAGGCCAAGGACGGCAAGCGCAAGCGTTGTCTTGCCCGAGCCCGATTCGCCGATGACGCCGAGGGTCTCGCCGGGCGCGAGGTCGAAATCGACCGACTCCACGGCGGTGAAGCGCCCGCTCCTGAACCAGCCGCGGATGCCGGGCAGCCGGGTCTGGTAATGCACATGGACGCTTCTGGCTTGCACCACGGTCCCGCTCCCGGGACTGCCTACCTCGCGAGCCGCGCGGCTGTTGACCAGCTTGCGGGTGTACGGGTGCTGCGGGCGGTCGATCACCTGCGCGGTCGGCCCCTGCTCCACCAGCACGCCCTTCTCCATCACCGCGACGCGCTCGGCGTAGCGGCGCACGAGGTTGAGGTCGTGGGTGATCAGGAGCAGCGCGAGGCCGGCCTCGGCGCGCAGGCGCTCGAGCAGCTCGAGGACCTGGAGGCGAATGGTGACGTCGAGCGCGGTGGTCGGCTCGTCGGCGATCAGCAGCTTCGGGTTGCACGCCAGCGCCATCGCGATCATCGCGCGCTGGCGCTGGCCGCCCGAGAGCTGGTGCGGGTAGCTGTGCGCGCGCCGCTCGGGCTCGTCGATGCCGACGCGGCGCATCGCCTCGACCGCTCCGGCCCACGCCGCGGCGCCGCGCGCCCCGGTGTGCAGCTCGAGCGACTCGACGATCTGGTCGCCGACGGTGTAAATCGGGTTGAGCGCGGTCATCGGCTCCTGGAAGATCACCGCGATGTCGCGGCCGCGTAGCTGTTGTAACTCTTGCGGGGACATCTGGAGAACATCCCTACCTGCAAAGAAAATCTGTCCACTTAGGCGCGCGTTCTCGACGAGGCGCAGCGTGGAAAGCGCGGTGACTGTCTTGCCCGAAGCCGATTCGCCGACTAGCGCGAGCTTCTCGCCGGCATCCAGCGTGAAGGACGCCCGGTCCACCACCCGGCGCGGGCCGAAGTCGATGCTGAGGTCCTTGACCTCGAGCAGGCTCATGCTCCGTCCTCCTTCAGAACCTTCCGCGGATCCAGCGCATCGCGTAATGCATCTCCAATCAGGATAAGGAGAAGCAAAGTCACCATCAGCACGCCGAAGGTGGTGAGCGAGATCCACCAGGCGTCGAGGTTGTTCTTGCCCTGGTTGAGCAGCTCGCCCAGGCTCGGCGTGCCCGGCGGCACGCCCAGGCCGAGGAAGTCGAGGCTGGTGAGCGCGCCGATCGCCGCGGCCATCTCGAAGGGCACCAGGGTCACGACCGGCGTCAGGCTGTTCGGCAGGATGTGGCGGGCGATGATCCTGCGGTTGCTCTGGCCGAGCGCGCGCGCCGCGCGCACGTAGTCGAGGGTGCGGTTCCTCAGGAACTCGGCGCGCGTGTAAGCCGCGATGCCGAGCCAGCCGAACGCCGAGAGCAGCACCACCAGCAGGCCGAAGCTGGCCGAGAACAGCGACGAGAAGATGATCAGCATGTAGAGCGTCGGCATCGAGCTCCAGATCTCGTTGAAGCGCTCCATCGCGATGTCGGTCCAGCCGGCGAAATACCCTTGGATCGCGCCGTACAAGACTCCTATCAAAGAAACAACTGCTGTAACGATCAGGGCGAACACCACGGAGAGGCGGAAACCGTAGAGCAGGCGCGCCAGCAGGTCGCGGCCGCGGTCGTCGGTGCCGAGCAGGTTTTCCGCCCCCGGCCGCGACGGGCTCGGCTCTGTTGCGAAATAGTTGATCGTGCCGTGGTGGTAAGTGTTGAAGGGGAAGAGCGCGAAATTGTCGCCCCGGGAAAGATTCTCCCGGATCAGCGGATCGAGGTAGTCGGCGGGCGTGGCGAAATCGCCGCCGAACGTGGTTTCGGGCAGCGTCTGCAGCACCGGGAAATACCAGCTTCCCTCGTAGCGCGCGACCAGCGGCTTGTCGTTCGACAGCACCTCGGCGAGCAGGCTCAGGCCGAAGAGGAACGCGAAGATGGTGAGGCTCGTGTAGCCGAGCCGGTTGGCGCGGAAGCGGCGCCAGGCGCGGCGCCCAGGGCTTTCGTGCCTTTGCATCAGTCGAAGAACCTCACGCGTGGATCGACCCAGAGGTAGCTCAGGTCGCGCAGCAGCGTGGTGAAAAGCCCGATGATGGTGAAGAGGAACAGGCTGCCGAACACCACCGGGTAGTCGCGCCGGATCACCGACTCGTAGGAAAGCAGTCCCAGCCCGTCGAGCGAGAACAGCGTCTCGATGAGCAGCGAGCCGCTGAAGAACGCGCCGACGAACGCCGCCGGGAAGCCGGTCATGATCGGGATCAGCGCGTTGCGGAACACGTGGCGCCACAGCACGCGGCGCTCGTCCACGCCCTTCGCCCGCGCGGTGAGCACGTAGTGCTTGCGGATCTCCTCGAGCACCGAGTTCTTGGTGAGGATGGTGATGACCGCGAAGCCGCCGAGCACCATCGCCGTGACCGGCAGCGCGATATGCCAAAGGTAATCCGCGACCTTCCCGGGCAGGCTGAGCTCGCCCCAGTTGATCGAGGTGATGCCCCGCAGCGGAAACCACTGCACGAAGGAACCCCCGGCGAAGAACACCAGCAGCACCACCCCCATGACGAAGCTCGGGATGGCGTAGCCGAGCAGCACGACGAAGGTGGTGCTGGTGTCGAAAGGCGTGCCGGCGCGCACCGCCTTCGCGATGCCGAGCGGCACCGAGATCAGGTACACCAGCAGGAAGGTCCACAGTCCCAGGCTGATCGACACCGGCAGCTTCTCGATCACCAGCTGCCCGACGCTCTTGTTGTGGAAAAAGCTCCTGCCGAGGTCGAAGCGGGCGAACTGGCCGAGCATCTGCACGAAGCGCTCGTGCGCCGGCTTGTCGAAGCCGTAGAGCTTCCTGATCTCCTCCACCCGCACCGCATCGACGCCCTGGCGCCCGCGATAGCCGGCCTCGGCGGCGGCGGGCCCTTCGCCGCCCGCCTCGAAGCCCTGGAACTGCGCCACCATCTGCTCCACCGGGCCGCCCGGCACGAACTGGATGATGACGAAGGTGATGAGCAGGATCCCGAACAGCGTCGGGATCATCAGCAGCAGGCGCTTGAGAATGTAGGACCACATTGGTCTATTTTCTTCTCCACCAGGTGGAGATGACCCAGTCCTCGGCCTGGTAGTACTGCGGCATGACGGCGGGTTTTTCGAACTTTCCCGCGCGGTAGGCGATGCGGTAGGTGCTCGAGTACCACTGCGGGACCACGAAATGGCTGTGGCGCAGCACGCGGTCGAGCGCCCTGAGGCGGGCGACGAGCTCGGGGCGTGTCTGCGACGCGACCGCCAGCGTCACGAGCGCGTCGATCGCCGGATCCTTGATGCCCATCAGGTTGCTCGAGCCTTCGGTATCGGCCGATTGCGAGCCGTAGCGGTCGAGCAGCTCGGCGCCCGGCGCCTCGCTGCCGGGGATCCGCACCGTGAAAAGGTCGTAGTCGAACACGTCGAGGCGCTTGCGGATCAGCGCGAAGTCCGCGCGGCGATAGTCTCCCGCGATGCCGAGCCGCGCCAGCGCCTGGAAGTACGGCGCCACCAGCCGCTCGCCGCCGCCGCTGTCGAGATACTCGAGCGTGAAGCCCTCGCCCTTGGCGTTGCGCAGCGCGCCGTCGCGGTAGGTCCAGCCGGCCTGGGCCAGCAGGTCGCGCGCCTTGCGCAGGTTGTCGCGCAGGCTGCCCGGAGGGTTGGTCGAGGGCGCGAGCGGCACCCCCTGGGCAAAGACCCTTTCGGGCAACTGCTTCCTCAAGGGTTCGAGGATCTTCAGCTCGTCGGGCCCCGGCAGCCCCTGCGCCTCGAAATCGCTGTTGTTGAAGAACCCGCGCACCCGCGTGTACGAGTTGTACATCATCTGCCGGTTCATCCACTCGAAGTCGAAGGCAAGCCCGAGCGCCTCGCGCACGCGCGGGTCCTTGAACTTCTCGCGCCGCGTGTTGATGAGGAAGCCCTGGAAGTCGCCCGCGTTCCTGAACGGCAGCTCGGTCTTGATCAGCTCGCCCGAGTCGAACTTGCTGCCGACGTAGGTGCGCGCCCATTCGCGCGCCGAGAAGGTGCGCAGGTAGTCGAACTCGCCGGCCTTGAAGGCCTCGGTCTGCGCCGTGACGTCCTTGTAGATCTTGTAGGTGACGCGGTCGAAGTTGTAGCGCCCGCGGCGCACGTTCAGGTCGCGCGCCCAGTAGTTCGGGTCGCGGTTGTAGGTGATGTCGCGGCCGAAGTTGAGGCGCCCGATCCTGTAGGGCCCGCTCGCGATGGGCGTGTCCATCACCACCTGGTCGAAGGGCTTGCCCGCGCCCCAGGCACGGCTGAACACCGGCAGCCCGCCGACCATCAGCGGCAGCTCGGCGTTGGAACGCTTGAAATCGAAGCGCAGCGTGCGCGGCCCGGTGACCACGGCCTGCCTGACGTCGCTGAACACGACCCGGTACTGCGGCGCGGCCTGCTTGCTCATCAGCATGTCGAAACTGTGCTTCACGTCGGCGGCCATCACCGGCATGCCGTCGTGAAAGCGCGCCGCGGGATTGAGCCTGAAGGTCACCGACAGGCCGTCGGCGGCGACCTCGATGTCCTCGGCCAGCAGCCCGTAGGCGGTGGTCGGCTCGTCCATCGTGCCGGTGAGCAGGCTCTCGAAAAGCAGCGCGGTGCCCGGCGGAGCGGTCCCTTTGAGGGTGAAGGGGTTGTACTTGTCGAAGTTGGTGATGCGCAGCGGCGGCACCAGCTCGAGGTCGCCGCCTTTCGGCGCGTCCGGGTTGACCCATTCGAAGTGATGGAACCCGGGCGGATATTTGATATCGCCGAACTGCGAATAGGCATGCGCCGCCCAGACGCTTGGCGTGAAGAGAAGAAGGAGCAGAAACCTCATCGCGGTATCGAAGCCAGCAGCGTGCGCGTATAGGGATGCTTCGGCTCGGCGTAGATCTCGTCCGAGCCGGCCATCTCCACGATCTCGCCGTCCTTCATCACCATCACCTCGTCGGCCATGTACTTCACCACCGCCAGGTCGTGCGAGATGAAGAGGTAGCTCATCGCATATTCGTCCTGCAGATCCTGCAGCAGGTTCAGGAGCTGCGCCTGGATGGAAACGTCCAGCGCCGAGACCGCCTCGTCGCAGATCAGGAGCTCGGGCCCGAGCGCGAGCGCCCGGGCGATCGCGATGCGCTGCCGCTGGCCGCCGGAGAACTCGTGAGGGTACTTGAAGAGCGCGCTCGCCGGCAGCCCCACTTTCGCGAGCAGCCCTTCGGCGCGCGAGCGCCGCTCCGCCTCGTCCTTGCCGATGCCGTGGATGTGCATCGGCTCCATCAGGATCTGGCCGGCGCTGAAGCGGGGGTTGAGCGAGGCGTAGGGGTTCTGGAACACGATCTGGATCGCGCGCTTGAAGGCTTTCGGGGCCACCGCGTCCCGGCCGTGGAGCAGCACCGAGCCGCCTGACGCCTGGTGAAGCCGCGCGACGAGCAGCCCGAGCGTGGTCTTGCCCGAGCCCGACTCGCCCACCAGGCCGAGGGTCTTCCCCCGTGCGATCTTGAACGTGGCACCCTTCACCGCCTTGACCTGGCGAAAGCTCTTCGCGAGGCCGCGCGCCTCGAGTACCACTGGCTCGTCGCCGCGCAGGCCGCGTTTGCGTTCTTCAGTCGAAGGAACGAAATCGTCGATTACCGGCAATCGTATCGGCCGGCGGTCGAGCCGCGGACGACAGGCGAGCAGTGCCCGGGTGTAGTCGTCGCGCGGCGCGGCGAACACCTCGGCGACGCCACCTTGCTCCCGGATTTCGCCGTGTCGCATCACCACGACCTGGGCCGCTATTTGCCTTACCAGCGCCAAATCATGGGTAATGAAGAGCACCGACATGCGGCGCCGGCGCTGGAGGTCGGCGATGAGGTCCAGGATCTGCTTCTGCACCGTGACGTCGAGCGCGCTCGTCGGCTCGTCGGCGATCAGCAGCTTGGGCTCGCAGGCGATCGCCATCGCGATCATCACGCGCTGCTGCTCGCCGCCCGAGAGCTGGAAGGGGTAAGCGTCGAGCTTTGTGCGCGGCTCGGAGAGGCCCACTTCTTCGAACAGGGCGATGCATCGGTCTCGGGCTTTCCTGCCGGACAAGCCGGCGTGCTCGCGCAGCGCCTCCCCGACCTGGAAGCCGACGCTGAACACCGGGTTCAGCGAGCTCATCGGCTCCTGGAAGATCATCGAGATCTCCGCCCCCCGCAGCGCGCGCAGCTCCCGCAGCGATGTTTTCATCAGATTTCGGCCGTTGAAAACGATCTCGCCGGTCTGCGTCGCCGTTTCCGGCAGCAGCCCCAGGATCGACAGCGCGGTGACGGACTTGCCGCTGCCCGATTCGCCGACCAGCGCGACGGTGGCGTGCTCGGGGACCTCGAAGCCGATTCCTCGAACGGCGGCCACCGCTCCAAAAGCGACCCGCAGATCCCGTACGCTGAGCAGGTTCATGCGAGCTTCGGGTCGAGCGCGTCGCGCACGGCGTCGGTGAACAGGCTGAAGGCGGTGACGGCGAGCGCCATGGCGGCGGTCGCGGCGGCGATCTGCCACCACATGCCGAGGATCAGCTCGCTCGGCGCTTCCGCCAGCATGCTGCCCCAGGACACAGTGTCGACGCCCACGCCGAAGCCGAGGAAGCTCAGGATCACCTCGGACTTGATGAACAGCACCACGTGCAGCGAGAGCTGCACCAGCACCACGTGGCTGACGTTGGGCAGGATGTGCACGAAGATGCGCCGCGCATTCGAAGCGCCGATGGCGTCGGCGGCGAGCACGTATTCGCGCACCTTGTGCTTCAGGTACTCGGCGCGGATCAGCCGGAAAATTCCGGTCCAGCCCGTGAGACCGAGGATCAGGATCACGGTGACGATGCCCTTCTGGTCGAGCACCGCCGCGATCGCGAGCACGAGGAGCAGGTACGGGATCGAGGTGAACACGCTGTAGAGCCAGTTGAAGAAATCGTCCACCCAGCCGCCGCGGTAGCCGGCGGCTGCGCCGAACACGGTGCCGAGGAGCGTGGCAAGCGCCGCCGCCGCGAGCCCGACCACCAGCGAGGTTTCGGTGCCCTTGATCGCCTTCTTCACCACGTCCCTGCCCCACTTGTCGCCGCCGAAAGCGAGCGTCGTCGTCCGGGTCTCGGTCCCCGAAGCACCCGCGAGGCTGGCGTGGATCTCGGCGAGCTCCGGGCCGAGCGGGTCCGCTATGCCGTAGTCGTCCCGGGGCTTCAGGGATTGCATGCCTGCAGGCCCATCCCGTGGAACCATCTCGATGCCCAAAAAGCTCGGTGGAGCGTAGCTGACGCCCACTTCCTGCGCCCAGTCGCGCGCCACCCAGCCGGCCGCCGAGGCGCACGCCAGGACGACGTAGACGACGACGATTGAAAGCGACACCAGGCCTACCCGGTCACGGCACAGCCGCTGCCAGGCGAGGCGCCACAGGCTCACTTGAGCTCCACCCGCGGGTCGAGCGCCTTGTAGAGCAGGTCGGCGGCGAGGTTGATGACCATGGTGGCGATGGCGACGTACACGGTGACGGCCTTGATCAGGGGAAAGTCGCTGCGCTCGACCGCCAGGATCACCTCGCGGCCGATCCCCGGGATGGAGAAGAAGCGCTCGATCAGGAACGCGCCGGCGAGCAGGCCGGGAAGCTGGATCATGACGTTGGTGGCGATCGGGATCGCCGCGTTGCGCAGCACGTGCAGCCACATCACGCGGCTTTCGGCGAGGCCCTTGGCGCGCGCGGTGCGCACGTAGTCCTGGTTGATCTCGTCGAGGAAGAAGCTGCGATACAGGCGGATGTCGGGCGCGAGCGCAACCACGACGCCGACCAGCACCGGCAGCGCCGCGTAGCGCAGCAGGTTCTCGCCGAGCGTGCTGCCCCAGCCCTGCACCGGGAACCAGCCGAGCTGGTACGCCAGCAGGTACTGGAACACCAGGATATAGACCAGGATGCTGATCGACTGCCCCACGGTGCAGCCGATCATGATCGCGCGGTCGGTGAGCGAGCCGCGCACGTAGGCGACCAGCATCGCGGCACCCAGGGAAATGACGGTGCTGATCAGCAGCAGCGGCAAGAGCACAGTCAATGAAGGGCCCAGGCGCGTGGCGAAGATCCGCGACACGCGCTCGTTGGTCGCCCAGCTCGCGCCGAAGTCGCCGGTGGCGATCTGCTGGACGAAGATCCACAGCTGCACCCAGTAGGGCTGGTCGACGCCGAGGCTGCGGCGGATGCTCTCGATGCGCTCGGGGTTGGCGATCTTGCCGGCGAGCATGTACGCCGGGTCGCCGCCGATCCAGTTAAAGAGGCAAAACACGAGCAGCACCACGCCGAGCAGCGTCGGGACGAACTGCCACAGCCGGCGCGCGACGTAGGCGGTCATTTCAGGTCGATGTAAAGCCACTCCTCGTGCAGCACCGGGTGCTTCTTGAAGCCCTGGACGCGCGGCTGCAGCAGCACGTTGCGGTAGCGGCTGTCGGCGAGCAGCCACACCGTGTCGGTTTCCATCACCCGCGCCATCTCGCGGTACAGCTTGTCGCGCTCGGGGCCGTGCGGCAGCAGGCGCGATTTCTCGTAGCGCCTGTCGTACTCCGCCGAGCGGTAGCAGGCGTTGTTGCTCTGCCCGCTGTTCGGCCCGTAGAGGAGCTGCATGAAGTTGTCGCCGTCCGGGTAGTCGGCGATCCACGCCGCGATGCGCATCATCAGGCGGCACTGGTTCTCGAGCTTGATCAGCTCGGGAAAGCGGTCCTTGTGGATTTCCAGGCGCACGCCGATCGCATCGAGCGAGCGCTTCATCAATTCGTCGTACTGGCGGTCGCGCTCGCTCGGCGTGGAGGAGAAGCGGATCACCAGCGCGTCGCCGTTCGGCATGCGCCGGTAGCCGTCGGGGCCCTTGCGGTAGCCGAACTTGTCGAGCAGCGCGTTGGCGGCGCGCGGGTCGTGGGGAATGCTGCTGCGGTAGTCCGGGTCGTGGCCGGCGACTCCGGGCGGGATCGGGTAGTACGCGCGGATCGACTGGCCCTTGCGGATGATGCGGATCAGGTCCTCGACCTTATAGGCCATCGCGATCGCGCGGCGCAGCGCGATTCTCTCCTTGCCCAGGCCCCCCACGGTCTTGTCCTGCATGTTGAAGTAGAGGTAGATGATCTCCGGGTCGACGGTCCTCTCAAGCCTGATGCCGCGTTTTGCGAACTCTTGCCTGAGCTGGCCGTCATCGGTCATGAACACCGGCGCCACCTCGGAGAGCTGGTACCCCATGTCGGTCTCGCCGCGCTGGAAGGCGAGCCAGCGGCTCTGCGTTTCCTCCATGATGCTGATCTCGACGCCCTGGATCAGCGGCAGGCGCCTGCCGTCGCGCAGCACCTCGCGGAAGCCCGGGTTCGCCTCGAGCACGACCTTCGAGGAGCGCGTGTAGCGCTTGAGGCGGAACGGCCCGCTGCCGACCGGGTGCGCCGCGGACTCGTCGCCGTAGTGCTCGATCGCCTCGCGCGCCACGGCGCCGGCGAGCGGGAAAGCGAGCACGTGCGAGAAGTTCAGGTCGGTGTTCTTCAGGCGGATCACCAGCGTGTGGCGCCCGGGGGTCTCGATCGCCGCCACGCCCTCGAACAGGAATGCGTAGGGCGAATTGTTCTTCGGATCGAGGAAGCGGCGTAGCGAATACGCGTAGTCGAGCGCGGTCAGCTCGCGCTTCGCGCCCTTGAACACCGCATCGTCGGCGAAGAAGATGCCGGGCTTCACCTTGACCGTATAAGTCTTCCCATCGCCCGAGATACGAGGCATTTCACCGGCGGTATTCGGCACGAGCTGCGCGGGACGCGCGAGGTAGTCGTAGGTGAGCAGCGGGTCGAAAATCCCCGAGATCACCATGCCCGAGTAGTAGTCCGAGACCTTGACCGGATCGAATCCGGTTTCAGCCGCCTGGAAGGTAATGCGCAGGATCTTCGCCGGGTCGGCCGCATGGGCGCCGGCCGCGAAGAGGAGCAGGAAGAGTAACCTCACTCGTGGAAAGTATAATCGGTTGCATGGCGCTTCTCTCGGGTAAAAAGATCCTGGTCACCGGCGTGCTCAGCAACCGCTCGATCGCCTACGGCGTCGCCAAGGCGGCGCGCCGCGAAGGCGCCGAGATCGCGCTCGCCTACCAGAACGAGCGCTTCAAGGACCGGGTCACCGAGATGGCGAAGGAGCTGGGCTCGAGTATCGCCTTGCCCTGCGAAGTCACCAGCGACGCCGAGATCGGTTCCCTTTTTGAAGAACTACGCAAGACTTGGGGAGCATTGGACGGCTTGGTCCATGCCATCGCCTTCGCGCCGCGCGAGGCGATCGCGGGCGATTTTCTCGACGGCATCAGCCGCGAGGCCTTCCGCCAGGCGCACGACATCTCGGCGTACAGCTTCCCCGCTTTGGCAAAGGGTGCTTTACCCCTCATGAAAGGGCGTCGCGGGTCTCTGCTGACGCTCACGTATCTGGGCGCGCAGCGGGTGGTGCCGAACTACAACACCATGGGCCTCGCCAAGGCGAGCCTGGAAGCCTCGGTGCGCTACCTCGCGGCGAGCCTCGGCCCGCAGGGCATCCGGGTGAACGCCATCTCGGCCGGGCCGATCAAGACGCTCGCCGCCGCGGGCATCGCCGGCTTCGGCAAGATCCTGAAGTTCGTCGAGGAGCATGCGCCGCTGCGGCGCAACGTGACCACCGAGGACGTCGGCAACGCAGCCGCATTCCTGCTGTCCGACCTCGCGGCCGCGGTGACCGGCGAGATCCTGTACGTCGACGCCGGGTTCAGCCACGTCGTGGCCGGGCTTCCGAGCGCTACTTCTTCTCCAGATTAGCCGGGTTCAGCTCGACGCTGGCGCGGCTGCGCAGGCTCTCGACGTAGGCGTCGTGCTGCGCGTTGCCGTAGAGCCCCGCGGCGCGCGCCGCGGCCTCGGGGTCTGACTCCTTCACCGGCTCCTCGACCACCCTGGAGATGCGCAGCAGGATGTAGCCGCCGTCGGGAACCGGCACGCCCAGGTAGGCCGGCAGCTTGCCGACGTCGGCGGCGACCACCTGCCGCAGCACGTTGCCCGGCAGCCCCTGTGCGTCGCGCCGCGACACCAGGCGCGCCGGGCTCCATTTCACGCCGGCATCCGCGCCCTTGCGCAGCTGCTCGAGCTTCGCGCTGCCGTCCTTGAGCGCGAGCGCCGAGGCCTCGCGCCGGCGCAGCTCGGCGCCGATCTCGTCCTTCACTTCCTCGAAGCCGCGCTGCGCGGCGGGCTGGTGCTCGCGCACGCGCGCCGCGACCAGCGTATTGGGCGCCACCTCGATCGCATCCGAGTTTCTCCGATTCTTGATCGAATCCGAGGAGAACAGCGCGGCCAGCAGTTTCGGATGGTCGAGCGCGCCGAGCTCCTGGCGCGCCGACTTGGCGATCCAGCCGGTGGTCTGCAGCTGCAGCTTGAAGCGCTCGGCGACGGGGTTCAGGCTGTCGGGCTGCTCGTAGACCAGGTTGCTGAACGCCTCGGCGGCCTCGGCGAACTTGCGCTGGCCCTTCTGGCGCGCGAGCTCCTCGGCGAGCTCCTTCCTCACCTCCTCCAGCGAGCGCGCCTTCGCCGCCTGGATGCCGGTGAGGCGCACGACGTGGAAGCCGAACTCGCTCTGCACCAGCTCGATTTCGAGCTGCTGCAGCTTGAACGCCGCGTCCTCGAACGGCTTGACCATCATGCCGCGGCCGAACCAGCCGAGGTCGCCCCCCTGCCCGGCCGAGCCCGGATCCTGGGAGTGCTGTTTCGCCAGATCCGCGAAGCGGCTTGGATTTTTCTTGATTTCAGAAATCAGCTTTTCGGCTTCGGGCTTGTCCTTCACGAGGATGTGGCTCGCGCGGCGCTGCTCCTCGACGCGGAACTGCGCGGCGCGCCCCTCGTAGGCGGCGTTGATCTCGGCCTCGGTGGGCGGCTCCTGGCGCGCCAGGGTCTCGGCGGAAAGCACTGCGTATTCCGCGCGCACGCGCTCGGGGGTACGGTAATCGGCCTGGTTGGCGTCGTAGTGCGCCTTGATCTGTGCGTCGTCGATCTTCACCCGCGGCGCGAACTGCTGCGCCGGGATCGCCACCTGCGACACCTCGCGCTGCTGCGCCTCCAGCGCCGCGAGGCGCGCCGCCACCGAGCGCGGCGCGATCGCGGTGGCGCCGATCGAGCCGGAGATGCGCTGCACCGGCGCCTGGGTCTGCAGGCGCGCGACGTAGCCCTGGTCGGTGAGCCCCTCGGCGGCGAGGAACGCCGAGTACTTCGCGGTCGAGAACTTGCCGTCCTCCTGGAACTCGGGGGTCTGCGTGATCGCGGCGATCACCTCCTCGCGCGTCATGAAGAGGTGCGCGCGCCCCGCCTCGCTCATCAGCAGCTTCTGGGACACCATCGAGTCGAGCACCGCGCGGCGCGACTCGGGGGAGTCGAGCATCGCCGGATCGACCCGGCCACCGAACATGCGCCGCAGCTGGTCCTGCTGCCGGCGCAGCTCCTCGGCGAACTCGCGCTGGGAAATGTCGATGCCGTTCACCGTGGCGAGCGTGTCCTGCCCGCCGCGGAAGCGCGTGTAGGACTCGATGCCCCAGGTGGCGAAGGTGATGGCGATCAGCCCGAGGAACACCTGGATGAAGCGCTTGTACTTCTGCACCAAGTCGAACACGGGGTGTCAGTTCCTCAGGACAAAAGCGAAATCCGGGGCAAGCGCGACGCCGAGCGCGCTCAGCGCCTCGACGATCTTCTTCACCGGCTCCTTCGTCGGCCCGATGATGCAGTGGTCGGTGGTGCCGAACACGGTGCGCGCGGTGCGCGGCGTGCGCACCGAGTAGTTCCACGCGCCCTCGCGCTCGAGGTCGGCCGGCAGGAGATCGCGGCCGCCGGGCTCCTCGATCTTGTACACCACCCAGGAAGCGTAGGGCGTGGCCTGGTTCGGCGCGCGCCGGCCGATGAGCCTGCTGTACTCGCCGGCGGACCAGAGGCCCTTGTCGGTGAAGCGGCACGGCGGGATGGTGGTCTCGCCCGCCAGCAGCGAGCGCCCGGCTTCCGACTTGATGCCCTGCAGGAATTCGATCGCGAGGTCCGCCGGCACGAGCGACGTGGTCTTCGAGTCGCGCGCGTCCACCGGGCGCACGGCCTGCCGGCCGCAGGCGCCGAGGGCGAGCGCGAGCGCCAGCACCAGTAGCGCGCAGCAGCGGCTACTGGAGACTGACCGACGCGCCAAGCATGTCATCGGAGATCTTCTGTCCCTCGGGAACGGCGGACACAAGGTTACCGGAAATCCTGCGCACCACGAGCGCCACGCGCCGGCCGTCGGCGAGATGGGCGTACAGCCGGTCACCGATCTTGAGCGCGGCGGGCTGCGGCGGCTCGACCACGAGAAAGCCCCAGTTGCGGTCGAGCGACACGACTTTCCCGCGCACCGGCAGCTGCGCCACGGGCTGCGCCGGCGCGGGTTTCGGCGGGGGCGGCGTCGCCGCCGCGGGCTTCGGCGGCGCGGGTTCCACCTTGGCGAGGGCAGGCGGCGGCGGGGGCTCGATCCTCGCTTCCGCCACCGGCGCCTTCTTCGGGACCGGCTTCGGCGCCGGCTTTTCGACCTTGACGGCCTTCTTTTCCACCGGCTTCGGCTTGGGTGTTTCCTCGGCGACCTTTGCCGGCTCGGCCACAGGCTTGGACACCGCTACCGGCGGCGGCGCGGGGCGGTAGAACCAGGCCGCGGCCCCGACCATCACGGCCGCGACCGCGGCCGAACCGAGTGCTATGAGGGGCAGCTTGCTTCGGCCAGACCGCGGGGGAGCCATCCGGACTGTCGCGTCGATCACCACGGTCGCATCCGCCCGGGGGCCGGCACCCGGCAGCGGCTTACCCTCGAAGACGAGCCGCACGTATTCGGCGAACTGGCGCGCCGACTGCAGCCGGTCGTCGGGCTTCTTGGCGAGCGCACGCTTGATCAGATCGTCCCAGGCCGCCGAGAGCGTCGGGTTGAGCACCGAGGGCTCGACCGGGTCCTGGCGGAGCACTTTTTGCATGATGGTGGTCGGCGAGCCGGTGAACGGCCGGTCGCCGGTGAGCATCTGGTAGCAGATCACGCCGACCGAGAACAGATCGCTGCGCGCGTCGACCGGAAGCCCGAGGAACTGCTCGGGCGACATGTAGGCGGGCGTACCGAGCACCGCGCCGGTTTCGGTGAGCTGCGACGTTTCGATGCGCGCCAGGCCGAAATCCACGATCTTGATGGTGCCGTCGCGCAGCACGAACACGTTCGAGGGCTTGAGGTCGCGATGGACGACGCCGGCTTCGTGCGCGTAGGTGAGCGCGGAGAGGAGCTGCTCCATGAAGCGCACCACCTGGGGCAGCGCCATGCGCGCGCCGCTCTCCATGCTGCGCGACAGCTCCTCGCCCTCCATCAGGTCCATGACGATGTACGGGTTGCCGTCGTGCTCGCCGTAGTCGAAGATGGTGACGATGCTCGGATGCGACAGGCGGCCGGCGGAGTGCGCCTCGCGCTTGAAGCGCGCGCGCACGTCGGGCAGCAGCTCGGCCGCGAACACGTCGGTGCGCAGCAGCTTGAGCGCCACGCGGCGCTCGATCACCGTGTCGAAGCCCTCGTAGACGACGCCCATCGCGCCGCGGCCGATCTGGCGGCGCAGCTCGTACTTGCCTATGGTCCCGAGCGCGGTCACGGTGGAAAGGCTATCACTTCCGAGCGCGGATGCCGGCGGCCCGGTCGGACAGCGCTTTCGCCTCGTCCGGGCGGCCCATCACCCTGTAAAGCTTCGACAGCGTGTCCAGCGAGCCGGCCACATCAGGATGCTCGAGACCGAGCGCGTTCTCGAGGATCGCGAGCGAGCGCAGGTAGAAAGCCTCCGCCTCCGCATACTCGCCCTGCGCGCCATGCAGCTCCGCCAGGTTGTTGAGCGCCACCGCCACCGCCGGGTGCCCCTGCCCCATCCTGTGCACCGCGATTTCGAGAGAGCGCTCGTACAGGGGCTCTGCGGCTGCGTACTCGCCGCGCGCGCTGTAGAGCGCCGCCAGGTTGTTCAGCGATGCGGCAACCGCGGGGTTATAGGGGCCCAGCGCTTTCTCACGGATCGAAAGCGCGCGCTCGGCTTCGGCGTACCGCCCTTGCGCCTGGTACAGCTCGGCCAGGTTGCCGATCGCAATCGCGACCGAATGGTGTTCCGGCCCGAGGAATTTCTCCAGGATCGCCAGCGCGCGCTTCTGCACGGGCTCGGCCGCGGCGTAGTCGCCCTTGATGCGATAGATGAGCGCAAGCAGGTTGAGCGAAGTCGCCACGTCGGGATGCACCGGCCCGAGATCGCGCTCCGCCGCCTCCACCGCCCTGGCTGCCGCGGCCGCGGCCTGCTCGTACCAGCCCTGCTGATAGAGAACGTCCGCCTGCTGGATGAGAGAGCGCCACGCGTCGGATTGGGCGTTGGCTCCAAGAGCGAAGCACAAACCGACGACCCAGAGACCGGCGCGCTTACTCATGTGGTTGGCGGAGCGGACGGGACTCGAACCCGCGACCCCCGGCGTGACAGGCCGGTATTCTAACCAACTGAACTACCGCTCCGTTCTCTTCAGGTGTTGCTTGGTGGGTGCTGTAGGGGTCGAACCTACGACATTCGCCTTGTAAGGGCGACGCTCTACCGCTGAGCTAAGCACCCGGAAAAAACGGGCGCCTAGTTTATAGCGTCCTTGAGAGCCTTTCCAGCACGAAACTTGGGCATTCGCGCCGCCTTGATGCTGAGCGCGGCGCCGGTGCGCGGGTTGCGCCCGGTGCGCGCGGCGCGCTTGCCGGCGTAGAAGGTGCCGAAGCCGACCAGCGTCACCATCTCGTCCCTGCGCAGGCTGGATTTCACCGCGCCGACCAGCGCGTCGACCGCGCGCTCGGCCGCCGACTTCGAGATCTCGGCGGCCTGAGCGATCTGCTCGATCAGGTCCGCCTTGTTAATGCGGCCTCACCGCTCCGGGCTGGTCGTCGGGCTTGGGCGGGATCGGCGCCGCGTCCTGGTGCTCGGGCATCGGGTCGGGCTGGCGCTCGAGCGCCACCTCGAGCACCTTGTCGATCCACTTCACCGGCACGATCTCGAGCCTGTTCTTGATGTTGTCGGGGATCTCGGCGAGGTCCTTGACGTTCTCCTCCGGGATCAGCACGGTCTTGATGCCGCCGCGGTGCGCCGCGAGCAGCTTCTCCTTCAGGCCGCCGATCTGCAGCACCTCGCCGCGCAGCGTGATCTCGCCGGTCATGGCGACGTCCGAGCGCACCGGGATGCCGGAGAGCACCGATACCATCGAGGTGACGATGCCGATGCCGGCGCTCGGGCCGTCCTTCGGCGTCGCGCCCTCGGGCAGGTGGATGTGGATGTCGTTCTTCTGGTAGAAGTCCTCTTTCACGCCGAGCCTGCGCGAGCGCGCCCTGACCACCGACAGCGCGGCCTGGATCGACTCCTGCATCACCTCGCCCAGCTTGCCGGTGGTGATGGTCTTGCCCTTGCCCGGCATGGTGACCGCCTCGATCGTCAGCAGCTCGCCGCCGACCTCGGTCCAGGCGAGGCCCGTGACCTGGCCGACCTGGTTCTGCTTCTCGGCCATGCCGAAGCTGAACTTGCGCACGCCGAGGAACTTGTCGAGGTTCTTCGGAGTGACCGTGATGCGGTGGGGTTTGCTGCCCCCGGCGGCGGCCTGGCGCTCGGTGAGGAGTTGCTTGACAGCTTTGCGGCAGATCTTCGAGAGCTCGCGCTCCACCGCGCGCACGCCGGCCTCGCGCGTGTAGTAGCGCACAATGTCGCGCACCGCCGCCTCGGAAATCGACAGTTCGCCTTCCTTCAACCCCGTGTTCTTCATCTGCTTGGGCAGCAGGTATTTGATGCCGATGTTCATCTTCTCGTCCTCGGTGTACCCCGAGAGACGGATCACCTCCATGCGGTCGAGCAGCGGCGGCGGGATGTTGAGCGTGTTCGCGGTGGCGACGAACATCACCTCCGACAGGTCGAACTCGACCTCGACGTAGTGGTCGGTGAAGGTGTGGTTCTGCTCCGGGTCGAGCACCTCCAGCAGCGCCGAGGACGGATCGCCGCGCCAGTCCATGCCCATCTTGTCCACCTCGTCGAACAGGAACAATGGGTTCTTCACCCCCACCTTGGACATGTTCTGCAGGATCTTGCCCGGCATCGAGCCGATGTAGGTGCGGCGGTGTCCTCGGATCTCGGCTTCATCGCGCACGCCGCCGAGCGACATGCGCACGAACTTGCGGTTGGTGGCGCGAGCCACCGACTGGCCGAGCGAGGTCTTGCCCACGCCGGGCGCGCCCACGAGACAAAGAATGGGCGCTTTCATCTTGTCGACGCGGGTCTGCACCGCGAGGTACTCGACGATGCGCTCCTTGACCTTCTCCAGGCCGTAGTGGTCCTTGTCCAGGATCTCCTGCGCCTGCTTGATGTCCTTGGAAATCTTCGACTTCTTCTTCCACGGCAGGTTGACGATGGTGTCGATGTAGTTGCGCACCACGGTGGCCTCGGCCGACATCGGCGACATCAGCTTTAGCTTCTTGAGCTCGGCTTCGGCTTTCTTGCGCGCATCCTTCGGCATGTGGGCGCGCTTGATGCGCTTCTCGATCTCCTCGAGGTCGGCGCCCTCCTCGCCCTCGCCGAGCTCCTTCTGGATCGCCTTCACCTGCTCGTTCAGGTAGTACTCGCGCTGGCTCTTCTCCATCTGCCGCTTGACGCGGCCGCGGATGCGCTTCTCGACCTGCAGGATGTCGATCTCGGTCTCGAGCTGCGACAGCAGGTGCTCGAGGCGCTGCTTGACCTCGAACATCTCGAGCACCTGCTGCTTCTGCTCGAGCTTGAGCGGCAGGTGCGCGGCGACGGTGTCGGCGAGGCGCCCGGCCTCGTCGATGCCGGAAAGCGAAGTCAGGATCTCGGGCGGGATCTTCTTGTTGAGCTTGACGTACTGGTCGAACGCCGAGAGCAGCGCGCGGCGCATCGCCTCGACCTCGGCCGCGGGCGCCGCGTCGGGGGGCACCGCGCTCGCCTCGGCCACCCAGTGCGTGCGCACGTCCACCACCTCGCGGATGTGCGCGCGCGTGCCGCCCTCTACGAGCACTTTGACCGTTCCATCGGGCAGCTTGAGCATCTGCAGGATGTTCGACACGCAGCCGATCGCGTACATGTCCTCGGGGCCGGGGTCGTCCTTGGCCGCCGAGCGCTGCGCCACCAGCAGGATGGACTTGCCCGCCTCCATCGCGGTTTCCATCGCCTTGATCGACTTCGGCCTGCCGACGAACAGCGGAATCACCATGTGCGGGAACACCACCACGTCGCGCAGCGGCAGCAGCGGGTACTGGATGATTTCGCTGGAAGGCGATGTTTCGGACATTTGGATCAGCCTTTCAATAGGTTGGAGCCCCGCCGGTAGATGCGGGTTCCTTCCGAAAAATCAATGAGGAAAGCCTACACGCAACGGCTTTACGCTGCAACGCGGAAAGCGTTACGAAATGTAGGGCCTTTGCGGAGTCAGCCGGAACTGCCGGCGACTTTCTGGGTATCGGAGTAGATCAGCAGCGGCTTGCCGTCGGCGCTGACCATCGACTCGTCGACGACGACCTTGCTGACGTTCTCCAGCGTGGGCAGCTCGTACATCGTGTCGAGCAGGATCTGCTCCAGGATCGAGCGCAGGCCGCGCGCCCCGGTCTTGCGGGCAAGCGCGCGCTTCGCGACTGCGCCGAGCGCCGAGTTGCGCACCTCGAGCTCGACCCCTTCCATGTGGAACAGCCGCTGGTACTGCTTGATGAGCGCGTTCTTCGGCTCGGTCAGGATCTGGATCAGCGCGCCCTCGTCGAGCTCCTCCAGCGTCGCCAGCACCGGCAGGCGGCCGACGAACTCGGGGATCAGGCCGTACTTGATGAGGTCCTCGGGCTCGACGCTCTTCAGCAGGTCGTAGGTCGCCCTGGAGTTCTTCGGGCTGCGCACTTCCGCGCCGAAGCCGATGCCGGTCTTCTCGGTGCGGTTGCGCACGATCTTCTCCAGGCCGTCGAACGCGCCGCCGCACACGAACAGGATGTTGGTGGTGTCGACCTGGACGAAGTCCTGGTTCGGGTGCTTGCGCCCGCCCTGCGGCGGCACCGAGGCGATGGTGCCCTCGATCAGCTTGAGCAGCGCCTGCTGCACGCCCTCGCCCGACACGTCGCGCGTGATCGAGGGGTTGTCCGACTTGCGCGAGATCTTGTCGATCTCGTCGATGTAGACGATGCCGCGCTTCGCCTTGTCGACGTCGTAGTCGCAGTTCTGCAGCAGCTTCTGGATGATGTTCTCGACGTCCTCGCCGACGTAGCCGGCTTCGGTCAGCGTGGTCGCGTCCGCGATGACAAACGGAACGTTCAGCAGTCGCGCCAAAGTCTGCGCCAGCAGCGTTTTCCCGGAGCCGGTGGGCCCGATCAGCAAGATGTTGGACTTGGCGAGCTCGACCTCGTCGTTCTTGGAGAGGTGCTTGAGCCGCTTGTAGTGGTTGTAGACCGCGACCGAGAGGATCTTCTTCGCCTGGTCCTGGCCGATGACGTACTGGTCGAGGATGTTGCGGATCTCGCGCGGGGTGGGCAGGTCCGACTTGGCGCCCTTACCGCCCTTGTCGGAGGCGGTCTCCTCGCGGATGATGTCGTTGCACAGCTCGATGCACTCGTCGCAAATGAACACCGACGGGCCGGCGATCAGCTTCCTGACCTCGTGCTGGCTCTTCCCGCAGAAGGAGCAGTAGAGGAGCTTCTCGCCCGACGAGCTCTTTTCCGACATCGGCTACGTGTTCTCCCTGGACACAAGCACCTTGTCCACTATGCCGTACTTTACCGAATCTTCGGCCCCGAGGAAAAAGTCGCGCTCGGTGTCGCGCCGGATGACCTCCATCGTCTGCTTGGTATGCCGGGCGAGGATCTCGTTCAGGCGCTCGCGCAGGTAGAGGATCTCCTTGGCGTGGATCTCGATGTCGGTCGCCTGCCCCTGGAAGCCGCCCATCGGCTGGTGGAGCATGACGCGCGAGTTGGGCAGCGCAAAACGCTTGCCCGTGTCGCCCGCCGCCAGCAGCAGCGCGCCCATGCTCGCCGCCTGCCCGACGCACAGCGTGGAGACGTCGGGCTTGATGAACTGCATGGTGTCGTAGACCGCGAGGCCGGCCGACACCGAGCCGCCCGGCGAGTTGATGTAGAAGAAGATGTCCTTGTCGGGGTTCTCCGACTCGAGGAACAGGAGCTGCGCCACGATCAGGTTGGCGGTGATCTCGGTCACCGGTCCTACCAGGAAAACAACTCTTTCTTTCAAGAGTCGGGAGTAAATGTCATACGCGCGTTCACCGCGCCCCGACTGCTCGATGACCATCGGGATCAACCCGAGGTCCTGCGCATCCGGCCTGTTTCGCTCCCAGTTCACGAGCCGCCGCCCCCCATCAGCTCGTCAAACGCAACCGGCTTGTCGAGCACTTTCGCCTTCGCCAACACCCACTTGACGACGTTCGCTTCCAGCGCCAGCCCTTCCATCTCGGAGAGGCGCTGCGGCTGCATGTAGAACCATTTTACTACCTCGGCGGGACTCTCGTAGCTTTGCGCCTCCTGCTCGACCAGCGCGCGCACCTCGGCGGGCTTCGGGTTCAGATTTTCCGACCGTTTCAGTTCGTTAATGATCAAACCCAGGGCGACGCGCCGGCGCGCCGCCTCCTCGAACGCCTGCGGGTTGATCGGCACCTGCGCCGGATCGACGCCGCGCGCCTTGAGATCGGCCACCGCGCGCTCGGCCATGCCCTGCGCCTCCATGCCGACCAGCGATTTCGGCACTTCCAGCGGCGTGGCGCCGAGCAGCGCCTGGAGCGCCCGCTCCTTGACGCGGCTCTCGACGCGCTTCTTCACCTCGCGCTCGACGTTGGCGCGCACCTCGGCGCGCATCTTGGCGGTGTCGCCGTCGGCCACGCCGAGCGCCTTGGCGAACTCGGCGTCCACCTCGGGGATGCGCGCCTCCTCGACCTTCTTCAGCGTCAGGGTAAAGGACGCCTTTTTCCCGGCGACTTCCTTGCCATGGTAGTCGGCGGGGAATGTGAGCTCGAAAGCCCTCGCCTCGCCCGGCGCCATGCCGCGCGCCGCGGCGTCGAACTCGGGCAGCATCCTTCCCTCGCCGAGCGCGAAGCTGAAGTTCTCGGCGCTGCCGCCCGGGAACGCCGCGCCGTCGATGGTTCCCTGGAAATCGACCGTCAGGCGGTCGGCGTCGCGCGCCGCGCGCTCCACCGGCTGGAACCGGGTGCGCTGCTTGCGCAGGATCTGCAGCGTTTTCTCGACCGCGGCGTCGTCGACCTGCAGCGTCGGGCGCTCGAGCGTCGCGCCCGCCAGGTCGCCGACCTTGACTTCGGGGTAGACCTCGAAGGTGGCGTCGAACTCGAAATCATTCTTTCTCTCGATGCGCGGGTAGCCCGCCACCTTCAGGTTGGCTTCCTTGACCGCGTCGGTGAACGCCTTCTGCACGGCATCGGTCAGCACTTCCGAGCGCACCTGCGGGCCGTAGGTCTGCGCGATGAGCTTGAGCGGCACCTTGCCCGGGCGGAAGCCCGGCATGCGCACGCTGCGCGCGAGCTTCTTCAGCCGCTCGTCCACCTGGCGCTCGATGTCCGCGGCCGGCAGCGACATCGACACGCGCCGCTCGAGCGTCCCTAGGGTTTCCACGTTAGCCATTTGCTTTTGCGTTTGAGCCTCATGGTGCGAAGGGAGGGACTCGAACCCACAAGCCTCGCGGCGCCAGCTCCTAAGGCTGGTGCGTCTACCAATTCCGCCACCTTCGCATAAGAATCAACGTATTATAACCGCCGATGGCGGTCGGCCATTACGAGAACTTCCCCGTCGCCTCGCTGCTCCTGCCCGCGCCGCTGCGCGAGCCGATCGAAGTCATCTATCGCTTCGCGCGCAGCGCCGACGATTTCGCCGACGAGGGCGACGATCCTGCCAACGTAAGACTCCGGAATCTGGCTGTCTACCAAGCGCATCTTGTAACGATTGCGGCGGGTGAAACGCCGGACGACCCTCTGTTCAAAGACGTAGCGAAAATCATTCGAAATCATCAGCTCCCGATCTCGCTGTTCCGTGACCTCCTGGATGCTTTCTCCCAGGACGTGACGAAGAAGCGCTATGCAGATTTCCCCGAAGTGCTCGACTACTGCCGCCGCTCCGCCAACCCGGTGGGCCGGCTGCTGCTGCACCTGTTCAAACGAACGACTGATTCAAATCTGCGCAGCTCGGACGCGATCTGCAGCGCGCTCCAGCTCATCAATTTCTGGCAGGACGTGGACCTCGACTACGCCAAGGACGGGCGCATCTACCTGCCGCAGGATGAGATGGCGCGCTACGGCGTTACCGAAAAACAGATCTCCGACAGGACCTGCGACGCCGCCTGGCAGGCATTGATGAAGTTCCAGGTGGAACGCGCCCGGGACTTGATGGTTTCGGGCAAGCCCCTGGGCCATGCGTTGCCGGGCCGTGTCGGCCTCGAGATCCGCACCACCATCCAGGGCGGGCTGCGGATCCTCGAAAAGATCGAGTCCGCCGGCTACGACGTGTTCCGCCGCCGCCCCGTGCTGCGGGCCTTCGACTGGCCTCTTCTGCTGCTAAGAGCGCTATGACGCCGGACCAGTACTGCCAGCAGAAAGCGGCGGCGAGCGGCTCGAGCTTCTATTACTCGTTCCTGTTTCTCCCGCCCGAGCGGCGGCGCGCGATCACCGCGCTCTACGCGTTCTGCCGCGAGGTCGACGACGTGGTCGACGAGACCTCCGACGCGCAGCTTGCGGCGGCCAGGCTCGCCTGGTGGCGCGTCGAGGTCGCCAACCTGTTCGCCGGAAATCCGCAGCATCCGGTTACCAAGGCGCTCCTCCCTTTCATACAAAAATATTCGCTGTCGAAAAACCATCTGAACGAGATCATCGACGGCGTGGAGATGGACCTCGCGCAGACGCGCTACCTCGACTGGCCGGGGCTCGAGCGCTACTGCTACCGCGTCGCCGCCGTGGTCGGCCTGCTCGCCGCGGGCATCTTCGGCTACCGCGACGCGCGCACGCTCGACTACGCGCGCGAGCTCGGCATCGCGTTCCAGCTCACCAACATCATCCGCGACGTCGGCGAGGACGCGCGCAAGAACCGCATCTACCTGCCGATGGCGGAACTCAAGCAGTTCGGCGTCCCGGCCGCGGACATCCTGAACGCCCGGGAAACGCCGGAATTCGGAAATCTCCTGCGCTTCGAGGCGCAAAGGGCCAGGGACTGCTACGCCAGGGCCTTCGGCGCGCTGCCCGCCGAGGACCGCAAGGCGCAGCGCCCGGGGCTCGTCATGGCGGCGATCTATCGCGCGCTGCTCGACGAGATCGAGCGTGACGGCTTCCGGGTGCTCACGCGGCGCACCTCGCTGACCCCCTTGCGGAAACTCTGGATCGCGTGGCGCACGTGGATAACCGCGTAGCGATCGTCGGCGCCGGCTACGCCGGAATGGCGGCGGCGGTGGCGCTCGCCGGGCGCGGGGTGGCCGCGACGGTGTTCGAGTCCGGACCGGTTCCCGGCGGCCGCGCGCGGCGCGTCCGCATCTCTTCCGGCGGGCAGAGCCGCGAGCTGGACAACGGGCAGCACATTTTCGTCGGCGCCTATTCGGAACTGTTCCGCCTGATGCGCGCCGTCGGCGTGCCTTCCGACGCGCTGCTGCGCATCCCCATGGAAATCCGATACGTGAAGGGCTTCGTTTTCCGCGCTGCCCCATTCGGACGGCTCGCGGGACTCCTCCTCGCGAGCGGCGTGCCGTTGGCCGAGCGCCTGGGCGCGGTGCGCTTCATGAGCGCGCTGCGCAGGGCGGATTTCCGCGTTGCGCCCGACCTCACGGTCCGGCAGCTGCTCCAGAACCACGGGCAGGACGGGCGCATCCGCCACTACCTGTGGGGCCCGCTCTGCGTCTCGGCGCTCAATACGCCGGTCGAGCAGGCATCGGCCAGCATTTTCCTCGCCGCGCTGCGCGACACGCTCGCCGGGGAGGCGGACGCGAGCGACCTGGTGCTGCCGCGCGTCGACCTGTCGCGCCTGTTCCCCGAGCCCGCCGCGCAGTTCGTCCGCTCGCGCGGCGGCGAGGTGCGCTGCGGCGCGACCATCAGAGACTTGAATTCCCTGAAAGGCGAATTCGAGCGAATCATCGTCGCCGTCGGCCCCCACCAGCTGAAGGTGCTCCTGCCGGAGCTCGCGCCCGACTACGAGTACCAGCCGATCTACACCTGCTATCTCCAGTACCCGGAGGGGACGCGGCTCGAGTTCCCGATGCTCGGGATGGCGGAAGGCCTGGTGCAGTGGGTCTTCGACCGCGGCGCGCTGCTCGGGGAAAAGGGCCGGCTCGCCTGCGTGATCAGCGCGCAGGGCGACCACCAGCAGATGGGCCAGGACGAGGTGGCCGAGCGCTGCCACCGCGAGCTGCGCCGCGCGCTGCCGCGCCTTGGTTCGCCGCTCTGGTCCCAGGTGATCGCGGAAAAGCGCGCGACGATCGCGTGTACCCCGGGAGTGAAAAGGCCCGGCGCGCAAACCCCGATTGCCGGGGTGTTTCTCGCCGGCGACTACACCGACCCGGAGTATCCGCCGACGCTGGAGGCCGCAGTGCGCAGCGGGGTCCGGGCGGCCGGCCTCGCCATCAACTAGAACGGCGATTACCGGAGCAGTCCTCGCACGCGACTACACCGATCAGTGGGCTTGTCATCCATTGAGTGACGAGACGCGTTGGGTGTAATGTCATGGGACTCGTGAACAGCACAATCCTTCTGAGAAACGCGCGCGTACCGACACTCGCGCTGCAGGTCGAAGCGCTGGCCGATTCCGGGACCGTGTACCTCTGCATACCTCAGGACGTCTGCGACCGGCTGCGCCTCGAGAAACTTAACGACAAGGAAGTGACGCTCGCTGACGGGTCGACGAAGATCGTGCCGTACGTCGGGCCAATCGAGATACGCTTCAAGAACCGTGCAGGCTTCGGCGGTGCCCTGGTGATGGGCAATCAGGTGCTTCTGGGCGTGATCGCCATGGAAGACATGGATCTCGTGGTAATTCCGAAGACGCGCGAGCTCGACGTCAATCCCCGCAGCCCGGATATCGGCACTTCGGTCGCCTAGCCCCTAGAGATCGCGCAACAGCCGCACCGCTTGATCGATGCGCTCCACGGCGAGCGTTTCCAGGCCGGCAATTCTTGATTTCGGAAGATTCGCTTTCGGGATGATGGCCTTCTCGAAGCCGAGCTTGGCGGCTTCCCTGAGGCGTTCCTGGCCGCGCGACGCGGGGCGCACCTCGCCGGCGAGCCCGATCTCGCCGAAGGCCAGCGCCTTCGCGGGAATCGGCTTGTCGGAGAACGAAGAGACGACTGCAAGGCAGACGGCAAGGTCGGCCGCGGGCTCGCCGATGCGCACGCCGCCGACGGCGTTGACGAACACGTCCTGCTCCCACATGGCGATCCCGGCGTGGCGGTGCAGCACCGCGAGCAGCATGGCGAGGCGGTTCGCCTCCAGCCCGACCGAGAGCCGGCGCGCGTTGGGCGTGTGCGCCGGATCGACCAGCGCCTGGATCTCCACCAGCAGCGGCCGCGTTCCCTCGAGCGTCGCCAGGACGCACGATCCCGGCACGGCGTGCGGGTGCTGCGAGAGAAACAGCGCCGACGGGTTCGACACCCCGCGCAATCCCTTCTCGGTCATGGCGAACACGCCGAGCTCGTTCACCGCGCCGAAGCGGTTCTTCGCCGCGCGCACCAGCCGGAACGCGGAGTGCGGATCGCCCTCGAAGTACAGCACCGTGTCGACGATGTGCTCGAGCACGCGCGGCCCGGCGATCGCGCCCTCCTTGGTGACGTGGCCCACCAGGAACAGCGCCGTGCCCGCGCGCTTGGCGTGGCGCGTGAGCTGCGCCGCGCATTCGCGCACCTGCGCCACCGACCCGGGCGCCGACTGCAGGCTCTCGGACCAGAGCGTCTGGATCGAGTCGATCACCGCCACGCGCGGCCGCGCCGCCTCGAGCGCGCCCAGCGCGCGCTCGAGCTGCGTCTCGGCCAGCAGCCGCATTCCCGCGGCCTCGAGCGCAAGCCGCCGCGCGCGTAGCGCCACCTGCTCCACCGATTCTTCTCCGGTGATATAGAGAACCGATTGGGAGATCGCAGCAAGAGCCTGCACCAGCAGCGTCGATTTCCCGATGCCAGGGTCGCCGCCCAGCAGCACCACCTGCCCCGCCACCAGCCCGCCGCCGAGGGCGCGGTCGAGCTCCGCGATGCCCGTCGGCATGCGCTCCACATCCTTTGGCTGAATTTCTCCCAGGGAGACGCTATTCGGCGCCGATTTCGACCTGAAGCCTGAACCCCGCTCCGTCATGGTCTCGGTGAGCGTGCCGGCGGCGCCGCACGACGGGCAGGCGCCGAACCACTGCAGCGCGCTCGCCCCGCATTCCGAGCAGACGTAGGCGGTCTTGGGCTTCTTCACTGGACTTCGACGATCGGTACTCGCGTCGTGAGCTTGCAGAGCAGCTCGTAGCTCACCGTCCCCGAGGCGGCGGCGACCTCGTCGGCCGACAGACCCTCGCCCCACAGCGTCACCGGGGTGCCGATGTAGGCCTCGGGGATGTCGGAGATGTCGACCGTGAGCATGTCCATCGATACGCGTCCAACGATCCGCGCGCGCTTGCCGTTGACCAGGACCGGCGTGCCGGTCGGCGCGTGGCGCGGGTAGCCGTCGGCGTAGCCGCAGGCCACCACGCCGATCGTCATCTCCCCCACCGCTTCATAGGAAAACCCATAGCCTATCCGCTCGCCGGGCTGCAGGTGCTGGGTGGCGATGATCTCCGAGGTCAGGGTCATGGCGGGCTTCAGGCCGAGCTCGTCCGCGCTCTTGTCGGCGAAAGGGGAGCAGCCGTAAAGCATGATGCCCGGGCGCACCCAGTCGCCGCGCGCCTCGGTAAAGCGCAGCAGCGCGGCGGAGTTGGCGAGCGAGCGCTGCTGCGCCTCGAACGGCCGGACGAGCTCGGTGAACCAGTCGAGCTGCGCCTTGATTCCCGCGGCGCCGTCGGCCTCGGCGAAGTGCGTCATCAGCGTGAGGTTCCTCACCTGCCGGTGCATGCGCACCGCGTTGTACGCCGGGCGCAGGCTCTCGACCCCGAAGCCGAGCCGGTTCATGCCGCTGTTCACCTTGAGGTAGACGTCGAGCGCGCCGGGAAGCGCGGCGCGCTTCAGCATCTCCACCTGCTCGGGGTTGTGGATCACCGGCGTGAGGCCGTACTTGTGCGCGAGCGCCAGGTCGGTGGGCTTGAAAAAGCCCTCGAGCAGCAGGATCGGCTTGGTGATTCCCGCGACGCGCAGCCGCGCCGCCTCCTGCAGGTCGAGCACCGCGAAGCCGTCGGCCGCCTCGAGCGCGCGCGCCGCGCGCTCGACGCCGTGCCCGTACGCGTTCGCCTTGATCACCGCCCAGACTTTCGCGCCCCCGGCGTGGCGCTGCGCCACTGTCAAATTCTGTGCGAGCGCCGCTGCGGAGATCGTGGCGAGAATCGGCCGGGGCATGAAGGCTTATTGTGCTATAAAGCGCCGCGGCGCAAAAAGCGGGCACCCAGACCCGCCGGGGGAAGGCTCTCGATTGAATTACGGTTTCTACATCATCATGGCGGCGCAGTTTTTCTCGTCGCTCGCCGACAACGCGCTGCTCGTCGCCGCGATCGCGCTGCTGATCCAGGCCGAGGCGCCGTCGTGGCTGACGCCGTACCTGAAGTTTTTCTTCGTCATCTCCTACGTGGCGCTCGCCCCCTTCGTCGGCGCGTTCGCCGACCGCCTGGCGAAGGGCCAGGTGATGCTGATCGCGAACACCGTCAAGATCGTCGGCTGCGTCGCGATGCTGTGGGGCGTCGATCCGCTGATCGCCTACGCCATCGTCGGCCTGGGCGCGGCGGCGTACTCGCCGGCGAAGTACGGCATCCTCACCGAGTACCTGCCGCACCGCCAGCTGGTGGTGGCCAACGGCTGGATCGAGGGGCTCACCGTGGCGTCGATCATCCTCGGCACCATGCTCGGCGGGCTGCTGATCCACGTGCGCGTGTCGGGCGTGCTGCTGCACTTCGACATGCCGCTGATCGAGACCGACATCGACACCCCGGCCGAGGCCGCGATCGCGCTCATCGTGGTGGTCTACGGCATCGCGGCGCTGTTCAACCTCGAGGTGCCGGACACCGGCGTGGCGCTGAAGAAGCTGCCCTCGGACCCGCTCGACACGCTGAAGGACTTCGGTCGCTGCGTCGGCCACCTGTGGCGCGACCGGCTCGGCCAGATCTCCCTCGCCACCACGACGCTGTTCTGGGGCGCGGGCGCGACGCTGCAGTTCATCGTCATCGAGTGGGCGCGCGTCGCGCTCGGCTTCGACCTGTCCAAGGCGGCGATCCTGCAGGGCGTCAGCGCCATGGGCATCGCCGCGGGCGCGGTGCTCGCCTCGCTGTGGGTGGCGCTCGACCGCTCGGTGCGCGTGATCCCGCTCGGCATCGCCATGGGCCTGATCGTGATCGCGATGATCTTCGTCAGCCACGTGTGGCTCGCGATGCTGCTGATGGTGGTGATCGGCGGGCTCGCCGGGTTCTTCGTCGTGCCGATGAACGCGCTGCTGCAGCACCGCGGGCACCACCTGGTGGGCGCCGGGCGCTCGATCGCGGTGCAGAACTTCAACGAGAACACCTCGATCCTGGTGATGATCGCGCTGTACTCTCTGCTCCTGAACGTCGGCTACTCGATCCACGCCGTGATCGTGGTGTTCGGCCTGTTCGTCGCCGGCACCATGACCGTGGTCCAGGTCTGGTACTGGGGCAACCACCGGCGCCACCGCGAGGAGATCGACCGGCTGCTCGCCTTCGCGCGCGCCGAGGACCCGCACAAGCTGCGGGAATAGGCTTCCTTTAGAGCGCGGCCATCGTCCTGCGCGCGAACGCCAGGTCTTCCCAGGCCTTCGCCTTGTCCTCGAGGCTGCGCAGCAGGTAAGCGGGGTGGTAGGTCACGATCAGCGGCACGCCGGCGTAGCTATGCACGCGGCCGCGCAGCGAGGCGATCGAGGCGTCGGTGTCGAGCAGCGTCTGCGCCGCGAAGCGCCCCATCGCGAGAATCAGTTTCGGCTTGATGAGCGCGATTTGCTGCAGCAGGTGCGGGGTGCACTTCTCGACTTCGTCGGGCGCGGGATTGCGGTTGCCCGGCGGCCGGCACTTAAGCACGTTGGCGATGTAGACATTCTCGCGACGCGACAGGCCGATCGCCGCGAGCATGTTGTCGAGCAGCCGCCCCGCCTGGCCGACGAAGGGATCGCCGAGGCGGTCTTCCTCCGCGCCCGGGGCCTCGCCGATCAACATCCAGTCGGCGTTCTCGTCGCCAACGCCGAACACGGTCTGCGTGCGCGTCTTGTGCAGGCCGCATTTCACGCAGCCGGACACCGCGGCCTTGAGGGGTATCCAGCCGCTGGAAGTTTTCTTGTTCTTCAAAACCCAAAGGGGCGCGAGGCCCATCTCGGCAAGGATCTCCACGCGCCGGCTCATTTGAGCGGCAGCGTCAGCACCAGCGCGTCCTCGCGCCCGGCTTGCGCGGGGTAGTAGCCGCGCCGCACCGTGACCTTGCGGAATCCGAAGCGCGTATAGAGCGCCTGCGCCGGGCGGTTGCTCGGCCGCACCTCGAGGAACACGCTCCTCGCGCCCAGGCCGCGCGCCAGCCCGGCGGCTTCGCGCAAGAGCTGGCTGCCGTAGCCGGTGCGCTGGTGCGGGGCGGCGATCGACAGGTTGAGAAGGTGCGCCTCGCCCGCCGCCGCCATCAGCACGAAATAGCCGAGGAGCTGCGGCCCCAGCCTGAGCACGCGGCACTCGTAGCCGGCGCGCAGCGAGTCGGCGAAGTTGCAGCGCGTCCACGGGTGCGTGTAGATCGCGCTCTCGACCGCCATCACCTCCTCGAGGTCCTGCTCGCGCATCGCCAGGAGCTGCGGGACATCCTTAAGAACGGCGCTCAAGCTCTTCCTTTGTGAAAGCGACCTTGTCGCGCAGATAGACCGGCGCCGCTTGCGCCGCATCGACCCCCTCGCCTGCCGCCAGCCGCGGCGCCGCGAGCTGCGCAACCGCCACCGCCGTGGGGTGAATCGCAGGTTTCATTTCAGCAAACTTTCCCTTCAGCTCTTCGTGGTAAATCTCGAACCCATTCCCGATCCCCACCCACCCCTCGCCCGGCGGCCGCGGCGCCGATCGCGGCGCGATGCATTGCGCGGCGATCACCTCGTGCCAGCGGCCGGAGCGTTTTTCAAGCGCCGCATAATACACTTCGCGCATGCGCGCATCGATGCACGCCACGACGCGCGCCGCTCCCGATTCCTGAGCCATCGCTTCGAGCGTCGAGATGCCGATCACCGGCAGGCCGCGCGCGAACGCGAGCCCCTGGGCGAGGCCGCAGGCGATGCGCAGGCCGGTAAACGCCCCCGGTCCCGCGCCGAACGCCACGGCCTCGATTTGGCATAGATTCATCTTGCAGGTCCCGAGAACCCGTTCCAGAAGAGGCAAAGCCAGTTCCGAATGACGGTTGCCGGCCCGGCGCTCGAGCGCCGCGATCTCGCCGTCGCGCCAGACCGCGACCGAGCACCAGTCGGTGGAGGTCTCGATCGCCGCGAAGCGCATGCGGGGGATTCTATATACTGGGGCACATGAAAGAGCATTCGATTGCGGTGATCCCCGGCGACGGCATCGGCCGCGAGGTGATGCCCGAAGGCGTGCGCGTGCTCGAAGCCGCGGGCGCGCGGCACGGGCTGCGCTTGCGCTGGAAAGAGTTCGACTGGAGCTGCGACTGGTACAAGGCGCACGGCAAAATGTGCCCCGACGACGCGCCCGACATCCTGCGCCGGTTCGACGCGGTGTATTTCGGCGCGGCGGGAAATGCGGCGATCGTTCCCGACCACATCTCGGCCTGGGGCCTGCTGATCAACTTCCGGCGCTGGTTCGACCTGTACGTGAACCTGCGGCCGGTGCGCCTGTTCGAGGGCCTGCCCTGCCCGCTCGCCGGCCGCAAGCCCGGCGACCTCGACTACATCGTGGTCCGCGAGAACACCGAGGGCGAGTACGGCAACGTCGGCGGCCGCGTGTTCGAAAATACTCCCGATGAGATAGTCACGCAGCAGTCGGTGTTCTCGCGCAAGGGCATCGACCGCATCATGAAGTACTCCTTCGAGCTCGCGCGCACGCGCAAGAAGCACCTGACCTCGTGCACCAAGTCGAACGGCATCACCATCACCATGCCGTACTGGGACGAGCGCTTCGCGGAGATGAAGAAGAAATATCCGGACGTGACAGCGGATCAGTACCACGTCGACGGCCTGACGATCCAGATGGTGCTCAACCCGGACCGCTTCGACGTGATCGTGGCCTCCAACCTGTTCGGCGACATCCTGTCCGACCTCGGCCCCGCGACCGCCGGCACCATCGGCATCGCCGCGTCGGGCAACATCAACCCGGAGAGGACCGCGCCATCGATCTTCGAGCCGGTGCACGGCTCGGCGCCCGACATCGCCGGCAGGAAAATCGCCAACCCGATCGGCGCGATCTGGTCGGGCGCGCTGATGCTCGAGCACCTCGGGCACGCCGCGGCCGCCGCCGACGTGGTGCGCGCCATCGAGCGCGTGATCCTCGAGGGCCCGCATACGCCCGACATGAAAGGCAAGGCCTCGACCTCCCAAGTCGGCGCCGCGGTCGCCGAAGCCGTCAGAAGCCAGTCAAGAATAGCGGCTTGAAGACGTATCGCATCGCGTCGATTCCCGGCGACGGGATCGGCACCGAGGTCATTCCGGCAAGAATTGCGGTGGTAGAAAAGCTGGCCTCGCTGGAAGAGTTTTCGATCAAATTCACGCACTTCGACTGGAGCTCGAAACGCTATCTCGAAACCGGCCGCTACATCCCCGAGGGCGGGCTCGAGAAGCTCAAGGCGTTCGACGCCATCTTCTTCGGCGCGGTCGGCGCGCCCGACGTGCCCGACCACGTTTCGCTCTGGGAGCTGCGCCTGGCGATCTGCCAGGGCTTCGACCAGTACGCCAACGTGCGGCCTGCGCGCGTGTTGCCGGGCGTGACGAGTCCCCTCTCTAACGCAAAAAACCTGGACTGGGTCATCGTCCGCGAGAACACTGAGGGCGAATACTCCGGCTCGGGTGGCCGGGTGCACCAGGGCCTGCCGGACGAAATCGCCACCGAGACCTCTGTATTCACCCGCAAGGGCGTGGAGCGCATCCACCGCTTTGCGTTCGGCCTGGCGAGCCGGCGGCCGCGCCAGCACCTCACGCTGGTCACCAAGTCGAACGCGCAGCGCCACGGCATGGTGCTGTGGGATGAAGTCTTTTACCAGGTGGCGCAGGATTTCCCGCAAGTGAAGACCGAAAGAATCCTGGTCGACGCCGCCACCACCCGGATGGTGCTCAAGCCTGCGGCGATCGACGTCATGGTGGCGTCGAACCTGCACGCCGACATCCTCTCGGACCTCGCCGCCGCGCTTTCGGGCTCGCTCGGCATCGCGCCCACCGCGAACCTCAACCCGGAGCGCAGGTTTCCCTCGATGTTCGAGCCGATCCACGGCTCGGCCTTCGACATCGCGGGCCAGGGGATCGCCAACCCGATCGCCACCTTCTGGACCGCTTCGATGATGCTCGAGCACCTTGGCGAGGCGCAGGCCGCGGCGCGCCTGATGAAGGCGATCGAGGCGGTCACCGCGAACAAGGTCTTCACCCCCGACCTCGGCGGCGGCGCGCGCACCCGGGACGTCACTGCGGCGGTGATCGCCGCGCTTTGATGCGGATCGTCCTATCCTTGCTGTTGGCGCTCGCGGTCGCCGGGTCGCCCCGCCTGGCGGAACCGCAGAGCCTCAAGCTGCGGATCGGGTTGCTTGGGCCCGACGAGCAACCGAGATTCTCCGAAATTGCATCCGGACTCAGGCAGGGCCTGCGTCAGCAGGGCTATGCGGAAAGCACGGTCGATATCGTGGAAGCGCGCATTCCCCGTGGCGACGACGCCAGCGCAGGCACGTGCGTCGCGACGCTTGCAGGGCAACGCGTGGCGGTGCTCTTCGTGATCGGTTCCAATCTTGCGCGGATCGCGCGCACGGCAGCCCCTGGGCTTCCGATCGTCTTCATCACGCCCGGCGATCCCGTGGCGGCCGGGCTGGTGAAGAGCCACGCGCGTCCAGGCGGCAACATGACCGCCCTGACCTTCGAATATCCGGAGTTGTCCGCGAAGCGGCTCGAACTGCTGCGCGAGCTCTCGCCGAGCGCTCGCACCGTCCTGGTGCTGTATGACCCGCGCGATGCTTCGCCTCGCCAGGGCGTTGCTGCTGCCCGTGCAGCCGCCCGCGCGCTCGCGTTTACGCTGCTGGAGGTACAGGTCCGGAATGCGCAGGAAATCACCGCTGGCCTCAAGAGACTGGACGACACCGATGCCCTGCTCGGCATTCCTGGCGGGATAACGTCGGCGCACTACCAGACGATGATCGACGCAGCCAACTCAAGGCGACGGCCCAGCATTCTTTTCACGCACTCGGAAAGCACCCGCGACGCCCTGCTCACCTACGGAGCAAGCGACGTCGAGATCGCGCGGCAGGCGGCGCGCGCCGTGGTGAAGATCTTCAAGGGCGCGGATGCCGGCGACCTGGCGGTGGAACGGCCGGCGAGGCTGACGCTGGTAATCAACGTGAGGACGGCCAAGGCGCTCGGCATCACCATTCCACCCGCGCTGCTGCTGCGCGCCGATCGCATCGTCGAATGAGCGTCGGGGCATTCGACGCGAACATGAGCCTGCTCGCGTGGGCGCGATGGGCCGAATGGCGGCTGCGCTGAGATATCTGCCGCTCGTCGGCGTCGTGCTCCTCGCAGCGATCGCGTTCGTCTGGCGGCCGTGGCTGCAGTACCGCCGCCACGGGAGCTGGGGGATCCTGCTTTTCCAGTCCGGCGGCCCGGCGCAGAAAGCGCGCGACGGCATGCTGCTCGTATTGTTCGCGCTGCTCCTGGGGCAGGCCATCGTCGCGGCCGGGTGGCCGCAGGCGCTGCCGCTCGCCGAAGCGGACTTGCGCTCGGCGCCCGTAATCCGGCACGCACTGGGCGCGGTGCTATTGTTGGGGGGATTGCTTCTCCTGGTAGCGGCGCAACTCGATCTCGGCGCGTCGTGGCGTATCGGCATCGAGGAAGGCGCCCGGCCCGGGTTGGTGACGACCGGTCTTTATGCCTTCAGCCGCAACCCGATCTTTCTTGCGCTGCTCGTGACTCTCGCCGGCTACGCGCTGCTCCTGCCTACCTTGCTGTCGGCGGCGATGCTCGCGGGCGCCTACGTCGCGATCCGGCAGCAGATCGGCGAGGAGGAACGCTACCTCCTGCGCGCCTACGGCGAGCAGTATCGCGAGTACGCGCGCCACGTCGGCAGGCTGCTGCCCGGGGTCGGGAAGCTCGGCTAGCCTTGCTCCACGCTGACAGCGCCCGCAACCGGCTGATCGGCATCGGCCTGGTGTCGCTCACCTACCTGCTGTTCTCGCTGCTCGACGGGTCGGCGAAGTGGCTGGTGGGAGCGATGCCAGTGATCATGGTGGTGTGGCTGCGCTTCGCGACGCATGTCGTGATCGCAGGCCTGGTCCTCTTCCCGGTGCGGGGAATGTCTCTTGTGAAGACCCGCCATCTGCGCTGGCACCTGCTGCGCGCGCTGATGTTCGTGGCCATGACCGGGATCAACTTCTGGGCGCTGCAATACCTGCAGCTCACGGTCACCGCGTCGATCTTTTTCTCGGTGCCGATCATCATCGCCGTGCTCAGCGCGCCGCTCCTCGGCGAGAAGCTCGACCGCGGGCGCTGGGTCGCGATCGTCGCCGGCTTCGCCGGCGTGCTGGTGATCGTGCGGCCGGGCGGCGCCGAGTTCCACCCGGCGATGCTCGCCTCGGTGGTGAACGCCATGCTCTACGCGGTTTTCATGATGATGACGCGCCGGCTGGCGGCCTACGACCCGCCCGAGACCATCCAGTACCTGCCGGCGGTGGGCGCGGCGATCGGCCTCGCCCCCTTCGCGCTCGCCGCCTGGGAGAGCCCGTCGGGCTGGCTGGAATGGACGGTCGCCTGTCTCCTCGGCGTGCTCGGCGGCTTCGGGCACTACCTGCTCGCCCTCGCTCACCGCTATGCTCCGGCCAGCGTGATCGCGCCCTTCCTCTACCAGCAGGTGGTCTACATGGCGGTGTTCGGCTACCTCGTGTTCGGCGACGTTCCGGGCCCCGGGGTCTGGCTCGGCGCGCCGATCGTGATCGCGAGCGGCCTTTACCTCTTCTGGCGGGAGAGGAAAGGAAAATGAGACGATGACCGACACGGTCGCGGTGCCGCTGTGGCTGGTGATCGCGGCGGCGCTGTTCGCCGCCTGGGCGCTGTACGAGCACGTGGTGGTGCCGGCGCTGCGCTGGCTGGTGACGCACCCGGCCAACCGGGTGATCGAGGACGTGTCGGAGCGGCTGCGCATCGGCATCCGGCCTTTCCAGCGCACGCGCCGCCAGGCGCTCGTCCACCGGCTGCTCACCGATCCGAAGGTTCAGGAAGCGGCCGAGCAGCACGCTCGCGAAAGAAAAATCCCCCTCGAAAAAACGCTTGTCCTGGTGGAAACCTATGCCCGCGAGATCGTGCCGGCGTTCAACGCCTACCTTTACTTCCGCACCGGTTACTGGCTCGGCCGCCGGGTCGCGGGCCTGCTCTACCGCGTGCGCATCGGCTACGTCGACGCGGCCGGGCTGGAGCGCATCGACCCGAGCGCCACGGTGGTCTGCGTCATGAACCACCGCTCGAACATGGACTACGTGCTCGCCGGGTTCCTCGCCGCCGACCAGGCGGCTCTCTCCTACGCCGTGGGCGAGTGGGCGCGCATCTGGCCGCTGTCGGCGCTGATCCGCGCGATGGGCGCGTATTTCGTGCGCCGCAACTCGCGCGACGAGCTCTACCGGCGCGTGCTCGAGCGCTACATCGCGATGGCGACCGAGGCCGGCGTGCCGCAAGCGGTGTTCCCCGAGGGCGGGCTGACGCGCGACGGGCGCATGCGCGAGCCGAAGCTCGGCGTGCTCGACTACATGCTGCGCGGCTTCAGGATCGGCGGCGAGCGCGACCTGGTGTTCGTCCCGCTCGGCCTGAACTACGACCGCGTCCTCGAGGACCGGTCCTTGCTGAAGGAGAAGGGTTCCTCGGGGCGCGTCAGAGGGCTATGGATCACCTTCCGCTTCCTAGTGCACAATGCATCGCTGATGCTGAGAAGCGAGTGGCACCGCTTCGGTTACGCCTGCGTCAACTTCGGCACGCCGGTCTCGATGCGCGAATACTGCCGCTCCCGCGGCATCGACTTCCACGCGCTGTCCGGCGAAGAGCGCCGCGCCGCCATCGCGTACCTGGGACGCGAGCTGATGCAGGCGGTCGGGCGCATCGTGCCGGTGCTGCCGGTGCCGCTCATGGCGAGCGTGTTCGTGGCGCAGCCGCAGCGCGCGCTCTCGGCGCTCGAGCTCAAGGCGGAAGTCGGGCGGCTGCTGGCGCGCCTCGAAGCGGCCGGCGCCCGCGTCTACATCCCGCGCGGCGACTTCGACTACGCCATTACCGTCGGCCTGCGAATGCTGCAGCTTCGGCATCTGGTGGAGGAAAAAGAGGGGTTGTTCCGCGTGCGGGAGGAAGAACTCCCGCTTCTGGCCTACTATGCAAACTCCATCGCTCACCTTGTTTGACTGGACCTCCCGATAGACGTCCAGTAGATTGACCGCGGGGGAAGGGTTGGCATGGCCACTGCAAGAAAACGCTCGGCCAGGAAAATAACCCGGCGCAATCCAGCCGCGATCCTGCCTGCCCCGCACGCTTACCCGCTCGGCCTCACTTCGGACTGGTACTGGGAGCAGGACGCCGAGCTGCGGTTCACGCGCGTCGAGGTGCGCAACGACGCCGCCGCCGAGCAATCGCTCGCGCGCCAGATCGTCGGCAAGAAGCGCTGGGAAACCGGCATCGAGGTCGAGGGCGGCTGGGAGACGCACCGCGCGCTGCTCGAGGCGCGCGCGCCGTTCCGCGACGTGCTGATGTGGCGCAGCTTCCCGGACGGCGCGCGGCGCTACGTCAGCGTGAGCGGCGAGCCGGTGTTCGACGCCAAGGGCCGCTTCACCGGTTACCGCGGCATCGGCCGCGACGTCACCAAGCAGAAGCGCATCCAGCAACTGCTCAAGCTGGATCACCTGGTCACCCTGCGCCTCGCGGAAGCGCACGGGCTGCCCGAGGCGCTGAGCGGCGCGCTGCAGGCGATCTGCGACACCTTGCGCTGGGATTGCTCGCAGCTCTGGCGGCCCGACGACGCTGCGGGCGTGCTGCGCCGCGCCGCCGCGTGGGCGACGCCCGGCGATGCGGGCGCGAACCGCTTCGTCGACGCCTCGCGCGAGCTGGTATTCAGGTCCGGCGCCGGCCTCGTCGGCACGGTGTGGCAATCCGGCGAGCCGGTCTGGGTCGCCGACACCACCCGCGACGCGCGCGCGCTGCGTACGCAGCTCTCCGAGGAGACGGGTATGCGCGGCGCGGCGGTGTTCCCGATCCGCTCCGGCGGCCGCGTGGCCGCGGTGCTCGAGTTCACCTCGCGGCGCCTGCGCCAGCCCGACAGCCGCCTGTGGCAGACGCTCGGCGCGATCGGCACCCAGATCGGACAGTTCCTGAGCCGCGCCGAGGCCGAGCGCGCGGTGCGCGAGAGCGAGGCGCGCTGGCGCGCCCTGACCCACCTCTCTTCGGACTGGTACTGGGAGCAGGACGCGGACTTCCGCTTCACCCGCCTCGAAGGCCGGCATGTCGCCGGCGGCGACCCCGAGCTGCAGCGGCGCCTGATCGGCTCGCGGCGCTGGGAGAGCGGCTTGGAGATCGAGGGCGGCTGGGAAGCGCACCGCGCGCTGCTCGAAGCGCGCAAGCCGTTCCACGACCTGCTGATGTGGCGCACGATGTCGGAGGGCTCGGTGCGCTACATGAGCGTGAGCGGCGAGGCGGTGCTCAACGCCGACGGCAGCTTCGCCGGATACCGGGGCGTGGGGCGCGACGTCACCAACGAGAAGCGCGACGAGCAGATGCTGCGGCTCGAGCACGGCGTCGCGCGCCTGCTCGCCGCCGCCGAGGACGCCTCGGGCGGGCTGAAAGCCGTGATCCGCGCCGTGTGCGAAGGCGAAGGCCTCGCCTGCGGCCGCTACTTCCGCGCCGACGGCGACGTGCTGCGCTTCCAGGATGCGTGGTGCGTGGACGACCCGGTCATCGCACCGTTCGTCGAGCGCTCGCGCAGCATCACTTTCCGCGCCGGCGAAGGGCTCACCGGCAGCGTGTTCGCCTCCGGCGAGGCGGTGTGGTCGCCCGACATCACGCGCGACCCGCGCGTGCGCGACCGCGGCCTGTGGGAGGGCACCGGCCTGCGCGGCGGGTTCGCCTTCCCGGTGCTCGCCGAGGGCCGCACGATCGGCGTGCTCAACTTCTCCAGCCAGAACGTGCGCGAGCCCGACCAGCGCCTGCTGCAGGCCTCGCGCGTCATCGGCAGCCAGATCGGGCAGTTCCTGCAGCGCAAGCAGGCCGAAGGCTTCCTGCGCGAGAGCGAGGCGCGCTTCCGCAGCCTGACGCAGATGTCGTCGGACTTCTTCTGGGAGACCGATGAGGCGCACCGCTTCACCCAGCTGGTGCACGGGCCGAACTACCTGCCGGTCGAGATGGGGCGCGGCGTGATCGGCAAGGCGACGTGGGAGCTGCCCTGCGAGAGTCCGGACGAGGCGGGCTGGACGGCGCACCGCGCCCAGCTCGACGAGCACGTCGCGTTCCGCGACTTCGAGTTCGCGCGCCGCATGCCCGACGGCATCGTGCGCTACCTCTCGATCAGCGGCGACCCGCGCTTCAGCCCCGAAGGCGCGTTCACCGGTTACCGCGGCGTGGGCCGCGACATCACCGAGATCGCGCTCGCGCGCGAGCGCATCGCCTCGCTCGCTTACAGCGACCCGCTCACCGGGCTCGCCAACCGCACCAGCCTGCTGCCGGCGCTCGAGCAGGCGGTGCAGCGCGCGCGGCGCAAGAACGCGAAGCTCGCGGTGGTGTTCCTCGACCTCGACGGCTTCAAGCAGATCAACGACGTCTACGGGCACGACGCCGGCGACGCGCTGCTCATCGAGCTGGCCGCGCGGCTGCGCGACAACCTGCGCGCGAGCGACCTGGTCGCGCGCCTCGGCGGCGACGAGTTCCTGGTGGTGCTCGAGGAAGTGCAGGACGCCGGCCCGGTCGAAACCGTGGCGAACAAGCTGCTGCTCGAGACGGTGCGCCCCTACGCCCTGCCCGGCGCGCAGGCGAGCGTCACCGCGAGCATCGGCATCAGCATCTTCCCCGACGACGCGGCCGATGCGTCCGCGCTCATGAAGCACGCCGACATCGCGATGTACGCCGCGAAGCAGGCGGGCAAGAACACCTGCAGGTCCTATTCCTCGGGGCCGGCGGCCAACGACCCGCCAAATCAGGGACAGACCACGTTTTCCAAGCCCGCGGCGGGCTAGCGGGGAAAACGTGGTCTGTCCCTGTTTTGCTCGCTAACGCTTTAGGTCCTTGTTCGCGTCCTGGATGTCGCGCCGCAGCTGCTCGCGCTGTTCCGGCGACATCTGCTGCTGCCGCGCCTTCTGCGGGCGCTCCTGGCGGTCGCGGTAAGCGTCGCGCACGTCGTCGCGCATGCGCTGGCGGTCCTCCCGGCTCATCTGGCGGTCACGGCCGGCGTCGTGCCTCTTGCCTTGAGCAAGAGAGGAACCCAGTGAGAGCGCCAGAATCAAGGCGAACAGCGCGCGCATCATGATGGGGCGTGATGTTACGCGTCCAGCCTTGCTGCGGGCTGTCGCGCAGGTCGTTTTTTGTAACAATCTATTGCCCATGCCAGAGCTGAAGACCCGGATCCTGATCGTCGACGACGACCAGCGCCACCGCGACCTGCTGGTCAAGTACCTCGGCAGCGAGGGCTACGAGGTGAAAGCCGTGGCCGATGCCGTCGGCATGGACAAGCTGCTCGCGCGCGACCGCTACGACCTCGTGGTGCTCGACCTGATGCTGCCCGGCGAGGACGGGCTTTCCATCTGCCGTCGCCTGCGCGGGCAGCAGAGCGCGCCTGCAATCATCATGCTCACCGCCAAGGGAGACGACGTCGACCGCATCGTCGGCCTGGAGATGGGTGCCGACGACTACCTGCCCAAGCCGTTCAATCCCCGCGAGCTGCTCGCGCGCGTTGCCGCCGTCTTGCGGCGGCGCGCCCCCGCCGGCCCGCCAGGAGCGCCGACGGAAGGCGGCGTCTACGCGTTCGGGCCCTTCTCCCTCGACCTTTCCACCCGCACCATGACGCGCGGCGGCAAGCCGGTGGCGCTCACCACCGGCGAGTTCTCGGTGCTCAAGGTGCTGGTGCAGCACCCGCGCCAGCCGCTGTCGCGCGACAAGCTGATGGAGCTGGCGCGCGGCCGCGAGTACGAGGTGTTCGACCGCTCGATCGACGTGCAGATCTCGCGCCTGCGCAAGCTCATCGAGGACGACCCGTCGCATCCGAAGCATATCCAGACTGTCTGGGGCTTCGGCTACGTGTTCGTTCCCGACGTGGAAAGTCCGGCCTCCACCCAATGACGCTTTTTGCGCGATCGTTTCTGCTGATCGCGGCACTCATCGTTACGGCGGTCCTGGCTTCGTTCCAGATCTACCGCATCTACGAGCGCGAGCCGCGCTCGCGCGAGCTTGCCCAGCAGACCGTGAGCACGGTGAACCTGACGCGCGCGGCGCTGATCAGCGCCGACCCGTTCCTGCGGCGCGAGCTGCTGATCGAGCTGAACGAGACCGAGGGCCTGCGCGTGTTCCCCGCCACGGCGAGCGAGAAGCTCGAGCCGCTGCCCGACGAGCCCTTGTTGAATCTGGTGACAAGAAAAGTCCGCGAGGTGACCGGGGCGCAGACGCGCTTCGCTTTCTCGCGCGACGGCGAAGAAGGCTTTCTCGTCAGCTTCTTCATCGACGAGGACGAGTTCTGGGTGATGCTGCCGCTCGAGCGCTTCGACCCCGAGTTCGGCCTGCAGTGGCTCGGCTGGGGCGCGGCGCTGCTCGCGCTCGCCCTCGCCGGCGCCTGGCTCATCGCCTCCAGCATCGCGCGCCCGCTCGCCGCGCTGACGCGCGCCGCCGGGCGCCTCGGCCGCGGCGAGGCGCACCAGCCGCTCGCCGAGGAGGGCCCGCGCGAGCTGCGGGGCCTCGGCGCGGCGTTCAACCGCATGGCGAGCGACCTGGAGAGCATGGAACGCGAGCGCGCGATGGTGCTCGCCGGAATTTCCCACGACCTGCGCACGCCGCTCTCGCGCATGCGCCTTGCGCTCGAGATGAGCGGCGCCACCACGGACGAAATGCGCGGCTACAGCGCGGCCATGATCACCGACATTGAAGAGATCGACGCCATCATCGGCCAGTTCCTCGACTTCGCGCGTGGCGCGAACGAGGAGAAGTCGCGGCAGGACATCGGCGCCCTGATCGAGGAAGTGGCCGAGCACTACACGCGGCTCGGGAAAAAAATTCAATTCAGGCAGGAATCTCTTTCCCCGTTCCGCTTCGCCCGCATGGCGGTGCGCCGCGCCATCAGCAATCTCATCGACAACGCGCTGCGCCACGGCGGCGAGCCGATCGAAGTCGAGCTCGAAAGCCGCGACGGCAGGGTGGTGATCGAAGTGCGCGACCGCGGGGCCGGCATCCCGGCGGGCGAGGCCGAGCGCCTGAAGCGCCCCTTCACCCGGCTCGACGACGCGCGCGGCGGGCCGCCCGGCGCCGGCCTGGGCCTGGCGATCGTCGAGCGCGTCGCGCACGCGCACGGCGGCGCGCTCGAGCTCGCGCCGCGCGCGGGCGGCGGCCTGGTCGCGCGGCTCATGCTCGCAAGCTAGCGGCAGGATGCCTTTTGCAGCGCCTCGGCCACCCAGCGGTTGCAGGTATTGAACAGGTGGAACGACCCCTCGGCGGGGTAGAACCAGCCCTTGCCGTACCGGCTGGGCCCGAGGCGCTTGAGCCCCGGCCTGAAGGTTGCGGCGATGAAGTCAAGCACGGCCGCGTAGCCGGGCTCGTCGGTGCGCACCTCGACCACTTCGCTCTGGGCGAAATACCGGCGAGGCGCCTCCGTGAACGCGACTACATGCAGCACGCTCGCATTGCGCCATAGCACCGCGCGCAGTGCCATCGCGAGCGTCGCTTCCGGCGCCTGGTAGAAGCGCTCCTCGCCCCAGCCGATCTCGACATGGCCCTCGCGCCCGATATCGGCGGCGAGCGCCGGCACTCGGCTCACGAGATCCGCGCGCTCCACCACGATCCCCGAGTGCCAGCCATGGCTCACCACGTAGAGCGTGCGCGTCGGCTCGCAGGGTGGCTGCTGCGCGCAAGCCCCCAACAGGACCGCGAGGAGGAGTCCGCCGAGCTTGATAGCGTGCCTTCTACTCAATCACTTGCTTCCGCGGGCCATGGGGAAGCGTTCGAGCACATCGTAGCTCGAGCCGACCGACGAGAGCGAAGAGCGCACCAGCAGGAATTCGCCCACCGGCCAGTCGAGCGCGGGAAGCGGCGGCAGCGACTGCGCGGCGCGGGCCTTGCGGATCAGTGTGACGTGCGCGGCGAAGGGCCTACGCTCGAGAGCGAAGTCGTGCTTGTACAGCTCGAATTCCAGTTTCTTGAACAGATCCAGAAGCAGCGGCGGCGTATCCAGCGGCCCGGCCCAGACGATGCTGTTGCTGCGCCAGTGCTTCGCCTGCTCGATCGGCAGCGAGTGCCTCGTTGCCTTCACTTTGCTCGCGGCTCGTATTGCTTTTTCATGATCGGCGTCCCCGAGAAAGACAAGGGTAAGGTGGATCTTCGCCTCCTCGATCGCCCTGCCGCCTGTCGAGCGCTGCGCCTCGCGCGCCCACTGCGCGAGAGCGTGCGCGGCGCCGGCGGGCGGCCAGACCGCGAAGAAGATGCGCATCAGCGTCGCGCGACGAGGTGCTTCCGTGTCAGCGCGGCGAGCGCGCGCTCGGCCGGATCGGCCGATTTCTCCAGCTCGGCCGCGATCAGCTCCTGCTCGCGCCGGCTGCGGTTCTGCGACAGCTTCCAGCGCGTCTCGAGGCGCCTCACCGCGATCTCGAAGTTCACGATCCCCGCCAGCATGCTGTCGACATACTCCTTGCGCAGCGCGTCGAACTTCGGCAGCCACTGCGGATCGAGTATGGCGACGAGGTTTCGCTGATTGGCATGCTTTGCCGCGCGGTCCTCGATCACCTTCGGCACCCCGTAGGCGTGTACCGCGGCGTAGTTCCAGGTCGGCACTCGCTCCTGCTCCTCGTACCAGCGCGGCGAGACGTAGGCGTGCGGGCCCGCGAACACTACCATCACCTCGTCGTCGAAGAACTCCTGCCACTGCGGGTTGTTCCGCGCCATGTGCATGTCGAGGATGATTTTTTCGCCCTCGACTCTGGTCTGAACCGGCAGATGCGACGCGTGAAGCGTGCCGCCGGTTCCGGTGACGAGCAGCACGAAGCTGTTCGCGCGCATGAAGTCGAGCAGCTCCGCCCGGTCGTGCGCGGTATCCCCCAGGCGATTATAGGAAGGCGAATACACGGTCAGTCGATCAACGCGATCGCCTGCGCCGCGATGCCTTCGCCGCGGCCGATGAAGCCGAGGCTCTCGGTGGTGGTCGCTTTGATGTTCACCGCGGCGGGCGCGATGCCGAGGTCGGAGGCGATGTTGCCGGCCATGCGCGCGACGTGCGGCGACATGCGCGGCGCCTCGGCGATGATGGTGGCGTCGATGTTGACCACCTTGAGTTTCAGCGCCGCAAGCTTCTTGGCCACGTCGCGCAGCAGCATCCGGCTGTCGATCTCCGAGAACGCCGGGTCGGTGTCGGGGTAGTGCTGCCCGATGTCCCCCAGGCCAGCAGCGCCGAGCAGCGCGTCGCAGATCGCGTGCAGCAGCACGTCGGCATCCGAGTGCCCGGCGAGGCCCTTGTGGTGCGGGATCTCCACGCCGCCGATCACCAGCTTGCGCCCGGCGGCGAAGGCATGCACGTCATATCCCTGCCCTATCCTCATGCGCGTCCTTTCAGGATGCTCTCGGCGATGGCGAGGTCCTCGGGCCAGGTGACCTTCAGGTTCTCCCGGCTGCCGGCCACGAGCCTGGGCTTCAGCCCCATCTGCTCGACAGCCGCGGCTTCGTCGGTCGGCGTGCCTTTCGCGCGCTGCAGCGCCTGCACCAGCAGCCCGGCGCGGAACATCTGCGGCGTCTGCGCGAGCCATAGCTGCGAGCGGTCTTCGGTGGCGGCAACGCGCTGCGCCCCGCCTTCATCCTTCGACACCCGCTTGACCGTCTCGGCGATCGGCAGCGCGAGAATCCCACCGACTTCGTCGTTCTGCGTTTCGCGCATCAGGCTTTCGAGGTCCTTTCGCGGCAGGCAGGGACGTGCCGCGTCGTGCACCAGCATCCAGTCGTCGGCTTGCACCGCGGCCATCGCGGCCACCAGCCCGTTGTACACCGAATCGCGGCGCGTCTCCCCGCCGCAATAGAGCGGCTCGAGGCGGCCGTCAAAGGCGCTCCAATCGTGCGCCGCGAACGTGCTGTCGCCCGGGGCGAGCACCACGAACACCGATTCCACCTGCGGCACGCATACCGCCCGCACCGCGTGCCACAGCATCGGCCGGCCGGCGAGCGACACGTATTGCTTGGGCGCTTCGGCAGCGAGCCGCGTGCCGCTGCCGGCGGCTGGAATCAGGGCGAATGCGGACACAGGAAGTTCTTTTAATTCAGGACGATATAATTACATAGGTCACGCCTCTGATGCACCGCGATTCGCTTCCCGCCCGCAGACGCTATACCCGGCTCGCCGGCTCCGCCGACGCGCTCGCGCTCGCGCGCCTCGCGCAGCAGGGAACGCCGCGAGCCGCGCCGCTCGCGGTCATTACCGCGACCGCGCTCGACGCCCAGCGCCTGCTCGAGGAAATCCCGTGGTTCGCGCCGCAGTTGCGCGTATGCCTCCTTCCCGACTGGGAAACCCTGCCCTACGACCAGTTCTCGCCGCACCAGGACCTGGTGTCCGAGCGCCTGGCGACGCTCTATCGCATCCAGCGCGGCGACTTCGACATCGCCCTGGTGCCGGCTTCGACCGCGCTGGTGCGGTTCTGCCCGCCGGCTTACCTCGCCGGGCGTACTTTCTTCCTCAAGGCGGGGGAAAAGCTTTCGCTCGAGAAATTAAGGCAACAACTCGCCGTAGCCGGATACCAGCATGTCACGCAGGTGGTCTCGCCGGGCGAAGTCTGCTTTCGCGGCGGGCTGGTCGATCTGTTCCCGATGGGCGCGACGCTGCCCTACCGCCTCGACCTCGACGACGAGCTGGTCGACGCGATCAAGACCTTCGACGTCGACACGCAGCGCACGCTGTACGCGGTCAGCGAAATCCGCATGCTGCCGGCGCGCGAGTTCCCGCTCGACGAGGCCGCAAGGGCAAAGTGGCGCGGCCGCTGGCGGGAAATTTTCGAAGGCGACCCGTCGAAGAAGCGCCTCTACCGCGACGTGTCGAACGGCGTGCCCGCCGCCGGCATCGAGTACTACCTGCCGCTGTTTTTCGACGAGCTGGCGACGTTTTTCGACTACCTGCCCGCGGGCTGCGCGCTCGTCCTGCACCACGACATCGGCGCAGCGATCCAGGAGTTCTGGCGCGACGCCAACTCGCGCTACAAGATGGCCGGCGGCGATCCCGACCGGCCGCTGCTCGCGCCGCCGCAGATCTTTGTCCCGGCCGACGAGTTCCATGTCAGGACACAAGCTTTTCCTCGTGTTGACATAGGGTCAGACCCCTTACTTGAGGAATCCGGCAACCAATCACGGAAGGGGTCTGACCCTTTCGCCGCGCTGCCGCTGCCGGCGGTGGCGGTGGACCGGCGCGCGAACGACCCGCTCGCAGCGCTGAAGCGCTTTCTCGAAACCCCGGGCCTGCGGGTGATGATCGCCGTCGAATCGCCCGGCCGGCGCGAAACCATGGCGAGCTATTTCGCCGAGTACGGCCTCAAGCCCGGCGCCTGCGCGAGTTTTGAAGAATTTATCCGGCAACCCTCGAAATTCGTGCTGTGCGTGTCGCCGCTCGCCCGCGGCTTCGTGCTCCCCGCAGAGGGCTGGGCGGTGGTCACCGAGGCCGAGCTCTATGCCGGCGTGGTGCGCCGCCGCGGCCGCGGCGAGAAGCGCGCCTCGAAGGATGGATTGGACGGCATCCTGCGCGACCTCTCCGAGCTCAAGGTCGGCGAGCCGGTGGTGCACGAGCAGCACGGCATCGGTAGATACATGGGTCTGCAGGAAATGAGTTTTGAGGAGGGAAAGAGCGAATTTCTCGTCCTCGAATACCTCGGCGGCGACAAGCTGTACGTGCCGGTGTCGCAGCTCGGCGTGATCGGCCGCTATAGCGGCGCGCAGCCCGAGGAAGCGCCGCTGCACAAGCTCGGCAGCGGCCAGTGGGACAAGGCGAAGGCGCGCGCAGCGAAGCAGGTGCGCGATACCGCGGCGGAGCTGCTTGCGCTCTATGCACGGCGTGCTGCCCGGCTGGGACATTCGTTCTCAGTAAGGCAGCATGATCTGGAGGCATTCGCCGACGGCTTCGGCTTTGAGGAGACGCCCGACCAGGCCGCGGCTATCGAGTCGGTGATCGCCGACATGGCCGCGGGCAAGCCGATGGATCGCCTGGTGTGCGGCGACGTCGGCTTCGGCAAGACCGAGGTTGCGCTGCGCGCCGCGTTCGCCGCGGCCGCCGACAGCAAGCAGGTGGTGATGCTCTGCCCGACCACGCTGCTCGCCGAGCAGCACTTCCAGACCTTCTGCGACCGCTTCGCCGAGTGGCCCGTGAGGATCGCGGAGCTTTCGCGCTTCAGGTCTGCCAAGGAAAGCAAGGACATTCTTGAAAAGCTGGCCTCGGGCGAGATCGACATCGTCATCGGCACGCACAAGCTGCTGTCGAAGGAAGTGAAGCTCAAGCGCCTGGGCCTGGCGATCATCGACGAGGAGCACCGCTTCGGCGTGCGCCACAAGGAAGCGCTGAAGAAGCTGCGCGCCGAGGTCGACGTGCTCACGCTCACCGCGACGCCGATCCCGCGCACGCTGGCGCTGTCGCTGGAGGGGATTCGCGACTTCTCGGTCATCGCCACCGCGCCGCAGAAGCGGCTGGCGATCAAGACCTTCGTCGCGCCGTTCTCCGAGGGGCTGATCCGCGAGGCGCTGATGCGCGAGCTGCGGCGCGGCGGCCAGGCGTACTTCCTGCACAACGAGGTCGATACCATCGAGCGCATGCGCGAGCGGCTCGGCAAGCTGCTGCCCGAGGCGCGCATCGCGGTGGCGCACGGCCAGATGCGCGAGCGCGACCTCGAGCGCGTGATGCGCGACTACACCGCGCAGCGCTGCAACGTGCTGCTGTGCTCCACCATCATCGAGAGCGGCATCGACATCCCGACCGCGAACACCATCGTCATCCACCGCGCCGACCGTTTCGGCCTCGCCCAGCTCCACCAGCTGCGCGGGCGCGTCGGGCGCTCGCACCACCAGGCCTACGCCTACCTGCTGACCCCGCCCGAAGACGCCCTGAACAAGAACGCCGTCAAGCGGCTGGAAGCGATCCAGAACATGGAAGAGCTCGGCTCCGGGTTCTTCCTCGCGATGCACGACCTCGAGATCCGCGGCGCGGGCGAGGTCCTCGGCGAGGCGCAGTCGGGCGAGATCCAGGAAGTCGGCTTCTCGCTCTACGCGCGCATGCTCGACCGCGCGGTCCGCAGGCTGAAAGCAGGAAAGGGCCTGGAACTCCAGGACGCGAGCGATATTTCCACCGAAGTCAACCTGCACGTGCCGGCGCTGCTGCCGGCGGCGTACTGCAGCGATGTGCACGAGCGCCTGTCGCTGTACAAGCGGCTCGCGGATGCCGACACCCGCGAGACGCTGGATGCGTTGCGCGAAGAGCTGGTCGACCGCTTCGGCGAGCTGCCCGAGCCGGCGCGCGCGCTCCTCGAGTGCCACCGCGTGCGCATCGCCGCGCGCCCCCTGGGCGTCGCGCGCGTCGACGTCACGCACGAGGCGGTGCAACTCCAGTTCATCAAGGACCCGCCGCTCGACGGCGCCAGGGTCATCGACTTCATCCGCCGCAAGGGCCGCCAGGCGCGCCTCGCCGGCCCCGAGAAGCTGCGCGTCGAGGCCAAGCTCCCCGCCTGGCAGGACCGCGCCCAGGCGGTGAAGGACATCCTGCACCAGCTCGCCGCATGAACCTGGTCGTCCAGGGCGCCGAGCTTCAGAAGCAGCAAGCAGATGAAGTTGCCCGTTTGGCGCGGGCCTCGGAGATTCAGCCGGTTGCCATTGGCGCCTACCGCCTGCGCAACGCCAGCCGCAACGACGCCATAGCGCCGTGGTGCGAAGCGCGCCGTGTCGACCACGCCTTCATCCTCGAAGGACGCCGCTTCGCCGACCTCAAGCTGCTCGCGATGGACATGGACTCGACGCTGATCACCATCGAGTGCATCGATGAGCTCGGCGACCTGGCCGGCAAGAAGGCCGAGATCGCCGCGATCACCGCGCAGGCGATGCGCGGCGAGATCGAGTACCGCGACAGCCTGCGCCGCCGCGTGGCCGCCCTCGCCGGCCTCGATGAAGAGTCTCTGAATAAAATCTATGAAGAGCGCCTGAAGCTCACTCCGGGAGCGGAAAAGCTGCTAAAGGCTTGCAAGGACAGCAGGGTGAAGCTGCTGCTCGTGTCTGGCGGGTTCACGTTCTTTACCGAGCGGCTCAAGCAGCGCCTGGGCATCGACCACACCATCTCCAACGTGCTGGAAGTGAAAGGCGGCAAGCTGACCGGCGCGTTGGTGAGCGATATTGTCGACGCCGACGCCAAGGCGGCCAAGTTCCGCGCCGTGGCGAAGAGCCTGAACGCTTCGAAAGATCAGACCGTCGCCATCGGCGACGGCGCGAACGACCTCAAGATGATGCACGAGGCCGGAATCTCGGTCGCCTTCCGCGCGAAGCCGCTCGTGCGTGCGCAGGCGACATGTGCCATCAACTGGTCGGGCCTCGATGGCGTGCTGAATCTCTTCGAATAAAAAGGTCGCAATTTGCGACCTTAAACGCTACTTCGCGGCGACCACCATGATCTCGACCAGCGCCTTGGGGTCGGCGAGCTTCGCCTCGACGCAGGCGCGCGCCGGCAGGTTCTTCGCGTCCACCCACGCGGTCCACACCTCGTTCATCGGCGCGCGGTTGCGGATGTCGGTGACCCAGATGGTCGCCGACAGCACCTTGGACTTGCTCGATCCGCACTTCGCGAGCAGCCGGTCGATCTCGTCCAAGATCTGCTTGGTCTGGCCCTTCACGTCCTGGTCGACGTTCTTGGCGACCACGCCGGCGAGGTAGACCGTGTCGTCGTACTGCACCGCGTTGGAAAGGATGCTGCTCGGGTCGTGCCGCGTGAGGCTCATCGCTGGGTTGCTCCCTTTGGATTCTGAAGCATTACTTGAGAAGTGTGTCGCAGTCTATTGTTTCGATGTATGTTAGTTTGCTCATCGCCTCACTTTTTCTCCCAGTGCCTTGAAGAAGGTGTAGCAGAACACGCCGTCGGCCTCCGCCGCCCGGTAGAGCGCGCGGATCCCGGCATCGAACAGCCCGGGCTCGATCATCCCCGCCCTGAGCGCAGGCTCCCGGACTCCCTCGATCATCGCGGTGAAAGTCTTCTTGGTGAAGCTCTCGACGAGCTTCGGCCGGCTCGAATCCACGTACACCATGCGCGGGGAAACGCGCACCGCGTCGAACCCGGCCTGCCGCAGCAGCGGGTACAGCTCCCGCCCGATATTGGCGTTGCCGCCCGCCGCGCGCTGCAGCTCGACCTGGCAGCGGATCGCCGCGTGCGCCGCCTCGCTGTCGGGATGGAAGCAGGTCGACCCGTGATCGCCTTCCATGACCGTCACCGTCCCGCCCGGCTTCAGCAGCCCTTTCAGCCTGACCAGGGCCTCGACGGGGCGCGACAGGTGCTCCAGGACGAAGCACACGAACACGTGGTCGAAGGATTCAGGCTCGAAGGGCGGCGCGAAGATGTCCGCCTGCTGGAATTGCACGTTGCCGAGCCCGGCCGCATCCACCCTGGCCCTGGCCTCCGCCAGGGAACGCGTGGAGATGTCGATCGAGACGATGCGCGCGCCCGGGCTGTTTCGCGCGAGCGTCGTCGTCTGCGCACCCGTGCCGCACCCGGCCTCGAGGACCAGGCTGCCTTCCGGGTACGACGTGTCCGCGTGCAGCAGATCCACCACCGATTGCGCCTGGTCCTGCAGGCGCACGCTCTCGCGCGACTCGTAGCCGTGCACATAGCCGCGGCGCATCGGTCTTACCCGACCCACCGGCGCGCGTTGCGAAACAGGCGCATCCAGGGCGAATCCTCGCCCGAGCCGGGCGGCCACCACGACATCTGGACGCTGCGGAACACGCGCTCGGGGTGCGGCATGACGATGGTGAAGCGGCCGTCGGGCGTGGTGAGGCCGGTGACGCCCTGCGGCGAGCCGCTCGGGTTGCAGGGGTAGATCTCGGTGGGCTCTCCGCGGTTGTTGACATACCGCATGCACACGATCGAAGCATTCGGGATAGCAGCCCTGCCTTCCCCGTGCGCGGTGGCGATCGGGATCCTGCTGCCCGCCATGCCGGCGAACACGATCGAGGGGCTGTCGACGATCTCGACCAGGACGAGGCGCGCCTCGAACTGCTCGGAGCGGTTGCGCACGAAGAGCGGCCAGCCGGCGGTGCCGGGAATCAGCTCGCGCAGCGCGGCCATCATCTGGCAGCCGTTGCAGGCGCCAAGGGCGAAGCTGTCCTTGCGCGCGAAGAAGCGCTCGAACTCGTCGCGCGCCCTGGAATTGAACAGGATGGTCTTGGCCCAGCCCTGCCCGCCGCCGAGCACGTCGCCGTAGGAGAAGCCGCCGCCCGCGGCGAAGCCCTTGAATCCCTCGAGCGATGCGCGCCCGGCGATGAGGTCGGTCATGTGCACGTCGACCGACTCGAACCCGGCGCGGTCGAACGCCGCGGCCATCTCGACCTGGCCGTTCACCCCCTGCTCGCGCAGGATCGCGACGCGGGGGCGAGCGCCACTCGAGACCGCGATGTCCTTTTCCTTGTAAGTCAGAACGACGGAAAGGCCCGGGTCGTTCGGCTCGATGATCCGGTCGTACTCTTCGCGCGCGCACTCGGGGTTGTCGCGCAGCGCCTGCATGCGCCAGGTGGTCTCGCTCCAGGTGCGCTGCAGGTGGTCGCGCTTGGCGACGAACACCACGCGGTTGTTGCGCAGGATGCGCAGCTCGTCGCGCGCGTTGAGCTGGCCGATGGCGTGCGCGTGGTCCGCGAGCCCCGCCGTGCGCAGCGCCGCCATGACCTTGGCGCGGTCGGCGGCGCGGATCTGGAGCACCGCGCCGAGCTCCTCCGAGAACAGCGCGTGCAGCGCGAGGTCCTTCATGCGGCCGGCGAGCTGCTCCTCGGCGTCGCGCTTGAAGGCGTCGACTTCGTTTGCCGCGGCTTCGGATGCGAGCGCGTCGAGGCTCAGCGTCACGCCGCAATGCCCGGCGAACGCCATCTCGCAGGCGGTGACGAACAGGCCGCCGTCCGAGCGGTCGTGATAGGCCAGCAGCAGGGGGCGCAGCTCCTGCATCACGGAAAAAAACTTCCTGAGAAGAGCAGGATCGTCCACGTCGGGACATTCGTCGCCGAGCTGCGAGTACACCTGCGCCAGGATCGAGCCGCCGAGACGCTTCCTGCCGCGGCCGAGGTCGACGAGCACGAGCTCGGTGTCGCCGGCATCGGTGCGCAGCTGCGGCGTAAGCGCCGCGCGCGCGTCGGCGACCGGGGCGAACGCCGACACCACGAGCGAAAGCGGCGCCACGATCTCCTTCTCTCCCCAGGCGGTGCGCATCGAAAGCGAATCCTTGCCGACCGGGATCGACACGCCGAGCGCCGGGCACAGCTCGAGCGCCACCGCTTTTACCGTGTCGTAGAGCGCCGCGTCCTCGCCGGGGTAGCCCGCAGCAGCCATCCAGTTCGCGGAAAGTTTTATGTCTTTCAACGACACTACTGAAGAAGCGAGATTTGTCAGCGCTTCGCCCACCGCCATGCGCCCCGAGGCCGGCGCGTCGATCAGGGCGAGCGGCGCGCGCTCGCCGACGGCGAACGCCTCGCCGGCATAGCCCTCGTAATCCAGGAGCGTCACGGCGCAGTCGGCCACCGGCACCTGCCACGGGCCGACGAAGGGATCGCGCGCGCACAGCCCGCCGACGGTGCGGTCGCCGATGGACACGAGGAAGGTCTTGTTCGCCACCGCCGGGTGCTGCAGCACGCGCATCGCCGCCGCGGCCAGGGTGACTTCGGCGAGCGAGAGCGGCTGCGGCTCGCGGCGCACGCGCTTCACGTCGCGCAGCATCTTCGGGGGCTTGCCGAGGATCATCGCCAGCTCGACGTCGACCGGGGTCTGCCCGAGCTTCGCATCCGCGACCACCAGGCGGCCGTCGTCGGTCGCGCTGCCGAGGACCGCGAACGGGCAGCGCTCGCGCTCGCAGATCAGCCTGAATCTCGGCAGATCGTCCTTGCCTACCGCCAGGACATATCTTTCCTGCGCCTCGTTGCACCAGATTTCGCGCGGCGACATGCCGCTGTCCTCGGAGGGGATCGCGCGCAGCTCGAGGCGCGCGCCGCGCCCGGCGCCGTGCGCGAGCTCGGGCAGCGCGTTCGACAGGCCGCCCGCGCCGACGTCGTGGATCGAGAGGATCGGGTTCGCCGCGCCGAGCTGCCAGCAGCGGTCGAGCACTTCCTGCGCGCGGCGCTGCATCTCGGCGTTGTCGCGCTGCACCGAGTCGAAGTCGAGCTCCTCGATGTTGGCGCCCGCCCCCAGCGACGAGGCGGCGCCGCCGCCCATGCCGATGGCGAAACCCGGCCCGCCCAGCTGGATCAGCAGGCTGCCCGCAAGAAGCGACTTCTTCTGCGAGTGCTCGGCGGCGATGTTTCCCAGCCCGCCCGCCAGCATGATCGGCTTGTGGTAGCCGCGGTTCTGAAACTCGAACGTGCGGAAGTAGCCGCACAGGTTGGGCCGGCCGAACTCGTTGTTGAACGCCGCGGCGCCGATCGGCCCCTCGAGCATGATGTCGAGGGCGGAGGCGATGCGGCCCGGCCGGCCGGGATCGTCGTGCTCCCAGGGGAGCTGGCGCCCGGGCAGGCGCAGGTGCGACACCGAGAACCCGACCAGCCCGGCCTTGGGCTTGGCGCCGCGCCCGGTCGCGCCCTCGTCGCGGATCTCGCCGCCGGCGCCGGTGGCCGCGCCGGGAAAGGGCGAGATCGCGGTCGGGTGGTTGTGCGTCTCGCACTTGATGACGATGTGGGTCAGATCGCTTTTTTTCCTATAGGCGTTCGTTTCATCGGAAAAAAACCGTTGCGCCACGCGGCCCTCGATGATCGCCGAGTTGTCGGCGTAGGCGACCACGGTGCCCTGCGGGCTGGCGGCGTGCGTGTGGCGGATCATCGCGAACAGCGACTGCGGCTGGCGCTCGCCGTCGATGATCCAGTCGGCGTTGAAGATCTTGTGCCGGCAGTGCTCGGAGTTCGCCTGCGCGAACATGGTGAGCTCGGCGTCGGTGGGGTCGCGCCCGAGCCCGCGGTAGGCGCGCTCGAGGTACTCGACCTCGTCCTCGCTCAGGGCAAGGCCGAGCGCGCGGTTCGCCTCCCGAAGGTGGGAGATTTGGATGAACTTCAGGGGCCGCGGCGGCACGTGTTCGAAGAGCTTCGCCGCGTCGTCGAAGGAGCGCAGCACCGTCTGCGTCATGCGGTCGTGCAGAGGGCCGGAAACATCCTGCTTTGCCCCCTCCACGTAAAACGCAGTGCCCCGCTCGATGCGCCTGACCTGCGCCAGGCCGCAGTTGCGGGCGATGTCGCTCGCCTTGGAGGACCAGGGCGAGATCGTGCCCAGGCGCGGCACCACCAGGTAGAGCGCGCCCCGGGCCTGCGGCGCGAGGGGCTGGCCGTCGTCGAGCAGCCGCTCGAGGCGGCGCCGCTCGGCGGCGCCGAGCTCGCTCTCGGTCTCGGCGAAGTAGCGCTGCTCGGCGGCGAGCGCGCCCACGCCGGGATCGAGTTTCTGCAGGGACGCGAGCAGCCTGGCCAGGCGGGACTCCGACAGCGCGCGCGGGCCCCGGAGCTGCAGGAGGCGTTGCACGGGGCGTTGCACCTAATTCTTGACCTGTGGCTCCTTCAGCGTGCCGCCGAGGTTCAGGCTGGCGCGCATCTGCTGCGCCGCGATCCTGACGTCGGCCACGATGCGCCCGGAGAGCGCGCCGCTCTGGGCGATGTCGACGCTCGCGCCCGCGTTGAGCTGGCCGGCGTTGAGCTGGATGTTGCGCAGGCTGACCGCGCCGCGGTCGTAGGTCCCCTGGCCGTTCATCTCGCTGAACTGGGTGCGACCGGTGGCCGCCTTGCCCTGGGTCTGGATCGCGCGCGACAGGTCGATGCTGCCGAGCACCCCGCGCGACACCGTGAAGCTGCCGTCGATGCGCGCCGCGTTGCCGAGCTTCCCGGGATCGGCGCCGCGCATCGAGAACTTGCCGCTGCCTTCGGCCTTGCCTTCGGACAGCAGCGCCGGCGCGAACACCGCGGCGGTGATGTTGCGCGCGGTCATCACGCCGTCGACGGCCCAGCTGTCTCCCCAGCGCACGTTGGCGGTGCCGGTCAGCCTGCCGCCGAGCGTTTCCCCGTCCCATTCGTCGACGCTCGCGCCCCGCTGGGTCGCGCTGCCCTTCGCCTTGAACGAGGCAAGCGAAACCTCGGGCGCGAACGGCACCGTGAAGCTGGAAGACTCGAGCTCGTACTCGATGCTCTTCTCCTTGGCGGTGAGCTTGAGGTGCAGCGCCTGCGGCCCGCGCACGGCGCCGGCGACCAGCGCGCCTTCCGCGTCGAACGCGAGCTCGGCCTCCAGCGGCTTGGGCAGCGCCAGCGGCCCGATCAGCTCGAGCTTCCTGAACACGACCTTGCCGACGCTGAAGTTGTCGGCCTTGACGCGCGCGAACAGCGCCTCGCCGATCGCCTCCTGCTCGATCTTCAGGCCCTCGATCTCGATGCGGCTGAAGCTCTTGCGCGGGCCGGTGAGCGCGTCGAACTCCGGGAAGGCGCGCACGTCCCCGATGCGGGTGCCGCCGATCGCGACGTCGTTCAGCTTCACCTGCAGCCCGGTGAACAGCGACAGGTTCGCCGAGCGGATCGTCACCGGGCGGCGCAGCGCATCGGTGGCGGCGGTCTGATAGGGCTCGACGTCGATCGGCCAGAAGTGCGCGACGCCGACGACGAGCAGCAGGAACATGATGATCGCGATCGGCTTGCCCCAGCCGCTCTTCTCCCGGGCGGCGGCCGCGGCGCCGTGCCTGGGCTTGGCGGCGAACTCGCGCTCGCGCCGCGAGCGCAGCGCCTGGTCCTGCTCGAACGCGCTCGGGGCGCGCCCGGCCTTCGCCGCGAGCGTCTCATCCTGCTTCGCCTTGCGCTCGCGCTCCTCGGCTTCCTCCCTGCGCTTCTCCTCCTCGTCCTTGAGGCGCTGCTTCTCCTTCTCCTCGCGCTCGCGCAGCTCGGCCTCTTCCCTCGCCTTGCGGTCCTTCTCCTCGCGCTTGGCGCGCTCCTTCTCCTCGCGCTCCTGGCGCTCGGTCTCCTCCTTCGCGCGGCGCTCCTCGGCCTCGCGCGCCCGGTGCGCGGCTTCTTCCTTCTCCTTGCGCTCGGCCTCCTCGCGCTCCTTCTGCTCCTGCTCGTCGCGGGTGGTGAACGATTCCAGGTCGGCAAGCAGCGTGTCGGAGAAGCCGCCCCCGGCCGGCTTGGCGGCCTCGGGCTCCTTCTCTTTTTCCTTCTTCGCCTTTGCCTTGGGCTTCGGTCTTTCCTCTTCTTCCTCCTGCGGCTCCTCCTGCTCCTTCGCCTTGCGCCGCGCCTCCTTCTCGCGCTCCTCTTCCTCCTTCTCCTGCCTCCTGCGCTCGACGCGCTCGCGCTCCTCCTGGATGCGCCGCGACGTGCGCTCTTCCTCCTCGCGCCGCCTTTCCTCTTCGCGCGCCTTGCGCTCCTCCTCGAGCTTCCGGCGCTCCTCCTCGAGAACCTTCGCCTCCTCGCGCGCCTTGCGCTCGGCCTCCTCGCGCGCCTTGCGCTCCTCCTCGAGCTGACGCTTGAGCTCCTCCTGCTCGCGCCGCGCCTTCTCCTCGGCTTCCTTGCGCGCGCGCTCGGCCTTCTCCTCGGCTTCCCTGCGGGCGCGCTCAGCCTCCTCGCGCGCCTTCTTCACCTCGGCCTCGGCCTTGGCCTTGGCCTTCGCGGCCGCCTCTACCGCGGCCGCCGCTTTCGCCTTGGCCTCGGCTTCAGCGGCCGCCTTCTTCTCGGCATCGGCTTTCGCCTTGGCTTCGGCCTCGCTGCGCAGCTTGGCCTCGGTCTCCGCGCGCACCTTTGCCTCGGCCTCGGCCTTGACGTGGTCGCGCTCGGCCTGCGCCTTGCGCTCGGCCTCCTCGCGCGCCTTGGCGAACGCGTCCTGCTGCTCCTTGGCCGACTTCTCCGCCTGGACCTTCTGGGCGGCCGAGGGCGGGGGCGGCGGCGTGGCGCGCGGCGGCGTCGGTGACGGCGGCGATGCCTTGCCCTTGGGCACGGTCAGCGCAGCGGTGAAATCGAGGTCCGACGCCGCGTCCATGGGCGCGGTGGGCTTCGCAGCCGGCTTCGCTCCGCCCGCCGGCTTGGCCGCCGGGGTCCCCGCGGAAACCTCGCGGATGAAGCCGCCCTTGTCGAGCGATTCGATCAGCTTCTCGAAGGCCGGGTCGAAGGTCTTGCCGACCTTCTGCGCGACGTGGGCGAGGGTGGCGCGGCCGTCGATGGCCGAGAGCACCGCCCGGTCGGGGCGCGACAGGTGGCTGGTCTTGCCGGCTGCTTCCTGGACTCCCTTCCCCGACTTCGAGTAGATGGCGCTTGGGTTCATTCTTTGTCGTTATTTTATAGCGCCATAGCCGCCGCCGCCGGGAGTCTCGATCACGAACACGTCGCCCGCGGCCATCTCGGTCTGGTCGAAAGGGCCGAGCTCGCTGAGGGCGCCGTCAGCGCGCAGCACGTAGTTGCGCCCCGCAAGTCCCGCTTCTCCCCCCGCGAGACCGTGCGGGCGCACGCGCCGCCGGCCCGAGAGAATCGCCGCGGTCATCGGCTCGAGGAAACGCACGCGGCGCACCGCGCCGCGGCCGCCGCGCCAGCGCCCGCGGCCGCCCGAGCCGTGGCGGATCTCGAAGCTCTCGAGCCGCACCGGGAAGCGCCATTCGAGCACCTCGGGATCGGTCAGGCGCGAGTTGGTCATGTGCGTCTGGACGACGTCGGCGCCGTCGAACCCGCCGAGCACCCCTTCCGGGGTGCGCTTTACTCCCGCGCCCGAGCCACCGGCCACGGTCTCGTAGTACTGGTAGCGCTCGTTGCCGAAGGTGAAGTTGTTCATCGTGCCCTGCGAGGCCGCCAGCACCCCGAGCGCGCCGTAGAGCGCGTCGGTGATGCACTGCGAGGTCTCGACGTTCCCCGCCACCACCGCGGCGGGATAGCTCGGCCGCAGCATGCAGCCCTCGGGGATCGTCACGTCGAGCGGCTTGAGGCAGCCCGAGTTGAGCGGGATCTCGTCGTCCACCAGCGTGCGGAACACGTAGAGCACCGCGGCCATGCACACCGCCGCCGGAGCGTTGAAGTTGTTGGGCAGCTGTTTTGATGTCCCACCGAAATCAATCCTTGCGGCCCTGCGGTCCCCGCCGATCGTGATCCTGACTTTGATCGTGGCGCCGTTGTCCAAAGGCAGCTCGAAGCTGGAGTCCTTCAGAGACCCGCTCATTTTTTCAATTACCCGGCGCACCGACTCCTCGGCGTTGTCCTGCACGTGGCGCATGTAGGCGCGCACCACGTCGAGCCCGAAGTGCGCCACCATCCGGCGCAGCTCCTGCACCCCCTTCTCGTTCGCCGCGACCTGCGCGCGCAGGTCGGCGATGTTCTGCCCGACGTTGCGCACCGGGTAGCGGCCCGAGGTCAGGAGCGCGACCGTCTCCCGCTCGCGAAAGCGTCCCTCCTCCACCAGGAGGAAGTTGTCGATCAGCACGCCCTCCTCCTCGACCACCGACGAGCCGGGCGGCATCGAGCCCGGCGTGATGCCGCCGATGTCGGCGTGGTGTCCGCGCGAGCCGACATAGAACATGATTTGGTTCTCGTGAAAAACCGGAGTAATCACGGTGACATCCGGCAGGTGCGTGCCGCCGTTGTAGGGCGCATTCAGCACGTACACGTTCCCCGGCTTCATCTTCCCGGCGTTGAGCCGGATCACGGTCTTGATCGACTCGCCCATCGAGCCCAGGTGCACCGGCATGTGCGGCGCGTTGGCGATCAGGTTGCCCGCGGTGTCGAACAGCGCGCACGAGAAATCGAGCCGCTCCTTGATGTTCACCGAGTACGCCGTGTTCTGCAGCCGCAGCCCCATCTGCTCGGCGATCGACATGTAGAGGCTGTTGAAGATCTCCAGCATCACCGGATCGACCGAAGTGCCGATGGCGGCGCTTCGCGTTCTTTCCTTGGTTCTTTCGAGAACCAGGTGATTCAGGGGCGTGACGGTCGCGCGCCACTCCGGCTCGAGCACGGTGGTCGCGTTCGCCTCGGCGATGATCGCCGGGCCGTCGACGCGGCTTCCCGCGCCGAGGTCCGCGCGCCGGTAGAGCGGCGCCTCGTGCCAGCGGCCTCCCGTGAACATGCGGACGGTTTCAGCAGGGTTTGCTTTTCCCTTCCTTTCGAGAGTTCCTTCCTGAATGGGATCGCCCGCGGCGATCGCCTCCACCGAGAGCGCTTCCACGACGAGCGGCTTGCCGGGCATCAGGAAGGAGAACTGCTTGCGGTAGGCGGCCTCGAACTCGCGCGCCATGTCCGCGAGCGGACCAAGCGCCACGACGAGCGCCGTGTCGGTGCCCTCGTACTTCAGATGCGCTTTTCTCTTGACGGAGATTTTTTCCGTTGGAACGCCTTGCGCGACGAGCTCTTCGCGCGCCTCGCTCGCCAGGGTTTCCACGATTCCTTCGATTGAAGGAATTTCGCTCTGTTGCAGCTCGGCCTCGACGGAGCGGCTGCGCATCGCCACCTGGTCGGCGAGCCCGATGCCGTAGGCCGAGAGCACGCCGGCGTGCGGATGGATGAAGACGCGCGTCATCGCCAGGGCGTCGGCCACCAGGCAGGCGTGCTGCCCGGCGGCGCCGCCGAAGCAGCACAGCGTGTAGCGCGTGACGTCGTGGCCGCGCTGCACCGAGATGTGCTTGATCGCGTTCGCCATGTTGCCGACCGCGATCTGGACGAAGCCCTCGGCGACCTGCTCCGCGCTGCGGCCATCCTTGATTTGCAAAACGAGTTTTTGAAATTCTCTTTGGACCACGTCCGGGTCCAGCGGCTCATCGCCCCCGGCGCCGAAAACCGCGGGAAAGTGCCTCGGCTGGATCTTGCCGAGCATCAGGTTCGCGTCGGTCACGGTAAGCGGCCCGTCGCGGCGGTAGCAGGCCGGCCCGGGATTCGCCCCCGCCGAACCCGGGCCGACGCGGTAGCGCGCGCCGTCGAAATGCAGGATCGAGCCGCCGCCCGCGGCGACGGTATGGATGCTCATCATCGGCGCGCGCATGCGCACGCCGGCCACGCGCGTCTCGAACTCGCGCTCGAGCTCGCCCGCGTAGTGCGACACGTCGGTCGACGTGCCGCCCATGTCGAAGCCGATGATGCGGTCGAACCCCGCCGCCGCCGAGGCGCGCACCGCGCCGACCATGCCGCCGGCGGGCCCGGAAAGGATCGCATCCTTCCCCTGGAAGCGGCGCGCGTCGGCCAGGCCGCCGTTCGATTGCATGAAAAGCAGCCGCACGCCGCCGAGCTCGCGCGCCACCTGCCCGACGTAGCGATGCAGGATCGGCGAAAGATAGGCGTCCACCACCGTGGTATCGCCGCGGCCGACGAGCTTCATCAGCGGGCTGACCACGTGGGAGACGGAGATCTGCGTAAAGCCGGCCCGCTTCGCCAGCTCGGCCGTCCTGCGCTCGTGCTCCGGAAAGCGGTAGCCGTGCATGAAGACGATGGCGATCGAGCGGTACCCTTCCTCGTAGGCTTTTCTCAGATCAATTTCCGCTTGACGCCCGTCCAGGGCAAGGACCACCTCGCCGCGCGCGCCGACCCGTTCAGACACCTCGACCACCTTGGAGTACAGCATCTCGGGCAGCACGATGTGACGCTCGAAGATGCGCGGCCGGTTCTGGTAGGCGATGCGCAGCGCGTCGCGGAAGCCACGGGTGATGAACAGCGCGGTGCGCTCGCCCTTGCGCTCGAGCAGCGCGTTGGTCGCCACCGTGGTGCCCATCTTGACCGCTTCTATTTGGGCAGAAGGAATTTCCTCATGGGCCTGCAGGCTCAAAATGTGTCTTATTCCTGCTACCGCAGCATCGGCATAGCGCCCGGGGTTCTCCGACAGCAGCTTGTGCGTGACGAGCGCGCCGTCGGGCCGGCGCGCGACGACGTCGGTGAACGTGCCGCCGCGGTCGATCCAGAACTGCCAGCGCTCAGGCATTTAGAATCGGCATCCTAACTTGAACAAGCCGGAAGCATCCCCCCGCCTCACGGTCCTGCTCGGTGTGCTGATCGCGCTGCCCGCGCTCGGCACGGATCTTTTCGTTCCGGCGCTGCCGGTGCTCGCGCAGGCGCTCGGCGTCGAGGTCGGCGCCGCGCAGTTCACCCTCACCACGTATTTCATCGGCCTCGCCGCGGGCATGCTGCTGTGGGGCCCGTTGTCGGACCGCTACGGCCGCAAGCCGGTGCTGTGCGCGGGGCTCGTCACGATGCTCGCCGCGTCGCTCTCCGCCGCCTGCGTCGACTCGGCCGGCGCGGTCGCCGGCGCGCGCTTCGTCCAGGGGCTCGCCATGTCGAGCGGCGCGGTCATCGCGCGCACCGTGGTGCGCGACCTGCACGCGCACGAGCAGGCGGCGCGCCTGCTTTCCGCGATGATGATGGTGTTCAGCATCGTGCCGATCGCCGCGCCGCTCGCCGGCGCCGCGCTCGCCGGCGAGGTCGGCTGGCGCGCGATCTTCTGGGCCTTCGCCGCCATGGCGGCGCTGCTCGCCGCCGCGACGCTGGCGGTGCTGCACGAGACCGCGCCGGTCAAGCGCTCCTCGATGCACCCCGCCGCCATCGCACGCAGCTTCGGCAGGATGCTCGCCGAGCGGCGCTTCGTCGCGCCGCTGCTCCTCGTGCTGTGCGCGCACATGGGCATCCTCGCCTGGGTTTCGAGCTCCGCCTTCGTCCTGGTGCGGGGCTTCGAGGTCTCGACCGGCGGCTACGGCCTCGCCTTCGCCGCGGTGATGCTCGGCCAGATCGCCGGCGCGTGGACCTCGCGCCGCCTGGTGCTGCGGCTCGGCATCGCGTGGCTGCTGCGCCTCGGCGCCGCGCTGATGCTCGCCGGCGGCGCCGCCGCGGCCGCGCTCGCGTGGAGCGGCGTCGCCCACTGGGCGGCGGTGGTGGCGCCGTTCCTGCTCTTCCTCTTCGGCACCGCGCTCATCGTGCCGAACGCCACCGCGGCCGCGTTGTCGCCCTTTCCCGGGTCGGCGGGGGCCGCGGCTTCGCTGATGGGCGCCATCGGCTTTACCCTGGGCGCGCTGATCAGCAGCGCGCTCGGCGCGCTGTTCGACGGCACCGCGCGGCCGATGGCAAGCGTCGCGGCGTTTGCCGGCGCCGCGGCCTTCCTGCTGCACCGCATCCTTCTCCATGGAAGAGCTTGACGCGGTCGTCGTCGGCGCGGGCGTGGTCGGCCTCGCCGTGGCGCGCGCGCTGGCAATCGCGGGGCACGAGGTCGTCATCCTCGAGGCCGAGGACGCGATCGGCGCCCACACCAGCTCGCGCAACTCGGAGGTGATCCACGCCGGCATCTACTACCCGGAGGGTTCGCTCAAGGCGCGCAGCTGCGTGGCCGGCAAGCAGCTCCTCTACGAGTACTGCGCCGCGCACGGCGTGCCGCACCGGCGCAGCGGGAAACTTATCGTCGCTGCGAACGGTCAGGAAAAAGAGCTTCACCAGATACAGCAAAAGGCACACGCCAACGGCGCCACCGACGTCGTGTGGATGAGCCGCGAGCAGGCGCTCGCCCTCGAGCCCGCGGTGGCGTGCGCGGCGGCGCTTTATTCGCCCTCGACCGGCATCATCGACAGCCACGCGCTGATGCTCGCGTATCTCGGCGATGCCGAGGATCGCGGCGCCATGCTGGCCCTGAGAAGCCTTCTGGAGAAAGCTTCCGTGGAGAACGGCGGCTTCGTCCTCCACGTGAAGGAAGCCGAACCGATCAGGACCCGCCTGCTGGTGAATAGCGCGGGGTTGAGGGCGCCGAGCCTGGCCTGCCGGATCGAAGGATATGAAAGGGAGAAAGCGCCCCGCGAGCTCTACGCCAAGGGCAATTATTACTCCTTGAACGGAAAGAGTCCTTTCTCTCGCCTCGTCTACCCGGTGCCCGAGCCCGGCGGGCTCGGCGTGCACGTGACGCTCGATCTCGCCGGGCAGGCGCGCTTCGGCCCAGACGTCGAGTGGGTCGAGCGCATCGACTATCGCGTCGACCCGCAGCGCGCGGAGCGCTTCTACGCCGCGATCCGGCGCTACTGGCCGGGGCTGCCCGACGGAGCGCTCGCGCCGGGCTACGCCGGCATCCGGCCCAAGACCGCCGGCCCGGGCGAGCCGGCGCCCGACTTCGCCATCCAGGGCCCGCGCGCGCACGGCGTGCCGGGCCTGGTCAACCTGTTCGGCATCGAGTCGCCGGGCCTCACCTCGAGCCTGGCGCTCGCCGCCATAGTGCTGGAAGAACTAAGCTAAGATCCCCATACCTCTAGAGGAGAACCCGATGATCCCTCGCTTTGTCGTTGCAGCAGCCGCGCTCTCGCTCGGTGTCGCTCAAGCTCAAACCAAGTGGGACATGCCAACGCCTTACGCCGACGGCGAGTTCCACACCATCAATATCCGGCAATTCGCCGACGACGTGAAGAAGGCGAACGGCGCTCAGCTGGACATCAACGTTCACTCGAACCAGTCGCTGATCAAGCATGCCGACACCCTGCGCGCGGTTTCCACCGGCCAGGTCAATATCGCCGAGTTCCTCCTCGGCCAGTTCGGCAACGAAGAGCCGGTATTCAATGCCGACAACATCCCGTTCCTCGCGGCGGGGTACGACAACGCCTGGAAGCTCTACCAGGCGCAGAAGTCGGTGCTGGAGAAGAAGCTCCAGGGTCGCAGCTTGCGGCTGCTTTACTCGGTCGCCTGGCCTGGCCAGGGGCTCTATACCAAGAGCCCGCTGAAGACCGTGGACGAGCTCAAGGGCCAGAAAATCCGCACCTACAGCCCGACTACGGCCCGCCTGTTCGAGCTCCTCGGCGCCAGCCCCACGGTGATCCAGGCATCCGAGATCCCGCAGGCGTTCGCCACCGGGGCGATCAGCGGCATGATCACCTCTTCGGCGACCGGCAGCTCCTCCAAGGCCTGGGAGTTCGTCAAGAACTACTACATGACGAGCGCGATGCACCCCAAGAACGTGGTGGTGGTGAACGAGCGCGCCTGGCAGCGGCTCCCCGACGCGCAGAAGAAGGCGCTGACGAGCGCGGCGGCGAGCGCCGAGAAGCGCGGCTGGGAGCTGTCGAAGCAGCGCGAAGCGAGCGCCAACAAGCTGCTCGCCGACAACGGCATGACGGTGCACAAACCCGACGCCGCGATGATGACGGCGTACGCCAAGGTCGGAGAAACCATGCTAGGCGAGTGGCTGAAGTCTGCCGGCGCGGAGGGCGAAGCCATCGTCAAGACTTACCGCGCGAAATAGCCTGCCCTTGCGCCGCGCGCTCGATCTCCTGTATTGGGCGAGCGGCGCTTTCGCCGCGGTCTGCCTCGCGGGCATCTGCGTCCTGATGCTCGCGCAGGCGGCGGGCCGCGAGTTCGGCGTGCTGATCCGCGGCGCCGACGACATCACGGCGTGGCTTTGCGCCGCAAGCGCGTTCTTCGCGCTCGGCCACACCTTTCGCCACGGCGAACTGGTGCGCGTCGGCCTGCTGCTCGGGTTCCTGCAGCCGCGCGTGCGGCGCGGCGCCGAGCTTTTCGCCCTCGGCGTGACGGCGCTGTTCGCCGGCTACATGGCGTGGGCAGTCACGCGCTTTGTCTACGAGAGCTGGAAATTCAGCGAGGTCGCGCAGGGCATGATCAAGACCCCGATCTGGATCCCGCAGATGAGCTTCGTGCTCGGCGTGCTCATCTTCCTCGTCGCCGTGCTGGATGAGTTATTCAGGGTCTTGAACGATCAAAAACCTTCGTACCAGCTCGCCGAAGAGGCGCGGCACGCAGCGAAGGATTTCTCGGAGATGGTGTAGGTGGGCACGCTCACCATCGCGCTGATCCTGATGGGACTGCTGCTCCTGCTGCTCGCGGGCGGCGTCTGGATCGCGATCGCGCTCGCCGCGGTCGGCTGGTTCGGATTGCAGTTCTTTACCAGCACGCCGCCGGACGTGAATCTGTTCCAGACGTTCTGGGGGTCGAGCGCATCCTGGACGCTCGCCGCGCTGCCGCTTTTCGTCTGGATGGGCGAGATCCTCTACCGCACCAAGCTCTCCGAGCAGATGTTCGAGGGGCTCGCGCCCTGGCTCACCTGGCTGCCCGGGCGGCTGATGCACGTCAACATCCTCGGCTGCACGATTTTCGGCACGGTGTCGGGCTCGTCGGCGGCGACCTGCGCCACCATCGCCAAGGTGGCGTTGCCCGAGCTCACGCGCCGCGGCTACGACGAGAAAGTATGCCTGGGATCGCTGTGCGGCGCAGGCACGCTCGGCATCCTGCTGCCGCCGTCGATCATCATGGTGGTGTACGCGGTGGCGGCCGAGGTCTCGATCCTCAAGGTGTTCCTGGCCGGCCTGCTTCCCGGGCTGCTGCTCGCCCTGCTCTTCTCCGGGTACATCGTTGCCTGGGCTCTGGTCAATCCCGGCAAAACGCCGCAGGAAAAAGGCAGCGTCCCCTTTCTCGAAAAGTTGTACCGGTCGCGGCACCTGATTCCCTGCGTGTTGCTGATCGTGTTCATCGTCTGGGTGATGGTGATCGGCTGGGCCACCGCCACCGAGGCTGCGGCTTACGGCGTGCTCGGCGCGCTCGGCATCGCGTGGTGGTCGGGTGGGCTCAACCGCGACAGCTTCTGGCAGAGCCTGATGGGCGCGACGCGGCTCTCGTGCATGATTCTCTTCATCCTCGCCGGCGCGTCGTTCCTATCGTCGTGCATGGCGTTCACCGGCATTCCGAAAGCGCTCGCCGCCTGGGTCGTCTCGCTCGAGCCCAACAAGTACATGCTGATCGCGGTGCTCGCCGGCATTTACATCCTGCTCGGCACGGCGCTCGACGGCATCTCGATGATCGTGCTGACGACCTCGATCGTGATCCCGATGATCGAAAAGGCCGGCTTCGACCTGGTATGGTTCGGCATCTTCATCGTGCTCCTGGTGGAGATCGCCGAGGTCACCCCGCCGCTGGGCTTCAACCTGTTCGTGCTGCAGACCATGAGCGGCCGCGACTCGAACTACGTGGCACTGGCGTCGATCCCGTTCTTCGCCATGATGGTCCTGTGCATCGCGCTGATCACCGCCTTTCCGGCGCTTGCGACGTGGCTGCCCGACGCGCTGATCGGGGTGACCAGGAAGTAACACCTTTAGAATCGGTTCGTGCATGGTCCGATCTACCTGAGCGAGGACATCCGGCGCATCGAGCGCGCCGCGGGCGACGCCGCGCCGCCGCTGATGGAGCGCGCCGGCGCCGCGGCCGCCGAAATCGCGGCGACGCTGGCGAGCGACAGGGGCAAGGACATCCTCGTGCTCGCCGGCCCAGGCAACAACGGCGGCGACGCGCGCGTCGTCGCCGAGCGCCTGAAGGAGCACTTTTTCCGGGTCAGCGTGGCGACCGGCGTGCCAGAAATCGCCGAAAAGCCCTGGAGCCTCGTGATCGACGGGCTGTTCGGCATCGGCCTGGCGCGCGAGGTCGCGGGCGAGCACGCCGCGCTCGTCGACTACGTCAACCGCCAGCGCTGCCCGGTGCTCGCGCTCGACATCCCGAGCGGCCTGCACTCCGACACCGGGCGCGTCCTCGGCTGCGCGGTGCGCGCCACGCACACCGTCACCTTCATCGCTCTCAAGCCGGGGCTCCTGACGCTGGATGGGCCGGATCATTGCGGCGAGATCTACGTTTCCAGCCTGGGGCTTGAGGTACCCAAGCTGCTGTCGCCCACGGCCTGGGTCGCTTCCCCGGACCTTTTCCGCAACCTGCTCAAGCCGCGGCCGCGCAACTTCCACAAGGGAATGGCGGGCTCGGTCGCGATCCTCGGCGGCGCCGCCGGAATGAGTGGCGCGGCGCTGCTCGCCGGCCGCGCCGCGCTGAAGATGGGGGCCGGGCGGGTCTACGTGGGCCTTCTCGAGGAAGGCGTGTCCCTGGATTTCGATTACCCCGAGCTGATGCTGCGCCACCCGGACGATGCGCTCGGCCAGGATCTCGACGCGCTGGTGATCGGCCCCGGGCTCGGCCAGGGCGAGCGCGCCGAGACGCTGGTCGGCGCGGCGCTCGCGAGCGACCTGCGGTGCGTCGTGGATGCGGATGCCTTGAACCTGATCTCCGAGAACGAGGACCTGCGCCACGCCTGCGCCCGCCGCACCGCGGACACGCTGCTGACGCCGCATCCCGCCGAAGCCGCCCGGCTGCTCGCCCTGAGCACCGCGGACGTGCAGGCCGATCGCGTGAAGGCGGCCCGGATCCTCGCCACCAACCTGAACGCGCACGTGGTGCTCAAGGGCGCCGGCAGCATCCTGGTGGCGCGCGACGGCCACTGGTTCGTCAACGCGAGCGGCAATCCCGGCATGGCGAGCGCCGGCATGGGCGACACGCTCGCCGGGATCCTCGGCGCGCTGCTCGCGCAACGCTATTCGGGCGAAAGTGCGCTGGTGCTCGGCGTGCACCTGCACGGCGCCGCAGCCGACGCGCTGGTGAAAGATGGAATCGGCCCGGTCGGCCTTACCGCGAGCGAGCTGATCGATACTGCGCGGCGTACCTGGAACGGCTGGCTAGCCGGCGACCACGAGGCGCGCTAGTCAGTCGGCGCTGATGCCTGCGCTGCGAATGAGCCGGGTCCACTTGTCGATGTCGCGCGCCACCAGCGCCTCGGTCTCCCGCACGGAAAGCCGGATCGGGCGCGCGCCGCGCTTCTCGAACGAGGCCGCAATCTCCGCCGCGGAAACCACCCGGTCAAACTCGGCGCGCAAGCGCGCGAGCGCCGGCTCGGGCGTGCCGCTGCGCACGAAGAATCCGGCCCAGGATTCGATCTCGAAATCGAGCACCCCGGTCTCGCGCACCGTCGGCACGTTCGGGTGGTAGGGAAGCCGGGCCGGCCCGGACACGGAGAGCGGCTTCACGCGCCCGCCTTCGACCTGCCCGCGCGCCGTCGCCGAGGCGTCGAAAAACAGATCGACGCGCCCCGGGATCAGGTCTTGATAGGCCGCCTGCGCCCCCTTGTAGGGAACGTGCGTGAGCGATACCCCGGCGAGGTGCCCCAGACCAGCGCCGCGCAGATGTGCTGGCCGCTGCCGTTGCCGGCGGAGGCGTAGGTCAGCTTGCCGGGGTTGGCGCGCGCGTATTCGACGATGTCCTTGAGCGAATTGAGCGGCGAATCGTTGCGCGTCACCAGCGTATAGGCGAAGCCAGCGGCGAGGCCGACCGGCACGAAATCGGCCTTCGGGTCGTAAGGCAGCTTGCGATAAAGGCCGGCGCTGAAGACGAGGTTGGCCGAGGCGCCGAGAAGGAGCGTGTAGCCATCCGCCTCCGCTTTGGCGACGATCTCGGTGCCGACGGTCGTACCGCCGCCCGGCCGGTTCTCGACGATCACCGGCTGCCCGAGTAGCGCGCCGAGCGGCTCGCTCAGCGTGCGCGCCACTAGGTCGAAGCCGCCGCCGGGCGGCTGCGGCACGATCACGCGCAGCGGGCGGGACGGATAGCTTTGGGCGACGGCCGGCATTGCGAATGCCATGGCCGCGGCAAAGGAGAGAGCCAGGGTGAGAGAGTGTCTCATTGTCTTTGCAGCCTTCGGTTCAGCGTTCCATGATTGAACTGAAACCTATTCGCAGCGATAAAACGCATCCCTTTGCTGGCGGCTGATGGCCGGCAAGTCCTCGGGGTCGCTCGAGCGCGTCAGGCGCGGCTCGAGCTCGGCGAGGCGCTTCTCGAGGCGCGCGGTCTTCGGGTCGCGGTTGAGCGCGGCGAAGCGGCTGCGCAGGGTCTTCGCGTCGGCGGCGCGGCTTTCGGCCTCGGCGAGCGCGATTCTCCGCCGCAGCTGGCGCTTCTCGCACTGCACCGGCTCGAGCTCCTTCGAGATCGCCATGAACTCCCGGGCGGCGGGGCTCAGAGCAAGCCCCGGGACGGACCAGAGAGACAGAACGACGGCCAAAACCCTCACGCTGCCTTGATCTTGGCCTTGGGCTCGGGGTACGGGTAGAGCATGATCACCGCGAACGCGGTGAGCGTGCCGATGCCGTACGACAGGATGTCCTTGACCATTGCCCCCGCTTTCCTCCCCTGCTACTGGGGCAATGATACCCCGCGCTACGAGCGCAGGCGCCGCACCAGGTCGAACACCTCGGCGGCGTGGCCGCGCGGATTGACGCCGTAGGCGGCGTGGCGGATCACGCCCTTCTTGTCGATCACGAAGGTCGAGCGCACCAGGCATTCCCGGCGCACGCCCTCGGTGACCTCCTTTTCCTGGATCACCCCGTATTTGCGGCACACCTCGCCCTCGGGGTCGGAGAGCAGCGCGATGCTCACGCCGTTGCGGTCGCGGAAGTCGGCGTGGGTCAGACAGTCGTCGCGCGATACGCCCATGACCACGCAGTCGCACTTGCCGAACTGGTCTTCGTGGTCGGAAAAGTCGGTGGTGACGATGGTGCAGCCGGGCGTGCCGTCCTTCGGGTAGAAGTACAGCACCACGTTCTTCTTGCCCTTGAAGGCCGACAGGCTGACCTCCTGCATGTCAGCGTCGGGAAGCGCGAACGGCGGAGCAGGTTGACCCGGTTCGAGCATGGCGAGCCGATTCTATGCCAAAACTTTTTTGCTTTGACAACTACCGCGCCGCGTTTGTAGTTGGCGCGCTACATATAATCGCGCGGATGAAGTCGCGCCTGCTCGGCGGCTTGACGCCGCGCATTTTTCTGAGACGTTATTGGCAGAAACGCGCGCTTTTTGTGCGCGGTGCGCTGTCGGGCTTTTCCGGAGTCATCAAACTGCAGGATCTGAAGGCGCTGGCGGCGCGCGACGACGTGGAATCCCGGATCGTGGAACGCTGCGGCGGCCGCCGGGAAACGCTGCACGGGCCGTTCGCGAGAGTTCACCTGAAGAAAACGCATTCGACCCTTCTTGTCAACGGCGTAAATCTCCACGTCGCGGCGGCTGAGCGGCTGCTCCAGCGCTTCAGCTTCGTGCCGCAGGCGCGCCTCGACGACGTGATGGTGAGCTACGCCACGCCGGGCGGCGGCGTCGGCCCGCACGTCGACTCCTACGACGTGTTCCTGCTCCAGGGGCCCGGGCGCCGCGCCTGGCGCGTTGAAAACAAACGGTTTGTGGCGCGGCCCGGCGATCTGCTGTACCTGCCGCCGGGCGTGCGGCACGACGGCGTCGCGCTCGAGCCCTGCTTCACCTACTCGATCGGCTTTCGCGCGCCGCGCGGCGCCGAGCTCGGCGCGGCGTTCCTCGACTGGCTGCACGAGCGCGGCCTGCCCGAGGCCGATTATCGCGACCCGGGCCTCGCGCCCACAGCACGGCCTGCGCGGCTTCCCGCGGAAATGGTTCGATTCTCTGAAAACCTGTTGCGCAAGATCCGCTGGTCGCGCGGCGACGTCGAGCGGTTCCTCGGCGAATACCTCAGCGAGCCGAAGGCCCACGTCGTGTTCCGGCCGGGAGGAGGCCGGCGCGCGAGGCCGGCTGTGATGCGACGCTCGCTGGTGCGGCTCGATGCGAAGACACGCCTGCTGTATGCCGGAGCGCGCTTCTTCATCAACGGCGAAACCATTGAATTGGATGAAAGGCAGGCTATTCCTCTGCGCGAGCTCGCCGACCGGCGCGTGGTTCCGGGCGCATCGCTTGCCCGCGCACCGCTCGCCGGTCTAATCTCGGGGTGGCAAAAGCTCGGCTACCTGGACCTGGAAAGAACCTGAATGGACGCGCCGGTCTACGAGCGCTTCGACACCAACGAAGGCTTCCAGGCAGCGGTCGACCGCCTGCTGGAGCAGCCGGGGCGCGAGCTGCGCGTGTTCGACCCGGACGGCGCCGCGCTCAAGCTCAACGACCCGGCGCGCATCGAGCGCCTCGAGCGTTTCCTGCTCACGAGCCGCACGCGCCGGATCTACCTGGTGGTGCACGGCACCGACCACCTCACCCGCCAGTGCCCGCGCCTCATGACGCTGCTGCGGCGCTTCTCGCACGCCATGCAGATCAACCGCACGCACGAGGAGATCCGCGAGGTGCAGGACGCCTTCCTGCTGCTCGACGCGGTGCACTACGTGCGCCGGCCGGTGGCGCAGTTCTTCCGCGGCGCGATCGGCCTGGGCGACGAGAACGAGAGCCAGGCCCTGCGCGGGCGCTTCGGCGAGATCTGGGCGGCGTCCTACCCGGCGGTGTCGAGCACTACGGCGGGGTTGTAGCTCTAGATGCTGCGCCAGTCGAATCCGTAGTCCTGGCCGGCGATTCCGATCCAGCCCTCCTCGCATCCCATGGCGCGCGCGAGCGCCGCGCGCACCAGCTCCGGCCGGTTGTTCTGCTGCGACAGATGCGCGCCGATGACGTGCTTCAGGCGCGAGCGCTCCACCGCGGCGAGCAGGCGCTCGGAGTCGCGGTTGTCGAGGTGGCCGAAGGGCCCGGCGATGCGCTCCTTGAGCCACTTCGGGTAGGCGCCGTTCCACAGCATGTCGCGGTCGTAGTTGCACTCGAGCACCAGCGCGTCGAGCCCCGAGAGCGTCCGTTCGACGTGCGCGGTCGAGGTGCCGATGTCGGTGAGCACGCCGAGCTTCGCCGCACCGTCGGAAAGGACGTACTGCACCGGCTCGCGCGCGTCGTGCGGCACGGTGAATGGCAGCACCTGCATGCCATCGACGCGGAGGGATTCACGGCCGTTGACGATCGCCACCCGCACCCCGTCGACCACCTTGCCCTCGGCCTTCAGGGCAGCGAGCGTGCCGTGCGTGAGGTACACCGTGACGCGGTGCGCGGCGGCGAAGTCGAACGCGCCGCCGGCGTGATCGCCGTGCTCGTGGGTGACGAGGAGCGCCTTTACCTGCGAGGGCTCGAGCCCGGCGCGCGCCAGGCGCCGCTCGGCCTCGGTCAGCGCGAGGCCGCAGTCGAGCATCACGACGGTGCCGCCGCCCTCGGCGACCAGGCAGTTGCCCGAGCTGCCGCTGGCGAGCGAGGCGAAGCGCAAGCGGGTTACTTCAGCTGTTCGTGCAGCAGCGCGAGGATGCGCTGCGCGGTCTTGGAGCGCTCGGCGGCGCCTTCCTTGTTGAGCACCAGCACCTGGCTGCCGTCCCTCTCGGTGGTGACCTGCACGCGGTACTGCTCGGGCTTCACTTTCGAGTCCGACGAGAACAGCCGCCCCAGGAAGCCGCGGTCCTTCTCCTTCATCTCGGACTCCGGGTCGGCGTAGCGCACGAAGTACAGCCCCTTCTGCCGGTCGCGGTCCTCGACCGTGAAGCCGACGCGGTCGAGCGCCAGGCCGACGCGGCGCCACGCGCGGTCGAAGGGCTCGTGCACCTGGAGCAACTCGGTGCCGTCGTTGCCCTTGACGATCTCGGCGCGCTGCTGCGGCTGCGCCGCGGCGGCGGCGGCCTTCGCCTTCTCTTCCTGCGCGCCGAGGCGCACCATCAGCCGGCGCAGGAACTCGGCCTCGAGCTCCGGGTCCGGCGGGCGCGACTGCCACGCCGTCTGCCCGGGCGTGCTCGAGGTCGGCTCGCGCGTGGTGTAGAGCTCCTCCATGCCGCGGTGGCTGATGTAGATCTCGGTGCCCTTGCCGTCGGGCGCGCGCTCCAGGCGCGTGCGGTACTTGTCGCGCTCGGAGGTGGAATAGAGCTGGTCGAGCGCCCGGCTGAGGAAATCGCGGATCACGCCCGCGGAAACCCGGGCGCGGCTCTCGGCCCAGTCGGTCTCCATCACGCCCGCCGCGGGCAGATCGAGCTTGATGAGGAAGCCGTTTTCCCGCCAGAAGTCCTTGATCATCGGCCAGAGCTTCTCGGGCGGCTCCTGCACCACCAGCCAGCGCTGGCTGCCCGAGCGCTCGATCTTCATGCGCTCGGCCTCGGGCAGCACCGCGACCGCGCCGGGCCGCGCCGCCGGGTCGCGCCGGCCGGCCTCGTAGTCCGAAAGCGTCGCGCTCGAGCGCGCGCCCTCGGGGATCGCGTAGCGGTTGTCGCGCACCGGCGAAGTCAGGTCGGGCGGCACCTCGAGCGGCGGCAGCGTGCCCGCTGACTTGTAGTCGACGTTGGAGGAACTGCTGGAGCACGCAGACAGCACGGCCGCGGCGGCCGCGACCAGGACCTTGCGCACTAACCCCTTCCTTGACTTTTGCGGGGCATCAACCGCGCCCCTCGACGACGCGCAGGCCCGGCAGGGCGATGCCCGCCTCGTGCAGCGCCTCGCGCACCGTCTGGTGGAACTTGTCCGACATCGGCGCGAGCGGCAGGCGCAGGCCGTACTCGATCATGCCCATCTCGGCGAGCGCCCACTTGACCGGGATCGGGTTCGCCTCGACGAACAGGCGCTGGTGCAGCGGCAGCAGCCGCAGGTTCAGCTCGCGCGCCTTCTTCACGTCGCCGACCAGCGCCGCCGCGCACATCTGGCGCATCAGCTTGGGCGCGACGTTGGCGGTCACCGAGATCACGCCGTGGCCGCCGAGCAGGACGAGCGCGAGCGCGGTGGCGTCGTCGCCGCTGTAGATCGCGAAGTTGCGCGGCGCGCGCTTGATGAGGTCGGTGCCGCGCTCGATGTTCGCGGTCGCGTCCTTGATGCCGATGATTCCCGGCACCTGCGCGAGGCGCAGCGTGGTGTCGTTCGCGAGGTCGGCGACCGTGCGCGACGGCACGTTGTACACGATCATCGGCAGCTCGACGCTCTCGGCGATCTTGCGGAAGTGCCGGTACAGGCCTTCCTGCGTCGGCTTGTTGTAGTAGGGCACGACCGAAAGGCAGGCGGTGGCGCCGTTCTGCTTGGCCGACGCGGTGAGCTCGATCGCCTCGGCGGTCGAGTTACCGCCGGTGCCGGCGATCACCGGGATGCGGCCGCGCGAGTGCTGCACCGCGAGGCGGATCAGCTCCTTGTGCTCGTCGAAGTCCACCGTCGGCGATTCGCCGGTGGTCCCCACCACCACGATGCCGTCGGTGCCCTCCGCCGCATGCCAGTCGATCAGCTGCTTGAAGCGCGCAAGGTCGAGCGCGCCGTCCTGCTCTTTACCCGCCATCATGGGGGTAACGATGGCGACCAGGCTTCCGGTAATCATGCGCGGATTCTAACGCTGTTGGCGTCGTCCCGTATGACGCAGATGCGCTGCACCACGGCGTTACCTATCGTCCCCTGCTCGAAGGCCACCACCGTAAGCGCGCCGAAAGCTTGCAGCAGCTCGCCCGGCCGCAGAAGGAAGTTCGGATTGGACGGCTTGCCGAAGCGCTCGTTGCCGGTCATGAAAGTTTCATAGATCAGCACCCCGTTCTCGTCCAGCGCAGCTGCCAGCATCGCAAACAACGGCCTGTGGAGGTAGTTAGTGACCACGATGCCGCCGAAGCGCCGGCCGGCGAACGGCCATGGCCTGCCGTCTTCCAGGTCCGCCTTCACGAAAGTGATTCCTTCCGGCAAGACCTGCGCTTCCCGGTCCACCGCGACCACCTGCAAACCCCGCTGCGCAAAGAACTTCGCGTGCCGTCCGGCCCCGCTCGCGACATCGAGCACCGGTCCGCGCGTCACCAGCGGCGCCCAGCGCACGACCCACTCGGACGGCGCTTCGAGCGAAAGGTGCGCGTCAGCGCGCAATCCTTGCCCCCGACTCCACCAGCAGCTTGCGCAAGACCGAGCGGTGGCAACGCTCCTCGCGCTCGCAGTAGCAGCCGACCGAGAAGTTCGCGTGACGGGAAAGCCGCGCCAGCAGCTCGAGCAGGCGCTCGGCCGCGGGTGCCGCCATCTCGCGCCGATAGGCCTTGGCGAATCCATTCCAGTCCCGGTGCGCGCGTGCGATGAGCTTCGCGCTCGGCGCGAGACCGGGCAGCCAGAGGTCGTAGAAGTTCCGCCGGGCGTAATCCGCCTTGCGCACGCCGCGCGGCGGGCGCCGCACGGTGCCGAGGCGCAGCCCCTCGCCTTTCGCACGCCCGCTACCGAGCCGGACTACGCGGAGCGCCATCGGGGAGCGCCGGCGGCGCTAGCTGCAGAGAACCAGGTTGGCGAACTCGACCAGCATCCCGGGCCTGAGATAGGCGGAGAACGCCGCCGCCGTGACGAAGGCGAACACCGCCACCAGTACCGCCTTAAGCCAGAGCCTGTGCATGCTTTCCGCGCTCCGCGAGCGGCGTCTCGTTCACCGGCAGGTTGATGAGCGCCGCGAACACGCTCAGCCCGATCGAGGCGAGAAAAGCGCCCGAGTACGACCCGGTGGTGTCGTAGAGGTGGCCGGCGAGCCACACGCCGATGCCGCAGGCGAAGGCGTACAGGACCAGCGGCGTCAGCGGGAGGAACACCAGCATCGCGATCAGCACGCCGCGGATCGAATAGATCGCCGACAGCAGGTACTTCTTGCTGACGCGGCCGCCCAGCCAGCCGGCGCCGAGGGTGCCGACGATGTTGAACAGGCCGATCAGGGCGAGCGCCGTCATGCCGTGCTCCGCCCTCAGCCCCGAGTCGGTCACGAAAGCCGGCAGGTGCACCGTCAGCATCGCGATATGGAAGCCGCAGACGAAATAGCCCCAGAACAACATGTGGAAGCCCTTCTCGCGCATCGCCTCGCGCAATGCCTCGCCGACCGATTGTTGCTGCACGCCGGGTGACGCGCCGCCGGGCTTGCTGGCCAGCGCGAGCGTCAGCGGGATGATCAGCGCCGCGATTCCCGCCAGCACGAGCAGCGCGCGGTGCCAGTCGAGGGCCGAGATCAGCACCTGGGTGAGCGGCAGCAGCGAGAACTGCCCGAACGATCCGGCCGCAGCGGCGATGCCCATGTAAAGGCTGCGCCGCTCCGGGGCCACCGTACGCCCGATGACCGCGAGAATGATGCCGAACGACGTGCCGCCGAGCGCGCCGCCGAGCAGCAGGCCGCAGTTGAGGTGCATCAGCAGCGGCGTGGCGATGTACGCCATGCCGACGAGGCCGAGGATGTAGCAGATGGCGCCGGCTGCCACCACGCGGCCCGGCCCGTAGCGGTCGGCGAGGCCGCCGGCGAGCGCGCCCAGCGCTCCCCACATCAGGTTCTGCAGCGCGAGCGAGAAGGACAGCACTTCCCTGCCCCAGCCGTACTCCAGGCTCATCGGCTGCAGGAACAGGCCGAAGCCGGCGCGGATGCCGAACGAGATCGTCATGATCAGGCAGCCGCAGGCGAGAACCACCAGCGGCGTGCGCCACGAAACCGGATTCATCATGAAGCGAGTTTCTCCACCTGCGGAAGGTTACACGCGAGGATGCTTTTTCTCAGCACTTCGATCGCCTCGGGGCGCGGGAAGCTGCGCCGCCAGGCGAGGCCGACGCGCCGCGTGGGCACCGGGCGCGCAAACGGCACGATGCGGATCAGCTCGCCGGCGCCGCCGCCCGGCGTGGTCGAGGTCGCCGGCAGCACGGTGACGCCGACGCCGCCGGCGACCATCTGGCGGATGGTCTCGAGCGAGCCGCCCTCCACCGTCTTCGCGAGCGCGCTGCGCTCCCGCGCCCGCACCGTGTGGCAGATCTCGAGCACCTGGTCGCGGAAGCAGTGCCCCTCGCCCAGCAGCAGCAGGCTCTCGCGCGCGAGCTCCTCCGAGCTCACGCGCTTGCGGCTCTCCCAGGGGTGGCCCTTGGGCACCGCGACCAGGAACGGCTCGTCGTACACTGCGCGGGTCGCGACGCCCGGCTGGTCGAACGGCAGCGCGATCAGGATCACGTCGACTTCGCCGGTCTTCAGCTCCTCGGCGAGGCGGTGGGTGAAGTTCTCCTGGATCAGGAGCTGCATCGCCGGCGCCGCGCGCCGCAGGATCGGGATCAGCTTCGGCAGGAGGTACGGGCCGATGGTGTAGATCGCGCCCAGGCGCAGCGGCCCGGCGAGCGGATCGCGCCCGGCGGCGGCGAGCTCGCGGATGCGCGCCGCCTCCTCGAGCACGCGCTGCGCCTGCTCGACGATCTTCTGGCCCGCGGGCGTGACGCTGACCTCGCCCGGGCTGCGCTCGAACAGGGTCACGCCGAGCTCTTCCTCGAGCTTCTTCACCGCCACCGACAGCGTCGGCTGGGAGACGAAGCAGGCTTCGGCCGCCCTGCCGAAATGGCGCTCCCGGGCGACGCCGACGATGTAGCGCAGTTCAGTCAGCGTCACGCGGCGGGTTACTTCCTTTGGGCGAAGAAATACAGCGGTATGCCCGCGGCCATGACGAGCAGCCCGGCGAGTGCCATGTTGCCGAACTTCGGCCCGAACACCGGGTTGCGGATGTAGTCGATGCTCGAATAGAGCATGTAGGCGCACATGGCACAGAAGGCAAGCGTCACCAGCGGGTGCAGCGGCACCTTGACCGCGGGCGGCTCGCCGCCGCGCGCGCGGAACACGAACAGCGTGAGGCCGGTGAGCAGGAAGAAGATCCAGAACACCGGCGCGGTGTACGCCACCATCGCGCTGAAGCCGTCGGGCGTCACCGAGCCCGCCGCCACCAGCGCGAGCATCACCGCCCCCTGCAGCAGCAGCGCGTTCGCCGGCGTCGAGCCGCTCTCGCGCCAGCTGCCGAGGAACGTGAACAGGCCGAAATCGCGCCCCAGCGCCCAGTTGGTGCGCGCACCCGTGAACACCGCGGCGTTCATCGTGGTCAGCGCGGAGACGCAGACCACCAGCGCGATCAGCACTACGCCTTTCTCTCCCGCCACGAGGCGCATCACGTCGGCCGCAACGGCTTTCGACTCGCGCATGCCGCCCAGTCCGAGCGTCATCAGGTAGCCGACGTTGACCAGCAGGTAGAGCGCGGTCACCGCCAGGATCCCGACGACCAGGATCTTCAGCATGTTGCGCCGCGCGTCGCGCACTTCGCCGGCGAGGTACGCGGCCTCGTTCCAGCCGCCGTAGGTAAACAGCACGAAGATCATCGCCAGCCCGAAGCCCGCGCCGGCAGGTCCCGCCGGCGCCGGCTTGGGCGTGCCTCCGGCCGCGAGCGCTCCCAGGGCGAGAAGGACCAACGCGCTGATGAGCGCGATTTCCATGATCTTCTGCAGCGTCTTCGACTGCAGCGTGCCGGCGAGGTTGAGCGCGGTGAGCGCGACCACGCCGATCGCAGCCCAGATCGCCGAGCTCTTGTCGCCCAGGCGCAGGATCTCCGAGGCGTAGTCGCCGAAGGCGAAGGCGACCGCGACGACCGCGCCGGTCTGGATCACGGTCATGCGCGACCAGGCGAACAGGAACCCCGCGCCGCGGCCGAGCCCGCGCGACAGGAAGGCGTACTCGCCGCCGGTCTCGGGGTGGCGCGCGGCGAGCTCGGCGTAGACCAGCGCGCCGCACAGCGACACCGCGCCGCCGAGCACCCAGGCGAGCAGGAACTCGGTCGCGCTGGAGGTGTTGCCGGCGATCATCGACGGCAGCTTGAAGATGCCGACGCCGACCACCATGCCGATCGTCAGGAAGATGCCGTCGGCGACCGACAGCAGCTGTTTGGGTGCTACCGCGTTCGCGTTGCCGTCCAAGGGAAGCTCCTCTTGTTATTGCCGTCGGACACCGTGACCTCGCCCGCGATACGATCGTCCTTCAGGGTGCCGACGAAGTAGTGGTGCCAGGCGCGGCCGTTGACGATGCCAGTGACGATCAGCTTGATCTCGTCGCCGCGCAGGCGTGTCGCGCGCACCAGCAGGTCGCGCCCCTGCGCCGCGGCGTCGACCTCGAGCATCTGGAATTTCTGGCTGACCTCGAATCTCCAGCTGCCGCCGTGCGCGGGCAGATCGCTCGCCCAGGCGCCGCGGGCGTCGGCGGGAACGATCCACAGCTCGACGCGCGACACGCCGCCGACCCCGACGCTCTTCTCCGGCGCGCGCATCTCGAGCGTCTCGTCGGCGGGCCAGTCGCCGATGCCGCCGTCGTGCGACACGATGCGCGTGCCGGGCTTGAGGCCGAGCAGCCGCGGTAGCAGCTTGGCGTTGAACTCGGGCAGCAGGTAGAACGCGACCACCGTCGCCGCCGACAGGTCGGTTTCGAAGATGTCCTTCACCAGGAACTGCGCACGGTCGGCGACGCCGGCGCGTTGCGCGTTCTCGGTCGCGTGCTTCACCAGGTTCGGGTCGAGGTCGACGCCGAGGCCGCGTGCGCCGCGCTTCGCCGCCTCGATGACGATGCGGCCGTCGCCCGAGCCGAGGTCGATCAGGTAGTCGTCCTTCCTCACCTCGGCCATGCGCAGCATGCGCTCGACGATCTCCATCGGCGTCACCACGTAGGGCACGGTGCCGTCGTCCCAGGCCCAGGCCTGCGGCTGCGCAGCCGCGGGGAGCGCGGCGAGGAGCACCGCGGCTATCAGGATGCTGGGTTTCATACAGGGCGGCTAAGTCTAACCGGACTAGAATTGCCGGCGGGCCCCGGTAGCTCAGTGGATAGAGCAGCCCCCTCCTAAGGGGCAGGTCGCACGTTCGATTCGTGTCCGGGGTGCCAAAAAAGTTACAGCAAGGCGCCGCCGCCGGTCGTCGCGCACCGGCCGTCGGGCGGTGGTTTATGAAGTTTTAACAACGGGTTAGGACTTATCGCAAAGTACTGCCTTTGCGTCCGCTCGGGACCCGGCGTAAAGTTTGGGTCCATGAAAGTCCTGAAAACAGTACTGCTCGCCCTGACCCTCGCGGCCGGCGGCTGCTCGATGCTCGAGTACCAGAAGCTCGGCATGGACACGCTGAAGAACTCCGAGGGCCACGTCATCGGCTACAAGGAGCGGCTGTGCGACTGCAGGGCCGGTGAAGAGCTCGACCGCGTGGTGCTGTATACCCCGCGCTTCGGCGAGAGCGGCAGCGTCGTGGCGTACGAGGAGCGCGTGAAAGGCGGCGCGGTGCTGCGCGACCTGAACGGCAAGCGCATCGGCAGCCGCTACGTCGACCTCAGGAGCCGCGGCAGCAACGCCCATAATTCCGGCCTGACCATCGTGTTCCGGCCGGCGGACGGCCCGAGCCTCGCGGCGCAGAAGCAGTACATCGCCCAGGTCACGATCGACGAGATCAAGCAGCACCTCGGGCTGGCGAACTAGCTTCCCCGGACACTAGAAATCCGCGGCGCCTGCGGCGACCGCGGATTTTTTTTGCGCGCGGCGGTGCTGCCAGAAGGCCGCGGCCATCGAGGCCGCCGAAGCGGCGAGCAGCCCGCCCGAGATCGGGCGCGTCAGGAACAGCCACGGGTCGGCGTCGGTCATGATCGAGCGCACCAGGTTGATCTCGATCTGGTCGCCGAGGATCACCCCGAGGATCAGCGGCGCGAGCGGCAGGCCGCCCTTCACCATCGCGTAGCCGAGCACGCCGCACAGCAGGAGCACGTAGACGTTGGCGATGGTGTTGTTCAGCGCGTAGGCGCCGACCACGCACAGCACCAGGATCACCGGGAACAGGATAGCCTTCGGCACCAGCACAACGCGCAGGAACCAGCGCACGCCGATGAACAGGATCAGCAGCATCAGCACGTGCGCGATCAGGTACGCGGCGAAGATGCCGTAGGCGAGCGTCTTCTCCTGCGAGATGAACAGCGGCCCGGGCTGGATGCCGTGGATGGTGAGCGCGCCGAGCATCACCGCGGTCACCGCGTCGCCCGGGATGCCGAATGCCATGATGGTGACGAGCGAGCCGCCGATGTTGGCGTTGTTCGCCGCCTCCGCGGCGATGATGCCCTCGGGCGTGCCGGTGCCGAAGCGCTCGGGGTGGCGCGAGAACTTCTTCGCCTGGTCGTAGGCCATCACGTTAGCGGCGCTGCCGCCGATCGCCGGCAGCACGCCGATGAACAGGCCGATGATCGAGGTCCACAGCAGCAGGAAGGGGCGCGACAGGATTTCCCAGATGACCTTGAGGTGCGATACGACGAGCTTGGGGACGATGAACCTCGCTGCGCCCTCAAGCGGGCCTTTTCTGTTGATTCGCTCGACGTCGGACATGATTTGCGCGAAGGCGAACACGCCGATCAGCACCGGCAGGAACGGGATCCCGCCCTCGAGCCAGGCGATGCCGAGCGTGAGCCGCGGCGCGCCGAAGATCGGGTCGTTGCCGAGCACGGTGATCACCAGGCCGATCGCGCCCGAGAGCAGGCCGGCGGTGATCGACGCGCCGGTGAGGCCCGCGACCATCGACAGCGCGAACACGAAGAGCGAGAAGTACTCCCACGGGCCGAACTCGAGCGCGAGCGAGGCGAGCGGCCCGGTGGTGCCGATCAGGAACACCCCGCCGATCAGCCCGCCGAAGAACGACGCCCAGATGCCGAGCCACAGCGCGCGGCCCGGCTCGCCCTTCTGCGACATCGGGAAGCCGTCAAACATGGTCGCGACCGACGAGGGCTTGCCCGGGATGCCGAGCAGGCACGAGGTGATCAGGCCGCCCGACTCCCCGCCGACGTAGACGCCGATCATCACCGAGAGCCCCTGCAGCGGCTCCAGGCCGAAGGTGAACGGCAGCACCATGATCACCGTCATGGTGTTGGTGATGCCGGGCATCGCGCCGCCGACCACGCCCACCAGCGTGCCGATCGCGAGCGGCAGCAGGTACTTCAGCTGCAGCACGTTCGCGATCCCGGAAAGCAGCAACTCGTACATCAAAAATCCGTCCAGCGGCCGCGCGGCAGCAGCACCGACAGGTAGCGCTCGAACAGGATGTGCGTGACCAGCGTGGTGATCAGCGCCGTGGCGAGCACGATGATCCACCCCTTCACGCCCTTCGGCGGCTCGAGCAGCGACTGCAGCGCCGCGACGAACAGGAAGGTCGAGATGCGGAAACCGAGCCCGGGCATCAGGCCGACGTAGATCCCGAACACCACGAACACCAGCAGGACCAGCGGGTAGTTGGCGCCGGGGCCGGCTTTCGGTTCACTCTTTCTGGAGAGATCGAAAACCACCAGCAATACAGCCAAGGCCGCGCTCAGGCCCAGCACGATGCGCGGATAGAAGCCCGGCCCGATCGGGACCAGCGGGTTCGCCTTCAGGTCCAGGGTCAGGACGAAAAGAACGAGGCTCGCGACTAGTGTTGCGAGCCCCGCCCAGCCTTCCCTGGACAATTTCAACGCTTGAGCAGCCCGAGGTCCTTCGCCAGCTGACGGTTGAGGTCGTCGTTCTTCTTGAGCCACGTCGCGTATTCGGCCCGCGCCATGTAGCGCACCAAGGTGCCCTGCTTCTGCATCGCTTCGGCGAAAGCGGGCTCTTTCACCGCGGCGGCGCACGCCGTGCCCAGCTTCGCGATCACGTCGGCCGGCGTAGCCTTGGGCACCACGATGCCGCGGTTGACGTCGTACACGACGTTCACGCCGAGCTCCTTGAGCGTCGGGATGTTCGGCAGCTCGGGGCTGCGCTTCTCGGTGGCGATGGCGAGGAACTTGAGCTGCCCGGCTTCGACCTTGCCCTTCTGCGTCAGGTTGGCGTCGGTGAGGTCGATGTGGCCGCCGAGGATCGCGTTCATGCGCGGCGCGAGGCCCTCGTAGGACACGTACTTCAGCTTGATGCCCGCGGCCTTCTCGACTAGCGCCGGGAAGAAGTGGCTGGTCGAGCCGAGCGTCGCGCCGACCGTGATCTGGCCGGGGCGCTTCTTCGCATCGGCGAGGAATTCCTGCCAGTTCTTCCACGGCGTCTTCGGGCTCGCCGTAAGCACCGAGGGCGTCGATGAGAGCAGGCAGATCGGCTCGAAATCCGTGTAGTTCACATCAGCCACCCCCGTGTAGTACGTGGAGTGGATGTAGTCGTGGGTCGAGTAAAGCGTATAGCCATCGGGCGGCGACTCCTTGGCCTCTTTGGCGCCTTTGGTGCCCGAAGCGCCGCCAACGTTGGCGATCACCACAGTCTGGCCGATGTGCTTCTGCAACAGCGGCGCGAACGGCCGGAAGATGTTGTCGGTGTCGCCGCCCGCCGCCCAGGGCACGATCATCTTGATCGGGCGATCGGGGTACGCGGCTTGCACACCGAAACTGAACAACACTCCGGCCAGAATCAGGGACAGTCTTTTCATGGGGTGCTCCTCCTGAAGCGATGATAAGTCATGCGAATGAACGAATCCATCGCCGGTCGATGCGGTCCTTCCACCACCAGACCCAGCGCCCGCGCGCGGCCCAGCCCCCGCGTCCGGCGATCGCGTAGCGCGCGCCGCAGCTCAGGAGAACCAGCGCCTTTTTCTGCGGCGCGTAGGGCTGGAGCGCCGCCCCGGCCAGGACGCGCCGCAGGTTATGCGCCAGCGCCTCGCCGTGCCGCACGGCGTAGACCCCGGACCTGGGATGCGGCGCGCTGCGCAGCGTCGCGCAGTCGCCGAGGGCGAACACCTCCGGGTGCGAGACGCTCTGCAGCGTGTCCTGGACCAGCACGAAGCCGCGCTCGTCGGTGTCGAGCCCCGACTCGCGCAGCCACGGCAGCGGCGCCGCCCCGGTGGCGAGCAGCACGAGGTCGAACTCCTGCCGCGCCGGGCCGGCGATCACCACCGGCCCGGGCTCGATCGCGGTGACCGTCATGCCGGCCCTGAAATCGACTTTCCTCCTGCGCAGCTCGCGGACCAGGCGATTGGCGAGCGCCGGCGGGACGGCCGGCTCGCCCGCGGAATACAGCGTGACCTGGGCGCCGCGGTGGCGCAGCGCCATGGCGAGCTCGGCGCCGGCCGCTCCCGCGCCGACGACCGCGATGCGCTGTTCGATGCCCAGGCGCTCGAGGAAGGCCTCGTAGGGCTTCACCGGCAGGGCCTGTCGGCTGCCCGCAACCGAAGCGTCGACCCGCGAGCCCGCGTTGATGCAGGCGAAGTCGTAGTCGAGGCTGCGGCCGTCCGCGAGGACCGCCAGCCGCCGCCCGGCATCGAGCCGCTCGACGGTCCCGTGCGCGAACTCGACATAGGCCCGCCCGGCGAGCGCCGCGACGTCGATCTCGGCTTCGGCGCGGCGGTAGTGGCCGGCGATCAGCCCGGGCAGCATCCCGGAGTAGACCTGCCGCGGATGCGGGCTCACCAGCGTGACGCGCGCGCCGTAGAGCGGCTTCTGCGCGAGGCTGCGCAGCACCACGAGGTGCCCGTGCCCGGCACCGATCAGCAGGACCCGCTTCACGCTTTCTGCGGCTTAGCTTCTTCGCGTTTGCGGAGTTCCTTGCGCTGCACCTTCCCGGTTGTCGTCATGGGCAGCGCATCGATGAACTCGATCTCACGCGGGTACTCATACGGCGCGAGGCGGCCGCGAACATGGTTTTGAATGTCCTCGACCAGGCCGTCTCCGGGGGAATATCCTTGTTGAAGAACCACGAACGCCTTGACGATCGCGCCGCGCGTGGCGTCGGGCTTGCCGATCACCGCGGCGTTGAGCACCGCGGGATGCTTCACCAGGCAGCTTTCGATCTCGGCCGGGCCGATGCGGTAGCCCGCGCTCTTGATGAGGTCGTCGGAGCGCCCCTGGTACCAGAGGTAGCCGTCCTCGTCCATCTTCGCCTGGTCGCCGGTGCAGCCCCAGTCGCCGATGAACTTGTCCTTCGTCGCCTGCGGGTTCTTCCAGTATTCGAGGAAGAACACGGGGTCACCGTTGCGGTTGACGGCGATCTCTCCCAACTCTCCTCTTTTGACTTCAACCCCTTTGTCGTCGATCACCGCCACGCGATGCCCCGGGTAAGGCCGGCCGATGGAGCCCGGCTTCGCCGGCCAGGCCGACTGGCAGTTGCCGACCACGTAGTTGATCTCGGTCTGGCCGAACATCTCGTTGATCGTCACGCCGAGATGCTCCTGCGCCCACTCGAACACCGTGACGCCCACCGATTCCCCGGCGCTCATGATCGAGCGCAGGTTGAAGTCGTATTTCTTTTTCGGCTCCGGCACGGCTTTCATCATCAATTTCAGGGCGGTGGGAAAAAGAAACGAGTTGCGGATGCCGTACTTCTCGATCAGGTAATAGGCCTTCTCGGCGTCGAACCGGCCCCGGTAGCCCAGGATCGGCACGCCGAAGAGCCACGACGGCAGCAGCGCGTCCATCAGCCCGCCGGTCCAGGCCCAGTCCGCGGGCGACCAGAACACGTCGCCCGGCTGCGGGAAGAAGTCGTGCGAATGCACGAAGCCCGGCACGTTGCCGATCATCACCCGGTGCGCCTTGAGCGCGCCTTTCGGCGGGCCGGTGGTGCCGCTGGTGTAGATGATCAGCGCCGGGTCGTCGGCCTTGGTTTCCACCGCCGCGAACCGCGGGGCCGATTTTTCCAGCAACCGCTCCCACTGATGAACACCGCTTTCCTGCGCGCCGCCGACCCCGATCACGTGGCGCAGGTGCGACAGCCGGTCCTTGATCGCCCACAGGTTCGCGAGGGTGGCCGGCTCGACGATCGCCACCGAGGCCTCGGCGTGCTCCATGCGGTACTCGAGGGCGTCCGGGCCGAACAGGTGCGACAGCGGCAGCGCGATCGCGCCCATCTGGAACACCGCGACGTACGCGATCGCGGTCTCGGGGCGCTGCGGCAGGATGATCGCGACGCGCTCGCCGCGCTTCACGCCGAGCGCGGCGAGCGCGTTCGACAGGCGGTTCGCCGCCTGCTGGACGTCCCAGAACGAGTACGCGCCGGTGGCGCCCGATTCGTCCTCCCAGTAGAGGGCCAGGCGCGAGCGGTCCGCGGCCCACTGCCCGCAGCACGCGCGCGCGATGTTGTAGCGCTCGGGAACGCTCCAGCGGAAGCTCCGGTAGAGCTCTGCGTAGCGGTCGGGCATGCAGGGATTTTATACTTCGCCCATGACCGCAGAAGCCTGGGTGTTCGACGCGTACGGCACGCTCTACGACGTTCATTCGGTGATCGCGCGTTGCGAGTCCTGCTGGCCCGGGAAAGGCGCGCAGCTGTCGCAGCTCTGGCGCGCGAAGCAGCTCGAGTACACCTGGCAGCGCAGCCTGATGCGGCGCTACGCGCCCTTCTCCACCGTGACGCGCGAGGCGCTCGCTTACGCGTGCGAGGCGCTCGGCCTGGAGCTGAGCGCCGCGCAGACGGAAGGCTTGATGACGGAGTACCTCAGCCTCGCTGTGTACCCCGATGTTCCTGAAACAATGAGGACACTCAAGGCGAGGAAGCGCGCCATTCTCTCCAACGGGTCGCCGGACATGCTTCAGCCTCTGGTCCAGCACTCAGGACTGCAGTTCGATGCGGTGATCAGCGTCGACGAAGTGAGGATCTTCAAGCCCGCGCCGCAGGTCTACGAACTGGCGGTGACGAAGCTCAAGACGGACAAAAGCAAGATCGGTTTCGTCTCGTCGAACTGCTGGGATGCGCTCGGGGCCCAGTCATATGGTTTCAGCGTGTACTGGATCAACCGCGCGGGCGTGCCGGTCGACCGGCTGGGCTTCAAGCCCGACCGCGTGCTGGGAAGCCTGAATGAAATTCTGCTGTAACTGCGCCTCCCCGGTCGTCAGCCGCGTGCCGCCGGGCGACAGCCTGCCGCGCTGGGTGTGCGACCAGTGCGGCGAGATCCACTACCAGAACCCGCGGCTGGTGGTGGGATCGATCCCGGAATTCGAGGGCAGGCTGCTGCTGTGCCGCCGCGCGATCGAGCCGCGCTACGGCTACTGGACGCTGCCGGCCGGGTTCATGGAGAACGACGAGACCACCGGCCAGGCCGCGCTGCGCGAGACGCTCGAGGAGGCCGGCGCGCAGGTCGAGCTGGGCGCGCCGTTCGCGATGATCTCGGTGCCGCACGTCAACCAGGTGCACCTGTTCTACCGCGCGCGCCTGCTCGCGCTCGACTTCAAGCCGGGCGAGGAGACCCTGGAGGTCGCGCTGTGGGACGAAGCCAAGATCCCGTGGCAGGACATCGCGTTCCGCACCGTGGGCCTGACGCTCAAGCGCTGGTTCGCCGACCGCGGCCGCGGCGCGTTCGGGTTCCACGCCGAGGACATCTAGTATCATTCAGGCCCAAAGGGGGGTTCATGAAAAACGCGCTGCTGGTCCTGCCGTTCCTCATCTCCTGGCTCCTCGCCTCTCCAGCCGCCTTCGCCGCCGAACCCCCGAAGCTCGATCCCGCCAACACCGCGTGGATGCTGACCGCTTCCGTGCTGGTGCTGTTCATGACGCTGCCCGGCCTGGCGCTGTTCTACGCCGGCCTGGTGCGCATGAAGAACGTGCTCTCGGTGCTGATGCAGTGCTTCGCGATCACCTGCATCGTCACCCTCGCCTGGATGGCGCTCGGCTACAGCGTCGCCTTCGGCGACGGCAACGAGTACTGGGGCGGGCTCGGCAAGATGTTCTTCTCGGGCATCGAGGTGAAGACGGTGAAGGGCAGCATCCCCGAGAGCGTGTTCGCGATGTACCAGCTCACCTTCGCCATCATCACCCCGGCGCTGGTCATCGGCGCGTTCGCCGAGCGCGTGCGCTTCGGCGGCATGCTGCTGTTCACCCTGCTCTGGCTGCTCATCGTCTACTGCCCGATCGCGCACTGGGTGTGGGGCGACGGCTGGCTGCAGAAGCGCGGCCTGATGGATTTCGCCGGCGGCACAGTTGTGCACCTCAACGCCGGCATCGCCGCGCTGGTGTGCGCGCTGGTCCTCGGCAAGCGCCGCGGCTTCCCCGAGACCGCGATGCCGCCGCACAACATGACCATGACGGTGACGGGCGCGGCGATGCTCTGGGTCGGCTGGTTCGGCTTCAACGCCGGCAGCGCGCTCGCGGCCGACGGCGCCGCCGGCATGGCGATGCTGGTGACGCACATTGGCGCAGCCACCGGCGCTTTCGCCTGGATGCTTTGCGAATGGCTGCGCTACGGCAAGCCCTCGGTGCTCGGCGTGGTCACCGGCATGGTCGCGGGGCTGGGCACCATCACGCCCGCCTCGGGCTTCGTCGGGCCGATCGGCGCGCTCGCCATCGGCGGCGCCGCCGGCATCGCGTGCTTCTCCGCCACCAACTACATGAAGCGCGCGCTCAAGGTCGACGACTCGCTCGACGTGTTCCCTGTGCACGGCGTCGGCGGCGCGCTCGGTACGTTCCTGACGGGCATTTTCGTTTCGGCGACCTTCGGCGGCATCGGCTACCCGGAGAAAGTGACCATGGGCGGGCAGGTCGTGACCCAGATCATCGGCATCATCGCGGCCGCGGTGTGGTCCGGAGTGCTGACCTGGGTGCTGCTCAAGATCGTCGACGCGGTGGCCGGCATGCGCGTTGCTGGTGACGAGGAGACCGAAGGACTCGATACCGTGCTGCACAACGAGAAGGGCTACACCCTGTAAGGGCATGGAGCGCCGTGGCTTCATCAAGTTCTGCGCCGCGTCGGCGGCCGCGCTCGGCTCGCCGGCCATCGGCGCCGATGCGCGCGCGCAGTTCTACGGCAAAGCCAGGCTGGTAGACGAGAACGGCGCGCCGCTGCACGCCAGGGCGATCCCGGTCAACCGGAATCTCATCTTCCACTACCCGTTCGCGGCGACGCCCTGCTTTCTTCTCAACCTCGGCAAGACGGTGAAGCCGGCGCAGCTGAAGACGCTCGCCGGCGAGGCCTACGAGTGGCAGGGCGGGGTCGGCGCGGCGCGCTCGGTGGTGGCCTACTCGGCGATCTGCGCGCACCGGCTCTCCTACCCGACCCGGGACATCAGCTTCATCAGCTACCGCACCGAGAAGAGCGCGCGCAACCGCATCGGCAACGTGATCCACTGCTGCTCCGAGCACAGCCAGTACGACCCGGCCGCGGGCGCGCGCGTGGTCGCCGGCCCGGCGCCGCAGCCCCTGGCCGCGATCCTGCTGGAATGGGATTCCTCGAGCGATGAAATCCATGCCGTCGGCACGCTCGGCGGCGAGATGTTCGGCGAGTTCTTCGACAAGTACGCGTTCCGCCTGTCGCTCGAGCACGGCGCGCCGCGCGCCGCGGTTTCCGGATCCTGTATCGTTCAGGAGCTGGATAACTTCTGCAAACAGCAAGTGAAATGTTGAAGGGCGCAAAGTCCAAAGCGTAAAAACAGGTTCTGGTGTTAGCCTGGATTGAGAGAAACGACCCATTCCCGCCGGTCGAGCGGGCGCTGAAGAATCCGAACGGGCTGCTCGCCGCGGGCGGCGAGCTGTCGAGCGAGCGGCTGCTGCAGGCCTACCGCGGCGGCGTGTTCCCCTGGTACTCGGGCGTGGAGCCGGTGCTGTGGTGGTCGCCCGACCCGCGCATGGTGCTCTATTGCGACCAGCTGAAGGTCGCCCGCTCGCTCGCCAAGAGCGTGCGCAACAAGGGCTACGAGGTGCGCATCGACAGCGCCTTTGCCGAGGTGCTCGAGGGCTGCGGCGACCGGCCGCAGGGCACCTGGCTCGGCGCCGACATGAAGAAGGCCTACTTGCGCCTGCACCGGGCGGGCTACGCGCATTCCTTCGAGACCTGGCGCGGCAACCGCCTGGTCGGCGGCCTGTACGGCGTGGCGCTCGGGCGCATGTTCTTCGGCGAGTCGATGTTCTCGCGCGCCACCGATGCGTCGAAAGTCGCGCTGGTCGGCCTGGTCAGGGAACTGCGCGCCCGGCAGTACCCTCTCATCGACTGCCAGATGCACACGCCCCTGCTCGCCACGCTCGGCGCCCGCGAGATCCCGCGGCGGGCGTTTTTGCGCGCCCTCGCCACGTTGGTAAACTACGCCGTTCCTCCGGGAAAGTGGAGCCCAAGGACGCTCGTGTCCTGCCAAGATGTCGCGACTTAACGACCTGCCGCATGCGGTACTGCAGTTCTATGTGACGGCGCCGTATCCGTGCAGCTACCTGCCGGACCGTATGGCGCGCTCGCAGGTCGCGACGCCGAGCCACCTCATCAACACCGAGCTGTACGGCGACCTGGTCAAGGCCGGCTTCCGGCGCAGCGGCATCTTCACTTACCGGCCGCACTGCGACGCCTGCCGCGCCTGCGTGCCGGTGCGCATTCCGGTCGGGCAGTTCGGCGCGAACCGCTCGCAGCGCCGCGCCTGGAAGCAGCACCACGCGCTGACGGCGCATCCGCAGCCGCTCAAGTTCCGCCTCGAGCACTACGCGCTCTACCTGCGCTACCAGTCCAGGCGCCACTCGGGCGGCGGCATGGACAACGACAGCCGCGACCAGTACTCGCACTTCCTGCTGCAGAGCCGCGTCGACACGCGCCTGGTCGAATTCCGCGACGCGGGCCAGCTGGTCATGGTGTCGATCGTCGACTACCTGCCCGACGGCCTGTCCTCGGTCTACACCTTCTACGACCCCGACCGGCGCAACGCGAGCTTCGGCACCTACAACGTGCTGTGGCAGATCGAGCAGTGCCGCGCCGCCGCGCTGCCCTACCTCTACCTCGGCTACTGGATCCGCGAGAGCCCGAAGATGGCCTACAAGTCCAAGTTCGAGCCGATCGAGGGTTTCGTCGGCGGCGCGTGGCGGCGGCTCGGAAGACGGCTCACCGAAGAGCTCCGGGAAGAGAAGCGGGCGTGAGCTTGTATGGGCTCGCCCGACCTCTTCTTTTCTCGCTAGATCCAGAGACCGCGCACCGCCTCACGCTGAAGGTTGCGGGTCTTTTCAGTTTTTCAGCGCGGAGAGTTCCCCCATGTCCGGTCCGCGTGATGGGGCTGGAATTTCCCAATCCGGTTGGCGCAGCAGCCGGACTCGACAAGCACGCCGAGTACGTCGATACCCTCGCCGCGCTCGGCTTCGGTTTTCTCGAGCTCGGCGGCGTGACGCCGCGGCCGCAGCCCGGCAACCCGCGGCCGCGCCTGTTCCGGATTACCACGGCACGCGCCATCATCAACCGCTTCGGGCTGAACAGCGTCGGCGTAGAGGCCTTCGCCGAAAACCTCGCGCGGGCACGCGTGAAATGCGTCATCGGCGTGAACGTGGGCAAGAACAAGGACACGCCCAACGAGCGCGCGGCCGAGGACTACCTGCGATGTCTCGAAGTGCTGTATCGGCACGTCCACTACCTGAGCATCAACGTCTCCTCTCCGAATACCGCCGGCATGCGTGACCTGCAGTCGGAGGCGGCTCTCACGAATCTCCTGGCGACCCTCTTTCTGCAAAGAGACCGGCTGCGCGAGCGCCATGGCCGGCACGTCGCCCTCGCGCTGAAGATCGCTCCCGACCTCGACGAGCAAGGGCTGCAAACCATCGCCGACGCGGCGCGACGCGCCCGCGTCGACGGCATAGTGGCGACCAATACCACCGTGTCGCGCGAAGGCGTCGAAGGGCTGCCGCACGCCGGCGAGGAAGGCGGGCTCTCGGGGTTGCCGTTGCGGGAGAGATCCGCCCGCGTGATCGCCGCGCTGGCCCGCATGCTGAAGGGCGAGATAGCGCTCATCGGCGTCGGCGGCATCATGAGCGGCGAGGACGCACGCGAAAGGTTCGCCGCCGGCGCCTCGCTGGTGCAGATCTACACCGGCCTGGTGTACCGCGGCCCCGGGCTGATCTCCGAATGCGTATCGGCATACCCCGCGAAGTAAAGGACGGCGAGCACCGGGTAGCGCTCTCACCGGAAGCGGTGCGGTCTCTCCCCGGGGTCATGGTCGAACCGGGCGCGGGACAAGGCGTTGGCTTTTCCGACGAGGACTACCGGAAGGCGGGCGCGAAGCTGGGTGACGCCTGGGAATGCGACCTCGTCGTGAAGGTGAAGGAGCTGCAGGAAAGCGAGTACCGCAAGCCGCGTCCCGGCCAGACGGTCTTCGGCTTCCAGCACTTTGGCCCGCATCCGGAGCTGCTCGATGCCGCGCTCGCCTCGGGCGCGACCTTCGTGGCGTTCGAGACGGTCGGACAGGCGAGCGGCCTGCCGATCCTCGCGCCGATGTCCGCAATCGCCGGCCGGCTCGCGGTGCAGGTGGGCGCCTGGTGCCTGCAGAAGCAGAACGGCGGCAGCGGCGTGCTGCTGGCGGGAACCGAAAGCGTCGCCCCAGGAAGGATCGTCATCCTGGGAGCGGGCAACGTCGGCGCGAATGCGCTGCACGTCGCGCACGGTATCGGGGCCAATGTGACGGTCTTTTCGAGATCCGAAAAACCGCAATTGAAAGCGCGCTATCCCCGCGCCGAGTTCCGCACCGGCCCGCCGGCGCTCGAGGATGCCGACCTGGTCATCGCCGGGGTGCTGACGCCCGGGCAGATGTCGCCCAGGCTCATCACGCGCGCCATGCTCGGCAGGATGCGGCGCGGCTCCGCCCTGGTGGACGTCGGCATCGACCAGGGCGGCATCGCCGAAACCTCGCGCCCGACCTCGCACAGCGCGCCGACCTACGTCGAGGAAGGCGTGGTGCACTACTGCGTGCCGAACATGCCGGCCGCCTGCGCGCGCACCGCAAGCCTCGCACTGGAACGGGCAGTCCTGCCTTTCGTGACAAAAATACTCGGGAATGAAATCGATGCTGATCTGCTGACCGGCATCCAGGTCAGGGCGGGAAAAGTCACGCACGAGCATCTCGCGCGCGACACGGGAAGGGCATACTTCGCCCTTTAAAAGCAGGCGCGCATACTCCCGTCCATGAAGCGACCCGGCGTCGCCCTGATCGACGAGAGCCGCTGCATCGGCTGCACGCTGTGCATCGACGCCTGCCCGGTCGACGCCATCGTCGGCGCCGCGCAGCTCATGCACACGGTGGTCGAGCCCTGGTGCATCGGCTGCGCGCTGTGCCTGCCGCCCTGCCCGGTCGACTGCATCGCGATGGTGCCGGCGCGCAGCGAATGGAATGCAAGGCTCAAGCGGGCCGCGGGCGAACGCGGGCGTCACCGCAAAGCGCGGCTGAAGCGGCAGGAGATCGCCAGCCGCAACCCGGACCGCCGGAAAATTCTCGCCGCCGCGCTCGCGCGCAAGAAGCGCGCATGAACCCGCAGAAGCGGCGCGAGATCTTTCGCCGCCTGCAGGCGGCGAACCCGAGCCCGACCACCGAGCTCAGCTACGGCACGCCGTACGAGCTGCTGGTCTCGGTCGTGCTGTCGGCCCAGGCCACCGACAAGTCGGTGAACGCGGCGACGAAGAAGCTTTTCGCGGATGCGAACACCCCGGAGAAGATGGTTGCCTTGGGAGTCCCCAGTCTGGAAAGCTACATCCGCACCATCGGCCTGTTCCGCACCAAGGCGAAGAATGTCGTTGCCCTTTCAAGGCTTCTGGTCCAGGAACACCGGGGTCAGGTGCCCGCCGGGCGCGAGGCGCTCGAGCGCCTGCCGGGGGTCGGGCGCAAGACCGCGAACGTGGTGCTCAACACCGCGTTCGGCCAGCCGACGGTGGCGGTCGACACCCACATCTTCCGCGTCGCGAACCGGACCGGTCTCGCGCCGGGAAAAGATGTCTTGTCTGTTGAACGGAAACTCCTGAAGTTCACGCCGCCCGAATACTTGCAGGACGCGCACCACTGGCTGATCCTGCACGGACGCTACGTCTGCCTCGCGCGCAGGCCCGCGTGCCCGCAGTGCCTGATCCGCGACCTGTGCGAGTTCAGGCCGAAGACCAGGGACCTGTGACCCCTGATGTTTGACCCTTCACGCGAGCAGGCGCGCGAGGCGTTCTTCGGCGCCTGGCGCAAATACCGCGCCGGCGAGCCGCTCGCCGGCATCGAGGCGCTCGCGCTCCAGGTGATCCTCCTGCATCCCGAGTACCACGATGTCCTGAGCCATCCCGAACGCAGCCGGGACAAGGACTATTTCGACGAATCAAACCCGTTCCTGCACATGAGCCTGCACGTGGCGCTGGAGGAGCAGCTGTCGATCGACCAGCCGCCCGGAATAGGGTTGCGCTTCCAGGCGCTGGCTTCGAAGTTTCAAGACCGGCATCAAGCGCTGCACCAGGCGCTCGAATGTCTCGCCGCGACGGTGTGGCGCGCGCAGCGCGAGCGTGCCGCGCCCGACGCCGAGGCGTATCTGTCCTGTCTGGAGAAGCGCGCGCGCTAGCGCTGGTCGTGCAGGTTGGACTTCTGGCTCGCGAACCAGGCAGCCAGGTCCTCGATGTCCTTCTTCGACAGGCCGGCGGCGAAGCCCTTCATGATCGCGTTGTTGCGCCGGCCGATCTTGTAGTCCATCAGCGCCCGCACCAGGTAATCGTAGTACTGCCCCGCCAGCACCGGCTGCGTCGGATCCGAGGGCTTGTTGCCGTCGGCGCCGTGGCACGCGGCGCACACCTGCGCCGCCTTCTGCTTGCCGGATTCGGCGTTGCCTCTCGCCTGAACCGTGAAAGCCATCAAGAGACCGAGAATGAGCAGAAACTTCCTCACTTCCCGCCTCCGTAGTAATCGGCGAGCAGCTTCATGTCCGCGTCGCTCAGGCTCGCCGCGATGCCGCGCATCGACGGGTGCGAGCGCTCGCCCGATTTGTAGGCCTTGAGCGCGTTGATGATGTAAGCCGGCTGCTGGCCGGCGATCTTCGGCACGTGGTAGACGTCGGGAAAGGCGGTCTTGTAGCCCGGGATGCCGTGGCAGCCGATGCACAGCGCGAGCGCGTTCTTGAGGCCCTGGCTGTGCTCGGCTTTCTTTTCCTGTGCCTGCGTCGCGAATGCGAGAGCGGCTGCGAGCACTGCGAACAGGAGTCGGTTCATTCGTTGTTATCGGAAGGCGCGGCGATTTTATAGCATACTAGGGCGATGCGTTTCAAAGGGTCGCAGTCCTACGTCTCGACCGAAGACCTGACGCTCGCGGTGAACGCGGCGATCACGCTCGAGCGGCCGCTGCTCGTCAAGGGCGAGCCCGGCACCGGCAAGACCATGCTCGCGCTCGAGGTCGCCCGCTCGCTCGGGGTGCCGATCCTCGAGTGGCACATCAAGTCCACCACCAAGGCGCAGCAGGGCCTCTACGAGTACGACGCCGTGAGCCGGCTGCGCGATTCGCAACTCGGCGACGCGCGCGTGCACGACATCCACAACTACATCGTCAAGGGCATGCTGTGGCAGGCGTTCACCGCCGAGACCCCGGTGGTGCTGCTGATCGACGAGGTCGACAAGGCCGACATCGAGTTCCCGAACGACCTGCTGCGCGAGCTCGACCGCATGGAGTTCTACGTCTACGAAACCCGCGAGCTGGTCAAGGCGCGGCACCGGCCGGTCGTGTTCATCACCTCGAACAACGAGAAGGAGCTGCCCGACGCGTTCCTGCGCCGCTGCTTCTTCCACTACATCCGCTTCCCCGACAAGGAAACGATGGAGAAGATCGTCGCGGTGCACTTCCCGAACCTGAAGAAGTCGCTGCTGCGCGAGGCGATGGAGGTGTTCTTCGAGGTGCGCGAGGTGCCCGGCCTGAAGAAGAAACCTTCCACCAGCGAGCTGCTCGACTGGCTGAAGCTGCTGCTCGCCGAGGACATCCCGCCGGAAGCGCTGCGCTCCAAGGACCGCAAGACCATCATCCCGCCGCTGCACGGCGCGCTCCTCAAGAACGAGCAGGACGTCCACCTGTTCGAGCGCCTGGTGTTCATGACGCGCGCCAAGGGCGGCTAGGCGAAATCAGGGACAGACCACGTTTTTCGAAGGTTGCAACAGGGCAGGAAAACGTGGTCTGTCCCTGTTTTTCCTCGCAGCCAGACGGCCGAGCGGGGTTTTCGCCATACAATGCGCGCCAGTTATGAGTGAGCCTGCATCTTCTCTCCCCAAGCCGTCCTACCACAACAACCCCACCGAGCCGAAGCTGAAGCTGCCGCCCGGGAGCTGCGACGCGCACTTCCACGTGTTCGGCCCGAAGGCGAAATTTCCCTTCGACGCGAAAGCGCCTTACACGCCAGCCGACGCGCCGAAGGACGTGCTGGTCGACCGCCACATGTTCCTCGGCATCGAGCGCGGCGTGGTGGTGCAGTCGGCGGCGCACGGCTTCGACAACTCGGCTTCCGCAGACTTGCTCGCCGACAAGAAAAGCAGCTACGTCGGCGTGGCGCTGGTGCCGGCGAACGCCGACATGTCGGAGCTCAAGAAGCTCAACGAGCAGGGCTTCCGCGGCGTGCGCTTCAACTACGTGCAGCACCTCGGCGGCGGGCCCGCGCTCGCCGAGGTGATGAAGCTCTCGTCGAAGCTCGCCAGCCTGAACTGGCACCTGCAGCTGCACCTCGAGATCTCGATGATTGTGCAGATGAGCACCGAGCTCAAGTTTTCCCCGGTGCCGGTGGTGATCGACCACATGGGGCGCGTCGACGCCTCGCGCGGCCTCGACCAGCCGGGTTTCACGCACCTGCTCAAGCTGATGGAGGACAAGCGCTTCTGGGTCAAGGTGAGCGGCCTGGAGCGCGCCTCGCGCCAGGGCGCCCCCTACTCCGACGCGGTGCCCTTCGCGCGCAAGCTGGTCGCGGAGTTCGGCGACCGCACCGTGTGGGGCAGCGACTGGCCGCATCCCAATCTCGACGCGATTCCGGACGACGGCAAGCTGGTCGACCTGATCGGCGAGTTCGCGGACGAGAAGCAGCGCCAGGCGCTGCTGGTCGACAACCCGCTCAAGCTCTACAAGTTCACCTCATGAAAAAGACCCTTCTGGTTTTCGCGGCCGTACTGTTGCCTGCGCTTGCCTGGTCGCAAAGCTACCCTGCAAAACCCGTGCGGCTGATCGTCGGCTTCCCGGCCGGCGGCCCGGCCGACATCTTCGGCCGCGCGCTCGCGCAGGGCATGGGCGCCGAGCTCGGCCAGCCGGTCATCGTCGAGAACATCTCGGGCGTCGGCGGCGTGCTCGGCGTCGACCGCGCGGCGAAGGCCGCGCCCGACGGCTACACGCTGTGCATCAACAGCGCCTCGCCGCTGGTCATCGCGCCGTACTCGCTCGCCAAGATGCCCTACGACGTGAAGAAGGACTTTGCGTTCATCACGCTGGTGGTGCGCGTGCCCGAGGTGCTCGCGGTGCATCCGTCGTTGCCCGTAAACAGCCTTTCCGAGTTGATCGCTCATGCCAAAGCAAATCCCGGCAAGGTGAACTTCGGCTCGGCGGGCGGCGGCAGCATCACGCACCTGGCGGGCGAGCTGCTCAGGGCCGAGGCGAAGATCGACATCGTGCACGTACCCTACAAGGGCGCGGCGCCGGCGGTGAACGACCTGCTCGGCGGCCAGGTGCAAATGGGCATCTTCGACGTGCCGATCCTGCTCGGCCACATCCGCGGCGGCAAGCTGAAGGCGCTCGCCTTGACGAGCGCGCGGCGCGCGCCGCAGCTGCCCGACGTGCCGACCACGGCCGAGATGAACTACCCCGGAGTCAATTCGGACAACTGGTACGGCCTGCTTATGGCCGCGGCAACGCCGCCGGAAATCCAGCGCCGCGTGCACTCCGCCGCGGTCGCGGCGTTGAAGTCGAAGGCGGTGGAAGAGCAGTTCTCCAAGGTCGGCGGCATCGCCTCGCCGACCACGCCCCAGGACTACCAGAGCTTCATCGCCTCCGAGCAGGCGAAGTGGTCGCGCATCGTGCAGGCGATCGGCTTCAAGGAGTAGCCAGCGCCGCGAGCTTGCCTTTCAGGTCCCCGGGCAGCGGCACCCCCTTGCGCGCCTTGGTGTCGAAGCACACCTCGACGACCTTCTGGGTCGCGCAATGCGTCATCGAGTCGGCCTCGTACAGCCGCAGCTCATAGCGGAAGCTTTTGGTTCCGACGCGGGTGATCGCGCCCTTGATGAACGCGAGCTGCCCGGCGGTAATCTCGTGGTGGAACTCGATCGTCATGGTGGCGACCACCGTGCCGAGCCCGCGGCGGCGCACTTCGCTCAGCGAAATACCCGCCCTGCCGAGGATGTGCCAGCTGGCGTCGTCGAAGAAGCCGGCGTAGTGGCGCACATTCATGTGACCGTACGAGTCGCAATGCGCCGGCAGCACGATGGTGCGTGACAGATCAAACCACTTCATTGGGCATGATGATTGTAGACTGCGGGGCGCGTGTTCCGCCCCAATTCCCTGAAGAAACGGCTGCTGTCCGGGCGGCTGCGCGATGCCGCCTTCTCGCCGATGTAAAGGAGTTCCGCAGTGTTTACCCTTAAGCAATTGCCCTCCCAGCTCGAAGAAAGACTGGTTTCCAGACTGGTAAAAGCAGAACCGGCGACGATCGGGCACTTCCGCAATTCAGGCTTCATGGATCCGGCGGTCCGCGCGATGCAGCCCGACGTGCGCATCGCCGGCCCGGCGGTGACGGTGCGCGCGCCCGGCATGGACGGCACGATCGTCGGCTACGCGCTCGGCCAGGTGCGCCGCGGCGATGTGCTGGTGATCGACCGCTGCGGCGATCATCGTCACGCCGCGTTCGGCGGCCTGGTCGCCTACGCGTGCAAGGTCGCCGGCCTTGCCGGCGTGATCATCGACGGCGTGGCGACCGACATCGGTGAAGTGCGCAAGTACAACGTGCCGCTGTGGTGCCGCGGCCTCTCGGCCGTAACAACCAAGCGCATCGGCCTTGCGGGCGAGTTCTGCGTGCCGGTGAGCTGCGGCGGGGTGGCGGTGAATCCTGGCGACGTGATCATCGCGGACGAGTGCGGCATCGTGGTGCTGGACCGCGCCGAAGCCGAGGCGGCCGCGGAGCGCGCGATCGGCATGCAGGACGCTGAAGCCGCGTCGCGCAAGCGGCTCGACTCAGGGGAGAAGCTGCCCGATATCTCCGGCGCGACGAAGGTGCTGCAGGAGGCGCTGGCTAAGCAGAAGACTTAGCGAGGTCGAGCGCGGCGCGCGCCACGACCTGGACCCCTACGGGGATCGCGAGCTCGTTGCAGTCGTAGTTCGCCTTGTGGATCGCGGTGTCGAGGCCGTCGATCTTCGAGCCGATGCGCAGGTGCGCGGCCGGTACTTTCTCGGCGAACCAGGCGAAATCCTCGCTGCCCATGCTGGGCAGCGGCATCTCCACGACGTTCTCTTTTCCGATAATCTCCCTCACGCTACGCAGGACGCATGCCAATGTAGCCGGGTGCTGGCGCAGGACGGGCGCGACGCGCTTCCAGTCGAGCTCGTAGTCCACGCGCATGCCGGTCTTTATGCCCTCCAGCATGCGGCGCACCGCCGCCTCGATCACGGCCGAAAGACCGGGCTCCTGCGTGCGCACGCTGCCCTTGAGCACCGCCGTGGCGGCGATGACGTTGCGCGCAGTGCCGCTGTGGAACTCGCCGACCGTAACGACCGCCGGCGAGAGCGGTGCGACCTCGCGGCTCACCACGGTCTGCAGCTGCGTCACGAAGTAGGCGCCGGCCGCGACGGCGTCGACCGCGAGGTGCGGGTGCGCGCCATGCCCGATGCGGCCCTTGAGCGTAAGGTCGAAGGAATCGGCCGATGCCATGACCGCCTCCGGGTGGTAGCCGACCGTGCCGGCCTTTACTTGCGGCCAGTTGTGATAGCCGAGGATCGCGTCCATCTTCGGATCGTCGAGCGCGCCGTCGGCGATCATGGCCGCCGCGCCGCTGAGCGTCTCCTCGGCCGGCTGGAAGATGAACTTGATCCTTCCCTTCAGCGAATCCTTCAGCTCGCTGAGCGCGGCTGCCACGCCGAGCGCGATCACCGTGTGCACGTCGTGGCCGCAGGCGTGCATCTTCCCGGGGATCTTCGAGGCGAACGCCAGGCCGGTTTCCTCGTGGATGGGGAGCGCATCCATGTCGGCCCGGATGCCGATCGTGCGTCCCGGCGCCGAGCCTTCGAGCAGCGCCACGATGCCGGTCTTGCCGACGCCTGCCCGGAAAGGGATTTTCAGTCTGGTCAGGAAGCCAGCCACGGCCTTCGCCGTCTCGTGCTCCTCGAAGGCGAGCTCCGGATGCTGGTGCAGCTGCTGGCGCAGGGCGACGAGCTCCGGCGCCAGGCGCTTGGCGATGGCGCCGAGGCGTTGGTTGAGGTCCATATAGAATTATCCGAATGGTCACCAACCCGCTGCAAGGGCAATTCGCTGCGGAGGTCGTCGGCCTGAGCCTGCCGGTGGACGATGCGGCGTTCGCGGAGGTCGAGGCCGCCTGGACGCGCCACCCGATCCTCGTATTCCGGGACCTGCGCATGAAGCCGGAGCAGCACATCGCCTTTACACGGCGCTTCGGCCCGCTGCACATCATGGAGCCGCTGCAGTACAACCTGCCCGGCCACCCCGAGATCTTCGTGGTCTCCAACGTCGAGGAAGGCGGCAAGGCGCTCGGCATGAAGCGCGCCGGCTGGGGCTGGCACACCGACGGCGAGGACAAGGCGATCCCGAATGCCGGCTCGATGCTCTACGCGCTCGAGCTGCCGCCCGAGGGCGGCGATACGCTCTTTGCGGACATGTATGCCGCCTATGAGGCCTTGCCGGGAGACCTCAAGGAGAAGATCCGGGGACGCCGTGCCTGCTTCAGCCGCATCAGGCTGCATCACGTGCACTACCCTCACCTGCCCGCGCTGAGCGAGGAAGACAAAGCCAGGCGGCCGGACGTATGGCATCCGCTGGAGCGGCGCCACCCCAGGTCCGGCCGCAGCGCGCTCTACATCGGGCGCTGGGCCTGCGCCATCGAAGGCATGCCGGAGGACGAAGGGCTGGAGTTGGTGCGCACCCTGCAGGAGTTCTCGGTACGCCCGGAGTTCGTCTACCGCCACCGTTGGCGCCTGCGCGACGCCGTGCTGTGGGACAACCGCTGCGCCCAGCACTGCGCGACCCCGTTCGACGACTCGAAGTACCACCGCCACATGCTGCGCACGACCATCGAGGGCGATGCGCCGGTGATGGCTACATCTCCAGGCAGCTCTCTGGCGGTGCACTGAACCAGACGGCCTCGCCGGCCTCGAATTTCGCCGCGCCGCCCTCGTTCGGCGTTTCCACCAGCGCCCGCTCGCCTTCCAGGTCGAGGTGGTATTCGAGTGTTGCGCCAAGATAGAGCACGTGCCGCAGCGTGCCGCGGCGCGCGAAGGCGGCCAGCGGTTTTTCACGGGTCAATCGCGCCCGCTCCGGGCGGATGGCGACGAGCTTCCCGCTGCTCCTGAAGAAATTCATGCGGCCGATGAATTCGGCGACGAAGCGCGTCGCCGGCCGCTCGTAGATTTCCGCCGGCCGGCCGAGCTGCTCGATGCGGCCGGCGTTCATCACCGCGATGCGATCGGACATCACCAGCGCCTCGCCCTGGTCATGGGTGACGAACACCGTGGTGATGCCCAGGCGGCGCTGCAGGCCGGCGATCTCGACGCGCATTTCCTCGCGCAGCTTGAGGTCGAGGTTCGACAGCGGCTCGTCGAGCAGCAGCACCGCAGGCCGGATCACGAGCGCCCGCGCCAGCGCCACGCGCTGGCGCTGTCCGCCCGAGAGCTCGAGCGGCCGGCGCTGCGCCAGACCGCGCAACTGCACCAGGTCCAGGGCTTGGTCCACTTGCTTCTGAATTTGAGACTTTTCCATTCCTCGCATCCGCAACCCGAACGCCACGTTGTCGCCCGCCGTCATGTGCGGAAACAGCGCGTAGTCCTGGAACACCACGCCGATGTCGCGCCGGAACGGCGGCAGCCCGGCGACCGGCCGTCCCTTGAGGTAGATCTCTCCCGCGCTCGGCGGGAAGAACCCGGCGATCAGCCCGAGCGTGGTGGTCTTGCCGCAGCCCGAAGGGCCGAGCAGGGTCAGGAACTCGCCTTCGCGCACCTCGAGGTCGACGCCGTCCACCGCGGTAACGCCGCCGTAGCGCTTCGTGATGCCGGCGAGCCGCAACGCCGCGTCAGACACGCTCGCGCTCGCCGTAGATGAAGTCGCCCAGCCCGCTCACCTTCTCCACGATCGCGACCAGCGCGAGCGGCAGGAGGAGCGTGATCACCGACACCGCGGCGAGCGTCGGCGCAAAGCCGAACTCGAGGAAGCCGAGGATCTTGACGGTGATCGGCACCTCCCCGGGCCGCACCAGGAACAGCGACAGGTTCACGTCGGTGAACGAGTGCACGAAGGCGAACACCGCGCCGGCGATGATGCCGCTCTTCGCCAGCGGGAACACCACGTGCCAGAGCGTGCGCCAGGGCGAGGCGCCGAGGCTCGCCGCGGCGAGCTCGACGTTCGGGGGCAGAGTGTGCAGGCTGATTCCCACGGTGCGCACCGCGAACGGCAGGCAGATCACCACATGCCCGACGAGCAGCGCCGTGAAGCCGATGTGCTCGCGCAGGCCGGCGTACTGGAAAAGCTGCAGCAGCCCCACGCCCGTCACCAGCGCCGGCAGCAACAGCGGCCCGAGCGTCAGCGCGACCATCGCCTCGCGTCCCCGGAAGCGGTAGCGCGTAAGCGCGAAGGCGAGCGGCAGCGCGAGAGCGGTGCTGATCACCGCGGTCAGGCCGCCGAGCTTCAGGCTGAACCACAGCGGGTCGATCCACTCCGGCGCCAATGCGCGCTGCCACCATTGCAGTGAAAAGCCGCGCGGCGGGAATTGCGAGCGGTTGGATTCGTTGAAGGAAACGGCCGCCGTGATCAGGATCGGTCCCAGCATGAACACGTATACGAAGACCACGACCGCGCGCAACGCGCTCCAGGGCGTCATAGGGCAGCCTGCCTGGCGCCGAGGCGCGCCGCGGCGTACAACAACAGGAACGAAGACAAGATCAAAATGACGGCGAGCGCGGCGCCGATCGACCAGTCGAGGAGCTGGGTCATGAAGCCGTAGATCGCCGTCGCCATCACCTGCGTCGCCGGGCCGCCGAGGATCGCCGGCGTGGCATAGGCGCTGATGGCGATCGAGAACGCGAGGATGAAGCCGCCGGCGACGCCGGGCAGGCTGAGCGGCAGGACGACATGCAGGAAGGTCCGCGTGCGGCTCGCGCCCAGGCTCATCGCCGCCTGCTCGAGATTCGGATTGATGCCGTTGAGCGAGCCCATGATCGTGAGCACGGTGTAGGGAAGCAGCGCGTGCGCGAGGCCGATGATGATGGCGCCGGTGCTGGGCATGAAAGCGATCCGCTCGCTAATGAGCCCGAGGTTAAGAAACAAGTCATTGGCCACGCCGAAGCGGTTGAGGATGATGTACCAGCCGTAGGTGCGGACCACGACGCTCGCCAGCAGCGGCGCGAGCGACAGCGCGATCAGCAGTCCCTTCCAGCGGCTCTTCGTGCGCACCAGGAAGTAGGCGAGCGGATAGCCGAGCAGCACGGTGAGCAGGCCGACGCAGGCGCCGACGAGGAAAGTGCGCACGAACGCCCACTGATAAATGGATTTTCCAAACAAGAATCCGTAGTTTTCGAGGGTGAGCTCGCTGGTAAGCTGCTGCGCCTCCGACTTGAGGAAGCTGGTCGACAGCAGCAGCGCGTTCGGCAGGACGAAGAACACCAGCAGCAGCGCCATCGGCGCCGCCACCAGCCACCACGGCGTGCGGTTTACAACCAACGCCTGCGGCTCAGGCCATGATTTCCTGCCACTTCAGGGTCCAGTCCTTGCGGCGCGCGCCGATCACGTCGGAATCCGGGAACTGGGTCCTGGCCATCTGCTCCCGGGTCACGATCTGGGTGGCGGCGAACCTCGCCGGCAGCTCGACGTCGCCGCGTGTCGGGCTGGTGAAATAGGCGAGCGCCCATTGACGCTGGATATCGCGGTCGAGGCGCCAGTTGAGGAACTCGTAGGCGAGCTTCTTGTTCTTGCCGCCCACCGGCACGCAGGCCACGTCGAACAGGCCGATCACCCCTTCCTGCGGGATCAGCATCTCGAACGGCAGCCCGCGGTCGATGTAGTAGCCCGAGCGGCCGCTCCAGTAGGGCGAGATCCACACCTGCCCGTTCTCGAAGTGCGGCACGGCTTCGGCGGAGCCGGTGACCACGACGCCCACGTACGGCTTCTGGGCCTTGAGCCGGGACCAGGCCGGCTCCATGTTGTCGACGCCGCCGCCGCCGAGCTGCGCGGCGTGGATCAGCGCGTACACCGAGAGCAGGTTGGCGGGGTTGTAATTGATGACGTGGCCCTTGATCTTGTCGCCGTAGCGCTTCTGCGGCTCCCAGTAATCGGCCCAGGAACGCGGGCGCTCGACCTTCTCCTTGTTGTAGACCAGCGCGGCGTACTGCAGCGTGTGCGGCGCGCCCGAGCCCGGCGGGATCACCGACCAGCTCTTGTCCCACAGGTATTTCAGGTTCGGCACTTCGCGCTCGGTGAGCTTCTCCAGGAAGCCTTCCTTCATTCCGAGGATCACCTCGGGCGGCGTGAGCAGGCCGGCGACGTCGAAGCCCGGCGCGCCGCGCGCGGCGCGGATCTTGGCGTAGTCCTGCGACGCCGTTCCGGTGGCGTCGTGGATCACCTTGACGCCGAACTTCTTCTCGAACGGCCGGATCACGACTCGCTCGACCAGCTCCTGGTATTCGCCGCCCTGCGTGTTGACGATCAGCGTTTCCTGCGAGCGGGCGGTGATCACGTAAGGCGCCGCCACCGCAAGCGCCGCGCCCCGCTTGAGCAATTCTCTGCGTTTCATGGACTCCTCCCAGGCGCGAAGCATAACTCAGGAGATGATCCTGACAGCACCGCGTCGGCGGCTACTGGAACACCGGCTTGACCAGCAGGTCCGGCAGCCAGGTCGCCAGCCCCGGGTAGAAGATCACCAGCAGCAGCACGGAGAGATCGCCGATGAAGAACGGGATGGTGCCCTTGATCACCTGCGGCAGCGAGATCTTCGAGGTGCCGCTCACCGCGAACAGGTTCAGGCCTACCGGGGGCGTGACCACGCCGGTCTCGACGTTGAGGGTGATCATGATGCCGAGCGCCACCGGGTCGATCTTCATCGCGTAGGCGACCGGGAACACCACCGGCACGGTGAGCAGGATCATCGCCACGCCGTCGACGAACATGCCGAGGATCAGCAGCACGCCCATGAACGCGAAGATGAAGCCGAGCGGCGTCAGCCCCCAGCCGACGATGGTCTCGGTGATCCGCTGCGGCCAGTACATGTTGGCCGCCAGGAACTGGAACACGCCGACGCTGCCGATGAGGAACAGGATCACCCCCGTGAGGTTCATCGCCCGCATCGCCGTGGGCAGGAGCTGGCGGACGAACGCCATTTTCCCGGTGATCAATCCATACAGGATCGCGTATCCGCACGCCGCCGCCGCGGCTTCGGTCGGGGTGAACAGACCCCCGTAGAGGCCGCCGAGGATGATGAACGGCATGCCGAGCGCCGCCAGCCCGGCTTTCGATTCGCGCAGCACGCGCCGGACCTCGAACGCCTCGCCGCGCGGCAGCTTGAGCCACAGTGCGATGCAGATCACGGTGATGATGTTGCCAGCCGCGAGCATCAGGCCCGGGATGACGCCGGCAAAGAACAGGCGCACCACCGAGGTCTCGGTCACCAGGCCGTAGATGAGGAGTGGAATACTCGGCGGGATAAGGATCGCGATCCCGCCCGCGGTGGCGACCAGCCCGCCCGAGAGCCAGTCGGGATAGCCGCGCTTCTTCATCTCCGGGATGGCGATCACGCTCATCGCGGCGGCCATCGCCACGCTCGAGCCCGAGATCGCGCCGAACAGCACGCAGGCGACCACCGTCGCCACGCCAAAGCCGCCGGGCAGCCAGCCCACCAGCGAGTCGGCGAAGCGGAAAAGCTGCGAGATCAGCCCGGTGCGCTCCATCAGGAAGCCGGCGAAGATGAACAGCGGTATCGCCATCAGCGAATAGCGGCCGATGAAGCTGAAGAAGGCGCGGAAGATGACGGTGGGCTCGAGCAGCGGGTCGACCATGATGTAGGCCGCCGCCGCAGCGCTGAGCGCGATGCCGATCGGCACGCTCAGCAGGAGCAACGCGAACAGAACGCCGCCGACGATGCCCATCTAGCCGGTCCCCTCGCGCATCAGTGGGTCGCCTCTCGCTCCGCTTCCTCCTCCGGCACCGCGCGGCCGCGCAGCTTCTGGATGCCGAACCAGAGCTGGAACAGCATGGTTATCGCCATGAAGGCGAAGCCGGCGAGCAGCGTGGCGAGGAACGGCCACATCGGGAAGGCGAGGCTTTCGGTGCGGCTCTCGTACTTCACCGCGTCCTCGATCTCGGGAATGCCCCACCACACCACCATGAACAGGAACGCGCAGGCGAAGCTCAGCGCGACCAGCTTCACGGCATCGGCGGCGACGCGTCCGCGCGGGCCGGCCACCGCGAGCAGCTCGGGCACCACGGTGACCGTGAGGTGGGCGTTCTTGCGCTGCGAGACGCTGAAGTAGAGGAACACCCCGCTCAGGATGAAGTAGGTGACCGCGTCCTGCTGCCACTCGAACGAGTAGCCCAGGATGTAACGCCGCCCGACCTCGACCAGGGCGAGCAGCGTGGAGCCGACGAACAGCAGCGCCGCGGCGGGCGCCAGGAAGCGGTCCTGGAACGCCCGCCAGGCGGCGTAGGCTTTCTCCACCCCCTATCTAATGATGATCTTGGAGGCGTGCTTCGAGCAGTCGATCTTCTCGATCCACGACGAGCCCGGCGGGTTCTGCGCCGAGAGCTGCTTGCCTTCCTGCTTGAAGGTGTCGACCCACTTCGCCGCCTCGGGTGGCATCTTGCTCTTGATCCAGCGGCTCGGCCCGTCGCCGAGCGCGCCGGTCAGCGCCGTCACCTCCTGCGCCGTCATCCAGTACACCCCCGGCTTGCTCGGGTCCTTGGTGCCGTACTTCTCGTAGGTCATCTTGTCGACGCACCAGTTGAACTCCTTCTGCAGCTGGATGGTCTCCGCGATCAGGCCCTCGAGCGCCGCCTGCGTCGGCTTGGGCAGCCGGTCCCACCAGCGGCGGCTCGCGCTGATCATGTAGTAGTCGCCGGTAAAGACGCCCGCGCCGCCGGTCGTGTAGTACGGCGACTGCTCGCGCACGCCGAGCCAGCCGCCGATGCTGGTCATGAGGCCGTCGATCACCCCCGACTCGAGCGCGGTCGGGACTTCGCCGAAAGCCATCACCACCGGGTTCGCCTTCCACGACTCGAGCACCGGGTTCTCGGCCGGGCCCATGCTGCGGATCTTGCGCCCGGTGAAGTCCTCGGGCTTGACGTAGCGCTTCTTGCCGCCGACGCCCATGCCGAAGCTCATCTGGCCGGCGCCGAACACCTTGATCAGCGCGCGCTTCTCGAGCCGGTCGACCAGCATCTGGTAAGTCTTGGTCTTCTCCAGGTTGTCGACCGCGCCGGCGGTAGTGAGAATGCCGGGCCCGACGACGGCCATCATCCAGGGCTCGACCGGCGCCGCTTTGCCCATCTGCATCCAGGTCATCTCCAGGTTGCCTTGGCGCATGGCTTCGAAGGCCTCGGGGATGGTGTAGAGCGCGCCGGCGAAGTAAAGGCGCGCCTCGCTGCCGGGAATCACCTGCGGCAGCCGGTCGCCGAAATGCTTCATCGCCATGCCGGCGGGATGCGGCGGGGCGCCGAAGTCCGCGGCGAAGCGCAGCACGACCGGCTTGAGCTGCGCCACCGCCGGCTGGGCGAAGACCGCGGCAGCCGCGCACGCCAGTGCTATCAGATGTTTCATTTATCTTCCTCCTGAAGTAGATTCTAGAGGAGGAGGCTACAAATGAAGAAGCTATTTGCAATCGCCGCGGTGCTGGCCGCCGCCTGCCAGAGCACGCCCGAGGAACCCCTGCGCGCCACTGCTGCACTGCAGCCTACGAAGGGCAGCAAGGCCTTCGGCGAGGCGACTTTCGAGGAGGTGGACGGCAAGGTGCGGGTGATCGTCTTCGCCCAGGGGCTGAAGGCCAACGCCGAGCACGGCTTCCACGTCCACGAGGCCGGCGACTGCAGCTCGGGAGACGGCATGAGCACCAAGGGCCACTTCAACCCCCACGGCAAGCCGCACGGCAATCCGGCGGCGGCCGAGCGCCACGCTGGGGACCTGCCGGCGTTCAAGGCGGACAAGGGCGGCCGCGCCACGATCGACGTAACGCTGGACATCATCACCGTGCGGCCGGGCGCGGCGAGCGTCGTCGGCCGCGGCCTCATCATCCACGCCGACCCCGACGACTACGAGACGCAGCCGACCGGCAACGCCGGCGCGCGCATCGCCTGCGGCGTGATCAAGTCCGGCTAGCGTCGAGCTCAGCCTGCTTCTGCAGCCACTCGGCCTCGACCTGCTCGATCTCCCGGGCGACGTAGGCTTGATCCTCGAGTAGCGCTTTCAGCGCCGCGGCGTCCTGGTAGAGCGCCGGCTCGGCGAGCCGCGCCTCGATCTCGCCCCTGCGCGCGTGGAGACGGCTCATCATCTCCTCCAGGCGCTTGATGCGCGACTCGAGTGGTTTTCGATTGACCGGCTTCGGCCTTTTCGCAGGGGGCAGCTTTTTGGGAATCACTTCGCGCTGCAACAGCCAGTTCCGGTAATCGTCCAGGTCGCCGTCGAACTCGCGCAGCGCGCCGTCGGCGACGATGAGCAGTTTCTCGGTCGTGGCGCGCAGCAGGTGGCGATCGTGCGACACCAGCACCAGCGTGCCCTCGAACTGCGCCAGCGCCACGGTCAGCGCCTCGCGCGTGTCGAGGTCGAGGTGGTTGGTCGGCTCGTCCAGCAGCAGCAGGTTGGGCCGCTGCCACACGATCAGCGCGAGCGCGAGGCGCGCCTTCTCGCCGCCGGAGAAGTTCTCCACCGGCCCGGTCGCCATCTCGCCGGGAAAGTTGAAGCTGCCGAGGTAATCGCGCAGCTGCTGCTCACGGATACTGCTTTCTGAAATTCTCCTCAGATGCCACAGCGGCGACTGGTCGTCGCGCAGCATCTCGACCTGGTGCTGCGCGAAATAGCCGGTTTGCAGGCCCTTGTTCAGGGTAATGCCGCCGGCCAGCGGCGAAATGCTGCCGGCGATGGTCTTCACCAGCGTAGATTTCCCGGCGCCGTTCACGCCGAGCAGGCCGATGCGCTCGCCCGACCGGATTGAAAGCTTCAGGTCTTTCAATACGACCTTTTCGCCGTACCCGGCCGCGACGTCTTCCAGCACCAGCAACGGATCGGGCGAGCGCTCCGGGTCGAAGAACTCGAACGAGAACGGCGCGGCGACGTGCAGCGGCGCCAGGTCCTCCATCTTCGCCAGCATCTTCATGCGGCTCTGCGCCTGGCGCGCCTTGGTCGCCTTGGCGCGGAAGCGGTCGATGAACGACTGCAAATGCGCGCGTTCGCGGGCCTGTTTTTCAATCAAATTTTGAGTAAGAAGGACGGTCTGCGCGCGCTGCACCTCGAAGCTCGAGTAGTCGCCGGTGTAGCGCCGCAGCCTGCGGCTGTCGATGTGCACGATGCTTTTCACCACGCCGTCGAGGAAATCGCGGTCGTGCGAGATCACCATCAGCGTCCCCGGATAGCGCCGCAGCCATTCCTCGAGCCAGATGATGGCGTCGAGGTCGAGGTGGTTGGTGGGCTCGTCGAGCAGCAGCAGGTCGGAGGGCGTCATGAGCGCCTGCGCGAGGTTGACGCGCATGCGCCAGCCGCCCGAGAAGGTCGAAACCGATTGGGTTAGTTCTTGTGACTTGAAACCCAAGCCCGACAGGAGCGTCTCGGCACGCGAGCGCGCGGTGTACAAGTCCGCGTCGGCAAGCGCGGCATGCAGCTCCCCGATGCGGGCGCCGTCGTGCGTCTGCTCGAGCTCGGCCTGCAGCGCCCGGAGCCTGGTGTCGCCGTCGATCGCGTACTCCACCGCGGGGCGCTCGAGTGCGGGCGTCTCCTGCGCCACGTGGGCGATGCGCCAGTGGCCCGGCATGTCGACCTCGCCCTTGTCGGCGTGCAGCTCGTCGCGCAGCAGCGCGAACAGGCTGGTCTTGCCCGAGCCGTTGGCGCCGATGAGGCCGGCATGCTCGCCCGGGTTGAGGGCCAGGTCGGTGTGCTCGAGCAGGAGCTTCGCCCCGCGCCGCAGGCTCACTTGCGAGAGTCGGATCACGCTGAAAAATCGGCGATTTTACTTACAATAGCGCGCATGCTGATCGATTTCTTCCTCAAGCTGAAATCGCACAAGCTGCCGGTCTCCATCAAGGAGTACCTGACGTTGCTCGAGGCGATGGGCAGGGACGTGATCGGCCCATCGATCGACGAGTTCTACTACCTGTCGCGCGCCGCGCTGGTGAAGGACGAAGCGAACTACGACAAGTTCGACCGCGCCTTCGGCGAGTTCTGGCAGGGCGTCGAGACCATCCCCGGCATCGAGGCGCAGATCCCGCTCGAGTGGCTGCTCAAGCAGGTCGAGCTGCACCTCACCGAGGAGGAGAAGAAGCAGATCGAAGCGCTTGGCGGCTGGCAAAAGCTGATGGAGACGCTGCGGCAGCGGCTCGAGGAACAGAAAGGCCGCCACCAGGGCGGCAACAAGTGGATCGGCACCGGCGGCACCTCGCCCTTCGGCGCCTACGGCTACAACCCCGAGGGCGTGCGTATCGGCCAGGAGCGCTCGCGCAACCGCAGCGCGGTCAAGGTCTGGGACCAGCGCGAGTACCGGAACCTCGACGACTCGGTGGAACTGGGTACGCGCAACATAAAAGTAGCTTTAAGAAGATTAAGAAAATTCGCTCGGCAAGGCGCGCCGGACGAATTCGACCTGGATACGACGATTCACCAGACCGCGAGAAAGACCTACCTGGACATCCACATGCGGCCCGAGCGCCGCAACGCCATCAAGGTGCTGATGCTGATGGATATCGGCGGCACCATGGACGACCACGTCAGGCTTGCCGCGGAGCTGTTCTCCGCCGCCAAGACCGAGTTCAAGCACCTCGAGTTCTTCTACTTCCACAACTGCCTGTACGACTTCGTGTGGAAGGACAACCGGCGCCGGCACTCCGAGCGCACGCGCACCTGGGACCTGCTGCACAAGTACGGCCACGACTACAAGGTGATCTTCGTCGGCGACGCCACCATGAGCCCCTACGAGATCCTGCAGCCCGGCGGCTCGGTCGAGTACTTCAACGAGGAGCCCGGCGCGGTGTGGATCAAGCGCTTCACCGACGTCTACGCCAAGTGCGTCTGGCTCAACCCCGAGCCCGAGGAGATCTGGTCCTACCGCCAGTCGATCGGCATCGTGAAGGAGCTGATGAACGGGCGCATGTACCCGACCACCCTCAATGGGCTAGAGCGCGCGATGAAGTTGCTCGCAAAATAGGGCGGGCGATGCGCATCGCCGCATTGGCCCAGGCTCTCGGCGTCTCGCTCCTCGCGGGCTGCGCCGGGTATTCGCCCACCGTCGCAACCGACGAGAAGCCAACTCCCAAGGACACGTATCTTTATGGCCGCTTCCATATTCTGAATCCGCCCAAGAACCTGTTTACCGACAACCCACAGACCATGGGCTTCTCCTTCAAGTGCGCGGACGAGAAGACCTACACCGTCCGGTTCGAGCCCACCGAGGCGGTCCAGGTGATCAAGATCGCGCCATCGACCTGCTCGCTCACAGAGTTTGTCTACACCGACCATGGCGGCACCCAGACCACACGCAAGCCCGTCCCCGATACGCTGAAGCGGGAGGTGGTGTTCGAGGCCGGCAAGGCTTACTACCTCGGCGACTTCCAGGCCGAGACCGCGCAATCGGGTTTTCCGGTCATTACCCGGACCTGGCGCCTTAGGAGCGCGCGCAACAACTACGCGCGCACGACCGAGCAGCTGAAGGCCGCCTACCCCAACCTGTCCGCGCTACCGACCGAGGACCGGATGATCGGGCGGCGCGAGCAGTCCAGCCCTTGAACGCGCCCGAGCCGCAATTCCTCACCCTCCAGGAGATCGTCGCTGCCGCGCGCAGCAACCTGCCACCAGGCCCGTGGAGCTACCTGATCGGCGGCGCCGAGACCGAGACCACAGTGCGGCGCAACCGCCAGGCGCTCGACTCGATCGCGTTCCGCCCGCGCGTGCTGCGGGACGTCAGCCGGATCGATGCTTCAAGCGTTTTCTTGAACCACAAGGTCCGCTTGCCGGTGATGCTCGCGCCGATCGGCGGGCTGGAATCGATCGTCGAGGGCGGCGCGGCCGCCGCGGCGCGCGCCGCCGCGCAGTTCGGCGTGCCGCAGATGCTCTCCTCCGTCTGCGAGCCGGGCCTCGAGAAAACCGCCGCCGCCGCCGAGACGCTGCGGGTCTTCCAGCTCTACGTGCGCGTCGACGACGCGTGGGTCGACGACTGGGTGCGGCGCGCGAAGGACAACGGCTTCACCGCCTTCTGCCTCACGGTGGACGTCGCCGTCTACAGCCGGCGCGAGCGCGACTTGGTCGGATGCTTCGTCAAGCCCTGGCGCGCGACCGCCGGCCAGGGTGCGCCTTTCCAGGCGGGCCTGTCGTGGGACCACGTCAAACGCTTCAAGGACAAGCACGACCTGCCGCTGATCATCAAGGGCATCGCCACGGTGGAAGATGCCGAGCTCGCCGTGCAGCACGGCGTCGAGGTCGTGTACGTGTCGAACCACGGCGGGCGCCAGCTCGACCACGGCCTGGGCAGCGCGGCTGTCTTGCCGCAGATCGTCAAATCAGTGAATGCAAAAGCCGAAGTTTGGGTCGACGGCGGCTTCATGCGCGGCAGCGACGTCGTGAAGGCGCTCGCGCTAGGGGCGAAAACCGTCGGAATCGGTCGGCTGTGCGGCCTCGGCCTAGCGGCTGCCGGCGTGCCGGGCCTGGTGCGCACGCTCGAGCTGCTCGAGGAGGAGATCCGCACCTGCCTCGGCCTGCTCGGCGTGACCTCCTACGCGGAGCTGACGCCGCAGCACCTGGCGCCAGCGCCGGCGGTGAACGCGCCCGACACCTTTAGCGCATTTCCGTTACTCGGACCCTAGAAGCAGCCGGCAGCGAAGCAAGACATCCGGCCGGCGCGCCCGGGCTGCAACTCCCACCGCCGGACGAAGACTGCCGCCTGCCAGCCGCGCTTCATCTCAAGCTGGGGGTGACAGTCAGCGTGAACCCGGCGTCAGAGTGGCGCGCCGAGTATTCGAAAGCGCCGCTGGTTTCGATCAGCAGAAGCGCGTCGCGCCCCGCGCTGCGCGCCTCGATCGTCTCGATCGGCGTCGCGAAGTCGAGGACGTCGAGCCGCCGCTCGCTCGCCGCATCGACGCCGGTGTCGCGGAAACTGACCATCAGGCGGCGGCCCTGCAGGCGAACGTCGATGCCGGTCATGGCGGCTACGTTGACGAGCACCCGGCCCTCGCCGCCCGCGCCGCGCTCGAACCTGAGCTCGCTCAGGAGATTCCGCGGGGCGGTGTCGAAGCGTTCCCACCGGTCGCCCGGGCGGGTCGGTGGCGTGCGGCGCAGGGTCACCGACAGAGTCTTGCCTTCCACGGCGAGCTCGTAGGTCGCCGGCCCGGTCAGGTCGATCGCTACGCGCGTGCCGCTCGCATGTCCGATCAGGCGAACGCTGCGCACCAGGCCGCGCTCGGGCTGGAGGGCCCGCTTTTCGGGCGCCACGGTGGTGTCCGGCAGCTCGAGCACGACGCGCGCTGCAGGATGGAAGGTGCGATACCCCGACGGGCGCTGCGCCAGCGGCCGCGCCAGCTCGATCCGGACCAGCACTTCGCCGGCGTGCAGCACCGCGGAGTCGACCCTCAGCACCGAGTTGCTCAGAGCGAGGGGCAGGGCAAGCGCGAGTTCCAGCATGGCGCCGTTCTACCACGCGAACCCGAGGTAAGCTAGGCGACCGAATGCCGACCAAGTTCCTGTTCGTCTCCTACGAAGGCCTGATCGCCGACATCGCGTGGCAGGTGGTCAAGGAAGGCCACGAGGCGCGCCTGTGGATCGACAACCCCGCGGAACAGGGAATCGGCGACGGCTTCGTGCCGAAGGTCGGCAGCTGGAAGAAAGAGGTCGACTGGGCCGACGTGGTGGTGTTCGACGACGTGCTCGGCATGGGGGCGATGGCGCAGGAGGTGCGCGGCCGCGGCAAGCCGGTGGTGGGCGGCTCGCCCTACACCGACCGGCTCGAGGACGACCGCGCGTTCGGCCAGCAGGAGCTGAAGAGCACCGGCGTGTCCATCATCCCGCAGGAGAACTTCACCTCGTTCGACGACGCCGTGGCCTACGTGCAGTCGAACCCCAACCGCTACGTGATCAAGCCGAGCGGCGAGGCGCAGAACATCAAGCGGCTGCTGTTCGTCGGCGAGGAGGAGGACGGCCGCGACGTGCTCCAGGTGCTGCAGGACTACAAGCGATTCTGGGCCGAGAAGGTCAAGGAGTTCCAGCTGCAGCGCCGCATCATGGGCGTGGAAGTCGCGGTCGGCGCGTTCTTTAACGGAGCCGAGTTCGTGACGCCGATCTGCGTCAACTTCGAGCACAAGAAGCTGTTCCCCGGCGACATCGGCCCCGCCACCGGCGAGATGGGCACCTCGATGTTCTGGAGCGAGCCGAATCGCCTCTTCAACGCCACGCTGAAGAAGATGGAGCCCAAGCTGGCCGACGCGCATTACACCGGCTACGTCGACATCAACTGCATCGTCAACAACAACGGCATCTACCCGCTGGAGTTCACCTCGCGCTTCGGCTATCCGGCGATCAGCATCCAGCAGGAGGGCCTGCTCACGCCGATCGGCGAGCTGCTGCGCGACCTCGCCGCGGGCAGCACCAACCGGCTGCGCGCGCGCAGCGGCTTTCAGGTCGGGGTGCGCATCGTGGTGCCGCCCTTCCCCTACAACGACCCCGAGACGCTCGAGAGCACCTCGAAGGACTCGGTGATCCTGTTCAAGACGGAGAGCCGCGAAGGCGTCCACATCGAGGACGTGCGCAGCGTCAACGGCGAATGGCTGGTCACCGGAACCTCGGGCGTGGTGCTGATCGTCTGCGGCACCGGCCCGACCATGAAGCAGGCGCAGCGCCAGGCCTACAACCGCGTGCGCAACGTGATGATCCCGCACATGTACTACCGCGACGATATCGGCGAGCGCTGGACCGAGGACAGCGACCGTCTGCATGCGTGGGGTTACCTGCGAGAAGCATAAGGGTAAGATGTTCCGGCGATGTTCGCCGTCTACCGCGAGCTCGAGGGCACCGCCCACCTGTTGACGCACACCGTCCGCCGGCTCGGCGTGCTGCGCCTGCCGCCGGTGATGGAGGAGCTGGTGCGCCAGATCTACTTCACCGGCGCGAGCGCCACCGGCGGCATCGTGCTGCGCGGCGCGTTCATCGGCACGCTGATCATCGCCTACGTGATCGAGGTGCTGGCCGCCGACGCCGCGCTCGCGGTGAAGATGCTGCTGTGGGTGGTGCTGCGCGAGGTCGGGCCGCTGATCGCCGCGGTGCTGGTGATCCAGAGGAGCGGCACCGCGGTCGCCACCGAGCTCGCGCTGAAGGAGATCTCGGGCGAGATCGCCAGCCTGCGGCGCATGCGCATCGACCCGCAGGACTACCTGGTGGTGCCGCGCGTGGTCGGCATGGCAGCGTCGAACGCGGCGCTCACGCTTTACGTGCAGCTGATCGCGGTCGGCGGCGGCATGGTGCTCAGCTCGATGATGATCAACGTGCCGCTGAACGAGATGCTCGAGCACTTCTTCCAGCTCGCCAGCCCCCTGGATCTGGTGTACTCGCTGATCAAGAGCGTGCTGTTCGGCGCCGCGATCGCGGTGGTCGCGTGCTACCACGGGCTGAACCCCGGCGGCACGTCGATCAACGCCGTGCCGCGCGCGGTGATCCGCGCGGTGACCGAGGCGCTGCTGCTGGTGATGCTGCTCAACGTGATCTTCGCCTACCTGGCGTACGGCACGGCTTTCTTCGGCTTAGTCACGGCGGAGCAATGAGCGCCGTCCTCGGCTACGAGCCGGTCCCCGAGAACGAGCTCGCCGAGCGCGTGTGGGTCGATGCCTGCGGCAGCCACCGCGTCGCCGTCGCCTGCAAGGAAGAGCTGCTCGCGGCGGTGCGCGAGCTCAGGCCGCGCAAGGGCGCGCGCCTGGTGCTGCTCGGCGCCGACGTCGGCGAGCTGCCCGAGGCCGAGCGCCTGCGGCTGCTGTGCCGGGTAGGGTTCGTTCCCGCCGACGGCGGCCTGATCAGCAGCCTGAACGCGTGGGAGAACATCTCGCTGCCGGTGGCCTACCACGCGCCCGCGCGCCTGCCGGGCCTGCTCGCGCAGGTGCGCGCCCTGCTCGACGAGCTCGGCGGGGTCGAAGACAGCCTGCTCGGCAAGCTGCCCGAGAACATGACGCTGTACGAGAAGCGCCTCACCGCCTTCGTCCGGGCGCTGCTCGAGAACCCCGAGCTGGTGGTGGTGGAGAACCTCGCCGCCGGCCTCGGGCCGACCAAGCGCAGGCGCGTCGCGCGCTTCGCCGAGGTCTACCAGGCGCGCTGTCCGGGCGCCACCTACGTCCAGCTCGAGGAATCCAGGGGGGGATCATGAGCGAGAAGCAAGCTGCCGCGCCGCGGCGCTTTCGCGGCATCCGCAAGCAGGTCAGCCTGTTCCTGCTGACCGCTGTCGCCGGCTTCGCCGGCGTCATCGGCCTGGTGGCCTACAAGCAGGGCATGTTCGTGAAGCACACGTACATCCACTTCTACGCGCGCGACGCCAGCGGCATCAACAAGGGCATGTCGGTGCGCCTGTACGGCGTGCCGGTCGGCGCGGTGAAGGAGCTCGAGCTCTCCGAGCGCGGCGCCGTGAAGGTGCAGCTCGGCATCAACAGCGACTACCTGCCGCACCTGCCGCGCGGCTCGCAGGCACGGCTGGTGCGCGAAGGCGTCGTCGGCGCCGCCTCGATCCAGCTGATCACCGGCCCCGCGGGCATGAACCGCGTGCCGGTCAGCGAGGACGAAGAGATCAAGTACATCCCCCACCGCACCATGACCGAGATGGTCGACGAGGTGCGGCAGCAGATGACCCCGGCGTTCGAGGAGCTGCGCAAGGCGGCCGCCGAGCTGGGCAACCCGGACGGCGACTTCCGCCGCTCGGTCGCCGCGACGCGCGACACGCTCGAGCAGCTGCCTGAAACGACCCGCGAGCTGCGCCAGCTGCTGAAGGACACCGACCGCACGATGGTCGCGCTCAGCCGGCAGACCGAGGCCGTGAGCAGGCAGGCCGAGGTGACGCTGGCCACCTTCGCGCGCCTCGGCGCGCAGACCGAGCAGCAGTTGCCGGTGCTGGCGGGCAAGCTCGCCACGACGCTGGATTCGCTCAACGCCACCGCGCTCCAGGTGCGCGAGACCACGCGCGTGAACGGCGAGGCGCTGCGCGAGCTGCTTAACCAGGCGCCCGAGGTGGTGCGCGGCGGCGGCGAGCTGGTGCGCGACAGCCAGGAGCTCGCGGCGGCGGCGCGGCAGACGTGGTTCCTGCGCGACTTCATCGAGCCCTCGCAGATGCGCACGCTGCCGGTCGACAGCTTCGAGTCCTTCGGGAAGCGATGACCCGGGTCTTGCTCGCCGCGCTCCTGCTGGCGGTCGCGGGCTGCTCGCAAACCCCGACGGCCACCACCGTGGCGGCGCGCCAGGTGGCGGCGCGCCACGCCGCGGCGATCGAGGCGAACCGCAGGGGCGAGGCCTACGTGCGGCACGGCGAGCTGGAGAACGCGGCGCGCAGCTACCGCGAGGCGCTGCGGCTGTCGCAGTCGCTCGAGGACCCGGAAGGCATCGCCGCCAACGCGATCAGCCTGTCGATCGTGCGCCAGCGCCAGGGGCGCTTGAGCGACGCGCGCGCGAGCCTGGCCGTAATAGACGAATACGCGGTGCTCGCGCAGCCGAACCTGCGCTTCGCGCCGCTGCGGCTCGCCGAGGCGGAATTGCGTCACGCCCTCCTCGATCTGGACGAACGCCGTTTTTCGACTGCAGAAAACCACGTTTCAAGCGCAGCACGCCATTGCGGTGAGCGTTGCCCGCTGTCCGCCGCGATCCACAACGTGCGCGCCCAGCTCGCGCTGGAGGCCGGGCGGCTGGAAGCCGCCGCCGCCAGCGCCGGCGCCGCGCGCGACGCGAGCCGCGCCGCGTCCGACAACGCCGAGCTCGCCAACGCGCTGCGGCTCCTCGGCATCGCGGCGCTGCGCTCCGGCGACGCCGGCGCGGCGCGCGCCAGCCTGGAGCAGGCGCTGGCGCTCGACCGCGAGCTCGGCGCCCCGCGCAAGATCGCCCTCGACCTGCTCGCCCTCGGCCGCGCCGCGGCGCTCAGCGGCGACCGCGAAGCCGCGCGCGCCTACTATGCGCGCGCCCTCGCGGTGAGCGAGGCCGACCGCGACAGCACCGGCGTCGCGCACGCGCGCGCGCTGCTGGACGCGGTGGACAAGGCCGCGGCTACTGGAAAATAGCCGCGCAAAAAAAGAGGGCCGCAGAGCGGCCCAAGAGGAGGAGTCTTAAATTCGGCCTACGCGTCGTGGCGCAGATGCAGGATCAGGAGCATCTTGTCTTCCAGCGCGGGGTCCATCGCCCGCGCCCTGCGGGGCATCAGGACCAGGAATCCGCCGTACAGGAGAAGCAGCGCCGACGCCGCTTGGCCCAGGGTGATCAGGAAGTCCATCATGGTTTCCCCCCGCGTTATGAAGCTCAACAGTTACCGCCACCTTACGGCCGCAGCGCGGCGGAGCGTTATCGCGGAAGGCACACCCGGGCTGTGCGGGATTCACACCTCCCCTCCCGCCTGTGCGGGAAGTCACACGCTGTCTACCAGCGAGCCGGCGGTGCCTTGTTGATGGTGATGCGGCCGGCTTCCACGCTGACGTAGCCGCCGGCGGTGAGGTCGCGCAGGATACGGTTGATCATCTCGCGCGAGGCGCCGACGCGCGCGGCGATGTCCTTCTGCGTCAGCCGCTCGGGGATCACCAGCTTGCCGTCGCGCTCGACCGCGAGCTCGAGCAGGATGCGCGCCACGCGCCCGTAGACGTCGAGCATCGCCAGGCTGCGCACGTTCTGGTTCAGGCCGCGCGCGACGCGGATCAGGTTCTGGATCAGCTGCAGCGCCACCGCTGCATGCTGCAGCAGGAACGCCTTGAAGTCGGCGCGCGACAGGATCGCGAACTGCGCCGGCTCGAGCGTCATCACCGAGGCCGAGCGCGGCTGCTCGTCGAGCACCATCTCGCCGAAGTACTGGCCCGGGCCCTTGATGGCGAGGATCAGCTCCTTGCCGTGCTCGTCGGCGAGGTAGATCTTCACGCGGCCGGCGAGGATCAGGTACAGCGAATCGCTCTCGTCGCCTTCGCTGACGATGATCGCCTGCTTCGGGTAGCTGCGGATCGCCGTGCGGCTGCCGAGCGCGCGCAACTCGGCTTCAGGGACTCCCTCGAACAGCGGGATGCTTTTCAGGTCGGCGGGCATGGCGGAGCGCGCGCGCCATTCTAGGCGGCGCGGCTGCGGCGCCACAAGCGTGAATATTCACCGCACCCGGCGCTCGATCCACCGCCCCCATAATGAGGAGCATGTGGTCTGGTCGGACCATCGCCGCGGCGGCCATGGTCGCTGTCGGGTGCGCTTCCGTTCCCTCGCCGGACGAGGGCCTGGAAACGCGCGTCGGCGCGGTCCTCGAGCGCCGCGGCCTCGGCCGCGACGCGCTCTCGGTCATCGACAACCTCCTGCGCCACGGCGCCCCTGCGCCGCGCGCGGCGCCGCCGCTGGTGCTGGAGCTGCTCTCGCGCCCGCTCGACGCCGCCGACGCCGCCAGCTTTTTCAGGCGCACGGTGCCCCCCGCGCTCGCGGAGTTCGATATACCTGGAAGGTCCGATTCCTTCGACCTTCTCCTGAAAACCTATATCGGCGAGCTCGCCGCGGCCCAGCGGCTGCTCAACGCGGCGACGCGGCCGTTCGCCGACGCGCCGCTCATGGCGGGCCTCGCCGGGGGCCTGCCGGGGCCGGACGCGCTGCGCGCGGTCGCCGACACCGTCGACAGGGCCGCGCTGGAGCGCGCCAGCCGCCTGTTCATCGAGGCGACCGCGCGCTTCAGCCGCGCGGCCAGGACGGTCGAGTGGCCGCAACAGTCGAGCCGCTTCCAGTCCGCCATCGGCGTCGTCGTGATCGGCACCCGGGGCAACGACCGCCATGCGCCGGGGGCGGCGCTGATCGTCGACCCGGGCGGCGACGACGTCTACGAGCGCGTCCCGGCGCGCGACGGCGCGGTCTCGGTGATCGTCGACCTCGCCGGCGACGACCGCTATTCGGGCGCGGATCTCGCGCTGCGCGCGCTGTCGGCGATCGTCGATTTCTCCGGCAATGACCGCTACGCGATGGACGGCCCCGGGCTCGGCGCGGCGGTCGCCGGCGCTTCGCTGCTCGTCGACTACGCGGGCAACGATACCTACGAGGCGAAGTTCTTCGCCCAGGGCGCGGCTGCTTTCGGCATCGGCGTACTGCTCGACCTCGGCGGCGACGACAGCTATCGCGTGACAGCGTGGGGCCAGGGCTTCGGCCTCGCCGGCGGCACCGGGCTCCTCTGGGACCGCGGCGGCAATGACCGCTACTTCGCGGACGGCGTCGCCGACGCCTTCAACCGCGGCGGCGGATTGAGCGGCGCCCAGGGCGTCGCGTTCGGCCTGCGCGGCGTGCTCGCGGGCGGCATCGGCATCCTGCGCGACGACCGCGGCAACGACCAGTACGAAGCGCAGATGTTCGCCCAGGGCACCGGCTACTACTACGGCGCCGGCCTGCTCTGGGATCTCGGCGGCAGCGACCGCTACCAGGCGGTGCGTTACGCGCAGGGCAACGGCGTGCACCAGGCGGTCGGCGTGCTGCGCGACGAATCGGGCGACGACCGCTACGACCTCGCGGTCAGCTCGGGCCAGGGCATGGGGCTCGACCTCGCGGTGGGCGTACTGATCGACCGTGCCGGCAGCGATTCGTACCGCGCGGCCTCGCTCGCCCAGGGCGCCGCGACCGCGAACGGCTTCGGGCTGCTCGCCGACGGCGGCGGCGACGATCGCTGGGATCTCGGCGACAAGCTCGGATGGGGGCGCGCCGAGTGGCTGCGCGGCCTGCCAAGCGTCGGCGTGCTGCTCTCATCGAAAAGCGATGCCGGCGGACCCTTGGGCGACGCGCCGCAGCAGAGCGAAGTCGCGCCCGCGCGCATCTGCCCTACCGTGGCGCAGTCGGCGCCCGATCCGGGATTGCCGCTAAGCGAAGCCTTGCGGCGCAGCGGGCCGGGATTCTATGGCGAGCCGTTCGACGTCAGCGCCTACGCCGAGCTGCGGCGCAGGCTGGAAACCCGGCTGCGCTCGACGATGACCGGGCTGCCGCGCGACGCTCCGGACACCGCCTGGGCGTTCGGCTACGCGCTCGATTGCGCGCTGCGCGCGGCGTCCGACGGCGTCGCGGCGGCGATGTGGCGCGACCTGCAGGAGTTCCTCGCCGCGGATCCGGCGACGCCGTTCGCGGTCGACATCGCGCTCGCGCAGCGCGCCCGGCCGGCGCCCGCGGCGCAGGCCGACGCGATCGCGGAGCTGCTCGACAGGCATCCGCGCTGCAGCGTGCGAGCGCTCGCGCTGCGCGCGCGGCCGCGCGTCGCCGCGGCGCAGGCCGCGCTCGGCTCGGGCTGCTGGCGGCTGCAATCCGCGGCGCGCGCCGCGCTCGCGCGCCTGGGCGCGCCGCTGCCGGCCGATACCGCGCTGCCTTCGTTTCTGAAACAGGTGCCGCCGGTAGAGACCGACTGAGCTACAGCTTGTGCGACACCCCGTTGCGCAGGCGCACGACCTTCCAGAACAGGTTCACGCGCGAGATCGACACGCCGCCGTTGTGGGCCGCGGGCAGCAGGTCGCGCATCTCGAAGTCCATGTGGAAGCCGAGGTGCGGCGAGAACCCGCCGATCGCCTTCTCGAGCGTGCCGAGGACGAGGTTGTCGGAGCGGAAGTGGTTGACGATGAAGATTTCGCCGTCGGGCCGGCAGACGCGGTGCAGCTCTTCCAGCAGCCGCGCCGGCCGGTCCACCACCGACACCACGTACATCGCGACCACCTTGTCGAAGCTCGCGTCGGGAAACGCCATCGCTTCGGCGTCCATCTCGAGCAGCCCCTCGACGTTCTCGAGCCGGCGGCGCGCGACGCGCGCGCGCGCTTTATCGAGCATCTCCCGCGATACGTCGATCCCGGTGATGCGCACGTCGGGCGGATAGAGCGGAAGCGACAGGCCGGTGCCGACGCCGACCTCGAGGACGCGGTCTCCGGGCTTCAGATTCAGCGAATCGAGCACCGCGCGGCGCCCCGGCTGCAGCACCGGGCCGAACACCGCATCGTAGATTCGCGCGTAGCGCCGGTAGGCCGCTTTGACGGCTTCGATCTGCATTTTGGCGGATTCTGCCAGCAATCGGCATTCCCGGCACGTCCGGGTGCAGGGGGTTTCGCCCCAAACGTGGCTTTAGCCCGCCGGGACTGCGGGCGCGCGGGCGCTTCCTGACACGAACGAAAGGGGCACGAGCCGGCCGGAGGGTCGCTATACTCCGCTGGTGCACGAAGGGGGATGCCTCTGCGGCGCGGTGCGTTACCGCGTGAAAAACGCGCCGTTCCGCACCGGTGTGTGCCACTGCAGGTTCTGCCAGCGCCGCACCGGCAGCGCGTTCGGCTCGTCGAAGTTCACCTGAGCGCCTTCCAGATTCTCTCCGCCGTGACCGGCATGTCGACGTGCCGCACGCCGAGCGCATTGACGATCGCGTTCACCACCGCGGCGGGCGCGCCGACCGCGCCGGCTTCGCCGGCGCCCTTCACGCCGAGCGGGTTCGTGGCGCACGGCACGTGGTGGAAGCCGCAGTCGAGCGGCGGCAGATCGCCGGCGCGCGGCATCGCGTAGTCCATGAACGAGCCCGACAGCAGCTGTCCGCTCTCCTTGTCGTACACCGCGTGCTCGAGCAGCGCCTGGCCGATCCCCTGCACCGTGCCGCCGTGCACCTGGCCCTCGAGCAGCCTGGGATTCATGGCGCGGCCGAAATCGTCGATCACCGTGTAGCGCACGATCGCGACACCCCCGGTGTCGGGATCGATCTCGACTTCGCAGATGTGGCAGCCGTTGGGATAGGTGTAGGTCGGCGGCGCGTGGGTATGCGCCTGCTCGATCCTGCCGAGCTCGAACAGGCCCACTTTCCGGTCGGTGCCGGCGATGCGGAATTCGCCGTCGCGATACTCGATGTCTGAGGCCGCGGCCTCGAGCCTGCGCGCCGCCGCCTGCCGAGCCTTCTCGATCACCGCGTCGGCGGCGGCGCCGGCCGCGACGCCGCCCAGCGCGAGGAAGCGCGAGCCGCCGGTGAGGCCGTCGAGCGGGATGACGTCGGTGTCCCCCTGCACGACCCTGATCTTCGATGCATCCACGCCGAGCTTCTGCGACAGCAGCTGAACGAAGGTGGTCGCATGCCCTTGCCCGTTGTCCTGCATTCCCGAGATCAGCGTCGCGCCGTCGCCGTCGACCCGCAGCCTGACCGTGTCGCCCGGCCCGCCGCCGCAGCGCTCGATGTACATGCCGAGCCCTATGCCCCGGAGCTTTCCGTTCTTCTTCGAGAGGTCATTTCTTCGTGCAAAACCAGTCCAGTCTGCGCGCTGCATCGCCCGATCCATGATCGCGGCGAAATCGCCCGAGTCGTACAGGCTCTCGACCGGCGTGCGGTAAGGCATGTCGGAGGGCTTGATGAAGTTGCGCCGGCGCAGCTCGTCCGGCGCGAGGCCGAGCTCGGTCGCCGCCACGTCGATCAGCCGCTCGAGGAGATAGATCGCCTCCGGCCGGCCGGCGCCGCGGTAGGCGTCCACCGGCACGGTGTGGGTGAGCGTGCCCTTGATGTTGAGCCAGATCGCCGGGATCCGGTACACGCCGGAAAGCATCGGCGCCGCGAGCTGCGGGATGAACGGCCCGAAGTTGGAGAGATACGCGCCCATGTTCGCCCAGGTGGTGACGCGCAAGGCGAGGAAGCGGCCGTCCTCGTCGGTGGCGAGCTCGGCGACCGAATAGTTGTCGCGCCCCTGCGCGTCCGAGAGAAACCCTTCGCTGCGCTCGGCCGTCCAGCGCACCGCGCGCTTCAGCCGGCGCGCCGCCCAGGCGATCATCGGCTGCTCCGGGTACAGGAAGATCTTCATGCCGAAAGCGCCGCCGACGTTGCCCGACACCACGCGCAGTTTTTCGCGCCCGACTTTCAGCACCGCGTCGGCGATCTGCACGTAGATATGCCCCGGCCCCTGGCTCGGCGTGTAGAGCGTGGTGCGGCCGGTCGCGGCGTCGTGCTCGGCGAGCGCGGCACGCGGCTCGATCGGATTCGCCACCAGACGGTTGTTGACCAGCTCGAGGCGCGTCACGCGCGCCGCCCCGGCGAATGCCGCTTCCACCTTTTCGCGGCTTTCCCCCAGGCCGATATCGAAGGCGACCTCGCCCTTCTGCGCCTCGGTCACCGCGGGCAGCGGCTCGTAGTCGACCTCGATCTTCTCGGCGGCGTCCTTCGCCTGCGCCAGCGTCCCGGCGACCACCAGCGTGACCGGGTCGCCGACGTGCCGGACTTCCTTCAGCGCGAGCACCGCGCGGTGCGTCTCCTTGCGGTTCGAGCCGTCCAGATTGACCACCGGGATCAGGCAGGGAACCTCGCCCAGCCCGTCGGCCGCGGCGTCTTTGCCGGTGAGGACCGCCAGCACCCCGGGGCTTTTCAGCGCTGCATTGGTTGAAATTCCCTTGATCCTCGCGTGCGCGTGCGGCGAGCGCAGGATCACCCCGTATGCCGCGCGCTCCAGCCGGAAATCGTCGGTGTAGCGCCCTGCGCCCCGCAGCAGCACATCGTCCTCGAGCCGCTGAAGCGACTGTCCGAGCGCGAACTTCATGCAGCGATAATAGAAGATGTTGCGCGTTTCGAGGTGATGCAGGAGCGATGAGCAAGAAACACCTGTCGAACGTCTGCGCCTGTGGCGGAGTCCTGCTGCTCGTCTACGCTGGCCTCGGGCCGGTCGAGTGGTATCCGGCCGTCGCGCTGTTCGCCGGCCTCGCGCTGCTCGTGGTTTCGCATGTGCTGACGCCCTGCCTGGACCGGATCGCGGTATGGCGCAAGCAGCTTCTGAAGTAAGCTTGCCGCTGGAGGAGGAGCCATGAAATACCGGGCATTGATCAGCGCGCTGCCGAGGCCGCGGTCAGGGGCGACTACTTCGAGACCGGCAAGCTGCTCGAGGGCCGCAAGCGCAAGGACGTGAAGATGAACACCGAGGTGCGCGAGCTCGGCAGGAAGCAGGATAGCGACGAATGAGAATAGTAGGGACGGACCCTATTTTTCTCAGATGAGAATAATAGGGTCTGTCCCTATTTAAAGGATGTCCTTCCACTTCGCGCGCGTTTTCTCCTGCAGCTCTTTCGACGCCTCGGCCACCGGCGGGAACTCGTCGAGGTGGTCCCAGGGGCGGCAGGCGTCGATCACCGCCTTGGAGCTGAGCGGCGCGTCGTACTGGTAGGCGACGAACATCGGGTCGTTCTTCGATCCCATGCCGCGGCGGATGATGTCGATGTCGACCGCCGGGTCGGTGCGCGTGGCGACCGCCCACATCACCTCCTGCAGGTTCGCCGGGTCGATGTCGTCGTCGACCACCACCGAATAGCGCGACATGTAGGCGCCGACGCCGCACTGGCTGAGGAGGTGCCCGGCCTGGCGCGCATGGCCGGCGTAGCGCTGTTTGATGGACACGACGTTGAACATGCGCGCGCCGCCGATCTCATGCGCCCACACCGCCTTTACTTCCGACAATCCGGCGGCGACGAGCGCGTCGAGCAGCAGCGCAGAGCGCATCACCGCCTTGGAGTACGAATAGTCGTTGGGCGGCTTGGCCGGCGGGCTCCCCATCAGGATGGGGTCTTTCCGGTAGTAAACCCGCGAAACCGTCATGCACGGAGCAGTCCCGGCCTTGCCCGGGTAATAGCCGTGGAATTCGCCGAACGGCCCTTCGGTGCGCTCGTCGTTCGGCTCGACGAAGCCTTCGATAACGATCTCCGAGGCGGCGGGAAACGGCAGGCCTGTTACTTCACCGGCTATTACTTGTACTTTCTCTTTGAGGATCGCGCCGATGTAATTCCATTCGCACATGCCGAAGGGAATCTCGATCCCGGAGATGAGATAGCCGAGCGGATCGCCGCCCAGCACGATGGCCATCGGGAAGCGCTTGCCGGCCTTCTTGTGCTTCTCGTACTGGATGCGGCCGTGCTTGCCCGGCACCATGTCGATGGCGACGTGGTTCCCGTCCAGGACCTGGACGCGGTAGGTGCCGACGTTCACCCAGTCGGAATCGAGGTCGCGCGTCACCACCGAGCAGCCGGTGCCGATGTAGCGCCCGCCGTCCATCTCGTGCCACAGCGGAGACGGGAAGGCTTCGAGATCGACTTTGGCGTCTTTCTGCACGTTCTCGAGCACGGCCCCGGTCTTCACCGTCACCGGATCGAACTTCGCCGCCTCGGCCTGCCATTGCGCCGGCTTGCCGCGCAACGCCTCGACGAGCCCGCGATGCGTCTTTTGAACGGGCAGCCGGAGAATCGAGGAGAGGCGCGCCGGGCTGCTGGTGCTGCAGGTGAGGACGCGAAAGCCCTTCGGGTAGCCCTTGATGCTGTCGAAGAGCAGCGCGGGCGGAATGTCCTTCTTGACGTTGAGCTCGCTGATCGCGCCGAGCTCGAGGTTCCAGTCGGCGCCGGGAACGTTCCTCAGCTCGCCCAGCTTGTCGATCTCCGACAGCCAGGTTCGCAGATCGAGAGGATTCCCGCTCATTGCGGCGCATTATAAGATTCGCCTCACCATGAAGCCGCTCATTTCGCTGCTGCTGGCAGTCTGGGTCGCGGTTGCTCACGCGCAAACCTATCCCACTCGTCCCGTGCGCCTGCTGGTCGGCTTCCCGCCGGGCGGCGGCACCGACATCCTGGCGCGCGTGCTCGCGCCGCGGCTGTCGGAAATGGGCCAGCCGTTCGTGGTCGAGAACCGGCCCGGCGCCACCACCAACATCGCGAGCGATCTCGTCGCCAGGAGCGCGCCCGACGGGTACACGCTGCTCTTCACCACCTCGTCGCTCGCGATCAACGCGTCGCTCTTCAAGAACCTGACGTACGACGCGCTGCGCGACTTTGCCCCGGTCTCGGTGTTCGCCGAGAGCCCGAACCTGCTGGTCGCGCACGCGAGCGCCGGCGCCAACGTGCACGAGCTGCTCGCGCAGGCGAAAGCGAAGCCCGGCGCGATGAACTACTCCTCGGCGGGCTCGGGCACCTCGCAGCACCTCGCGGGCGAGCTGTTCAAGTCGCGCACCGGCGCCGCGATCGCGCACATCCCCTACAAGGGCACCGCCGCATCGCTCACCGCGGTGATCGCGGGCGAAGTGCACTTCAGCTTCGCCAACGTGCCCGCGATCCTCGGCCACGTGCGCAACGGGCGGTTGCGCGCCCTCGCCGTCCTCGCGCCGCAGCGCTTCAGCCTGATGCCCGAAGTGCCGACGATGAAGGAGGCCGGCGTCGACGGCGTCGAGGTATCGGTGTGGTATGCGCTGCTCGCTCCGGCGAAAACGCCGCCCGAAATCGTGAAAGCGCTGAACGACGCCACCGTGCGCGCCGCGCGCTCGCCCGACCTCAGGCAGAAGCTCGTCGACCAAGGCGCCGAGCCGGTCGGCAACTCCCCCGAGGAGTTTTCGAAGCTGCTGCGCGAGGAAGTCGCGCGCTGGGCCGAGGTGGTGAAAATCTCCGGCGCAAAAGCGGAGTGACGCAGCTCCACAGTAACGTCAACCGGCTTGCGCATCTCGACCTGCCGGGCGCGGGCCAGGTGACGGTTGCGGGTAAATACGCCTACGTCGGCCACATCACCAACGAGGAGCGCCTCGGCACCTCGATCCTCGACGTGTCCGACCCGCGCAAGCCGCGCCTCGTTTCGCAGCTCCACCTCGACGACGGCGGCTCGCACAGCCACAAAGCGCGCATCGCGGGCGACCTGATGATCGTCAACGTCGAGCAGAACATGGGGCCGATGGGCCGTAAGGCCGAGAATTTGCCTTCTCAGGCCACTTCCTATGCTGAAGGCGGCTTCAAGATCTACGACGTCTCCAACCGGAACAAGCCCCGGCTCATCGCGCACCACCGCACCCATGGCCGCGGTGTGCACCGTTTCGACATGGACGAGCGGTATGCCTACATCTCGACCGAGATGGAGGGTTTCGTCGGCAACATCCTGGTGATCTACGACATCCGTAACCCGGCGCGGCCCGAGGAAGTGTCGCGCTGGTGGATGCCGGGTCAGCATGTCGCCGGCGGCGAGAAGCCGGCCTGGGGCGGCCGCCGCAACCGCCTGCACCACGCGCTGCGCTTCGGCGACGAGCTCTGGGCCGGCTGCTGGCACGCCAGCCTGCGCGTGATCGACATCTCCGACATCCGGGCGCCGCGCACCATCGGCGAATACAACTACCACCCGCCCTTCCCCGAGCCGTCGCACACCTTCATGCCGGTGCCCGCCCCGATCGGCGGCCGGCGCATCGCCGTGGCGATCGATGAAGAGGACCACGCGCACTCAGCCGAGGAAATGGAGCGCCGCCGCGGCAGGCCTCACGCATGTCTTTGGATCCTGGATGCCACGGACGTGGCCCGGATGAAACCCCTGTCCCTGTTCGAGGTCAGCGAGCTCGATTCGCCGTGGAGCCGCGCCGCGCCCGGGCGCTTCGGCGCGCACCAGTTCCAGGAGCACATGGAAGGAACGCTCGTTTACTGCACGTGGTTCTCGGGCGGGCTGCGCATCGTCGACGTCGCCGACCCGGGGGCGCCGCAGGAAGTCGGCTACTTCATCCCGGAGCCCGCCGCGGGCAAGGCCGCGCCGCAGACCAACGACGTGGATGTCGACCCGAACGGGCTGGTCTACATCGTGGATCGCTACGCCGGCTTCGACATCCTGGAATTCAACCAACCGTGAATTCGGGGACGGAGCCCTAACTCCGAAAGCTGCGCAGCCGTGGAGTTAGGGCTCCGTCCCCGAGTTCAGTCAGCCCGCGCGCCGGAGTCCCTGACGACCTTACTCCACTTCGGGATCTCGCGCGCGATGTAGTCGGCGAAGTCGCGCGGCGTGCCGGTGAGCACCTCTGCGCCCAGCCCGGCGAGCCGCTCCCGTAATTCTTTTTCTTTGAGTACCGAATTCAAATCGTCGTTCAAACGCTGGATCAACGGCCCCGGCGTGGCCGCGGGTACCACCACGCCATGCCAGGTCGTGGCTTCGAAGCCCGCAAGCCCGGCCTCGGAGATGGTGGGCAGCTCGGGCACCGACGGCGAGCGCTGCGCGGTGGTGACCGCGAGCGCGCGCAGCCGCCCCGCCTTGACGTAGGGAATCACCGAAGCCGAAGTGGCGAACATGAGCTGCACCTGGCCCGCGATCAGGTCCGTCAGCGCAGGCTGCGCGCCCTTGTAGGGCACGTGCACGATGTCGAGGCCCGCCATCGTCTTGAAAAGCTCCCCCGCCAGGTGCGCCGCCGCGCCGGCGCCGGAAGAGGCGTAGTTGAGCTTTCCCGGGTTTTGCTTTGCAAGCTGTACCAACTCGGCGACCGAATTCGCTTGCACCGCCGGATGCACCACCAGGATGTTCGGCTGCACCGCAACCAGCGCGACCGGGGCGAAGTCCTTCGCCGGATCGTAGGGCAGCCTGCGGTACAGGCTCTGGTTGGTGGCGAGGATGCTGTTGTTGCCGAGGAGCCAGGTGTAGCCGTCGGGGGCGCTCTTCGCCACGGTTTCGGCGGCCAGGTTGCCGCCGGCGCCCGGCCGGTTCTCGATCACCACCTGCTGGCCCCAGCGCTCGGCGAGCTTCTGCCCCACGGCGCGCGCCAGGATGTCGCTCGGCCCGCCCGGCGTGAAGCCGATGACGAAGCGCACCGGCTTGTCGGGAAACGCCCAGCAAACCGAAGTTGCGAGCGCGAAGAGCAGGCCGGCGGCGGCGCAGAAACGCACGGGCATGGTTAGGGGCGCTGCCTCCCGCCCTACTTTTTCAGCTGCGAGGCGCTGAGCAGGCGCCACTTGCCGTCGACCTGGCACAGGCTGAGCGTGCTGGTGTTCTTGCGGCCCTGCGCCTCGTTGTGCACGCGCACTTCCTTGCAGGGACGCCCCTTCGACTCGAAGCTGCGCAGCACGGTGACGTCGCCGCGCGCGCGCGTTTTCGCATTCTCCCAGCTCGAGGTTTCGTTGTCCTTGCCTTCGGCGAGCGCCTTGCGCGAGTTGTCGAGGAACAGGCGCAGGTCCTCCTCGTCGAAGCGCTCGGCCGGAGTGTTCTTGAGCAGCCCGATCCAGTTCTGCGCCGCCGCCAGGGAGCTGAAGGCAGCGATGGTGATCGCGAGCAGCAGCTGCATGATCCCTCCTGGAACCATTCTTTCACGTAAACGTACAGGCTGGTAGCGTCGACAATAGTTGTGCGTTGTGCAGCGCTGCCTCATGCTGCGCCATTATCGTCATGAAACGCCTGGCCTACGCTGCAGGAGCGCTGTTCGTCGTCGTTGCGGCGCTGCTGGTGATCGCGCCGGCGCTCATCGACACCCCCGCGGTGCGCGCAGAGATCCAGCGCCAGCTCGCGCAATCGCTCAGCGGGCAGGTGAGCTGGGACTCGCTCGAGATCGCGATTTTCCCGGCACCGCATGGCGAGCTGCGAAAAGTCCGTGTCGAAATTCCGGGCCGGCTCAGCGCCGCCGCCGATGAGCTGAACGTCTACCTGCGCCTCTGGCCGCTGCTGCGCGGCAGCCCGCAGATTTCTTCGGTCACCTTGGTGCGTCCGCAGGTGCGCATTGCCGGTACCGAAAAAGGAACTGGCAGCGAGGCGCCGCCCGATGCGGTGGCGCTGTACCGCGCCGCGGTCGAGCCGGCGGCACGCGCGTTGCGCGAGTTCGCCCCCGAGATGGCATTCAGGCTGGAACAAGCGAGCGTCGAGGTCGGCGCGGATTTCGCATTGCGCGGCTTGCGGGCGACCGCCCGCACCGATAGCAAGGGCGTCGAGCTCGAGCTCGCCAGCGCGGCGAACCTGTGGAAGCGGCTGTCGGTCGAGGCGCGCGTCGAATATCACGACCTCTCGGCGCGCGCCGCGGTCGCGCTCGACGCCCTGGCGCTCGACAAGGATGTCCCGCCCGCGGCGCTGCGCGCGAAGCTGCGCACCGACGGCAAGAGCGCGCTCGAATGCGAGTTCGACGGCAGCATCGGTTCCCTGGTGCCGGCGGCAAAAGGCCGGCTGCGGCTTCCCGCCGGCGGGCCGCCGGAGGTCGCAGCCGAGCTCACCAACGTGGATCTCGCGCAGGCGCTCGCGATCGCGAAGCTTAAGGGCGCGCGCCTCGACTTCATCGAGTCTTCGCAGGGGCGCGTCTCGGCGAAAGGAGACTTCGTCCTGGGCCCGCTCTGGCTGCTGCATCTCGATATCGTCAAGTCGGACGCCGCGGTCAGGCTCGCGCAGCTGCCGTGGAGACTGTCCGCGCACGCCGGCCGGGTCATGGTGACGCCGGAGCGCGTGCGCATCGATGGCGTGAAGGGGTCTCTCGGCGACTCGGCTTTCGAAGCCGTTGCCGCCCAGGTTCACTTCGGAAAAGCCGCTCGTCTTTCGGCCGCCTCGGGAAAGGCAAGGCTCGAGCTCGGGCAGTGGTTCCCCTGGCTCCAGGGGAAGCTGCCCCTCGAGGCGATCGCATCCGTCTCGGGCAGCGCCGAGGTGACGCTGAACCGCCTGGCGCTGCGCTTCGACGATCCGGCGGCGGCAGATTTCGAAGCCGTCGTCGCGCCGCGCAAGGTGAGCGCTGCGCTCAAGGCGCTGCCGGCGCCGGTCGGGGTGGAGGGTGGTGCGGTCCACGTTGATCGCAAAGAAGTACGCCTCCAAAACGTCGCGGTGGCGATGCTGGATGCGCGCGCCGGAGTCTCGGGAAGTTTTTCCTTGCAGAGTTCCTCCCTGGAGCTTGCGCTCTCGGAAGGCGCGCTCGGCGAGAAAATCGTGCAATGGGCGCTCGAGCGCGGTGGCGTACCGGCACGGTTCGAGCCGAGGACGCCGCTGCGCTTCGCGGCGCAGCGCATCGCCTGGTCGCCGCAGGGCGCCCTGGAAGCCGACGCCCGCATCGACTTTGAGGGCGGCCCGGCGCTCGCGCTGGCGCTGGCGTGGCGGCCCGAACTGCTGGAGCTGCGGCGCCTCGCGATCAAGGACGCGCGCAGCGATGCGCTGTTCGGCGCCAGCGTCGCCGGCGACCTGATCTACGCGAGCTTTTCGGGCACGCTCCACGGCCACAGCATCCCGGCGATGCTGCGCCAGCCGCTGCCGGTCGACTCCGGCACCGCGCAAGGCGAGCTGCGCGTGACCATCGACCGCGCGCAGCCGCGGCGCACCTCCGCCGAGGGCCACCTGCGCATCGAGGCGCTCGACCTGGCCTGGCTCGCCGGCAAGAAGGCGCTGATCGAGCGCGCAGAGATCGTCGCCGAGCGCACGGGCGTGCGCATCCCCGGCGCGCGCTTCGGCTGGGAGGACCAGTTCTTCGAGCTGCGCGGCGAGGGGCGGCGCACCGACCAGGGCCCGGTGGTCGAGGCGCGCATCGAGTCGGCCGGCGTGGTTCTCGACCGGCTGCTGCCGCCGGTGGACAAGAACGCGCCGCGCAAGAAAGCGTCGCCGATCTGGCCGCTGCCGGTCAGCGGGCGCGTCGAGGTGCGCACCGGCTTCGTCCAGTACAAGGACTACCGCATCGAGCCATTCGACGGCATCCTGTCGCTCGAGCCGCAGCGCGCCCGCCTCGAGGTGAAGGAAGCGCGCATGTGCGGCGTGTCCTTCCCGATGGAGATCGAGGCCGAGCCCGAACAGGCCTCCGCCGCGGCGCACATCCGGATGAAGGACGAGCCGCTGGAGCGCACCGTGCGCTGCCTGACCGGCGGCAACGTGGAGCTGACGGGCACCGCCGACCTGAGCGCCGAGTTGCGCACGCAGGGACGGCGGCCGCACTTGGTGCGCGGCCTCACCGGCGCGGTTCATGCCGAGGTGCGCCAGGGCCGGGTGAAGAAATTCGCCCTGCTCGGCAACATCCTGTCCTTCCGCGGCATCGCCTCGTTCGGCGAGATGAAGCAGGACGGGTTTCCCTACCGGGCGATGACGGCCAAGGGGCGCTTCCAGGACGGTGCGTTCCTGGTGGAGGAGAGCTTCTTCGACAGCGACGCGGTGCGCCTCGCCGCGCACGGCCGGGTGGACCTGCTCGCAGCCAACTCGCAGCTCACCGTCCTGGTCGGCCTGCTGACCCGCGTCGACCGGATCTCCGGCGCGATCCCGATCATCGGCGAAGTGTTCGGCGGCTCGATGACCGCGCTCCCCATGGCCGTGCGCGGCGACATCCGCAACCCGGTCATCGTTCCCCTCGGGCCGCGCGCGGTCACCGACCAGCTGCTCGGCATCTTCGAGCGCACGCTCAAGCTGCCGGGCAAGCTGCTCGTCCCGCCGGAGGCGAAAACGCCCTAGCTAGAACTTGGTGCGAAAATCGATGCGGTACTGGATCAGGCTCGACGAGCCGTAGTTGCGCCCACCGCGCTCAAGATGCTGACGGAAGGCGAGGCTCGGCGAGCGGCTTTGCCGGGAACGGATGTTCTTTAACGCAGCCGGCGCGGTCGCGCGTTACGAAGAGCGGGAGGCTACCGCGAGCCCGGTTACCACTTCAAGTACGTCGACGCGTCGCTTCTGACACCCTCCCTGCTAGACTCGGCTGAGGGAGAAAGGCATGGCCGAAGAAGCGGCGGCGGCATACCTCGAAGGGCGCATCGACGCGATTCGCGAGCATGCGGTCTCGCTCGTCGCCGCCGCGCCGGGCCTGCCCGCCGAGCTCGGGCGCGTGCACGATCAGCTCGCGCAGGAATGGCAGACGAGGGGTCCCGGCACCGTTATCGGGCTAATCGTCGCCTTCGTCCTCCTCGGCTTCGCGCTCGAGGTGCTGTGCCGCTATTCGATCCGCAGGCCTGAAGTCCGGGACGAAAGCGTGCGCGAGCGCCTGCGCTCGATCGCGCTGCGGCTCGCGATGGACCTCGGCGCGCTCGCCGCCTTTACGCTGGGCAGCGCGGCGGTGTTTCTCGCCTTCGAGTGGCCGGCGCGAATCCGGCAGGTGGTGATGGGCTTGCTCGTCGCCTTTATCCTCGTGCGCCTCGCCACCGTCGTCAGCCGCGCCCTCCTCTCGCCGCGCGAGGCGCGCCTGCGCATCCTGCCGGCGAGCGACGCCGAGGCGGAGTTCCGGCAGCGGCGCATCGTGCTGTTCGCGGGCTGGCTCGCGTTCGGCTGGGTGCTCGTGCGCTGGCTCGCGGGACTCGGCATGAACCTGCCGTCGGTGCAGATCGTGGCCTACGTCCTCGGCCTCGGGCTGCTCGCCATCGCGGTCGAAGCCGTGTGGCACCGCTCGCGGCTCGCGGCGGGCGCTTTTCTCCTGGTGTGGGTGCTGTGGGTGGCGCAGGCGCGCGGCCTGTTCTGGCTGGCGGCGATCGCGGTCGTGCTGCCCGAGGTCCTGCGGCAGGTCCAGGCCGGCGTGGACCACGCGCTGCGCCCGGCCGGTGCCGACGCTGCGGGCACGCGCGGCGTGCTCGCCGCCGCGCTCGGGCGCGGCGTGCGCGCGGCTGCGATCATAGGCGCGGCGTCGCTGCTGCTGCACGCCTTCGGGCTGGATGTCGACGCGCTCGCCGCCGGCGACACGGTCTGGGTGCGCGTGCTGCGCGGCGCGGTGCACGCGCTGGCGATCCTGCTGCTCGCCGACGTGGTGTGGATGATTTGCGCCGCGCTCATCGACCAGAAGCTCGCCACGGCGCAGGCGGCCCCGCAGGGCGAGGGCGACGAGGAGCACCGGCGCGCGCGCCTGCGCACGCTGCTGCCCATCGTACGCGGCTCCGTGGCGGTGGTGCTGATCGTCGTGGTGGCGCTGATGTCGCTGTCGGCGCTGGGGATCGAGGTGGCGCCGCTGCTCGCCGGCGCCGGCGTGGTCGGCGTGGCGGTCGGCTTCGGCGCGCAGACGCTGGTGCGCGACCTCTTCAGCAAGTTCTTCTACCTGCTCGACGACGCTTTCCGCATCGGCGAGTACATCGAGACCGGTAACTACAAGGGCACGGTCGAGCACCTCGGCGTGCGCTCGATCCGCCTGCGGCACCACCGCGGACCGCTGTACACCATCCCGTACGGCGAGCTCGGCGCGGTGAAGAACGCCAGCCGCGACTGGGTGATCGACAAGCTCACCATCGGCCTCACCTATGACTCCGACCTCGAGAAGGCGAAGAAGCTCATCAAGCAGATCGGCAAGGACTTGACGAAAGACCCCGAGTTCGCGTCCAAGATCCTCGAGCCACTCAAGATGCAGGGCGTCGAGCAGTTCGGCGATTTCGCCATCCGGATCCGGATAAAGATGAAGACCGTGCCGAACGAGCAGTTCGTGATCCGGCGCCGCGCCTACGCGCTGATCAAGCAGGCGTTCGACGCCAACGGCATCCACTTCGCCTACCCGACGGTGCAGGTCGCCGGCGCCTCGGCCGAGGCGAGCGCGGCCGCGGCGGTGCGCCAGAGCCTCGAGCTCGGGAAGTCCTCCGACAAGGCATAATCCGCTCCGGGGAGGGAGGGGACATGGCAAACGTCAATCCGTACCAGGCGCCCGGCGCCGCGGTCGCCGACGCCGGCGACCAGGTCCAGGAAGTCAAGGTGTTCTCGGTGTCGGGGCGCATCGGCCGCGTGCGCTACCTCGCGTACGGCGTCGGCTTCTACATCCTGTTCGGCTTCCTCATCGGCCTGAGCGCCCTGCTCGGCGCGGCCGGGGTTGTGGTAATGGTGCTCGGCTGGATCGCCCTGGTGGTGATCGCCTTCATGCTCACCATCCAGCGCTGCCACGACTTCAACGCCAGCGGCTGGCTCTCGCTCCTCTGGCTGATCCCGCTCGTCAACCTGATGTTCCTCTTCATCCCCGGCACGGACGGACCGAACCGCTTCGGCGGGCCGACGCCGCCGAATACCACCGGCGTGCTGATCCTCGCCTGGCTTTTCCCGGCGCTGTTCGTGATCGGCATCGTCGCCGCGGTCGCGCTGCCGGCCTACCAGGACTACAGCAAGCGCGCGCAGGAAAGGCAGATGCAGAAACGCTAACCGCGGATCTCGTCCAGCACGGGCCGCAGGTAGCGCAGGAACGCCTCGGGGTTCTCGCTCATCGGGAAGTGCCCGAGCCCTTTCATTACCGTCATCTTCGCGCCCTTGATCTTCTCCGCGACGGCTTGCGTGTCGCGCGGGGAGGCCGAGTAGTCGTATTCCCCGGTGAGCAGGTAAAGCGGGCAGGCCGCGGTGTCGATCGCTCCGATGCGCCCGCGCAGGTCGCCCTCGCCCTGGTAGAAATGGAGATCGCCGGTGAACACGCCCGGCCCGCCCTGCATGTAGTGCCACACCGTCTCCCACCGGTCCGATTCCGGTGCGAGCGGCGACATCAAGCCGTACGCGATCGCGCCGCAGGCGCGGCCGCCGTGCACCTCGGGATGGTCGAGCCAGGCGGCGTCGTAGTAGCGCTCGACGTAGGCGCCGGTCTGCAGGCCGATCAGCGCGCGCAGCTCGCGTGCGTGCCTCAGCGCGAGCTCGAGCACGATGCGCCCGCCGATCGAGCAGCCCATCACCACCGGCCGCTCCAGACCGAGCGCGCGCGCGAAGTCCATGATCATCGCCACGTAGGCGTCGGTGGTGAGACGGTAGTCCTGGTCCTGCCATCCCGCGGGCGGCGAAGACTTGCCGTGCCACGGCATGTCGAACGCGACCACCCTGAAGTTCTTCGTGATCTGCGCATCATTCAGCACCGCGCGGTACTGCCGGCCATCCGAGCCCGCGGTGTGCAGGCAGAGCAGCGGGATGCCGGCACCTGCTTCTTCAAAATAAAGCCTGTGTTTCCTGTTCTGAAAATCGAATTCGGCATACCTGCCGACGATCGGCTCGAGCTTCATGCCTTGCGCGGCGCGGCCAGGACCAGCTTCACGTACATCAGGTACGCCATCAGCACGCGCTGGTCGCCCTCGAACGCGACCTCGCCACGCCTGAGCAGCCCGAACAGGTCGTGCCAGCCGGGCGCCGGCGTCTTCTGCCAGAACTTCTCCCAGCACTCGCGCTTCGCGCGGATGGCAAAGCGCCAGGGACGCTGGGTGAAGGGGCCTTTCTCAATTTTCTCGATGCGCCCATCCCGGACCGCGAGAAGAAACTGCGTATCTCCCACCTCCACCATGAAGGTCTCGTTCATGCGCCGGCCCCAGCGCACGATCGCCGGGTCGTCGTTCACGAGACGCGGGAGGCTTTCGATCATTTACGCAACTGCCCGTTCACCCTTGAACCAGCGCCAGGTGTCGGAGATGTCGAACAGAACCGAGATTCCATTGACCACAAGCAACGCCACGCCATACGCCAGCTCGGTCTGCGTGACTTCATGATGGCCTAGCCGCCAGGCGACGAAAGCGAGGAGCGGAACCCAGACGACCAGATGCGGCAGCGCTAGAAGCTTCCCCCACCCGCGCTGGAAAATGATGACCGGGCCGTTGACGGCCAGCACGAACGCGGTGGACCACGCCGCCCAATAGCCGATGGGGAAATGCGTGAGGAAGAACGCCGCGGCATTGACCGTGCCGAGCCCGAACGCAATCCACAGGCGCACCCAAAGCGGCAAGCGCATGAATGAACGGCACGACTCCCGGAAGCGTTCTGCAAAGTTCATGCTGGCTCACAACAAAGCGGTTAGGCGCCGCGTTGCGGGAAGCTGCGCCCGAACACTGCCTCGGCGATGCGGTTCTTGAGGATCTCGATCGAGCCGCCGGCGATCATCCAGCCGCGGCAGCGGCGCACGCAGTACTCGAGCAGCTCTTCCTGGCTGTAGCCCATGCCGCCCATCACCTGCAGCGCCTCGTTCGCCACGTCGAAGCCGGCGCGGTTGCAGTACGCCTTGGCGATCGCGGTCTCCTCGGCCGAGGGCAGGCCGCGGTCGGCGTTCGCCGCCGCGCGGTAGAGCAGGAGCTGCGCGGCGTCGAGCTGCATCTTCATGTCGGCGAACTTCCACTGCAGGCCCTGGAACTCGGCGAGCAGCCGCCCGAACTGGCGCCGCTCGAGCGCCCAGGCGCGCGCGCGCTCGAACGCATAGCGCCCGAGCGCGAGCGAGCGCGACGCGTTGCCGATGCGCTCGACGTTGAAGCCCGCCATCTGCTTCTTGAAGCCGCCCGCCTCGAGCAGCACCATCTCCTTGGGCACGCGCACGTTGTCGAAGTGGAGCTCGGCCCACTCCTCGCCGGACATGAACTTCGATGGTTTACCCCTCCGGACGCCTGGGGCGCCCTGCTCTATCAGGACAGAACCGATGCCGCCGACGCCGGGGCCGAAGCGCACGTAGGCGAGGATCACTTCGGCATAGGCCGAGTGCGTAGTGAAGATCTTGGAGCCGTTAATGCGGTAGCCGTCGCCGTCCGGGGTAGCGCTGGTCTTGAGGTCGGTCACGGCGGAGCCGGCGTCGGGCTCGGTCATGCCGACCGAGATGACGGCTTCGCCGGCGAGCAGTTTTTTCAAGAACCTTGATTTTTGAAAAGACGAACCGTATTCACCCAGCACGCGGATCGGCCCGAA